>Ga0307505_10000342_pt1 | contig 53867 bp, 44 predicted proteins | sample 23_S_MG_FD_202183 | JGI IMG/M metagenome (GOLD analysis project Ga0307505, IMG submission 202183) | Soil microbial communities from Populus trichocarpa stands in riparian zone in the Pacific Northwest, United States - 23_S | ecosystem: Environmental > Terrestrial > Soil > Riparian zone > Trees...
GCCGCCTACAGCCCGCCCCGGTCGAGGCCGAAACCCGCAGTGGGACAGTGTTACTGGGATAGTGTCCGGCACCGGTGCCGGTCACATACGGAAGGGCACGTCGGGACACACCATGGCTCACTATCTGGTTACCGGGGGCGCCGGCTTTGTCGGGTCCCACCTGGTCGAGGAACTGGCGCGGCGGGGCGAACGCGTGCGCGTCGTGGACAGCCTGGTCACCGGCAAGCGCCACAACATCGCCCACGTGCCAGGCGTGGACTTCATCCACGGGGACCTGGCGGACCTGGACGTAGCCCGAACGGCCGTGGCCGGCGTGGACTACGTGCTGCACCAGGCGGCCATCCCGTCGGTGCCGCGCTCGGTGGAGGACCCCATCACATCGAACCGCGCCAACATCGACGCATCGCTGAACCTGCTGGTGGCCGCGCGGGACGCCAAGGTGAAGCGCGTCGTGTACGCCGGGTCGTCATCCGCCTACGGCAACCAGCCGACGCTCCCCAAAGTGGAAACGATGCCCACGGTGCCGCTGTCCCCCTACGCGCTCCAGAAGCTCGTCGTGGAGCAATACTGCCAGCTCTTCACCAGCCTGTACGGGTTGGAAACAGTAACCACCCGCTACTTCAACGTGTTCGGCCCGCGGCAGGATCCGTCGTCCCCCTACTCCGGCGTCATCTCGCTCTTCATCAGCGCGCTGTGCGACGGCCGGCGGCCCACCATCTACGGGGACGGCGAGCACACGCGGGACTTCACGTACGTGGCCAACGTGGTGGACGGTGTGCTGCGCGCGTGCCACGCTCCCAACATGGCCGGCCAGGTCGTGAACATGGCCACGGGTGGCCGCGTGTCCCTGAACCACCTGTTCCGCACCGTGCGCGACTTGGTCAGCGCCAGCGTGGAGCCCATCTACGCCGACCCACGGGCAGGGGACGTCAAGGATTCCCAGGCGGACATCAGCAAAGCCAAGGCGCTCCTCGGGTACCAGCCGATCGTGACGTTCGAAGACGGCCTGAACCAGACCGTCGCCTGGTACCGCGCGTCGATGACCGCCGCGTAGGGAAGCGCAAGTCAGAAGCTTGCCTGGCCGCAGCCCGAAGGGCGAAGGCTGGGCCCAAGGCCGAAGGCTCAAGGCCCAACACAGACCGAACTGACAACCGCAGTGGTCGCGACGGAGTCTGTCCGGCTCCACTTCGCAAGCTAGCCGATTGGCCTCCATCGACCCCCGGCCGCCGATCGCAGACGCTCTGGTGGGGAAAAGCTGACATCTGCGGTTGACAGCCGCACACGGTCCCTGGGCGCGGGCTCCGCGACGCGACTGTAGCGTCCGCCGCAGCAACGACATCCGAGGACGGCCATCTGACCACGCACCCGGCGTGAGCCTTGCTCCGAGGCAGGTGCCCCGGCGGGACGATGCGCGTTCAACGTGCACCCGACCCGTTCACGTCACGTATCGCTCGCCGGGGCCCAACGCATCGTTGAGGGCTCAGTGGCAGGCCAACGTCCATCGACACCGCACGTCAACCGTCCGCTCGTCCCCGCGGCCACAGCCGCGCCTGCTGCACGCGGACAGGAGATCACCCATGACTCGATTCGTGTTGCTCGTTCTGGTCCTCGCTTCTCTCGTCGGCGGATCGCCCTTCGCGCAGGAACCGCCGCGCTCGCCGTCCTCGAGCCCGGCACAGATGGTCAACCTCAATTCCGCCACCGTGCCCCAACTCGAGATCTTGCCCGGCATCGGCCGCGCGACCGCGGAACGGATCGTGGAATACCGCCAGAAGAGCGGCGGCTTCAAGAAGATCGAGGATCTGATGAACGTCCGGGGGATCGGCGAGAAGAGCTTCCTGAAGCTGAAGCCGCTCATCACGGTGGCCGCGCCAAAAACCGACCGCGCCAGTCAATAGCGTCCGCCCCCGGGTACACGCTGCTCGACTGCGTCTTCGGCCTGGCCCTTTTTGCCATCCTGGCCGCGGCGACCGTGCCGCCCTTGACCACGGCCCTCGACCGGTCACGGGCGCACGGCGCCGCGCGCTTCGTCCTCTCGCGGATGGTGCTCGCCCGTTACCACGCGGTGAGTCGCGGGGCGGTCGTGGCGCTTCGGGTCGCGCGCGTGGGGCCCGACACGGTGATCACCACGATCGTCGACGGGAATCGAAACGGCGTCCTGGCTGCCGACATCGCAGAGGGCATCGATCGCCAGCAGGGAAGCGCCACGGTGCTGTCGGGGGAGTTTCCGGGCGTCACGGTGGCCCCGCTGGACGGAGACGGCGCGTCGTTCTCCTTCTCACCGCTCGGCACATCGTCGTCAGGCACGCTGTACTTCTCGGGTCGTGACGGCGCGCGATTCGCCGTGCGTGTCGTCGGCGCCACCGCTCGTCCGCGCGTGTTGCGGTATCAGCCGGCGACAGACTCATGGACGGACGACTAGAAACATCGTTGGTCCGAGGCGGAGCCTCGCTGGCCATCGAGCGTCGCGGGTTCACGCGGCGGACGCCAGACGCCGGCGAGCCCCTGGCGCGCACGCGGCTGCGCGCTGGCCCCGAGCTCGATGTCCTCGACATTGCCGACGGGGGCGTGCGCGCCACCACGACCAGCCGGCTCCTCCCGGGCACGCATGTCGACGTGCACGTCGTCACCAGGGTCGGCCGAGTCCTCCAACGCGCGCGCGTGGCCAGGGCCTCGGTGACGTTCGTGACCGCCGAGCGCCTGGTCTACGAAGTCGCCCTCTGCTTCGACACGCCCATCGACGCGGCGCCCGCCAGGGTAGTCGCTACCCCTTGGCGGCCCGACAGTGGGCCCGCACCAGGGAACGCCATACCCGGTGGCGACGACGCTCGACCTGACCCGCCCACCGCCGCGACGTCCGTGAACCCAGTCGGTCGGGACGCTGGTGGCATGGGAATTGGAGAGGGCCCGGCCTGACGGGTCGACCGAGGAATCCGGACATGTCCACACCAGAATCGACAGAGCCCCTGACCAAGTCCCCAGGCGACCCCGCCGATCCCAGCCTGACTGATCCCCTCCAGGGCGGAATCATACGGGTCCTGGCCGCGCTTGGCGCGGGGTTGGACGGCGCGTCCGACAGGAATCTTCCAGCCATCTTCGAGCGCGAGGTGCGCCACCTGCTCAATGCCCGCGAGGTTCGCTTGCGTGAGGTGCCCTCTCGCTATCAGGCGCGCCTCGTGACGCCGACCCGCACGGCCGACGCGGTGGTGTTGGGTGTGCCCACGGCCGACGACCGAACGCAGGCCGTGCTCGAAACCTCGATGCCACCAAACCGTCCGCTTCGAGACATCGATCTGCAGTTGCTCACGACCGCCGCATACATCGGCGGCCTCGTTCTCGAGGCGTCTCGCGCCCAGGACCGGTCGCCGCGATCGCGTCATCCAGACCCGCTCGTGCCCATGATCGGTTCCAGTCCCGCCATGAGCGCCCTTCGGGAGCAGGTGGCCCGCGTGGCGGCCACTGACTTCACGGTGCTCATCGAGGGCGAAAGCGGCACGGGCAAGGAACTCGTGGCCCGGCAGCTCCACGAGCTGAGCCGGCGGCGGCGCGGCCCGTTCGTGGCCGTCAATTGTGCGGCCGTTGTGGAAACCCTGATCGAGGCCGAGCTCTTCGGCATCGAGGAACGCACGGCGACCGGCGTGCGCGGCCGGCGCGGCAAGTTCGAACACGCCGATGGCGGCACGCTCTTTCTCGACGAGGTGTCGGACTTGTCGCCGTCGGCACAAGCCAAACTGCTGCGCGTCGTGCAGGACGTCGCCGTGGAGCGTGTCGGCGGCACCGGGTCCAAGCGGGTGAACACACGGATCGTGGTGGCCACGAACCGTCCGTTGGCCGCGCTCGTGCAGCAAGGTCAGTTCCGAAAAGACCTGTACTTCCGGCTCGGCGGCGTGGAGGTGAACGTGCCGCCACTCAGAAGCCGGCACGACGACGTGCTGGAGCTGGCCACCCATTTTCTGACCCGGCACGAGCGATCGCCTCGTCCGTTGACTCTGTCGCGCCAGGCCGCCGAAGCACTACGGCTCTACACGTGGCCGGGCAATGTGCGCGAACTCGAGCGCCTCATCGAACGGGCCGTGGCCCTCACTGACTCCAACCGGATCGAGCTCCACGATCTGCCCGAAGCCATCCGGGGCGACTTCGCCCAGGTGTTGTGCCCCTCCCTCGACGCGTCCCACACGCTTCGCGAGTGGGCGAGTCGATACGCGCAGATGGTCTTCGAGCGATGCGGACGGAACAAACGCAAGACGTGTCGGATGCTCGACGTCAGCTACCACACGCTGCAGGCCTACCTGCTGTTCGGCAACGGCGACGACGCGCGTGCCCGCGCCAAGCGGTGGCCCGCGTGGGTCCGGGCGCCGCTCGGCCGTCGCGCCCAGGACACCAAGGAGTAGCCGTGTATCACTGGCTGCTGCTCGTGCGCTTCTTTCGCATCGTCCCGCCCGTTCCGCTCCTGGTCACGGTGTTCTCGGGGGCCGCGCTCGTCGCAGCCGCGGGCTTGGCCCTCATGGCGCCGTACGCGACGTCGGCACCCCTGCCCACATTGCTCGTCCTTCAAATCTTCGCCGCATCATCCGGCGCGATTGGGCCAGCGCGACGGGGCTACTACGACGCGCTCCTGTCGCGAGGCGTCGGACGTGCACAGCTGCTCTGGGGCCACTGGATGGCGTCGCTGGCACCGGGCACGATCAGTTGGCTGGTCGTGGCGGTGCTCGAGCGCCTGTCCACGGGCGCCAACGGCGCAAGCGCCCTGAGCTCGGGGAGCCTCGTGGCGCTGTGGCTCGCCTCCAGCCTTCCCTGGGCCGGCACCGTGGCCCTGCCGCGCTTCGCCGCGGCCATTGCCTGGCTGGTGGTCCTCGTGGCGACGTTGACCACCATACCCGCCGGCCAGTCGCGCCTCGTCGCGGCGCTGGACGGAGGGGAGTCGACGGCCTGGGCGCCGCTTGCCGCCGTCGTGTACCCGATGGGGCTCATTGGCCGCTCGCTGACGGCGGAGCAGTGGGTGGTGGTCGCGCCAGCCTTGCTGCTGTCGATCGTCGCTCCCGCCGCCGCGCTCGCCTGGTTCTGCCGCACCGACATCCCGCTGGAGGCATCCCAGTGACGGACCTCCTCCTGGCCGTCCGGGACCTGAGCGTGCAGCAGGGTCATCGGCAAGCGTTCCGAGGCGTGTCGTTCGACTTGCGTGCCGGACAAGCCCTGGGCGTTGCCGGTGCCAACGGTGCCGGCAAGAGCGCCCTCCTCCGGGCGCTGGTGGGTGGCCTCCGCGCGCTGGAGGGCGACGTCCGCATCAACGGCCGTCTCCCCAAGCACGCACTGTCACGCACACCGACGGCCTACTTCGCGGGAGAGGCCACGCTTCCCGGCTTTGCCCGCGCGGCGGCATGGGGCAGCCTCGGCACGGGAGAAGTGGTCACGCCCGAGCGACGGCGCATCCGCACGTTGCCGCGAAGCGCTCGGCAACTCCTGGGACTGCGCACAGAACTGGGCAGGCATCCGCTGGCCCTCGTCATCCTCGACGAACCCTGGGAAGGGTTGGATCCGGACGCGGCGCGCTGGCTGAATGCCACGCTCGAGGCCAAGCGGGACCGTGGCGCTGCCGTGGTCGTGTCCTCACGGCGGCTCGAGGACCTGGCCGGCATCTGCGACAAATACCTCTTCCTGACGTCGTACGCGCCGCTCCTCTTCAGCGCGCAGCAGATCGATCCAAAGGGCCGCGTCGACGCCGGCCGGCTGGGTGAGGTGTTCGACGCGATTCGATCGGACCCGACAACCGCGCTGACGTGGCCGCGCGCGCACCCGCCTTGACCCTCGCGGATCCGACATAGTACCGTCAGTTCACCCTACATGACCGAAGCCGTGACCGCGCTGCGCACCACACCTCTGCACGCGCGGCACCGCGCCTCCGGTGCCCGGATGACGCCGTTCGCCGGCTGGGACATGCCGGTCGAATACACGGGCATCACACAGGAACACATGGCCGTGCGCACGGCGGCCGGCGTGTTCGACGTCAGCCACATGGGCCAGATCGAGGTGGCGGGCAAGGCGGCCCTGGCCGCGGTGCAGCGGATCTCCTGCAACGACGCCAGCCGCCTGGAACTGGGCCGGGCGCAGTACTCCGGCCTCCTGTCGCCCGAGGGGACGTTTCTCGACGACCTGGTGGTGTATCGCCTGGGCCCGTCGCACTTCATGCTGGTCGTGAACGCCGCGAACGTGGCCGCCGACTACGCCTGGATCGCGGAGCAAGCCGCGGCCGTCGGGGACGTGGCCGTGGTGGATTCCAGCAGCCGCTACGCGCTGATCGCCATTCAAGGTCCGGCCGCGCTGGACACGCTGCAACCGCTGACCGGCGCGCACCTGGGCGGCGTGCCGTACTACGGCTTCACGTACGGGGAAGTGGCCAACGCCCGCGCGCTGATCTCGCGCACCGGCTACACGGGGGAGGACGGCTTCGAGATTTTCGTCCCCCCCAACACGGCCGACAAGGTGTGGCAGGCGCTGCTCCAGTCAGGGGCCGACCAGGGCGTGATCCCGTGCGGCCTGGGCGCGCGCGACACGCTGCGGCTGGAAGCGGGCATGCGCCTGCACGGCCAGGACATCGATGCCACCACCACGCCGCTCGAGGCGGGCCTCGGATGGATCGTCGGCTGGAAGAAGCCGTCGTTCATCGGATCCGAGGCACTGGCGGCGCAGAAGCAAGCAGGCACCACCAGACATCTCGTTGGGTTCGAGCTGACGGACCGCGGCATCGCGCGACACGGCCACGCCATCGTCCACAACGGCGCGCCGGTGGGCCTGGTCACGAGCGGCACGCAGACGCCGTTCCTCAAGAAGGCCGTGGGCATGGCCTACGTGCCGCGGGAACTCTCCGCGGTGGGCACCGCCCTCGAGATCGACATCCGCGGCAGAACCACGCCGGGCGTGGTGACGCCCCTGCCGTTCTACAAGCGGCCTGCATCCTAGGACGGCGGCACTCCCACGAGAAGGATTCCATGGCATATCCCGTAGACCGACGCTACTCGAAGGACCACGAATGGATTCGCCTGTCGGCCGACGTGGCCGAGGTGGGCATCACCGACTTCGCGCAGCAGCAGTTGGGCGACGTGGTGTTCGTGGACCTGCCGGCGGCGGGGGCCGCGGTCACCGCCGGTGCCGCGTTCGGCACCATCGAGTCCGTGAAGGCCGTATCGGAGCTCTTCGCGCCGATGAGCGGCACCATTCTCGAAGTGAACGCCGCGCTGAAGGACCACCCGGAGTACGTCAACTCGGCGCCACACGACACGTGGATGGTGCGGGTGCGCGTGTCGGACCCCGCCAGCGTAGAGAGCCTCCTGGACGCGGCGCAGTACGAGGCACTTCTGACCTAATGCCTACATCCGAATCGCCCGTGGCGGGCGCCTTCGCACGCCGCCACATCGGCCCATCGCCCGAAGACCAGGCGCACATGCTGGCGGCCATCGGCGAGCCCTCTCTGGACAGCTTGATCGACGACGTGGTGCCAGCCGACATTCGGCTGGCCGCGCCGCTGGACATTCCGGGCCCGGACGAGGAGCACGTCCTGCTGGACCGGCTGGCCCGTCTGGCCGCGCGCAACCGCGTGTGCCGCTCGTACATCGGCCTCGGCTACCACGACACCATCACGCCCAGCGTGATCCTGCGGATGGTGATGGAGAACCCGGGCTGGTACACGCCGTACACGCCCTATCAGGCGGAGATCGCGCAGGGGCGCCTCGAGTCCTTGATCAACTTCCAGACGATGATCTCCGACCTGACCGGGATGGAGATCGCCAACGCGTCGCTGCTGGACGAGGCCACGGCGGCCGCGGAGGCCATGGCGCTGCTGCACCGCGTGCAGCCGGCGCCGCAGGAGCGCCAGCGCGTATTGGTCAGTCACCGGATGCTGCCGCAGACCATCGCGGTGCTGCAGGCCCGGGCGGAGCCGCTGGACATCGTGGTGGACGTGCGGCCACTCGAGGACAGCGGGATCGGCGATGACGTCTTCGGCGTCCTGGCGCAGTATCCCGACGAGCGGGGAGCGGTCACGGACCTCCGACCGCTGATCGCGCGCGCCCGCGCCGCTGGCGCGCGCGTGGCCGTCGGCACCGATCTCCTGGCGCTGACGCTCCTGATGTCGCCTGGAGAAATGGATGCCGACGTCGTCTTCGGCAACTCCCAGCGCTTCGGCGTGCCCCTGGGGTACGGCGGGCCCCACGCGGCCTTCTTCGCCACGCGCAAGGATTTCGTACGGCACGCGCCGGGGCGGATCATCGGCGTGTCGGTGGACGCGCACGGCCGCACCGCCTACCGCATGGCGCTGGCCACGCGCGAGCAGCACATCCGCCGCGAGAAGGCCACGTCGAACATCTGCACGGCGCAGGCCCTGCTGGCCAACATGGCGGCGATGTACGCCGTGTACCACGGGCCCGACGGGCTCCGCGCCATTGGCGAGCGCGTGCACGCTCACGCGTGCGCGCTGGACCACCTGCTGACGCAGGCCGGCCTGACGCAACTGAATGAGGCGTTCTTCGACACGCTGTGCGTGCGGGTGCCTGGCGGCGCCACGGCCGTGCGGCAACGCGCGGAAGCCGTGGGCATCAACCTGCGGTACGTCGACGAGGATCACGTGGGCATCGCGCTGCACGAGCGCGTCACCGCCGGAGACGTGACCGACATCGCCGCGGCCATCACCGGCAAGCGCGGCGGCACGGGGTCCGATGCGCCGGCGCGCCGCCTCCCATGGCCCCTCGCACGGCAGACGCCCTTCCTGACCCACCCGGTGTTCAGCACCCACCGGTCGGAAACGCAGATGATGCGCTACATCCGGCACCTCGAGCACAAGGACCTGGGGCTGGACACGGCCATGATCCCGCTGGGGTCGTGCACGATGAAGCTGAACGCGGCCACCGAGATGATGCCGGTCACGTGGGAAGGCTTCAGCCGCATCCATCCCTTCGCCCCGGCGGACCAGGCACAGGGCTATGCCGAGGTGGTGCAGGAACTGGAGTCCACGCTGTGCGCCATCACGGGGTTTGCGGCCGTGTCGGTGCAGCCCAACTCGGGCGCGCAGGGCGAGTTTGCGGGGCTGCTGGTGATTCGCGCGTATCACCGCTCGCGCGGTGAATCGCAGCGACAGGTGGTGTTGATCCCGGCGTCGGCACACGGCACCAACCCCGCCAGCGCGGCGCTGGCCGGCATGACGGTGGTGGTCGTCGCCAATGCGCCGGACGGCGGGGTAGACATGGCGGACCTGCGCGCCAAGGCGACGGCGCATCGGGATCGTCTGGCGTGCCTGATGATCACCTACCCCTCGACCCACGGCGTCTACGAGCCGCACATCCGGGAGGTGTGCGCCGTCGTGCACGAGCACGGCGGCCAGGTGTACATGGACGGCGCGAACATGAACGCACAGGTGGGGCTGACCAGCCCCGCCACCATCGGCGCTGACGTGTGCCACCTGAACCTGCACAAGACGTTCGCGATCCCGCACGGCGGGGGAGGGCCCGGCATGGGGCCCATCGGCGTGGCGGCGCACCTGGCGCCGTTCCTGCCGACCCACCCGCTGGTGCCAACCGGTGGCGCGCAGGGCGTGCCGGCCGTGTCGGCGGCGCCGTGGGGGAGCGCCAGCATCCTGCTGATCTCCTACGCGTATGCGCGGCTGCTGGGCCCCGTGGGCGTGACGGAGGCCACGCGGGTGGCCATCCTCAACGCCAACTACCTGAAGAGCCGGCTCGAGCCGCATTTTCCAGTGCTGTACACCGGCGCCAAGGGGCGCGTCGCGCACGAGCTGATCTTCGACCTGCGCGGGTTCAAGGCGCACGGCGTGGACGAGATGGACGTCGCCAAGCGCCTCATCGACTACGGCTTCCACGCGCCCACGGTGTCCTTCCCCGTGGCGGGCACGCTGATGGTGGAGCCCACCGAAAGCGAGAGCCTCGACGAACTGGACCGCTTCTGCGACGCGATGGTTCAGATCAAGCGGGAGATCGACGACATCGCCGCCGGCCGCGCCGACCGCGTGGACAACGTCCTCAAGAACGCGCCGCACACCGCCGAGGCGGTCGCGGCCACGGCCTGGACCCATCCCTACTCGCGCGAGACCGCGGCGTTCCCGGTGCCGTCGCTGCGGACGCGCAAGTTCTGGCCCAGCGTGGGCCGCATCGACAACCCCTACGGCGACCGCAACCTCTTCTGTTCGTGTCCGCCTGTCGAAGATCTGAGCTGATCGAGTCCATGCGAATTCTCGACACCGCGCAGATGCGGGAGGCCGATCGCCAGACGATCGACGACATCGGCATTCCCTCGATCGTGCTGATGGAGAACGCGGGCCGCCAGGTGGTGGGCGCGATCGAGGCCCACTACGAGCACCTGCTCGGCGGGCGCGTGGCCGTGCTGTGCGGGCGGGGCAACAACGGGGGCGACGGCTTCGTGGTGGCGCGGACGCTGGCGCAACGCGGCGTCTCGGTGTCGGTGTTCGTGGTCGGCGCCGTCTCCACCATCACGGGCGATGCACGTATCAACCTCGACATCCTGGGCCGCCTGGGCGTGGACGCCGTCGAGATCGCCGAGGAGCAGACGTGGGAGCTGCACGCCTCCGAGGTGGCGACGTGCAGTCTGATCGTCGACGCCATCGTTGGCACGGGACTCACGCCGCCGCTCCGGGGACTGCTCGAAACGGTGGTGGGCGACCTGAACACGCTGGACGTGCCCATCGTGTCGATCGATCTCCCCAGCGGGCTCTCGGCCGACACGCCGCACCTGGTCGGCCACGTGGTACAGGCCTCGCTCACCGTGACGCTGGCGGCGCCCAAGCTGCCGCTGGTGCTGCCGCCGGGCGAAGACCACGCAGGCGACGTGGTGATCGCCGACATCGGGATTCCGCCACCGGTCCTCGACGGCCTCGCCGGCCACCACGTGGAGCTGGTCACGCCGGAGCAGATCCGGCTGCTCGTGCAACCGAGGCCCGTGGACTCGCACAAGGGCGACTACGGACGCGTCACGGTGGTGGCAGGTTCGCTCGGCAAGACCGGCGCGGCCTACCTGGCGGCCCAGGGTGCGCTTCGCGCCGGGGCGGGCCTGGTGACGGTGGCTACGCCCGCGTCCTGCCAGGCGGTCGTGGCCATGATGGGCGCGGAGTTCATGACGGAACCCTTGGCCGAAGACCAGGACGGGCTGGCGGCGGCCGCCGTGGATCAGCTGCTGGCGATGCGCCACGACCTGGTGGCGTGCGGACCCGGTCTGGGTCGGGCCCCGTCCACGCGCGCCTTCGTCCGGCGCCTGGTCGAACGCGCCACGGTGCCGCTGGTGCTGGACGCCGACGCGATCGTGGCCTTCGACGACGATGCCTCGGGGCTGGCCGGGCGGGAGGATCGCGAGATCGTGATCACACCCCACCCGGGAGAGATGGCGCGTCTGGTCGGCGTGTCCGTCGAGGAAGTGCAAGCCAATCGTCTGGAGGTGGCCCGCCACTTCGCGACGTCGCACCGCGTCTACGTCGTCCTGAAAGGGCACCGCACGGTGGTGGCGACGCCCACGGGCCGCGCGTTCATCAACCCCACCGGCAATTCGGGCATGGCCACGGGCGGTACGGGCGACATCCTGACGGGGATGGTGGCGGCCTGGCTGGCGCAGCTGCTGGACGCCGAGGCGGCGTGCCAGGTGGCGGTGTTCCTCCACGGCGCGGCGGGCGACATGGCGGCGGAGTCGGAAGGGCAGGTGGCCATGACAGCCGGCGACCTCGCGCGCCACATCGGGTCGGCGTTCGAGCGCGTGATGCGGCCACCGGGCACGGCGGGCCCAACCGACAAGGACGCCGCGCGCCGTCCGCCGTTGTCGTAGCACGTCCACGGACGCGGCCCGTTCATGGGGTTCGAAACGATCACCCGATCCGAATCGGAGACCGAGGCGCTAGGCGCCGTGTTGGCCAAGGACTTGCGCCCCGGCGACGTCGTGGCGCTGACGGGAGACCTGGGCGCCGGCAAGACGGCCGTCGTCCGCGGCCTGGCCCGAGGCTTGTCCCTGGATCCAGCCGAGGTCAGCAGCCCCACGTTCGCGCTCGTGCACGAGTACCGTGGCGGCCGGCTGCCGCTCTTTCACGTGGATCTGTACCGACTGAGCGGCGCGGAGGCCGAGGACCTCGGCCTCGACGAGCTGGGCGTCGCGGACGGTGTGTTGGCCATCGAGTGGCCCGAGCGCCTGGGGCGGCAGTTCGTGGGTGCGATCACGGTCCGGCTCGAAAGCGTGGCCGGCGAAGACGACGACGTCCGCCGCGTGACCGTGGACGCGGGGTAGTCACCGGTCTCCGGTCTCCAGTAGTCAGGCTCCGATTCGGAGGCCCGACTTGCGAGGCTCACTCCATGCGGTAATTCGGGGCTTCCTTCGTGATGGTGACGTCGTGGACGTGGCTTTCGCGCACGCCGGCCGGCGTGATGCGCACCACGTGCGCCTTGCGCTGTAGTTCCGGAATGGACCCGGCGCCGCAGTAGCCCATGCCGGCCCGCAGGCCGCCCACCAGCTGGTGAATCACGGACGCGGCGCTGCCCTTGTGCGCCACGCGGCCCTCGATGCCTTCCGGCACCAGCTTGTCGGTGGCGCGGCCGCCTTCCAGGTCGAAGTCGTCCTGGAAATAACGGTCGCGGCTGCCGCGCCGCATGGCCCCGATGGATCCCATGCCGCGGTACTCCTTGTAGCTGCGGCCCTGAAACAGGATCAGCTCTCCGGGGCTCTCGTCGGTGCCCGCGAACAGATTGCCAATCATGGTGGTGCTGGCCCCGACGGCCAGCGCCTTCACGACGTCGCCGGAGTAGCGGATGCCGCCGTCGGCGATGACGGGCACGTTGCGCGAGGCCGCGGCCTGCGCGCACTCGATGATCGAAGAGATCATCGGCATGCCCACGCCCGCCACGACGCGCGTGGTGCAGATCGAGCCCGCGCCGATGCCCACCTTCACCGCGTCCACGCCCGCGTCGATGAGCGCCAGCGTGCCGGCGCCGGTGGCCACGTTGCCCGCGATGAGATCGGTGTCCGGGAACTCGCGCCGAATGCGCTGCACCATGTCCAGCACGCCCTGGGAGTGGCCGTGCGCCGTGTCCACCACCAGCACGTCCACGCCGGCGGCCACCAGGGCCGCGGCGCGCTCGAGCCCGTCGCGCGACACGCCGATCGCGGCGCCGCACCGCAGGCGGCCCAGGGAATCCTTCGACGCGCTGGGATACTTGATCGCCTTCTGGATGTCCTTGACGGTGATCAGCCCCTTCAACCGGAACTCGTGATCCACGACCAGGAGCTTTTCGACCTTGTGCTGGTGCAGGATGGCCCGGGCATCGTCGAGCGTGGTGCCCACGGGCACGGTGAAGAGGGGACTGCGCGTCATCACGTCGCCGATCAGCCGCTGGACGTTGTTCTCGAAGCGCAGGTCCCGGTTGGTCAGGATGCCGGCCAGGCGGCCCTCCTTGCTGCCGTCCTCGGTGATGGGCACGCCCGAGATGCGGTACTGCTGCATCAGGTCCAGCGCTTCCGCGATGGTGTTGGTGGGCGAGAGGGTGATCGGGTTCACGATCATGCCGCTCTCGGACCGCTTGACGCGATCCACTTCGGCCGCCTGCTCTCCAACCGACAGGTTCTTGTGGATGATGCCCATCCCGCCGATCTGGGCCATCGCGATGGCCAGCCCCGACTCGGTGACCGTATCCATGGCCGCGCTCAGGATCGGGACGTGCAACCGGATGCGTCGCGTGAGTCGAGTGGAGACGTCGACCTGGTTGGGCAGCACGGTGGAGTGCTGGGGCACCAGCAGCACGTCGTCGAAGGTCAGGGCCGTGGTCAAGGCCGTTTCCGTAGGGGAGGAGAGGGTCAACGCGCTGCCGGTCATCTCCATGGGCTCCTTTTCAGGCCGCTAGGCCATGGCACCGTTTGTACTTCTTCCCGCTGCCGCAGGGACACGGGTCGTTGCGGCCCACCTTGGGCTCGTCGCGACGCACCGGCTTGCGCGAGTCGTCGCCGCCCGTACGCGCGGGGGTCGGCGCGTCCGGCAGGGCCGTTTCGGCTCGAGCCTGCCGGGCCCCGGCAAACGCCGGGATCGCCTCGGCGCCCGGGTTGTTGAGCGTCAACTGCGTTTGCCGCCGGGGGGCCGCAGCCACCATCGGCCGCGCGGCCTCTTCCTCGGCGACGGGCCGCAGCGAGAACAGCCATCGCACGATCTCGTCCTCGACGCGCGCCCGCATGTCCTGGAAGAGGGCGAAGCTTTCCTTCTTGTACTCGACCAGGGGATCGCGCTGGCCGTAGCCCCGCAGGCCGATGCCTTCCTTCAGGTGATCGAGCGAGTAGAGGTGGTCCTTCCACTGCGTGTCGACGATCTGCAGGGAGATATCGCGCTCGAGGCGCCGCATCGTCTCGGCGCCGATCATCTCTTCCTTGGCTGCATAGCCCGCCTTGGCCAGCGCCCACACCTCGTCGCCGATCTGGTCGGCGCCCTTGCCGTCCAGGTCCAGGCCGCTCACCGCGGCCGGATCCAGCCCGAACGCGCGGCTGGCCTCGTGGAGGAACGCCGGCAGATCCCAGTCTTCGGGCTCCACGTCCTTGCCGAGGAACCGGTCGACCATTGCGTCCAACACGTCCTCGGCCAGCGTCATCACGTGCCCGCGGGTATCCACCACGCCGCCGTCGTCCACGTGCACCTGGCCCACCAGGATCTCGCGCCGCAGCGTGTAGATGCTCTCGCGCTGCTTATTCATCACGTCGTCGTACTCGAGCAGGTGTTTGCGGACCGAGAAGTTCTGGGCCTCGACCTGCTTCTGCGCGCGCTCGATGGCCCTGGACACCATGCCGTGCTCGATCGGCACGCCCTCTTCCATGCCGAGCCGCTGCATCAGCCCCGAGATGCGCTCGGAGCCGAAGATGCGCATCAGGTCGTCTTCGAGCGACAGGTAGAACCGCGACGACCCCGGATCGCCTTGACGGCCCGCGCGGCCGCGCAACTGGTTGTCGATGCGGCGCGCCTCGTGCCGCTCGGTGCCCAGGATGTGCAGCCCGCCAAGCGCGATCACCTCTTCGTGCTCGGTGTTCGACTGCTGCGTGAAGTGGGTGTTGATCCGATCCCAATCGGCGCGTGGCACCCTGTAGAAGCTGTCCACGTGGAAGAAGTAGACGAACTGGTCGTCGTCCACGAACCGCTCGTCGCCCTTGACCAGCCGCTCGGCCACTTCCTCGGACAGGCACTGCTGCCGCGCCATGTGCTCGGCGCTGCCGCCCAGCAGGATGTCGGTGCCGCGGCCCGCCATGTTGGTGGCGATCGTGACGTTGGCCTTGCGGCCGGCCTGCGCGACGATCTCGGCCTCCTGGGCGTGGTACTTCGCGTTCAAGACCACGTGCTTGATGCCGCGCTTGCGCAGGAGGGCCGAGAGGCGCTCCGACTTCTCGATCGAGACCGTGCCGACGAGGGTCGGCCGGCCCGACGTCTGTTGATCCGTGATGTCCGCGACGATGGCCTCGAACTTCTCCTTCTCGGTGCGGTAGACCAGGTCCGGCTCCTCCACCCGCAGCATCTTGCGGTTGGGGGGCACGGCCACGACGTCCAGGTTGTAGATCTTGGCGAACTCGGGCGCCTCGGTTTCGGCGGTGCCGGTCATGCCCGAGAGCTTCTTGTACTTGCGGAAGTAGTTCTGGAAGGTGATGGTGGCGAGCGTCTGGTTCTCCCGCTCGATCTTCACCTTCTCCTTGGCCTCGACGGCCTGGTGCAGTCCGTCGCTCCAGCGGCGACCCGGCATCAGCCGGCCCGTGAACTCGTCCACGATCACGACGCCGCCGTCCTTGATCATGTAGTCCACGTCGAGCCGGAACAGCGTGTGGGCGCGGAGCCCCTGCTGGACGTGGTGGAGCAGGGGCATGTTGACCGGGTCGTAGAGGCCGCCCGAGTCGGGCACCAGACGGTGCGAGAGCATCTGCTCGGCCTTGGCCATGCCCGTTTCGGTCAACGTCACCGTCTTGTGCTTCTCGTCGACGATGTAGTCGCCGGTCGATTCCAGCTGTTCCCGGTCCTCGGCCTTGACGTTGCCCTGCGTGACGGCGCCCTTCTGGAGGCGCGGAATGATCCGGTCCACTTCGTAGTAGAGGTCGGTGGACTCCTCGGCCGGACCCGAGATGATGAGCGGCGTCCGGGCCTCGTCGATGAGGATGCTGTCTACTTCGTCCACGATAGCGAAGTGGTGCCCGCGCTGCACCATCGCCCCGAGGTCGAACTTCATGTTGTCGCGCAGGTAGTCGAAGCCGAACTCGTTGTTGGTGCCGTAGGTGATGTCGGACCCGTAGGCCACCTGGCGCTGCTGGTCGTTCAATTCGTGCTGGATGACCCCGACCGACATGCCCAGGAACCGGTAGAGGCGCCCCATCCATTCCGAGTCGCGGCGGGCCAGGTAGTCGTTCACCGTTACCACGTGGACGCCCTTGCCGGCGAGCGCGTTGAGATACGCGGGGAGGGTGGCGACGAGCGTCTTGCCCTCGCCGGTCTTCATCTCGGCGATGCGCCCGGAGTGCAGCACCATGCCGCCCACCAGCTGCACGTCGAAGTGCCGCATGTGCAGCACCCGCCAGCCGGCCTCGCGGACAACGGCAAACGCCTCCACCAGCAGGTCGTCCACCGTGGCGCCGTCGGCAATTCGCTGGCGGAATTCGGTAGTCTTGTCCCGGAGTTGGGCGTCGGACAGGGCGCGAGTCTGCGGTTCGAGCGCGCCAATCTCGGCCACGCGCGGCTGCAGCCGCTTGAGCTCACGTTCGTTCTGAGTGCCGATGACCTTCGCGAGTAGCTGACCGATCATGCAGGATGAGGAGGTGACACTGACGTGAGTATCGACCGATTGTACGCCAGGCGGCGCGACAACCGGCAGGGAAAGGACGTCCGGAGACGCCCGCTACTGGTCGCGGGCCTTTTGTGTGAGGAGGCGGAGGGGATTCAGCAGGCTGCCGTTGGCCAGCACCTCATAATGGAGGTGGCTGCCGGTGGCGCGGCCGGTGGCACCAACTCGACCGATGACCTCGCCGCGCTGGACCTTGCTGCCCTTGGTGACGTCGAACGACTGCAGGTGGCCGTACCGCGTCTCGAGTCCGTAGCCGTGGTCGATCACCACGAGGTTGCCGTAGTTGCCCTGGTAGCTGGCAGACGTCACCACGCCGGCCGCCGTGGCGAACACCGGCTGCCCGCGGTCGCCGGCGATGTCCAGCCCCGCATGGAAGTCGTCGCCGCCGGTCATCGGGTCCGTGCGGTGGCCCATGTTGGAGGACAGCCATCCATGCGCGGGCCAGATCGACGGCGTGGCGTTGGCCAGGGCGTTCCGCTTCTCGACCATTCGGGCCACGAGCGACAGGCTGGAATCCAAGCCCTCGAGCACCGTGCGCAGGAGACCGAACGTGTCTTCGGGGTTGGCCAGCGCGGACAGCGTCTTGGCGTAGGAGCGCTGCGCCGCAACCGGCACTTTGCCGGTGTTGCCACCAGTGTTGCCCCCCATGGCCTTGGCCTTGACCAAGGCGGGCAGCTTCTCCATGGCACTGGCCAGACTGGGATCGAGCGCCGAGCGGGCGCCCAGGTCCGAGATGGCGTGCTGCAAGGAATTGATCTGACCTGCCAGGGCCTCGGTGGCCTGGCGATAGTTCGCGTTCTCGAGTTCCAGCGCCTGGTATTCGGAGAACAACGTGGAGACGTCGCTCTTGGCCTTCCACGCGGCACCCAAGCCGATAAGGATCGGCAGCGTGACCACGACGCCCACGACCGCCGCGACCGGGCGCAACGGAATGGTGGCCCGGCGCTCACGGCCCGACATCGGATCAGCGACTACGACGGTATATCGTCGTGACAACATGCGTCAGCGTAATAAGGGGTTGCGTTTACGGTTCGGAAACGCAACCTGCAGCCTATCACAGCCCAACCGGCCGGCCCAAGACACTAGCGAGGCTACGCCTCGGACCGACAAGCATGACGGCTCCGCCGATCGCCGGGCAAAGACAGGGCGAAAACGGGCGCCGTCACCTCGATGACGCCCTCGACGGCCAGATGGCTGGTGCTGGCCGCGGCCGTGCTGTTTTCCACCGGTGGGGCGGCAATCAAGACCGGGGCCTTCAGCGCCGCGCAGGTTTCGATGTGCCGTTCGGGCGTGGCCGCCCTGGTGCTGCTGGCCTTCACCCGCGGCCGCTTCAGGGTGTCGGGGATCACACTGGGGGCGGCGGCCCTTTATGCCGTCACCTTGACGCTCTTCGTGGCCGCCACCAAGCTGACCACCGCGGCCAACGCCATCTTTCTCCAGTCGGTCGCTCCTCTTTACCTGCTGATCGTCGGCCCGCTGTTCCTGCGGGAGAAGTGGTCCTCTCGGGACCTGGTCCACGTGGGGGCACTGGCTCTCGGTCTGGTCCTCTGCATGGCGGGGCAGGGCACCCCCACCTCCTTCGCCCCCGACCCGACGACCGGCAACACGTACGCGGCCGTGTCGGGCTTCACGTGGGCGGGCACACTGCTGTTTCTACGCCGGCTGGGTCGAGACAGCCGCGACGAACACGGTGGGCTGGCCGCGGTGATCGCGGGCAACGCGCTCGCGTGCCTGGTGGCGATTCCCGCTGCGTGGCCGCTGCCCGCCGCGCCGGCGACCGCGTGGGCCAGCGTGCTCTACCTGGGTGTGTTCCAGATCGGCCTTGCGTACGTGTGCCTGACACGGGCCATCCGGCACGTCTCAGCCCTCGAAGCGTCCCTATTGCTGCTCATCGAGCCCGTGCTGAACCCGATCTGGACATGGTGGATCCACGGCGAGACGCCGGGCCCGGCCACGCTCCTCGGCGGGGCGATCATCGTGGCGGCCACCGCGGTGCGGGCGATGCGCTCGTCCTCTTGACATCCCACAGGAAGGAGGCGCACACTCCTCTGAGCATCCCACAGGTGACCCTCAGATGGCAGAGACACGCTCACCCCTCCTTCAAGGCACGCTGGATCTCATGGTCCTCAAGACGCTCGACCAGATGGGCCCGTTGCACGGCTATGGCATCGCCCGGCGGATCGAGCAGGTGGGGGAGCATGCGCTGGCCCTGAACCAGGGGACCGTGCATCTCTGCCTCGTGCGACTGCTTCAGAAGAAGTGGATCTCGGGCAAGTGGGGGACGTCCGACAACAACCGGCGCGCGAAGTACTACTCGCTGACCAAGGCCGGCCGCAGGCAGCTCGAATCGGAAACGGCGCACTGGGAGCGCGTCGCCGGCGTGATCGGGCGCATCCTGGCGCCAGAAGGCCGCGGATAGGCCGTGGCCGCGTTCCTACACACACTCCTCGCTCGCATTCAGGGGTTCCTACGCCCGGCGGACGTCGACGCCGAGGTCGAGCAGGAGCTGGACGCACATCTCGCGATCGCCGAAGACGACAGGGTGCGTAGCGGGATGACGCGCGAGGAGGCGCTGCGACTGGCCCGGCTCGAACTTGGGGGAGTGGCGCAGCTACGCGAGGCCAGCCGGGAGGCGCGAGGGCTGCCGCGTCTGGACACGTTCTGGCTCGACATCAAGCTGGGCGTGCGAATGCTGCGCAAGACGTGGGGCCTGACGCTGATTGGCGGCCTGGCGTTGACCACCGCGATCAGCATCACGGTTGGCCTCTTCAATGTGTACCAATCGATCACGGGCGCGGCGCTGCCGCTCGACGAGGGCGACCGAGTGGTGTCGTTGATGGTCTGGGACGCCGCCGATCAGGCGACCCGCGGCGTTGCACAGAGCGATTTCGAGCGCTGGCAGCAGTCGCTCCGTTCCGTCGTGAACCTCGGCGCCTTCAGAACCGTCGAGCGCAGTCTCGCCGTGGGCAACCGCCAAGTGGAACCAGTGTCCGTTGCCGAAATCACGGCGTCCGGCTTCGACGTCGCCCGCGTTCCACCGCTCCTAGGCCGGCCGATCCGCGCAGAAGACGAGCACGGCGGCGCCGAGCCGGTTGTCGTGATCGGTCACAATGTCTGGGCATCGGTGTTCGCATCCGATAGGGACGTAACCGGACGGGCCATACGTCTCGACGGCGTCTCCCACACCGTGATCGGGGTGATGCCCCCGACGTTCGCGTTCCCGGTCAACCACCAATACTGGACGCCGCTAAAGACGACGCTGCGGGCCAGCCAGCTGTCCGCGGAACCGCTGGTGATCGCCTTCGCGCGATTGGCCCCTGGCGTCGCATTGCCGACCGCGGACACGGAGCTGCGCGCCGTCGGCCTGTTGCGCGCGGGCGATCAAGACGACGACCGTCAGGCGCGCGTCATGTCGTACGTCAGGGGGATCAGCGGAACTGGCTTGGGGGCTCGCGAGTGGTTTCTGTTCATCACCGCCGGGCTACTCCTGCTACCCCCGTGCGCGAACATCGCCATCCTGATCTACGCACGGACCGTCACACGACAGGCCGAGTTCGCGGCGCGCCATGCACTTGGCGGGAGCCGCGCGCGCATCGTCGGCCAGCTGTCTCTCGAAGCGCTCCTCTTGGTGGCCGGTGCCACCGTGGCATCGCTCGTCATCGTGTCGCGCGTGGGGAAACACCTCCAAGCCGACATGCGACTCCCCAACGGCAACCCGTTCTGGCTCGACCTGGGCCGCATCCAGCCCGAGACGCTCCTATTCGCCATCATCGTCGCCGCACTGGCGGCGGGGATTGTGGGCCTCGTGCCGGCGCTGCAGGCGGTCGGGCGCCTCACCGATGTGGCCGCCCTGGGCGGTCGATCGACCCTGAAGCTCGGGGCCGGGTGGACCGGGTTGGTGGCGTTGCAAGTTGCGTTGTCGATCGCCGTCATTCCCGTCGCGGGTCAACTGGCCTGGGGAATCATTCGGCCGGCCGTGAGGGGTCCGGGCTTTGCCGCGGGGCAGTTCCTGACTGCCCGCGTGACGCTGGGCCAGGGCCAGAACTCGAGCCTGGTTCAACCGAGTGATGCGGCGCGATTCGAGCAGTTGCACACCCAGTTTGCCAGCCGCTTGGAGGGGCTGCCGGACGTGGCGATGCTGACCCGGTCGGCGGTGGCTCCGGGGAGAGAGCCACGGTTGGACATCGAGGTGGAAGGCGGCAGCGCTTACCAGCATGCGCCCGCGAGGGTCAACGCCGTCGACGCCACATTCTTCGAGACGTTCGACCTGCGGGTTGTGACCGGGCGGATTCTCGATCGCACGCAAGGACGCACCGAGCAAGTCGTCGTCAGTCGGGCGCTCGCACGGTACCTCGCGGGAGACGGTAGCCCAGTGGGCTGGCGCCTCCGCGATAGTCCGAGACACGATGCACCTGGCGGCGGCTCGTGGCAGGAAATCGTGGGCGTCGTGGACGATTTGTACGCCAACAACGGGAACCTCACCATCTACCGGCCGCTACCTGAGAATCAGCATCCGCTCAGCCTGTCAATGCGGTTGACGACAGGGCGGCCGCAGGTGGCCCAACGGCTGCGCGATCTCGGCTCCGAAATCGACGCGGGCCTGTATGTTTCTGAGATCCGCTCATTGGCCGACATCTATGCAGACAGCATCAGGAGTGTCTACCTGGTCGGCCTGATGCTCGGCAGCGGCGCGCTGAGCGTCTTGCTGCTGTCTGCGGCGGGAATCTACGCGCTCATGTCCTTCACCGTGGCCCGCCGTCGGCGTGAAATTGCCATCAGGGCTGCCCTCGGTGGACGTTCGACCCGCCTGCTCGTCGGGGTTCTGGGTCGCGCAGCGCAACAGATCGGCATCGGGGCCATTGCCGGTGTCTTGCTGGCGCTGTGGCTGGGCACCTACTTGCCCATTGAAGCGATCGGAGGAGCCAAGGTGCCTGGCCTGATCCCTGTGGCGGCGGTGACGATGACGATCGTCGGCCTGCTGGCGGCCGCCGGCCCGGCCCGACGTGCGCTACGACTCCATCCCACCGAGGCGCTACGAGATAGCTAGACGCAAGCGGCTAGAACAAGTACTTCAGGTCCACTGAGACACGACGCGGAATCTCGCTGCGTGCGGGCAGGGCTCCGAATTCCGGGTGGCTGGCATGGAGCAGGTCGCGTCCGTTCACGGCCACCTCCACACTCGGTTTCGGCCGCCACGCCACACGGACATCCGCCTCGGTAAAGGCCGGCACGCTCGGATTCGGCAGCGACGCGACACCACGCAGATAGACATCCAGCTCGACATCGTGGCGGATGTCCAGGCTGGAGCGCAGCATCCATTGATAGTCCGGATCGTTGCGAAGCGTCGGGTTGTTCACGCCGACCGGATCGGTGCTGCCTCGCTCGAGCCGCAGATGCTCGCTCAACAGGGTCGTGCCCGCGCTCAAGGACCAGCGGCCAATCGGGCTGTAGGTCGCCCACGTCTCGACGCCATACACGGGTCCTTCGATCCTGTTCTCGATCTGCACGGGAACCCCGGTGCCGCTCCGCAGTCGGTCCCAGAGGTGCGTGAAAACGGTGACCGAATAGCTCACGGTCTCGAGAGGCCGTCCTCGATAGCCGGTCTCGAAGACATGGGCCACTTCGGATCGGAAGTTCGGACCACCGATGACGATGTAGGGTGGGTTCATCGGGAAGAAGACCTCGCGGTCGTATCGTGACGGCGCCCTGACGGCGCGCGACACACCCCCCCACAAGAAGTGATTCTCGGAGACGTTCCATGTCACGCGAGCGCTGGGCAGGTGCTCGATACCGGTGTAGTCGTTGCGCTCCAGCTTCGTGCCGACGGTGGCTCCGACGCGGCTACTCAGTCGCAACTCGCCGTGCATGAACACGTTGCCCCAATTGAGCGCGCGACTGTCGGGGATGAATCGTGAGAACACGGCCGGGTCCACCTGGTCCTGTGCGCGCCGATACCCGCTGCCCCAGAGGAACCGATGTCGGCCGATCGGCGTGCTGTGCTGAAACTCCACGTCGAACAGGTTGGCCTTCGGACCGAAGAGAACGATGTCGTTTCGGTCCGACTGGTCGACGTAGGCCTGCACCTGCATGCTGGCGTCGCCCTGAAGGCGACGAGTCCAGCGTGTCATCACGTTGAAGCCACCGACTTCGAGTGGAGGCACTTCGAAGGTGCCCACGAATCCGCGGTGCTCGGATGCGCCGGCATACGCGTCACCCTGGACGGTGACAGTATCGCGCGGGCCGCCCCAATCCGCGCGCATGCCGACCTGCCCGCGATGCCAATCGTTCAGAAGGTCGGCGCCATCGGCCTGCCGGGTGTTGTCCCAACCGTTGAACTTGGCGTAGGCGCGATACGACGCCGCCCGGCCGGCGCCTCCCCAACGGAGCGCCACCTCCCGGTTGGCACTGCCCAACGTGACGGCGGCCACCCCACCCTGCGTTTCGGATGCCGGCTTGGTGATGACGTTGATGACACCGTTGACCGCGTTGGCGCCCCACAGGGTCGCGCCGGGACCGCTGATGACCTCGATGCGATCGATGTCCGAGAGCAGCACGTCCTGCTGGTCCCAGAACACCCCCGAGAACAGTGGGGTGTAGACCGTGCGGCCATCGATCAGCACCAGCAGCTTGTTGCCGACGTTGTTGTTGAACCCGCGGGCGCTGATCGATTGCTGAACCGGGTCCACGCGCGCCACGCTCAGATTTGGCGCCAATCGAAGCACTTCGGGAAGGGTGACGGCGCCCGAGCGTCGGATGTCTTCGCTTCCGATCACATAGATCGAGGCGGGGGCGTCGAACAGTCGCTCGCTGTGCCGCGAGACGGACGTGATCTCGAGGTTCTGCAGGTCGTCGAGACTCAGTCGCTTGAGATTGCTGGTGGTACGCGCCGGGGCTGGATCCGGCACCTGCATCTGTCCGAATGCGCCACGCGGCGTTACGACCAGGCATGTCGCCAAGAACAACCAGGTCAGGGCGCGGCACGGCCTACGGCTCTTGAGCATTCCGCCCTGGGCAAGTGTGTGTTGGTTCATGACCGGTCCGACCTCGCATGGTCCAAATCGGCAGAGTTCCTTCGGCCTTCGATCGACCGATCCAGGCGTTCAGCCCTGCTCGGAGCTTCACACTTCGTCAACCCGTCCAGGCGTCGGATAGAGGTCGGTCAGGTGCCCCTGAACTGCAGCGCCTCGGCGATGTGTTCGTCGCCGACGGCTACGGCACCCTCCAGGTCCGCGATCGTCCGTGACACTTTCAGCACCCGGTGGTAGCCGCGCGCGCTCAGCCCGAAGACCTCGACCGCACGTGCCAGACGAGCCTTGCCGCGCGCGTCCGGCCGGCAGCACCGCATCATCTCCGCGCCACGAAGGCCGGCGTTGACCAACACTCCAGTACGCTCCACGCGTTCACCCTGCACACGTCGCGCCTCGGCCACGCGCTCCCTGACCACGACGGAAGACTCTCCAGGCGCCGAGTCCTGAAGGGCGTTGACCGGCACGGGCGGCACGACCAGCGACAGATCGATGCGGTCGCGCAGCGGGCCTGAGACCCGCGACACGTACGCCGCCACCTGAGTGGGCGTGCACCGGCACTGGCGCTCGGACCCGAAATACCCGCACGGGCACGGATTCATCGCGGCCACCAACATGAAGCGGGAGGGAAACGTCACGTGCGCGCTGGCGCGCGCAATGGAAACCCGTCCGGACTCGATGGGTTGGCGCAGCGCGTCCAGCACGCGGCGCTCGAACTCGGGCAGCTCGTCCAGGAACAGCACGCCGTGGTGGGCGAGCGAGATCTCTCCGGGCCGCGGAATCGATCCGCCGCCGACGAGCGCCACGTTGGAGACGGTGTGGTGCGGCGCGCGAAACGGGCGCGCCGACAGCAGGCCGACGCCGGGCGGCAGCTGACCGGCCACCGAGTGGATCTTCGTGCACTCGACGGCCTCGTCGAAGCGCATCTCCGGCAGCACGGACCCGACGCGCCGGGCCAGCATCGTCTTGCCCGCGCCCGGGGGACCGGTGAAGAGCAGGTTGTGTCCGCCGGCGGCGGCCACCTCGATCGCGCGCCGGGCTACGGCCTGCCCGCGGACGTCGGCCAGATCGGCTTCGTCGTCGCGGAGCGGCGCGGCCGCCGGCATGGTGACGAGCGTCGCCGCGTCCGGGCAATTGAGCGCCGCGAGAGCCTCGGCAAGGGAGCGCACCGTGCACACCTCCAGCCCCGCCACGGCGCACGCCTCGGGCGCGTTCTGCGGCGGCAGGAGCAGCCGGCGCACGCCGAATCCCTGGGCCGCTACCGCGATCGCCAGCACGCCGCGAATCGCGTGAATCCCGCCGTCGAGCGACAGTTCGCCCAGCACCACCGTGTCGTCGATCGTGTGGCGGGCCAGCGCGCCGGAGTAGGCCAGCAAACCCAGGGCGATGGGGAGGTCGAAGGACGCGCCGGCCTTGCGCACGTCGGCCGGTCCCAGGTTGACGGTGATCCGGTGAGGCGGGAACTCGAAGTCCGAGTTGCGGATGGCGGCCCGCACGCGGTCGCGGCTCTCGCGCACGGTGGCGTCGGGCAGGCCCACCATCAGGAACTGCGGCAGGCCGAACGCCACGTCCACCTCGACCGACACCGGGTACGCGTCAACACCCAGCACGGCGGCGCTCTTGAGTCGGGCCAGCACGAGCGACGTGGATGCAAGCCGGCGCGCAGTGTTGCCGAGGCCGCGACGACGGCCGGTTTCCGTCGATCGACACCGCGAGGTCGCAGGAACCGCCACTCCCAGCCCACGCGGAGCGTGCGATTCGCGCGAGGCCCGACGGTGCGAGGCTGAGCGTCGCTAGTCTGCGGGCAGCCCTCCACCCACAAGAATCGTCAGGCGCTGGCCGATGAGAATCGTGCTGCCGCGCAGCTGGTTCCACTCGCGCAGCGACGCCACCGTGGTCCCGTACCGGCGAGCAATGGAGAACAGGGTGTCGCCCCGCGCGACGCGATGCACGCGACGGGCCGGCTCGGCAGGCGCCGCCGTCCGGCGAGACGCGGCCGGCACCACCACAGTGGGCGCGTCTCCATCGGCCTCGGCGGCGAGCGCCAACACGTCGGTCGGCCCGGGGGCCACGTCGAGCAGCGCCGGCGGGCGGGGGATGATCAAGCTTTGACCCGCGACCAACCTGGCCCGCGTGGACAGGTAGTTGGCATCGGCGAGGTCGGCCCGCGTCACCTTGAGTCGCTTGGCGATTGTCGCCAGCGTCTCGCCCTTCCGAACCTGGTGCCGGCCGAACGGATCCGGCAACTCGGCAGCCGTGGCAACCGACTGCAGGCGCACGGCCTCGGCCGTCCCCATCGGCACGCGCAATTCATAATCCTCCCCACGCGCGGGCGTCGTCCACCGCCGCAGTTCGGGGTTGAGGTCCTGCAACACGTCCAGCGACGTGCCGGCCCACGCAGCCACACGACGTAGATCGGTCGGGCCCGTGACCGTCACGGCCTCGCTGGGAGGCGCGGGAAGCGGCTGGACCAGTAACCCGTACTGCGTCGGGTTTCGCGCCACCACAACGGCCGCCAGGACCAGCGGCACGTAGTCGCGCGTCTCGCGCGGCAGATAGCGTCGCGTGGAACTCAGCTCCCAGAAATCCGTCTTGCCCGAGTACTTCATGGAGCGCTGCACGCGCCCCCACCCGCCGTTGTAGGACGCCAGCGCCAGGTGCCAGTCCCCGAACTTTTCGTACAGGTACTTCAAGTACTTCGCCGCCGCGCGCGTGGCCTTCTCCGGGTCGGCGCGTTCGTCGATGTACCAGTCGGTCTGCAGGCCGTTCTCGAGGCCCGTGCCCCGCATGAACTGCCAGATCCCACGAGCCTTCGCGCGCGACAGCGCGGTAGGCTTGAACGCGCTCTCGATGAGCGGCACGTAGGCGAGGTCCAGCGGCAAGCCCTCGGCCTGGAAAATCGACTGCACCATGGGCAGATAGCGCGACCCCCGGCTCAGCCCCTCCTCCAGGTACCCCTTGAGGCGACCGCTGAAGAGTTCCACATACGACAGCACCTTGTCGTTGAGCGGAATCTCGATGTCGAAGTCGCGGGTGCCGAGGTCGTCGACCACCGCCTGCGCCGTCTCCGGGCTCGGCGGGGGCAGGTCGGCGGCGGTGGGCGAGAGGAACGTGTCGATGACGGCGGGGTCGGCCTTGCGCTCCGCGAAGGGCTCCGCGGGAACAGGGGGCGGGGCCGCGCGCTCGGCGGGCGACTGCGCCGCTTGAACCGCCCCGGGATCCGGGGAGGTGGCCACCTCGGGCGCGGCGACGACGGGTTCTGGCTGCGAGGGCTGAACGGTGCCTGGGATTGCGCTCGGCGGCGCCGTGACCACGCGCGTAGGAGCCGACGCGCACCCCAATGTGAGGGCCGCGACGGCGGACGTCGCCCAGCGGGCTGCGGTCCGGCCCTTCAGCATCGGGTTACCTTAGCACCCGAGATCGGGGCGGTCAATCTTGCGCGGCTAGACGTCTTTGGAGGGCTCGATGGTCCTCCTAGCGAGGCGAAGCTTCGCCTTAGCTCGGCCACTGCACCGAGGCAAATACGCCGTGTTCGTTGCCCAGATCCCGCGCTGCGGGCGTGACGATCGTCTTCTCGCCAAGCGTGATTTTTGCGCCATTTCGCAGGGCCTGGCGCACATCGTCCTCGCAAACGAAGTCCGCCACGGGGACAGGAGTGGCTTTGACTGGCGCAACCGGGCTCGAGACGGCGCCCCGGTCCCCGGCCGGACCGCTGGCGAGCCCTCCAGACGCGCTGCCCGAGGGCATGGCGGCGCCAGTGCGGTAGCCGCGAGACGACAGGAACTGGTCCACTCGCGTGCGCAGTTCTTCGGTGGAGATGCCCCGAGACGCGACGCGGGCTGGAACCGATGGCAACGCGGGCGCGCTCGGCCGAGTGGATGGCGTCGGGCCCGTCACCACGTTACCCACACCAGGCGACGCCACCGCAGGGCGGAGGCCGTAGGCGACGCGCTTGAGGTTCAGGAGGTGCTTCGGCGAGATGTTGTCGGAGGTGATGTTGCCGCCCCACCCCCCGCAGCCGAGCGTCATCGCCGGGTCCAGCCCGGTCGTCAACCCGATCGACCCGTGCGTGGTCGGGGTATTGACGACAATCCGGAACGCCGGCTTCTTCAAGCCGAACTGCAGGACGACGTCGTCGTTCTGCGAGTGCACCGACATCGTGTGGCCCATGCCGCCGTACCGGAGGATCTGGATGCACCGCTCGCACCCCTCCGTCCAATCCTTGACGACGTACCACGACAACACCGGGCACAGCTTCTCGATCGACAGGGGGTGGTCGCGGCCCACCCCGTCGAGCGGCGCCACCAGCACGCGCACTCCCTCGGACGCCTTGATGCCCACCATGTCCGCGATCTCGCGCGCCGTGCGGCCCACGAGCTTCGGGTTGGGCAGCCGTTGTGGCGTGACGAGCGCAGCGGCCAACGTGGCGCTTTCGTCCTTCGACAGGAACCTCGCGCCGTGCGCCTCGAACTGCCGGCGGGTTTCCTCCGCGATGGCTTCGTCCACCACGACGGAGTTGGGGGACGAGCACAACAGGCCGTTGTCGAAGCTCTTGCCCAGGATGATGTCGCGCGCCGCGCCCGCGATGTCGGCCGACCGCTCGACGTAGCACGGTGCGTTCCCGGGCCCGACACCGTAGGCGGGCTTGCCGGCGCTGTAGGCCGCGCGCACGAGGCCCATCCCGCCCGTGGCGAGGATCACGGCCACGTCTCTCAGGCGCATCAGCTCCTGCGTGCCTTCGAGCGTGACGGTGGTCATCCAGCCGATCGCGCCCGGTGGTGCTCCTGCGCGATAACCAGCTTCCGCCATGATCTCCACGGTCCTCGTGATGCACCGGGCCGCCGACGGGTGGGGGCTGATGACGATCGGACACCGCGCCTTCAGGGCGATGAGGACCTTGTAGATGGCGGTGGATGTCGGGTTGGTGGAGGGAACGATCGCGGCCACGACGCCGAACGGCTCGGCGATCTCGATGATCTTCTTCTCGTCGATGCGGCCGACCACGCCCACCGTGCGCATCGGCTTGATGAACTCGTAGACACGCTTGGCGGCAAACAGGTTCTTCTGGACCTTGTCGGCCACCACGCCGTAACCCGTTTCCTCGACGGCCAGCCGCGCCAGCGCCTCGACGTGCGGCGTGACGGCTTCCGCCATCGCCCCGACGATGCCGTCGATCTGTTCCTGGGTCAGTTCGGCCAAGGGCGCCCGCGCCTGCTGCGCGGCGCGCGCCAGCGCGCGTGCCTCGGCGATGGAGGCGAGATCCCGATCGGAAGACTGCGCGGTCGCAGCCGAAGAGGCCATGGGGACGCGCCCGGCTGCTAAGCCTTCGGAAGCACTCGTTCCACCTCGGCGTGCGGCCGGGGAATGACGTGCACGGAGATCAACTCCCCCACGCGCCTGGCCGCCGCGGCACCGGCGTCGGTGGCGGCCTTCACGGCACCAACATCGCCACGCACGAGGACGGTCACGTAGCCGGCGCCGATGTACTCCTTGCCGACCAGCGTGACGTTGGCGGCCTTGACCATGGCGTCGGCGGCCTCGATCGAGCCGATGAGCCCACGCGTTTCAACCATGCCGAGTGCTTCTGACGCCATCGGCCTCGCACTGTACCAGATGTGCGCAGTATCATGCCACTCGTGATGCGTTGGGTTGTCGCAGTAATGGGCCTCCTCGCGATGGCGTCGTGCGCGTCGCCACGTGACGACGCGCCCGCCGTGGCGTCGATGGCCGTTTCGATCGCGCCGGACCAGGCCGCCATCGGCACGCCGATCGAGGTCCGCTACCGGTTCGAGGCGCTGCCCGGCGCCTCGATGCCGCGGGGGCGGCACATCGTGTTCGTGCACGCCGTCGACTCGTCCGGTCGCATGGTGTGGACCGACGATCACGAGCCTCCGGTCCCGACGGAACGTTGGCAAGCCGGACGCCCCGTGGAGTACACCCGCACCATGTTCGTGCCGCGGGTCACCGTCGGCGGGCCGGTGGACCTCCGGATCGGCCTCTACGCGGGCACGACCGGCGCGCGCGTGCCGCTCCAGGGAGAACCGGAGGGCGACCGCGCCTACCGCGGGGCCACGCTCGAGGTGCGGCCGGACCCGGCGGCGAACTTCGTGGCCTACGGCGAAGGCTGGCACAACCCCGAAGTGGGAGAGACGCTGGGGCGCGAATGGCGGTGGTCCGGGAAGGTGGGACACATCTTGTTCCGCAACCCCAAGCGCCCAGCCGAGCTGTGGCTCGAGGTAGACCAGCCAATAGCGGGCGCTGGTACCCCTCAGCAAGTCGAACTGCGGATCGGCGGGGCAGTCGTGGACAGTTTTCCGCTGGACGGGCAGGCCATCACCGTCCGCCGGACGTCCCTAACGCCAGAGGTCCTGGGCGACAGTGATACGGTTGAGCTTGAAGTCTTCCCCGCGCAGACCTTCACACCCGCCAGCGTCCCGGCCCTCGGCAACGCCGACCGGCGGGAACTGGGAATCCGTCTCTTCAACGCCTACGTTTCAACTCCGTAATCCCCGCGGCCTGCTGAGGCTCGACGCTCGAACCGACAAGCCAGATGAGGCCTGCCCTTGTCGGTAATCGTGCGGATTTTTGTGCAACACTGTGACCATGGAATTTCGCTGTAGGCTCGGTACGCCGGGCGGCGAAATCGTAGAAGGTGTGTACATCGCGGACAGCGAGGCACGCCTGAGGCGGGAATTCGACGAAAAGGGGCTGTTTGTGCTGTCCCTTCGCCGTCGAGGCGCATGGCTGGCGGCGCTGTCGGGGCGCAAGGGCGGGGGTGGCAAAATCGGACACCGCGAGTTCCTGGTGTTCAATCAGGAGCTGGCCACGCTGCTCAAGGCCGGCATGCCCCTTGTGCAGTCCCTCGACATCCTCCGCCAGCGCGTCGGGAACCCCACCTTCAAGGGCGTCCTCGACAGCATTCACGACAAGGTCAAGGCCGGGTCGGCCCTGTCGGACGCCTTCTCCGGGCACGGGTCGCTCTTTCCGGCCGTCTATTCGGCCTCCCTGGTGGCGGGGGAGCGAAGCGGCGACCTGGAGGCCGTTCTCCGGCGCTACGTCACCTACGACAAGATCATCTCCAACGTCCGCCGCAAGACGCTGTCGGCCCTCATCTACCCGGTGATCCTGATCACCATGATGCTGGTGCTCGTCGGGATCATCGTCATCAAGGTGGTACCGGCCTTCTCGACGTTCTACGCCAACTTCGGCCGCGAGCTCCCGTTCTCGACGCGCGTCATCGTGGGCATCTCGAACGTTCTGGTCGGCAACATCTGGGCGATCCTCCTGGGCCTCGTCGTGGCCGGGTTCGGGGTGATGGCGTGGCTGCGGCGGCCGGGGCAGCGAGTGCGGCTCGACCAGGTGCTCCTGCGCGTGCCATGGGTGGGGCCGGCCGCCAAGAAGTTCGCCACCTCGCAGGCCGCGCGCACGCTGGCGACGCTCCTTGGCGGCGGCATCCCGCTCGTGCAGGCGCTCGAGATCGCGGCCAAGGCGATGTCGAACCGCTTCATGGCCGCCGAGCTCGAGCAGGTGCGCGTGCGCGTCCAGGAAGGGCAGGGCTTTGGCCAGGCGCTGACCCATCACGGCGTGTTTCCGGACGTCGCCGTCAAGATGGTGGAGGTCGGGGAATCCACCGGCGCGCTCCAGGAGATGCTGAACAGCCTGGCGGAGTTCTACGACGAGGAAATCGAGACCGAGGTCGGGCGGTTCATCACCATCATCGAGCCGCTCCTGCTCATCATCATGGGCATCATCATCGCCGCGGTGGTGCTGGCGCTTTACATGCCGCTCTTCGAGCTGAGCTCGGTGTCCGGCGGATAGGCCTATGTCCACGACCACGGATCCCGCCCAGCTCACTGCTCCCATGCCGGACGACTACTCGGACGAGGTGGCGCGCGCCCGCAAGCTGGCCGAGCGCTACCGGCTCGAGTTCATCGACATGGACGAGTTCCGGATCAACCAGGAACTCTTCCGCTCCATCCCCGCCGATCTGATGCTGCGCTACGGCTTTGTGCCGTGCCGCCGGGAAGGGCAGGCGCTGGTCATCGTCGTCTCGGATCCAACCGACCTGCCGATGATCGACGAGGTCAGCGTCGTGCTGGGGATGCCGATCAAGGTGACGGTCGGCGCACCGTCGGCCATCCAGTCGATCCTCAAGAAGAGCGAAAGCTCGCAGCGCGTGCTCGAGGACGCCACGCAGGGCTTCCAACTGCAGGTTCTCAAGGAAGACGACTCCGGCGAAGAGAGCCTGACGGTCGAGCGCCTGACGAGCGACATCAGCCCGATCATCCGCCTGGTGGACTCCACCATCTTCACCGCCATCCAGCGCCGCGCCAGCGACATCCACATCGAAACGGGCGACGACGCCGTGTACGTGAAGTACCGGATTGACGGCGTGCTGCAGCCGGCCATGCGGCCCATCGCCAAGCAGCACCACAGCGCGATCATCTCGCGCGTGAAGGTCATGGCCGAGCTGGACATCGCCGAGAAGCGCGTGCCGCAGGACGGACGCTTCAAGGTACGGATGCCGGGCAAGACCATCGACTTCCGCGTGTCGGTGATGCCAAGCGTCCACGGCGAGGACGCGGTCATCCGCATCCTGGACAAGGAGTCGATCAGCGAGCAGTTCACGGAGCTGCGCCTCGACATCCTGGGCTTCCCCGAGCTGGAGCTGCGGCGCTTCCGGAAGTACATCCGCGAGCCGTATGGCATGGTGCTCGTCACGGGCCCGACGGGCTCGGGCAAGACCACCACGCTCTACGCCGCGCTGTCGGAAATCAGAACGCCCGAGGACAAGATCGTCACCATCGAAGACCCGGTCGAGTACCAGCTCCGGGGAATCACGCAGATTCCGATCAACGAGAAGAAAGGCCTGACGTTTGCGCGCGGCCTGCGGTCGATTCTGCGTCACGACCCGGACAAGATCATGGTCGGCGAGATCCGCGATCCGGAAACGGCTCAGATTGCCATCCAGTCGGCCCTGACGGGCCACCTGGTGTTCACCACGGTGCACGCGAATAACGTTGTGGACGTCTTGGGCCGATTCTTGAACATGGGTGTCGAGCCGTACCAGTTCGTGTCGGCCCTCAACTGCGTGATGGCGCAACGCCTGGTCCGACTCATCTGTGCCCAGTGCAAGCGCCCCACCCGGGTGGAACCTCAGCTGTTGGAAGAATCGGGGCTCAGCCTCACGCTGGCCCAGTCGCACCAGTTCTTCGAAGGCGCCGGCTGCATCGATTGCGGCGGCACCGGGTTCAAGGGGCGGACGGCGATCTGCGAGCTGTTGAACCTGTCGGACCCGGTCCGGGAGATGATTCTCAACCGCCGGCCCACCTCCGACGTGAAGAAGGCGGCGCACGAGGAAGGGATGCGGTTCCTGCGCGAGTCGGCGGTGGAGAAAGTGCTGCAAGGTATGACGACGCTGAAAGAGATCAACAAAGTGACGTTCGTCGAATGAGCAGGCTGACTTCGTGGTTGGCGAGCCCCCCGCCCGACGCGGCGGTGGAACTGGGTGCGGATGCCGTGTCCGCGGCGGCCGTGGGTACCCGGGGTAGCGAAACGGTGGTCGAGGCGTTTGCCTACGAGCCCCTGCCCGGTGGAGCCCTGACGCCGACGCTGTCGGGACAGAACATCACCAACACCGCCGCGGTGGTGACCGCACTGCAGACCGTGGTCTCTCGTCTCGGAACTCGGCCGCGGCGGATCGCGCTGGTGGTGCCCGACGTCGCCGCGCGCGTCTCGCTCATCAAGTTCGATCAGGTGCCGTCGGCGCGGGACGACCTCGACCAGTTGGTGCGCTTCCACATGAAGAAGTCGGCGCCGTTCCCCGTGGAAGAGGCCAGCATCACCTATGCGCCCGGAGCCCTGACCAACGACGGCGGCCGCGAGTTCGTGGTGGCGATGGCGCGGCGAGACGCCGTCCGGGAGTACGAGGGCGTCTGCGAGCAGGCCGGCCTGCACGCGGGCATCGTGGACATCTCCTCGTTCAGCCTGGTCAATTGCTTCCTGGCAGCGGGCCGCGTGCCGACAGGCGACTGGCTGGTCGTCCACATGCGGTCCGATTACACGTCGATCATCATCATGCGCGGCGGCGACGTGATCTTCTTCCGGAACAAGCCCGAAGGGGACGGCGACCCGTTCGCGGACCTGGTGCACCAGACGACGATGTACTACCAGGATCGCTTGTCGGGCCAGGGCTTCTCGCGGGTCCTGGTGGGCGGGACCGGACGCACCGGCACCGACGTCGAGATCGCGCGGCGAGGTTTGGAAGAGCATCTCGGGACACCGGTCGAACCGATCGACCCGACCCGTCTGGCGCTCCTCCCGGAACGGCTCGGGGCCGCGCCGGAGAACATGGGGCGCGTGGCCCCCCTCGTCGGCATGCTGCTGCGGACGCGTCACGACGTCGAGGCCGCCTGATGCTGCGCACCAACCTCTCGACGCGGCCGTTCTACAACACCCGGGCCGTCCGCGCGATCCTCCTGGGCCTGACGACCGTCGTGGCCGTGGCCAGTCTCTACAACGGCCTCCAGCTGGTCCGGCTCCGCGCCCTCCAACGAAGCCTCAGCGCCGACGCCGTGGCCGCCGAATCGGAGGCCAGCCGCTTGACGCGCGAAGCGACGCAGGTGCGCTCGCGCATCGACCCGGCCGAGCTCGATCAGGTGTCGGCCGCAGCGGGAGAGGCCAACGCCATCATCGATCGGCGGGCGTTCTCCTGGACCACGCTGTTCTCCAGGTTCGAGGCGGCTCTGCCTCCCGAAGTGCGTATTACCGCGGTCCAGCCGCGCCGGCTGCCGGACGGCATGTTCGCCGTCAGCATCGCCATCGAATCGCGCCGGATCGAAGGCGTCGACGCCTTCATCGAAGCGCTCGAGGCCTCGGGTGCCTTCAAGAACGTACTGCCGACCGAGGAGCAGACGGCCGAAGACGGGCTCATCGAGGCGGTATTGGACGGCCAGTACCTGCCCGACCCGCCGCCGGTCGCCGCGCACGCCGAGGCCGGACCCAAGCATGGGCCAGCCTCCCCGGCCACGGCGTCGACAAGCGGAGGTGAAGCCGCCCATGACTGACGTGCTGTCGCCTCTGGTGTCGCGCGTCCTGCGCGAGAATCGCAAGGTCCTGCTCGTGCTGGCGGGCGGCCTGGTGGTCAACATCCTGGTGTACGCCTTTGGCGTGTACCCGCTGTCGCAGCGCGTCGCCAACGTGTCCGAGCGCAACGCGTCCGCCGCCCGGTCTCTGGTGACCGCCCGTCAAGACAGCGGTGCCGCCACGGGCGCGCTGGCCGGAAAGGACCGTGCCGTCACGGAACTGGCGACGTTCTACACGTCGGTGCTGCCGAAGGACCTGGCCAGCGCCCGCCGGCTGACGCACCTCCGCATCGCACAGATGGCGCGCCAGCACGGGCTGCGCTACGCGCGGGCCACCTCGGAGCCCGTGCCCGAGCGCAACAGCACCTTGACGCGCCTGAAGACCGATGTGTCCCTGGGTGGGTCCTACGTCGAGGTGCGTGCCTTCGTCCACACCCTCGAGACGGCGCCGGAGTTCGTGGTCATCGACAACATCCAGCTGGCCGAGGACGGAGCGGGCGGATCGAGCCTGGCGCTCACCTTGGCGCTGTCCACCTTCTATCGGAGCGTCGACGAGCCATGAAACCACGCCTCCGGTCGGTCGTCATCGCGGCCACGCTGATCGTCGTGGTCGGCGTCGCGGCAACGGCGCAGCAGCGCGGCGCCGCGGCCCCTGCGGCCGCCCGCCGTGCGGGCCGGGCCAACGCACCGCCGCCAGTCGTCGCCGACGTCAAGCTGGATAGTTTGCGCGGCGCGACGACCGCGCCCCCGCCTCGCGTGGCGCGCAACCCGTTTCGCTTCCATGAAGCGCCCGCACCCGTCGCGGCTCGCGCGTCGAGACCGACCACGTCGCCAGCGTTCATCCCTCCCCCGGCCCCCGTTGGGCCGCCGCCGCTGCCGCCCATCGCGTTGCGCTTCATCGGTCTCATCGAAGCACCGCAGCGATCGGGGCGCGTGGCCCTCCTCAGCGACGGCCGAGGCGGCCTCATGAACGGGAGGGAAGGGGATATCATCGAGGGGCGATACCGCGTGCTGCGCGTGGGAACTGATTCGATCGACCTCGCCTACGCCGATGGGCGAGGCCGGCAGACCATCCGACTGTCAGGACAATGATGCCTTCACATACACGGGCAGGAGCCCTGACCATGCTGCTCGTCAGCGTGGTCTTCGCCGCCGGCTGCGCCGCCGGCCGGTCCTACGGACGCGGCGAGAACGCCGCGCTGAGCGGCGACTGGGACAGCGCGGTCGAGCACTATCGCCGCGCCGTGCAGCAGGCTCCCAGCAAGCCGGAGTACAAGATCGCGCTCGAACGGGCGATGCTCAGCGCGTCGCAGGCACATTTGGATCAGGCGCGCGTGGCCGAGGCCCGCGGCAACCTCGAGGACGCCCTTCGCGAGTATCGGCGCGCCAGCGAGTTCGACCCGCCGAACCGCCAGGTGGCGAACAAGGTCGTCGAAGTCGAGCGACGGCTGCGCGACCAGGCCGAGGCGGCCCAGCCGCGGAACAACCTGGCGCAGCTGCGCGCCGAGGCGGCACGGCAGGCCGCGCCGGCACCGCTCTTCAACCTGACGACGGTGTTGCCCGGCATCCGCTTCAACAACACGGGCCTGCGCGAGATCCTGAACTCGATCGGCATGACTTCCGGCGTGAACGTCACCTACGACAACACGTTCCAGGACCGGATGTACACCGTGCAGCTCGACAACGTCACGCTGGAAGACGCGCTGGCCCAGATCCTGGCGGCCAACCAGCTCTTCTACAAGGTGGTGAGCCCCCGCAGCATCATCGTCGTCCCCGACAACGTCCAGAAGCGCGGGCAGTACGAGGAGCAGGCCATTCGGACCTTTCCCTTGTCGCACACGGACGCGACGGAGATGGCGCAGCTCATCAACACCATCATCCGCGTCGGGGGTGGTCAGGTGCAGCCGATGGTCGTGGGCAACAAGACGGCCAACACCATCACCGTGCGCGCGACGACCAACGTGATGAACATCATCGAGCGGATTGTCGATTCCAACGACAGTCCCCGGGCCGAGGTCATGATCGACGTCCAGATCCTGGAGGTCAGCCGCTCGCGTACCAAGCAGTTCGGCCTCGACCTGGGCGATTACTCGGTGAGCACGGTGTTCTCTCCGGAGTCGAACCCGAACGCGACGACGGGCACCACCACGCCGCCAAGCCGCTCCTTCAACGCCAACACGGTGTCGCGCGGCATCAACACGACCGACTTCTACCTGGCCGTGCCCTCGGCCGTGGTGCGGTTCCTCGAAAGCGACTCGGAATCCAAGCTCATCGCCAAGCCACAACTGCGCGGCTCCGAGGGTCAGAAGCTCACGCTCAACCTCGGCGAGGAAATACCGATTCCGTCGACGACTTTCGCGCCCGTGGCGGGAGGCGGGGCCGCGTTCAACCCGCTGACGTCGTTCACGTATCGCCCGGTCGGCGTCATCGTGGAGATCACGCCGCGCGTCACGTTCGAGGGCGACGTGATTCTCGAACTCATGATCGAGAACAGCGCGCTCGGCCAGGGCATCAATATCGCCGGCCAGAACCTTCCCTCCTTCAGCTCCCGCAAGGTGATGACCAAACTGCGCCTGCGAGACGGTGAATCGAACCTGCTGGCCGGCATGCTCCAGGAAGAGGAGCGGCGGGCGCTGCGCGGGTTTCCGGGCATCCTGCGGCTGCCCATCATCCGGCAGCTCTTCTCCGCCAACGACAACACGATCGGCCAGACCGACATCGTGATGCTGCTCACGCCGCGCATCGTGCGCACGCACGAGCTGACCGCGCGCGACCTGAGCCCGATCTTCATCGGCACCCAGCAGAACCTGGCGCTCTCGGGACCGCCGCCGGCCTTTGGACAGGACGCCGACGCAAACCCGGCGGGTGCTCCCGCGGGCCAGGTGCCTGCAGGTCCAGCAGCCGCAACCCCTGCCGGGCCGGTGGCTCCCGCTACGCCGGCGCCCCAGCCGGCCGCCGCACCTCCGGACGCAGCGGCAGCCTCGGGTGGACAGGTCGTGATTTCTCCACCAGGCGGCGAGTTCCGCGTGGGTGGCGGACCCTACACGATGCCGATCTCGATCACCGGCGCCTCCCGGCTCTCGTCGATGTCGTTGACGGTCACCTACAACCCGGCCGTGCTGCGCGTCCGAAGCGTCCAGGAGGGCAGCTTCATGCGTTCTGGCGGCACACAGGCCGCCTTCACCAGCAGCCAGGCCGAAGCGGGGCGGATCGACATCGCGGTGGTGCGATCCGGGGACACCACCGGGGTCGCGGGTACCGGACTTCTCGCCGCCATTCTCTTCGACGCCGTGGCGCCGGGGCCCGCCAACATCGCGGTCACGGGCACAGGGTCGGCGCCAGGCGGCGCGGCGCTGTCGCTCGGGTTCGCCCCCGTGGCTGGAGTCACGGTCCGCTAGGGCAACGCCGATGCTCCGTGCTTGGAACGTTCACCGCGTGCGCGACGCTGGCGGCTTCAGCTTCATCGAGCTGCTGATCGTCATTGGCATCCTGTTCGTCCTGGCGTCGGCGGCCATGCCCCTCGCGCAGGTCGCCTCGCAGCGTCAGCGAGAAACGGAGTTGCGCCGCACGCTGCGGGAGATGCGGACGGCCATCGACAAGTTCAAGGATTCGGTGGACATCGGGCAGATTCCCACGACCGAGTTGACGCCGGGCAGCGAAGGCTATCCGCCCGACCTCGAAACGTTGGTCGAGGGGGTCACCGCGGCCAACGACGCCTCGGGACGCAAGCTGAAGTTCCTGCGGCGCGTGCCCATCGACCCGATGACCAACTCCACCGACTGGGCTTTGCGGGCGTATGGGGACAAGCCGGATGCGACGTCCTGGGGCGGGAAGAACGTGTTCGACGTTCGCACGACCAACCAGGCCACGGCCCTCGACGGCACCAAATACAAGGATTGGTAATGCAGACCCGACAGGCACCGCGCAACTGGGCCTGGCGTACCGACGCCGGCTTCACGCTCATGGAGATCATGATCGTGATGGCGCTCATCGTGACGCTGGCCGGGGTCGGCATCTCGGTCTACGGCAACAGCGTGCGGCGCGCGAAAGAAGCCACGCTCAAGGAAGACCTCTTCCGGATGCGCGACGCGCTGGACCAGTACTACGCCGACAAGAACAAATATCCAGGGTCGCTCGATGATCTGGTCAGCGACAAATACTTGCGCGCGGTCCCGGTGGATCCCTTCACCGCGAGCGCGGAAACATGGCAGACGACGATGTCCGAGCTGGAGCCTGGCAACGTGGCCGCCGAGCCTGGTGTCTACGACGTGAAGAGCGGGTCCGACCAAGTCAGCCTCGACGGCACGCCCTACGCCAACTGGTGACGATGATGCGAAATAACGTCCGTATGAAGACACGCGAGGTTGCGCCTCGAAACCAAGCATTCGAGGCGGTCAAGGCATCCAGACTCGCCGGTGCGACCGCGCTGGTGCTCGTGCAGCTGGCGGTGGTGGCCTGCGACAAGATGCCGCTCATGGCGCCTTCGAGCTCGAGCGTCACGGTCACCTCTGCGGCGCGCGTGCTGCCGGCCGGCGGGACGACCGAGGTCACCGCGTTCGTCGCCGAGTCGAGCGGCACACCCGTACAGAACGGCACCGTGGTGCGGTTCACGACCACGCTGGGACGCGTCGACCCAGTCGAGGTGCAGACCAGGAACGGGCTGGCTCTCACGACCTTCTCGGCGGGCGACCTCTCGGGCATCGCCGACGTGCGTGCCACCTCCGGCAACACGGGGGGAGCCACCAGTGGCACCGGAACCTCGACCAGCACGACCAACGTCGTCCAGATTACGGTCGGCGCAGCTGCCGTCGGGACCGTTACCGTGCGCGCGAACCCCAGCTTCATTCCGTTCTCGGGTGGAACCGTGGAGATCGTCGCGACCGTGTTGACCACGGAGGGGCGGACACTGTCGGGCATCCCCGTCACCTTCTCCACCACCGAAGGCCAGCTGAATGCGGGCAGCGCCATCACCGATGGCAACGGTGAGGCGCGGACGAGCCTGACGACCAGCCGGGCAGCGAGTGTGACGGCCAGAGCGGGTACCAAGGACGGAGCCGTCGCCATCACTCGTCGCGAGGCGCCGCCAATCGCCACCGTCACGCTCGTCGCTGGGGTCCCCCCGGCCGGCACTTTGGGGATCGGCCAGTTGTGGACGTTCACGGCCAACGTTACGGTAACCGGTGGCGAGGCTAACGAAGCGCGCCCGGTGTCCTACAAGTGGGACTTCGGAGACGACACCAGTTTGACGACGAACAGCAACGTGACGACGCACATTTACACGACCCCCAACGTGCCGCGAACCGTCACCGTCGAAGTCACCCTGTCTGACAACCAGCGAGTGTCGGCCACCCTGGACATCATCGTCGGCGTCTTCTGACCGTGATGGACGACGGCCGCGGCTCACGGCGCTGGGCGGATCCACAGGGCTACGCCATGGCGGCGCTCCTGGTCGGGATGAGCGTGATGGCCGTGTTCATGACGATGGCGCTGCCGGTCTGGTCCACGGCCGCCAAGCGAGCCCGCGAAGACGAGCTGGTGTTCCGAGGCGAGCAGTACGCCAGGGCCATCGGCCTCTTTCAGCGCAAGTACGCCAACGCCCTGCCGCCGAGCATCGACGTGCTGGTGAACGAGAGATTCCTGCGCAGGAAGTATCTGGACCCGGTGACCGGCGGCGAGTTCCAGGCCTTGACCGGCGCTACGGCACAGGCCGCGCCTGGGCTCGGAGCCGGAGCGGGAGCAGCGCCGGGCCGTGGCTCTTCGGGGACCGGCACCGGCATTGGCACCGCCGCGCAGGGCGCCGGGGCCCGAGGCGGCGCCGCCACGACCGGGCGCGGTACGACCGGTCCAGCCGGCTTCGGCGGCGGCCAGCAGTTTGGCGCCGGAGGGGGCATTGTCGGCGTGGCCAGCAAGAGCACCGAGAAATCTCTTCGCCTCTACAACGGCCGCGGCGCGTACAACGAATGGACCTTCGTCCCGGTGCAGCGCACGTTGCAAGCCGGCGGCGGCGGGGCGGATACTCCGGGCCCGGGGGGACGCGGCGCGGACGGTCGCGGCACGCAGCCCGGGACGGGCACGCAAGGCAACAGGCCCGGCGCGGGCAGCGGCGGCTTTCGACCGCCCACGGGGCCCGGCGGCGGCGGATTCAGGCCCGGCGGCCAGCAGGGCCGTTAAAGCGCTCCCACTCCTTCCATGACCGCGTCGTGGAAGGCTGCCCGCACCTCGCCGATCCCTTCGCCCGTCCGTGACGGGTGGACGCGGTTGCTCAGCAACACCACGTAGCAGCCCGCGTCGGGATCGATCCACAGGCTCGTGCCCGTGAAGCCCGTGTGCCCGAAGGCTCGCGCGGACATCCGCCCCCCGCAGGACGACGTGGGCAGCATGGTGTCCCAGCCGAGCGCGCGCGAACTGTCAGGGATCTCGACGCGCCTCGCGACGCACTCGGCCAGCAGGGTGCCCGCGAACGCACCGCCCCGACCGTCGAGCACCTGCAGGAGGTGGCGCGCGAACGTCCCGACGGCCGACGCCGTGCCGAAGAGTCCCGAGTGTCCGGCCACGCCTCCCAGCGCGAAGCAGTTCTCGTCGTGCACCTCGCCAACGAGCAGGCGTCCTCGCCCCGCGTCCACCTCGGTCGGCGCGGTGCGCCAGCGCCACGCCGCAGGGGGGAGGAACTGCAGGTCTTCGCCGGGCCCAATCGACGTCCACAGCGCGTCGAACCGCGTGACCAGCGAGTGCTCGCGGGACAGGATGAGGCCGAGGAGTATGAACCCGAGGTCGCTGTAGGTCGACCGCGTGCGCGGCGCATGCTCCAGCGGCGTGGCGCAGATGGCGCGCTCGAAGGCGTTGGCCCCTTCGTGCGTCCGATACAGCGGGGCCCAGGCGGGAAGGCCTGAGGCGTGCGACAGGAGGTCGCGCAGCGTGACGTCTCCGCGGTCCGCGCCGACCCACGCGGCCGCGTGCTCGCGAACCCGGTCGTCCAGTCCGATCGCGCCTTGCTCGACGGCTCGCATCGCGATCGACGTCGTCGCCAGGACTTTCGTCAACGACGCGAGGTCGTACACCGTGTCCAGTCGGACGGGCGCCCCGCCGGGATCGTAGGTCCGCGCGCCGATCGCGTCCTGCCACACGGGCCGGGTCGCGGTACCGACTTCGACCACCGCGCCGGGAAAGACGCGCGCGGACACCGCCGCGCGAACCACGTCCCGCGCCGCACGAAAGTCCACCATGGAGCGCTTCTACGATTTGCGAGACGCGCGGCGGGTCTTCGGCGGATTGGGCTGGCCGTCCGTCGGTCCGATGCTGGCGGCGGCCGCTTCGGCGTGGCCCTGTAGCATCCCGTGCAAACGCGGCTCGATGTCCTCGCCGATGGCCTCGCGCATGGAATCGTGGGCCTTCCGCAGCCGTGCGAGGGCCTTGGCCAGGGGCAGGCCGGTCTTCTGCATGACGATTGCGGCCTTGACGTTCCAGTGGGCGCGGCTCAAGAGGCGTTCGGATTCCTCGTAGTCGAGCCCTGTCACGATGTTCACGATCCGGCAGGCGCGGTCCTTCAGCTTCTCCGAGCCCGTGTGCACGTCCACCATCAGGTTGCCGTAGGTCTTGCCGATACGTACCATCGCACCCGTCGTCAGCGTGTTGAGCACCAGCTTGGTGGCCGTGCCGGCCTTGAGCCGCGTCGACCCGGCAATGACCTCCGCGCCGACAGCCGGGGCGATGGTGAGGTCCACGAACGTCTGGAGTTCGGTCGCGGGATCGCAGGTCACGAAGATGATCCGCGCGCCCGCCTTGCGCGCCTTGGTCAAGCCGCCGCGCACGAACTGCGTCATTCCGCTGGCGGACACGCCCACGACGATGTCGAGCCGCGTCGGGTTGAAGCGCATCATGGCGCGCGCGCCTTCCTCGAAGTTGTCCTCCCCGCCTTCCTTCGCGCCGAAGATGGCTTCGCGCCCGCCCGCCATCAGCGCCTGCACCAGTAGCGGGTCGGTGCTGAAGGTCGGCGGCATCTCGGCCGACTCCAGGATGCCCAGGCGTCCGCTGGTGCCGGCGCCCACGAACACCACGCGGCCGCCGCGCCGGAGGCACGTGGCCAGCATCTCGATGCCGACGGCGATACGCTCGCGTTCGCGCTGCACGGCCAGCAGCACCTTGCGGTCCTCGGCGTTCATCAGGTCCACGAAGTCGACGGGCGCCAGCTTGTCGAGGCCCACGCTGGCGGGGTTGATGGCCTCCGTGGGGAGGGACTGCCACTTCGAGCGTGTGGGCATAGCGTTACAATTCTACAGTTCCGTGGGCCAGTCCAAAGAGCCGTCGAGCGACGACCTCGTGGATGCCTATCTGACGCACCTCGCCGTGGAGCGTCGTTTGGCTGCCAATTCCATCGAAAGTTACGCCCGCGACCTCGGTCAGCTGGCGGGCTTCGCGTCGTCGCGCGCCAAGGACGCCACCGCCCTCGACCGGACCGACCTCGAGGCCTTCGTGCGCGCCCAGATGACCACCGGCCGGTCGCCGCGATCCGTGGCCCGCACGGTGGCGGGCGTTCGCGGCTTCTACAAGTATCTGGTGGTCGACGGTCGCCTGGTGACGAGCCCCGCGGCTGACGTCCGTGCTCCGCGCGCGTGGAAGACCCTGCCCAAGTATCTGTCCCTCGAGGATGTCGACACGCTCCTGGCCCAACCCGACGTCTCGACGCCCCGCGGCCTGCGGGACCGGGCCCTCATCGAGCTCCTGTACGCGACGGGGCTCCGGGTGTCCGAGCTGGTGGGGCTTCGGCCCGCCGACGTCAACCTCGATGCGTCGCTCGTGACCTGCGTCGGCAAGGGCGGCAAGGAACGCGCCGTGCCGATGGGCGACCAGGCGGCCGACTGGCTGGCGCAATATCTCCGCAACGCGCGGCCGGCGCTCTTGAAGCGACGCTCCAGCGCACGGCTCTTCGTCAACGCGCGGAGCCGTGGCCCCGGGCTCACCCGCGTCGGGTTCTGGAAGATTCTGAAGGGCTACGCCAACCGCGGCGGCCTGAAGCAGGCGCTCAGCCCGCACACGCTGCGGCACTCCTTTGCCACGCACCTCCTGGAACGAGGAGCCGACCTGCGCGCCATCCAGCTGATGCTGGGACACGCGGACCTGTCGACGACGCAGATCTACACCCACGTGCTGGAGCACCGCCTGCGCACCGTCTACGACTCGTGCCACCCTCGCGTCTAGCAGCCGCAGTCGTAACGATTGAAGCAAGGTGAGGATACTACTCGCCGTCCTTCTGCTCCTCGGGGGTGCCACGCTGGCGCTCCTGCCTCCGCGTGCCGTCGTGGTCCCGCCCTCGCCGGACGTCGCGCCCCCACTGCGCGGGGTGCTGCACGTGCACACCAACTTGTCGGACGGCACGGGCACCAAGGACGACGTGGCCGCGGCCGCGGGACGCGCCGGCCTGTCGTTCGTCATCTTCACCGACCACGGGGACGGGACGCGTGCGCCGGACGCTCCGGTGTACCGGTCGGGGGTCCTGTGCATCGAGGGCGTCGAGATCAGCACGGACGGGGGGCACGTCATCGCGTTGGGGCTGCCTCCGGCGCCGTATCGACTGGGAGGCGCGACGCGCGACGTGCTCGAGGACGTGACGCGGCTGGGCGGGTTCTCGGTAGCGGCGCACCCGCAGTCCATGCAGCCGTCCTTGCGGTGGACGGCCGGAGACACCGGCTTCGACGGCGTCGAGTGGCTGAACTGGGACAGCGAGTGGCGGGACGAGCCGGTGGCGTCGCTCGCGCGGGCGTTTCTGACCTACTGGATCCGACCCGCCGAAAGCCTGGCGTCGCTGCTGGACCACCCGGACACGGCGCTGGCGCTCTGGGATCGCGCCTTACAGGACCGCGTGGTGGTGGGCCTCGCGGGCGCGGACGCCCATGCGCGTATCGGCCTGCGACAGATGGGCGAGCCCTACGACGGTCGGCCGGTGGCGCGGCTGCCGGGCTATGAGTCCGTCTTTCGCACGTCGTCGATCGGCCTGCCGGGCACGCGCCTCACGGGGCAGGCGCTCGACGATGCGGGCACGGTGCTGAGCGCCATTCGCGCGGGACGGGTTGTGTCCATCGTCGACGGCCTCGCCACCGGGGCCTGGCTCGAATTTTCAGGCGCCAGTGGCCGACACCAGGTGGAGCAGGGGAGTGTCCTGCCGCTCGACGGCCCAGTCGTCTTGCGCGCGCGCGCGCCGGCGCTGGCCGGCGCGCGGATGCGGCTGCTGCGTGACGGTCGCGAAATCGCCGCCCAGGATGCCGGCGCGCCGATGCGCGAGCAGCAGCCGTCCGAACCGGGGACCTATCGCGTGGAGGTGGACCTCGCAACACCACGTGGGACGTCGGTGCCCTGGCTCATGTCGAACCCGATCTACGCCGGGCGCCAGCCCACGGCCCAGCCGCCGCCTGCGAGCTCATCGTCGCCCGGCCCACGGGTGCCGCTCTACGCCGACGGCGACGCCCTCGAGTGGACGATCGAACGAAGTGCTCGTGCCGACGGGCGGGTTGAAGCGGTGAAGGCCGTGGGAGGCATGCAGCTGACAGTCCGGTTCGCCCTTGGCGGCGTCCAGACCGAGCATCCGTACGTGGCGGCCGCTCGCAGGGTCACGTCCCCGGCCGGCCTCACTTCGCTTGTCTTCACCGGGCGGTCATCGCGCCCGATGCGCGTGTCGGTCCAGCTCCGCGCCAGCGACGGCGGGGCAGGACGGCGCTGGACGCGATCGGTCTACCTCGACGAATCGACGCGGCGCGTGGCCCTGCGGCTCGACGAGTTCCTGCCGGCCGGACACGAGGCTCCGGTGAACCTCGCGGCCGTCGACGCGGTGCTGTTCGTCGTGGACAGCCTGAACACGGCGCTGGGCTCGAACGGCCAGTTCTGGCTCGACGACCTCGCCTTCGAGGGGCCAGACGGGCCCGCGACGACGCCGGCACGCCCGTCACGTCCGAACGGACAGCAGTAGGAACGCGGCCCCCGCGCCGAAGATCGCGTTCGGCGCCCACGCCGCCACCGTCGGCGGCATCACGCCGCCCGTGCCCATGGCGGCGCAGATGCTGATGGTGGTCCAGTAGGTCATCGCCAGGGCGAGGCCGACGCCGACGCCGGCCATTGCCCCGCGGTGGCCAGTCAGGGCCGCGAACGGCACGGCGATGATCGTCATGATGATTGCCACGAAGGGAAACGACAGCTTGCGGGCGAGCGCCACCTCGAGCCCCAGCACGTCCAGCCCGCTGTCGCGTAGACGCTGCGCGTGGTCACGGAGCTGTGAGTACCCCATGAACCGGGCGTCGGGCCGGTCGGAGATGAAGAGCGACGGGGAGACCAGGCGACGCTCCTGGTGATCGAAGGTCGCGAACTGCGACGCCGCGCCGTTGTCGGCAAAGTCGCGCTGCCATCCCTGCTCCAACGACCAGCCATCGCCGTCGCCGGCACCCGGTACCGCGCGCTCCGCGAAGGTGCGCGACAGCAGCCGGCTCCGGTCCGCGTTGAGCGTAAAGGTCGTGACCTGCAGCAGCACGCGCGTGGCGGGATCGGCGTACGTGTAGTAGTAGATCTCCCCGCGCTCGCCGGCAACCCATTGCCGGGTGGACACGTCTGTCAGCTCCACGCCGCTGCGAATCACCGACCGCGTGCGTTCGGCGCGCTGGTTGGCCGGCCCCAGGTAGCTCTCCTCCAGCGCGAACAGCAGGGCACCGACACCCGCGGCGCACACGAACATCGGCAGCGCGACGCGGTACAGGCTGATGCCGCACGCCTTCATCACGATGAGCTCGTTGTTCTTCGTGAGCACGCCGATGGTGACCAGGGCGGCCAGGAGCACCGACAGCGGCAGGATGTAGTAGGCGTACTGCGGCGTGATGAAGACGAAGTAGCGCCCCAGCATCGTCCACGTGGCGTCGCCCTTGAACACCTTGTCCGACAGGTCCAGGAACGTCGAGATGTAGAAGATGCCCGCCATGGCCAGGGCCGCCAGCAGGAACACGCGCAAGTAGGCCACGGCCACGTAGCGGTCGAGGATGCTGACGAATCGGCCGGGGTTGAGCGGCGCCGCCTGCCGAGGCCGCACGGGCCGCGGTGTCCGCACCGCCCACGCCGGCCAGCGCGGGAGCGGAATCGTCAACGGCCGATCGGCGACGCGGTCGCGCCACCGGAAGAGCAGCAAGCCGATCAGGCCGAGGAGGATGTTCGGCAGCCACGCCGCGACCCACGGAGCAACGAGCCCTCCCTTGGTCAGCGCGGGACCCAGGTACATCGGCACGTAGTAGATGAAAATCACCACCAGGCCCATCACGAAGCTGCCCAGGGCGCCGTCGCGGCGGTTGGTGGCGCCGAGCGCGATGCCGATGAGCCCGAAGACCAGGCACGCGACCGGGATCGAGAACTTCTGGTGGATCTTGATCAGCTCGTTGTGGGGAGACAGCCCTTGTCCCTCCAGCTCGGACACGCGCGCCCGCAGCTCGGCGACGGTGAGCTCGTTGACGCCTTTCGGAGGGCCCTGACGCGGGAAGTACCGTTCGGGATCGAGGCCGATGACGAGCCGCTCGAACTGGAACACCTCGTAGACGCCGTCGGCGGCCAGCGTGTGACGCGCCCCGGACTCGAGCAGCATCTCGACGGTGCGCTTCTGCCTGTCGATGGCCACGCGCCCGTGCTTGGCCACGTAGATCGCGGAGGGGCCGCCCGGGCTGCGGTCCGACATGAACACGCCGTTCCACCCCTGGCCCGAGAGGGGCACGTCCTGCACGTAGAGCACGAGGTTGGGAAAGTCGTCGAAGAACGCGCGCGGGCGCACCTCGCCCTCGGCCTTGGACGCCATCACGTTGAAGGCGATCTCCCGAAACGCCTGGTTGCTGTCGGGCACCGCCACCAGGTACACGTAGAACGTGGCGGCCCACGCCACCAGCGAGACGAGGCCGACGGGCCGCATCAGCCGCCAGATGCTCAACCCGCAGGCCTGCATCGCCACAAACTCGCGGTCCGCGGATAGCCGTGCGAACGCGACGAGGATGCCCACGAGGAGCGACATGGGGATCGTCAACGCCAGCGCCGCCGGCACCAGCATGAGCATCGCCTCAGCCACGAGGAGAGGGGAGACGCCCTTCGCGATGAAGTCCTCGGCCTGCTCGATGAGGCCGGGGATGAGCAGGACGAACGTGAAGACCAGGAGCGCCAACAGCATCGGCAGCAACAGCTGTCGGAGGACGTACCGGTCGATAATGCTCATGAACCCTTTGGCCAGGCCATTATGACCCGCGTCGCGCTGCTGTGGCACATGCACCAGCCTTACTACGTGGACCGGTCCACGGGCACGCACATCCTGCCGTGGGTCCGGCTGCACGGCCTCAAGGACTACTGGGGCATGGTGGCGCTCACGCGCGAGTTTCCGAGCCTCCGCGTCACGTTCAACCTCGTGCCGTCGCTCCTCGCGCAACTGGACGACTTCGCGCGCGACGCGGCGCGCGATCCGCACCTCGACCTGGGCCTTCGGTCGGCCGACAGCCTGACGGCCGCCGAGGCCCAGGTCTGCCTGGACGAGTTCTTCCACGCCCAGCACGGCCGGATGATCGCGCCGCACGCGCGTTACGCGGAACTCTACGAGCGTCGGGAGCAGACGCGGCGCGGCGGGGCCCCGTTCACGGTCGACGAACTGCGCGACCTCCAGGTGTGGCACAAGCTGGTCTGGGTGGATCCGTTCTACGAGGACGACCCACGCGTTCGCGCGCTCTACCGGCAGGAACGCGGCTTCACTGAAGCCGACAAGCAGGTGCTGCGCGAGGTCGAGTTGGAGATCCTGCGACGCGTGGTCCCGGAATATCGCCTGGCGCTCGAACGTGGGCAAGTGGAGCTATCCACCTCGCCTTTCTACCATCCGATCCTGCCGCTCTTGTGCGACGTCGGCGTCTACCGGACCACCCATCCGAACTGGCCGCCGCCCGACGAGCCCTTTGCCTACCCCCAGGATGCGGCCACGCAGCTCCAGCGAAGCGTGGAGTTGCACACGCGGCTCTTCGGCCGGCGCCCCACCGGGCTCTGGCCCTCCGAGGGGTCGGTCTCGGACGCGATGGTGGACATCGTGGCCCAGGCCGGATTCACCTGGATGGCCACCGACGAGGAGATCCTGGCGTGCTCACGTGGTCTCACGTTCCGCCGCGACTCCAACGGCGTGGTCCACCATGCCGACGCCCTCTATCGCGCGTATGCCGTCGAGGGCAGGGAAGGGAGTACCGTCTCGTGCGGATTCCGCGACCACTCTTTGTCGGATCTCATCGGGTTCAGCTACGCGTCCTGGCAACCGGATGATGCGGCGCGCGATTTCGTCCGGCGAATCGGCGCCGCGGCAGCGTCGGCCGAATCGCAGGGCGTGACGGATCCCACGGTGTTCGTGATCCTGGACGGGGAGAACGCCTGGGAGCATTTCGAAGGGCAGGGACGGCCGTTTCTCAGGGCGCTCTATCGCGCCCTGACGACGGAACCCGGCATCCGCACCGTGACGATGCAGGAGGCCTGCGCCTCCCCGACCGGCCGCCTGGACCGGCTGCACCCAGGGTCGTGGATCAACAGCGACTTCTACATCTGGGCCGGCCACGCCGACGATCGGCGGGCCTGGGCCCAACTGGCCCGGGCCCGTCGCACCCTCGAGGGCGTGCCCGCGGACCGGCCGGGGATCGAGGCGGCGCGCGAGTCGATCCTGGTTGCCGAAGGCAGCGACTGGTTCTGGTGGTACGGCGACGACCACTCCTCGGACCACGACCGCGCGTTCGACGATCTCTTTCGACTGCATCTGCGAAACGTGTACGCCGCGCTCGGCGAACCGGTACCCGACGACCTGCTGATCTCCAACATCACCACCGACGCGGCCGTGCAGCCAACCGCACCCTGCGAATCGCTGGCTCCGGCGATCGATGGGCAAGACTCGAGCTACTTCGAGTGGCTGGGGGCAGGCTGGTTCGAGACCAGGGACACGGCGGGCGCCATGCACCAGGTATCCGGGCGAGCCCGACCGCTCGAAGGGCTGAGGTACGGCTACGCCGCCGACGGCGGCATGCTGTACCTGTCCCTGGTGCCGGCGAGCCCGGCCTCCATCGCGGGCCAGGCCGTGGTGTTCACGTTCCCTGGGCCTCAGCGCCTTCAGCTGGTCGTCGACGCCGCCGGGAGCCTTTCCGCGGAGAGCGCCCCCGGCAAGCCGGTTGTCCCGCCCGACGGTTGTCGGGCCGCCCTGGGAACCACCGTGGAGTTGCAGGTGCCGCTGGCGTCCCTTCAGACCGACGCGAACGACCAGATCCCGATCGTCGTCAGCCTGCGATCCAATGCGGCTGCGGGGTCTGGATGGAGCGCGGCGATCGCTGGCCCTCAGCCTGTCAAAGTGAGGCGCTGGCGGGCCTGAAGGGACGGACTGTCGACGGAGGTTCGTAGTTCGTAGTTGGGCAACAGGGGTTGGCGGGAACCCCGCGAACCGTTGAATCTGGGCCGGAAGTGCCGCCAGACCCAACGTCGCATAAGAGGCATTATGTTAACTTGAGCGGCTAGACAGGCTGTGAAAGACCGGGAAACCGGCTCCTAATCCCTCTTCGCTCTCAGCTCGCGCAGGATACCTTCGAGGGCGTCGATGATCTCGGCCTTCCCAACCTTCGACTTCGAGAAGCTCAATTTCAAGTTGAACGCCTTGGTCGGCGGCCGGAACGCAAAGACGAACGACTTCGGTCGTCCAGACTTCGCCTTCGCGGTCTCGGCCCGAACGGCCTGGCGGGTTCCGCCACCGGCCGCTACGCGCTCCACGAGCGCCACCATCTTCTTCGGATCGCCCTGACGGACGATCTGCAGGAGCGTCGACTTCGCGGTGATGTCCGCGAGCCGGCACAGGCTGCGGACCTCTTCCGGCATGGCCACCAGCGACAGAGACTCCGTGATGGCCGTCCGCGACTTCCCGAGCTTTTGAGCCAGGTCCTCGTGGGTGTACTGGCAGTGCTCGGCCAGTTCGTGCATCGCCTCGGCTTCTTCGAACGCCGTCAGGTCCTTCCGCTGCAGGTTCTCGACGAGCGCCAACTCCATCACTTCGACGTCGTCCGCGTCGCGGACGATCACCGGCACTTCTCGCAGCCCCGCCTGACACGACGCGTGGTACCGGCGCTCGCCGGCGATGATCTGGAATCGGCTGCCGCGCTGACGTACGACAAGGGGCTCGATGACCCCTTTTTCCGTCACGGAGGCAATCAGCTCCGACAGGTCTCCCATCGCCTGGCGTGGCTGGTTCGGATTGGGGTCCAGCAGCTCGATCGGCACGATCTTGCCGACGGGCTGACCGGCCGACGCCGCCAGCGACTCGACGTAGTGTTCGTCGTGCCGCATTCGCAGGGTTTCAGGCAGTCCGCGCTTCGACACGTTCGATCACCTCCTCGCACAAGCTGTAATAATCGGTGGCCCCGCTGGACTCCGGCGCGAACGTGAAGATGGACTCCTTGTACGCCGGGCTCTCCTCGAGCCGCACGCTCTTGCTGATCACCGTCTTGAACACCTTGCTCCCGAACACCTTCTGAATCTGCTCCCGAATGTCCCGCCCCAGCGCGGTCCGCTTGTCGTGCATCGTGATCACGACGCCCAGGATACGCAGGGCCGGGTTCGGGCGCTGGCGCACCTTCTCAATGGTTTCCAAGAGATCGTCGGTACCTTCGAGCGCGAAGTAGGACGACTGAATCGGGATCAACAGATGCGTCGCCGCGACAAGCGCATTGACGGTCAAGAGGCCGAGGGCCGGCGGACAGTCGATGACGACGTGGGCGTACTCGCGCCCCAGCTTCGCCATCTTGTCCTTCAACTTGAAGTGCGCGTCCAGTTCCCCAACGAGCCTGGCCTCCAGCTTGGCCAGACCGATCCGGGCCGGCGCGACGAACAGGTTCGGGAGCGTCGCGGCGTGAACGATGTCCGCGATTTCGCAGGCCGGATCGGCGATCGCGTCGTAGGTCGTGCGCGTCACCTGGCGCGGATCGAGAAAAGAGATGCTGCTGTTCGCCTGGGGATCCAGGTCGATGAGCAACGTCTTCTTGCCCCGCATGGCGAGGGCTGCGGCCAGGTTGACGGCGGTCGTGGTCTTTCCCACGCCGCCCTTCTGATTTGCGATTGCAACGACCATTGTGCGCAGGACCGTGAAGTGGCCCAGCCATTCTACGGGATCACTCCGCAAAGAGCTAGGAGATCACCGGTCCTCGGTCTCCGGTCTTCGGTCTTCGGTCAGGAGAGGTCAGCCCGAGCGACGGCCATCAAGCCGGCCCACGGAGGCTGGGGCTCAATGTCGGCCGGCCGACATTCGAACGGTCTCATGCCGTGACCGCCTCATGACCGGCGACCGGAGACATGACTGCTGCCGAGCGACTGACGACTCAGTGACTGGAGACCGGAGACCGTGGCTTGGGCACCTGGCGACCCAATGTCGGCCGGCCGACATTGGCCGACGGCTGGGGAGCGAACAGAGATTGATCGACGATCGAAGCCTGGAGCCGACCGGAGACTGGAGACTGGAGACCGAAAACCCGAGACCGGAGACCGACAACCAGAGCCCCGGGAGGCCACGACCGGCGACCTACTGTCGGCCGGCCGACAATGCTACATGCGGTACTTGCCGAACTCTTCCAGGTCGAGGTTTTCCAGCCACTTGGACAGGCGCGCGCTGTCGTCGCGGTCGGGCACGATGTCGGACGCCTTGGCGGCATCCACGACGGCGGAGTCCACAAGGATCGGAGCCTTCGCGCGCAGGGCCAGCGCGATGGCATCGCTCGGCCGGGCGTCCACCACGATGGACTCCCCCTTCACGTTGAGGTGAATCGTCGCGAAGAAGGTCGCGTCCCGCAGGTCGGAGACCACGACACGCTCGACGACGCCGCCGAGGTCCACGATCAGGTTCCGCAGCAGGTCGTGGGTCATCGGCCGCTGGGGCGACACGTTCTCGATCTGATGAGCGATGGCATTGGCCTCGAATACACCCACCCAGATCGACAGCACGCGCTCCCCCGCCTGATCCTTCAGGATGACGATCGGAAGGTTGGTCACGGGGTCGACCATGAGGCCCTTGATGCTCATCTCAATCAGCATGATGTCGCTCCGCTACGTTGTACTACGACTGACCTCGTCACGGTGTCTCGCCTGAGACACTGTGGGGGCCGGCCTTGGTAATCCGAACGGGCACCAGCTGCCCGAGCCATTTCGCCAACCCGTCTGCCGCCGTATCGGCAGAAACGCGCACGTTCACCACCGTGTTGCCCCCGGTCCTGCCGGACACCTCGTCCTGGCTCCTGCGACTCACCGAGTCCACCAGCACATCCACCGTTGCGCCAACCGACGCCTGATGGAGCTCGAGTTGAATCTCCCGCTGGACCGCCTGCAGGTGGACGATGCGGCGCGTCTTCTCCTCCTCCGGCACGTCGTCCGCCATGCGCTTGGCCGCCAGGGTGTTGGGCCTGACCGAGTACTTGAAGGAGAAGACGCTGTGATATCGCACGGCGCGCACGAGCGACAGCGTGTCGTCGAAGTCCGCCTCCGACTCGCCGGGAAAGCCCACGATGAGGTCCGTCGTGAGCGTGGCCTGCGGCACCGTCTCGCGAATCCTGCCCACCAGATCCAGGTAATCCTCGCGCGTGTGGCGCCGGCGCATGGCCGTCAGCACGCGGGTGGATCCCGACTGCACGGGCAGGTGGAAGTGCTTGCACACCTTCGACAAGTCCCGCACCGCGTCGATGAGGCACTGCGACGTGTGCCTGGGGTGAGGGCTCGCGAAGCGGATTCGGCGGACGCCCGGCACGTCGTTGACCGCCGCCAGCAGGCCCGCAAAGTCGCAGCCGGGATCGTCGGGCGCGGCATAGTGGTTCACGATCTGGCCGAGCAGATGAACCTCGCTGCGCCCCGACGCCGCGGCGTCGGCCCCCTCGCCCAGG
>Ga0307505_10000343_pt1 | contig 53791 bp, 39 predicted proteins | sample 23_S_MG_FD_202183 | JGI IMG/M metagenome (GOLD analysis project Ga0307505, IMG submission 202183) | Soil microbial communities from Populus trichocarpa stands in riparian zone in the Pacific Northwest, United States - 23_S | ecosystem: Environmental > Terrestrial > Soil > Riparian zone > Trees...
GAAGGGGAGCGTCTGGTGCTGATCGCGGACATCGGCGGCGGCACGTCGGACTTCTCGGTGCTCAGAGCGAGCGCCGCTGCGCACGCGCGCGCGGATCGGCGTGCCGACATCCTGGCCAACTACGGCGTGCATATGGCCGGAACCGACTTCGACCGCGCGGTCAATCTGGCGACGATCATGCCGTTGCTCGGACTGGGCGGCTCCGGTCCCGGCGATCTGCCGGTGCCATCGAAGATCTATTTCGATCTGGCCACCTGGCATCTGATCAACACGACCTACGCGCCCCGACGCATCGCCGAACTGCGCTCGATGCGCAGCATGTACCTCGACGAGCGCGCGCACGGGCGGCTGATGCGGGTGCTTGGGCAGCAGCGCGGCCACGACCTGGCCGCGCGCGCCGAAAGCGCCAAGATCGAGGTATCGGAGACGGGTCGCACGATGATCGAGCTGGACTTCATCGAACCCGGCCTGCTGCGGCCTTACGACGAGGAAGAGCAGGCGGCCATCCTCGACCAGAGCTTCGAGCGCATCGTCGCTGCCGCTCTGGAAACGGTACGTGGCGCCGGCGTCGATCGCAGCCGCATCGACGTGCTGTACTTCACCGGCGGTTCCACCGGCCTCGATGCGCTGGTAGGAAAGCTCACCGCCGCCTTTCCGGCGGCGCGCTGCGTGCGCGGCGACCGCTATGCCAGTGTGGTCAGCGGGCTGGCCATCACGGCGCAGAGACGCTTCGCGCCGACGGACGGGCGGCACTCCGGCTAGAGACCTTCGCGCCACTCCGCGTTGTAGACGCTCCAGTCGCCCTTCTCGCGGCGCCACACGGTATCGAACTCCCAGGTCTGGCCACGCTCAGGCAGCAAACCCGCGCCGCCGGCTGCGATGACGCGCAGCCTGACGAACGCACGGTCGCCATCGATACGCAACGCGGTGATCGTGCTGGTCAGGTGGATCTTCTCGTTGCGCAGCATCGCCGCGGCCAGCACGCGGCGCGCGTCGGCCTTGCCGAAGGCGCCGGACTCTCGCGTGAAGTCTTCCGACACGTGCTTCAGCAAATCGGCCACACGCTGCTGCTCGATGGCCGTCGCCATGTCCGCGATCGCAGCACGCAGTTCCTTTTCGGGGTCGCTGCGCGAGCAGGCCACGGCGGCGCCCGCGTACAGACAGGCAACGAGCAGGGTGCGGCGCCTCATCGATCGGTCCTTTGCGCAGCGATCGCGCGCGTGGCGGCCGTAGCCCAGCGCTCTGCGCTCACCGGCTCGGTGTGGCAGGGCACACCGTCGCGCAGCATGCGCGCGGAACGCTCCAGCAGCTGGATGTCGGCCTCATGCTCGCGTGCGACGTGCGGGTCCTCGAAGAAGATCACGCGGTCGCAGCGGCCGGCCAGGATCTCGCGCGCGATTTCGGCGTCGCCACCGTCCGGACCGCTGTGCAGTCGCTCGACCCACGGCGCCGCTGTCGGACGCAGCGTCGCCGCCAGCTCGTTCAGCAACCCGCCGGTGGTGCCGGTGGCGATGCGCCGTGCTGCGCGGCCCAGCAGCGTGAAGTGTCGGCGCGCGAACTCCACCAGCGCGGGCTTGCAGGCATCGTGCGCGACCAGCGCGATGCTGTGGCCGGCGGGGTCGAGTTGCGCGGCCAGCGCGGCGTCGGGCGCGGTGCCGCGTAATACCTGTTCGAGGCCTACCCACTCGCGGGCCTGCGTGAAGGTGGCGATGAATGGCTTGCGATGCACGACACACTGGCGCTTCAACGCCAGCGCCTCCGGAAACATCGATGTGGGATCGTCCGGATCCAGCAGGTAGATCACGGCATTCAGCGCATCAGGACCATCGGCATCGACGACGCCGGCGACCAGCCAAATCAATCCGCCGTCGCGGCGCGGCGGCAGCCGTCGCACTGCGAGCGTCGCAGGCAGCGCACGAGCGGCGACGAGATCGTCGTGCGTCTGACCGACGATCAGCAGTTCGGCCTGCAGCGCCTGCAAGGCGCCGGCGCAGTGCGCGAGCCAGCGCATCGCAGCGCCGTCCGGCGCTCGATGGCGGCGGCTGGCGGCCAGCCCGATGCGCAGCCGTTGCGCCGGCGTGCTCACGCTGCTCGCCGTACGGATGGAAGAACCACGTTCAGCCCAGGTTCGGCGCGAGCCAGCGCTCCAGTTCGCTGACCGCTTCGTGCTTGCGGCGCGCGAGATCCTCGAGCTGGTCGCGGCCGATGCGGCCGACGTTGAAGTACTTCGACTGCGGGTGCGAGAAATAGAAGCCGCTGACGCTGGACGCCGGCATCATCGCGTAGCTCTCGGTGAGCATCATGCCGATGTCGGTTGCGCCTAGCGCTTCGAACAGCGGCCGCTTCACCGCGTGCTCGGGGCAGGCCGGATAGCCGGGCGCGGGGCGGACGCCGCGATAGCCTTCCTTGATCAGCTGCTCGCTGGTCAGCGACTCGTCGGCCGAGTAACCCCACAGGTCCTTGCGCACACGCTCGTGCATCAGCTCTGCGAAGGCCTCGGCCAGACGGTCGGCGATGGCCTTCAGCATGATCGAGCCGTAGTCGTCGTGCTTTGCCTGGTATGCGGTTTCCCGCTTGTCTACACCGATGCCGCTGGTCACCGCAAAAAGACCTATGTAGTCGGCGATGCCTGAGTCCTTCGGCGCGATGAAGTCCGCCAGCGACTGGTTGGGATTGGGCACGCCGTCGATGACGGGCTTCTTCGTCTGCTGCCGCAGGCCGTGCCACGTGAACAGCACGTCGCGGCGCGAGTCGTCGGTATAGATCTCGATGTCCTCGGCCACCGCGTTCGCCGGATAGAAGGCGACCGCGGCATTGGCCGTCAGCCAGCGCTCGGCGACGATGCGCTCCAGCATCTTCTCGCCCTCGGCGAACACCTGGCGCGCGTGCTCGCCCACCACGTCGTCGGCCAGGATCTGCGGGAACGGGCCGTGCAGGTCCCAGGTCTGGAAGAACGGGCCCCAGTCGATGTACTTGGCGACCATCGCCAGGTCGTAGTTGCGGAAGTGCCGCCGTCCCAGGAACTTGGGCCGCGGCGGCGCATATCCGGTCCAGGTGATGCGCGTGGCGTTGGCGCGCGCGTCGGCCAGCGCGACGAGTTCGGGACCCTTCTTGCCGGCGTGCTGCGCGCGTACGCGCTCGTACTCGCCGCGCACCTCTGCGATGAAGCGCGCGGCCGCATCGTCGCTGACCAGGTTCTGGCACACGCCCACCGAGCGGCTGGCGTCCGATACGTAGATGACCGGGCCGTTCGTGTAGTGCGGGGCTATCTTCACGGCGGTGTGCACACGGCTGGTGGTGGCGCCGCCGATCAGCAGCGGCATCGAGAAGCCCTGCCGCTGCATCTCGCGCGCGACGTGTTGCATCTCCTCCAGCGACGGCGTGATCAGGCCGGACAGGCCGATCATGTCGGCCTTTTCCGCGGTGGCGGTGGCGAGGATCTTCTCGGCGGGCACCATGACGCCCATGTTGATCACCTCGAAGTTGTTGCACTGGAGCACGACGGTGACGATGTTCTTGCCGATGTCGTGCACGTCGCCCTTCACCGTGGCGATGACCACCTTGCCCTTGGCACGCACCTCGCCGCCAGCCGCCGCGTGCGCCGCCTTCTCGGCTTCGATGAACGGAATCAGGTGCGCGACCGCCTGCTTCATCACGCGCGCGCTCTTGACCACCTGCGGCAGGAACATCTTGCCGGCGCCGAACAGGTCGCCGACGATGTTCATGCCGTCCATCAGCGGGCCTTCGATGACCTCGATGGGCCGGCCGCCGCGCGCGGCGATGGCCGCGCGGCACTCCTCGGTGTCTTCGACGACGAACTGCGTGATGCCGCGCACCAGCGCGTGGGCGAGGCGCTTTTCCACCGGTTCGGCGCGCCACGCCAAGTCTTCCTTTTTCTCCTTGCCGCCGGCCTTGATCGTCTCGGCGAACTGCACCAGCCGCTCGCCGGCGTCAGACCGGCGGTTCAGAACCACGTCCTCGGCGCGCTCGCGCAACCCGGGCTCGATGTCCTCGTACACGCCGAGCTGCCCCGCGTTGACGATACCCATCGTCATGCCGGCTTTGACCGCGTGGTACAGGAACACCGTGTGGATCGCCTCGCGCACGTGGTCATTGCCGCGGAAGCTGAAGCTGACGTTGGACACGCCGCCGCTGATCTTCGCGTGCGGCAGGTTCGCCTTGATCCAGCGCACCGCGTCGATGAAGTCCACTGCGTAGTTGTTGTGCTCCTCGATGCCGGTGGCGATCGCGAAGATGTTCGGGTCGAAGATGATGTCCTCGGGCGGGAAACCCGCTTCACGCATCAGCAGATCGTAGGAGCGGCGGCAGATCTCCGTCTTGCGCGCGAAGGTGTCGGCCTGCCCCTGCTCATCGAAGGCCATGACGATGACCGCGGCGCCGTAGCGGCGCGCGAGCTTCGCCTGGCGCAGGAACTCGGTCTCGCCTTCCTTCATCGAGATCGAGTTGACGATGGGCTTGCCCTGCACGCACTTCAGGCCGGCCTCGATGACGCTCCACTTGGAGCTGTCGATCATCACTGGCACGCGCGCAATGTCGGGCTCCGAGCCGATCAAGTTCAGGAAGCGGGCCATCGCGGCCGCCGAATCCAGCATCGCCTCGTCCATGTTGACGTCGATGACCTGCGCGCCGTTTTCCACTTGCTGGCGCGCGACGCTGACCGCTTCCTCGTACTGGCCGTTCAGGATCAGCCGGGCGAAAGCCTTGGAGCCCGTGACGTTGGTGCGCTCGCCGACGTTGACGAACAGGCTCGTGTCGTCGATGCGCACGGGCTCCAGGCCCGACAGCTTCAGCACCGCTTCGGATGCGGGCACCGCGCGCGGTGTCACACCCTCGATCGCTTCGGCGATCGCGCGGATGTGCTCCGGCGTCGTGCCGCAGCAGCCGCCGGCAATGTTGACGAAGCCGGCGTCGGCGAACTCGCGCAGCAGCCGCGACGTGTCCTCCGGCGTCTCGTCGAAGCCGGTGTCGCTCATCGGATTGGGCAGGCCGGCATTCGGGTACACGCTGACCGGCACGTCGGCCACGCGGGCCAGCTCCCCGATGTACGGCCGCATCAGTGCGGCGCCCAGTGCGCAGTTCAGACCTACCGACAGCGGCTCGGCATGCCGCACCGAATGCCAGAAAGCCTCGACGGTCTGACCGCTGAGGATGCGGCCGGACGCATCGGTGACGGTGCCGGAGATCATCAGCGGCACTTTTGCTGCGCGCCGCTCGAACTCGGCCTGTACAGCGAAAATGGCGGCCTTGGCGTTCAGCGTGTCGAAGATGGTCTCGATCAGCAGCACGTCGGCGCCGCCGTCCAGCAGCCCGCGCGCCTGCTCGCCGTAGGCGGCGACCAGCTCGTCGAAGGTCACGTTGCGCGCGCCCGGGTCGTTGACGTCCGGCGAGATCGACGCCGTCTTCGGCGTGGGGCCGAGCGCGCCGGCGACGAAGCGGGGCTTGTCGGGCGTGTCGTACTTCGCCGTCGCTTCCTTCGCCAGTTTCGCGGCGGCGACGTTCATCTCGTACGCGCATTCGCCGAGCTTGTAGTCGTCCTGGGCAATCGACGTCGCACCGAAGGTGTTGGTCTCGATCAGGTCGGCGCCCGCTTCCAGGTACTGCTCGTGGATCTCGCGGACCAGATCGGGCCGCGTCAGCACCAGCAGGTCGTTGTTGCCCTTCAGGTCCACCGCGTGCGACGCGAAGCGCTCGCCGCGAAAGTCCGCTTCACCGAGCCGGTAGCGCTGGATCATCGTGCCCATCGCGCCGTCGAGGATCAGGATGCGGCGCGCGAGCAGCGCGCGCAGGCGCGTCTCGATGTCGGTGGCAGGTGCTGGCGGTGCGTTCATCGATGGCATGTTCCGGTCAGGACTGCCATTCTAGGGTGCGGCGGCTGCAGTGCCGCGCGCTGCTGACCCAGGCGAACTTACGCCGCGCAGGCAGCAGGTTCGCCGGAATCCGACAGGGTCAGCTCGGCGCGCCCGTTGCCACTGCGGATCAGGTGGCTGGCCCGTTCCGCAATCATCACCACCGGCGCATTCGTGTTGCCCGACAGCAGTGTCGGCATGACGGACGCATCGACGACGCGCAGGCCCTGCACGCCGCGTACGCGCAGCTCGGGATCGACGACCGCACGGCTGTCCGAGCCCATGCGGCAGGTGCCCACCGGATGGTAGATGGTGTCGGCGCGCGCGCGTATCGCCGCGCGGATCTCGTCGTCGCTGCGCACGTCGGCGAAGTGCAGTTCGCGCGACGGATCACCGCCGCCGAAGGGCGCGAAGGCCGGCTGCGCGAAGATGCGCCGCACCAGCTTGAAGCCGCGCACCGTGATGTCCAGGTCGGATTCGTCGGACAGAAAGCCCGGATCGATCAGCGGCGCGTCGCGTGCATCGGCCGACGCGAGCTGCAGTGTGCCGCGGCTCTTCGGCCGCAGCGCGCACGAGTGGCAGCTCATGCCGTGGCCCCAGTGCATGGTGCGATTGTGGTTGTCGACCATGCCGACGACGAAATGCAACTGCACGTCGGGTCGCGTCAGCTCCGGCAGCGTGCGCACGAAGGCACCCGCCTCGGCGAAGTTCGACGTCAGCAGGCCGCGCCGTTCGCGGCGCCACTGGCCTATCGCGCGCAGCAGCTTCCACGCACCGATCGGCGACAAGCCCAGCAGATCGGTGCTGGCGACGCGCCGGTTGATGATGATGTCGAGGTGATCCTGCAGGTTCGCGCCCACCGGCAGATCGGCCAGTACGCGGATGCCCAAGCCCTGCAGCGCCGCGGCCGGACCGATGCCCGACACCATCAGCAACTGCGGCGACTGTAGCGCGCCCGCGGCCAGCAGCACTTCGCGGCGCGCGCGCAGTGTGCGGCGCTGGCCGTCCTGGTCGAACTCGACGCCCACCGCGCGCGCGCCTTCGAACAGGATGCGCGTGGCGAGGGCATTGGTTTCGATGTGCAGGTTCGGGCGGCCGCGCGCCGGATCGAGGTAGGCGCGCGCCACCGACCAGCGCTCGCCGTTCTTCTGCGTGACCTGGTAGTAGCCGACGCCTTCCTGTGTTTCGCCGGCGAAGTCGTCGTTGCGCGGCAGGCCGGCCTGCATGCCGGCCTGGATGAACAGTGCGGAGAAGGGGTTGGGCGAACGCAGGTCGGCCACGTTCAGCGGGCCGTCGCAGCCGTGCCAGTCGCAGTCGGTGGCGGCCGTGCGTTCGTTGCGCTCGGCCTTCACGAAGTACGGCAGCACGTCGCGCCACGACCAGCCGGTGGCGCCGTCGCGCGCCCAGTCGTCGTAGTCGTCGCGCTGGCCGCGCAGGTAGACCATCGCATTGATCGTCGACGAGCCGCCCAGCCCGCGGCCGCGCGGCTGGTAACCGATGCGGCCGCCCAGGCCGGCCTGCGGCGTCGTCGCGAACGCCCAGTTGCGCGCGTTGCGGTTGATTATGTACAGCGCGGCGCCGGTGGGCACACGGTCGAGCACGCTGTCGTTGGCGCCGCCGGCCTCCAGCAGCGCGACGCGTACGGTGGGATCCTCGGAAAGCCGCGCGGCCAGCACGCAGCCGCCCGAGCCGCCGCCCACGATCACATAGTCGAATTCCACTGCGCCCCCTGACGGACACCCATCAGCGCGGGTGTCCTGTGCTTTGGGACATTTTCGCGCGCGGTGCGGTCGCCGGCGGCGTGCGGCCTAGAAGCGTTGCTCCAGTTTCTGGGGAAAGGAGGGCCTGCGGCTGTCAGTGCAGGATCACGGGCTGTGTCATCAGCCCGCTGAAACCGCCGAGGAACTCGTCGACCTCGTCGGCCGTCGGCTCCTTGTCGATCAGTTCCTGCACGCTGCGGCGGAAGTTCTCGGCGTCCTGGCCGCCGAGGAAGATCTCGCGGCGCAGATTCTTGTCCATGATTTCATAGCCCCCGGCGCGGCCGTTCTCCTCCTGCGTGTCGCCGAACTCGAACACGCAGTAGTGCGGGCTGTTGTAGATCATCGTCAGGGCCATGATGCTTCCTTCACAGTGAAGGTGGGGATCAGTTGCCTACCCACCTGACTGCAATATCGGTGCCTGTTGGAGGGAATCAAGGACAACAAGTTCTTCCAGCGCTTATCGGGCAATTGAGAAGAGTAAGCACTAACAATAGGGCATGCGCCCTTCTGATGCCGGTAGGACGAATGCGGCGGGAGCGGGGTTCGAGATCGTTGCGCGATCTTTCGCGCGTCAGCTATTGTCAAGTGACAGAATACAGCGATAGAATTTGCACATGAAATCGACTATACGCTCCCAAACGGTGCCGTCGGTATCGGAACCGCACCCGGACCGGGTGTTGACCCGTGCGCTACTGCGCACGGCGGGGCTGCTGGAACTGAGCCAAGTGGAGCTGGCGCGCATCCTGGGGGTATCGGACTCGTCGGTATCGCGCCTGGCCAGCGAGGCGCGGCAGGTGGACGCCGGCTCCAAGGAGGGCGAGCTCGCGCTGCTGCTGGTGCGCGTATATCGCTCGCTGGACGCGCTGGTCGGCGGCGACCCGCAGGCGCGCCGCGCATGGCTGCGCTCGCACAACGCTGCGCTCAACGGCACGCCGGCGGTGCTGCTGCAATCGGCCACCGGCCTCGTCAACACCGTTGCCTACCTGGACAGCGCTCGGGCACGGCTATAGACAAGGTGACCGGCTGGGAGCCGGACTGGTTTGCCGCCGCGGCGCCGCTGCGCGCCGATCTGTGGCGCGCCGTGGAGGCGCAGCATCGCATCGCGACGATGCGCCTGGCGGACAGCGCCGCCGAGCAGGCAGTGCTGGAACGGCTGCTGGAAGCGAGCAAGCCGCCGTTGCCGCCTGCGGCGCGCGGGCTCAGCTATCTGCTGAATACGCCGTTTCGCTATCTGTCGCCGTGGCCCAGCCGCTTCCGCGCAGCCGGCGCGGCCGGTGTCTGGTATGGCGCCGAACACATCGCCACCGCCTGCGCGGAGGTGGGTTACTGGCGCTGGCGTTTCCTGATGGACAGCGACGGATTGCGCGACGGCAATCTGTTCGTGGAGTTCACCGTGTTCCAGGCGCGTGCCGACGGCACGGCGATCGATCTCACGTCACCGCCATGGTCCGCCGCGCAGCCGCTGTGGGGGCACGCCAGCGACTACTCCGCCTGCCATGGGCTCGCCGCGGCGGCCCTGGAACGGCGCATCCGCTGGATCCGCTACGCGTCGGTGCGCGATCCCGAGCAGGGGCTGTGCGGCGTGGTGCTGGACGTCGGCGCCCTTTCTTTGCCCGTGCCCACGTTGCAACAGACCTGGGCCGCGCGCGTGCAGCGCAACTGCGTGATCTTCAGCCACGACGACGCGACATTGGAGTTCAGGGCGGAGCCGTGGAGCACTGGTGCGGTTGCGTGAGCGCAGCCCGGAGGCCCGTACTCCCTGCGCAGGGCTTCAGCCGCGCACCGACGCCAGGAACGTGCGCAGCAGCTCGTTGAAGCGGCCCGCCTGCTCGATGCTCGACAGGTGCGCGGCGTCGGGCAGCACTTCCAGCCGCGAGCCTTCGATCGCGCGCACGATCTCCTCGGACATGTCCACCGGCGTGGACGGATCGTCGGCGCCGACGATCACCAGCGTCGGGCAGCTTATCGCCGACAGCCGCGCCGTCAGGTCGATATGCGAAATCGCGTGCGCGCAGCCGATGAAGCCCGCCACCGGTGTCGCGCGGATCTGCGCGGCGATGCGCGCCACGATGTCGGGCTCGCGTTCGCGGAAGGCCGGCGTGAACCAGCGCTCCAGCGTGCCGGGCGCCACCGCGTCCATGCCGCGCGCGCGCACCAGCGCGATGCGCTCGTCCCACAGCGGCCGCGCGGCCGGCGGATAGCGGCTCGACGTATCCGCCAGCGTCAGCGACAACAGCCGACCGGGCGCACGCAGCGCAAGCTGCTGGCCGATCATGCCGCCCATCGACATGCCGACGAAATGGCAGCGCCGCACGCCGCAGGCGTCCAGCAGCCCCAGCGCGTCGTCGGCGAGCTGGTCCATCGTGTAGTCGCCGGGCGGCACGGCCGATGCGCCGTGGCCGCGCGTGTCGAAGCGCAGCACGCGGTAGCGCGCCAGCACTTCCATCTGCGGGTCCCACATGCGGTGGTCGGCGGCCAGCGAATGGCTGAGCACCACCCACGGCGCCGTGCTGTCGGCGCTCGCGCCGTCGACGCGCCATGCGATGTCGACACCGTTAACGCGGGTCTTCTGCATGTCCATCGTCCGTCTCCACTTCGAAGCGTACGCCGAGGCTGCCGTCGGCGAGCAGCGCACGGACGCGCGGCCTGTGCGCGCCGCCGGGCAGCACCAGCAGCAGCGCCTGCGGCCGTGCACTGCGCACGGCGCGAGTGATGCCTACGCGCAGCGGCACCTGTCCCACGCAGCACACGCAGCCGGCCGCCAGGCGCGTGGCCGGCACGTCGTCGGGCAGATCCGGCGCCGCCGTGAGCCCTTCGATAAACGCGGCGCGCCGCAGACCTTGCGTGGCAGCGAGCCACGCGGCGATCGCGCCCGCCGCGCCCGCGCCGTCGATCACGACCGTCGCCCGCATCAGCGCCGCCAGAACTCCGGCGTGAACAGCACCAGCACCGAGAACAGCTCCAGCCGACCGATCAGCATCGCGAAGGTGCAGACCCAGATCTCGAAGTCATTGAGGTTGGCGTAGGTGGTCGCCGGCCCCACCAGGTTCAGACCTGGTCCGGTGTTGTTCACGCAGGCGACGATCGCCGAAAACGCGGTGATGACGTCCAGCCCCGACAGCAGCAGCACGAACGTGAGCCCCGTGATGGAGGCGCCGTACACCAGCATGAAGGCCAGCACCGCGAAGATCACCTTGTTCTCGACCGGCTGCCCGGCGAGGATCACCGGGTTGACCGCGCGCGGATGCAGGATGCGCGTCATCTCGCGGCGCGCCTGCTTCAGCAGGATGACACCGCGGATCATCTTGATGCCGCTGCCCGTGGAACCCGCGCAGGTGGTGAAGCCGCACAGGAACAACATCAGCACCGGCGCGAACATCGGCCACTGGTTGTAGTCGGTGTTGGCGAAGCCGGTGGTGGTGGCCACGGACACCACGTTGAAGATCGCGTAGCGCCACGCCTGCGCCGGTTCGGGGTAGACCTCGCGCCAGTACAGGAACGCGGCGACCACCGTGCAGGCGACCACCAGCGTCGCCAGGTAGGCCTTGGCCTCGGTGTTGGCCAGGTACGGCATGACCGAACGGCGCCGCAGCGCGGTGAAGTGCAGCGCGAAGTTGAAGCCCGCGATCACCATGAACACCACGGCCACCGCCTCGATCCGTGGGGAGTTGAAGTACGCAAAGCCCGCATCGTGCGACGAGAAACCACCCAGCCCCATCGTCGAGCACATGTGCATGAACGCATCGGCCCAGTTCATGCCTGCCCAGCGATACGCGAGCACGCACAGCAGCGACAGGCCGAAGTAGACGGTGTACAGCGCCTTCGCCGTGTCGGCGATGCGCGGCGTGAGTCGTGTCTCCTTCATCGGGCCGGCCACTTCGGCCCTGAAGAGCTGCGCGCCGCCGACGCCCAGCAGCGGCAGGATCGCCACGACCAGGATCAGGATGCCCATGCCGCCGATCCACACCAGCAGATGGCGCCAGATGTTGATCGACAACGGCAGATCGTCGAGGCCGCTGAGCACCGTGGCCCCGGTGGTCGTCAGGCCCGACATCGCCTCGAAGTAGGCGTCGGTGAACGACAGTCCCGGCAGGTGCAGCAGCAGCGGCAGCGTCGCCACCGCCGGCAGCACGGTCCACGCCAGCGTCACCAGCAGCAGCCCGTCGCGCGGCTGCAGTTCGCGCTTGTAGCGGCGCGTGCCCAGCATCAGCGCGCCGCCGATGGCGGCGGTGATCAGCAGCGACAGGTCGTAGTCCCGCAGCGCCTTCTCGCCGGCGAAGTACGCGACCGCCAGCGGCAGCAGCATCGTTGCGGCGAACACCAGCACGAGCTGGCCCAGCACGCTGAGAACCGGAAAGACCGAGCGAGCAAACGCCTGCATGGAAAGGACGCCGGAGCGCGCGCGGATTATGCGCTGCCGGCCCGCGGGCGGCAGCGCATTGCAGGGTCAGCGGCAGCGCTCAGGCGGTTCGCGGCGGCGTTGGCAACGCCGTGAACCGTTCGCCGGCTGAATCACCGGCCGTACAGCACGCTCGGCAGCCACAGCCCGATCTGCGGGAACACATACAGAATGAAGATCGCGATGATCTGTATGCCCATGAACGGGATCATGCCCGCGAAGATCTGGTTCAGCGTCACGTGCGGCGGTGACACGCCCTTCAGGTAGAACGCCGCCATCGCCACCGGCGGCGACAGGAACGCCGTCTGCAGGTTCAGCGCGACCAGCAGGCCGAAGAACAGCGGGTCGATGCCGAAGTTGTCCAGCAGCGGGATGAAAATGGGCATGAAGATCACGATGATCTCGGTCCACTCCAGCGGCCAGCCCAGGATGAAGATCAGCACCTGTGCCAGCAGCATGAACTCGATCGGCGTCAGTCCCAGCGACAGCACCCACTTCTCCACCAGGTCCTGGCCGCCTAGCAGCGCGAAGGCCGCGGAGAAAATGGCGCTGCCCACAAACAGCCAGCACACCATTGCGCTGGTCTTGGCGGTCAGGAACACCGACTCCTTCACCTCGCCCCCGATGCCGGCCTGACGGTAGGCCACCAGGCACCACAGGGCGACGCCCACCGACGCCGCGACCCCCAGCAGCGTCGGCGCCGCCTGCGCCAGCACGCCGTTGCGATAAAGCAGGAACCAGGCGATGGAGACCAGGGCCGGCGCCCACAGCAGCATCCACAGAAGCAGCTTGTTCCTGCGCCCTGCCTGCGCTTTTCCGTATAGCGCATAGACGGCCGCCAGCAGGTAGCCGCCGAAGGCGCCGACGGCCGCTGCTTCGGTGGGTGTGGCCAGCCCGAAGACGATCGAACCCAGCACCGCCAGGATCAGCACCAACAGCGGAAAGAAGCTGGTGAGCAGCATCTTCAGGATCTCGAGCCGCTGGAAGGTGAACATCGCGTAGAAAAGGATCAGTCCCGCAGCAGCGATGGCGGTCGCCACCCAGAACGTGATGCTGGCGCTGCCGCGCTCAGCACTCGTCGGCGCCGCGGAAGCCGCACCAGGTTCCCTGAGGGAAGACGCAGCACCGGGTTCCCTCAGGGTTCCTTCGGAACCGGGCGGCGGGGCCAGCCCTGCACCCGACGGCTCCCGCAGACCATCGCTCGCGCCCGGCGGCTCGGCCAGGCTTCCTTCGGGCTCACGCAGCCCGCCCGCGCCGGGCGGCTCGCTCAAACCTCCCGGCGTCCGCAGCCCGCCCCCGGGCTCGGCCAGCGTGCTGCCCGCAGTGACGGCTTCGGCCGTCGGCGATGTGCTGGCGTACCACCAGATGCCCATGATCAGCACGACGATCAGCGCCGGCACCAACGTCACGACCAGGTGCTTGTAGATATAGGAAGGCGGAACATCGACGGTGCGCTCGCCGCGCACCGCGTTGAACAGCGCGGGCAGCGCGCGGTACTTCGTACCGGGACCGGCAATGCGCTGCATCAGCGTCGGCAGCGGCACGTGGCGCTGCTCGGCGGTCAGCGGCGGCATCAGATGCGGCTTGAGCTTCGCCAGGCCGATGACGTACAGGATGTAAAGCCCCGCCAGCATCAGGCCCGGGAAGAAGGCGCCGGCATAGAGCTGCACCACCGACACCCCTGCGGTCGCGCCGTAGACGATCAGCATCACGCTGGGTGGGATCAGGATGCCCAGGCAGCCGCCGGCGGTGATGGAGCCCGCCGCGACGCGCACGTCGTAACCGCCCTTCAGCATCTGCGGCAGCGCCAGCAGGCCCATCAGCGTGACCACCGCGCCGACGATGCCGGTGGCGGTTGCGAATACCGCGCAGGTGAGCAGCGTGGCCACGGCCAGCGAGCCCGGTATGCGCGCCATCGCCAGATGCAGGCTGCGGAACAGCTTCTCGATCAGGTTCGCGCGCTCGACCAGGTAGCCCATGAACACGAACAGCGGTATCGAGATCAGCACATCGTTGCTCATGATCTTGAAGGCCGACTGCACCATCAGATCGAGCGTCAGCGTCGTGTTCCGGTCGTACGCCAGCCACGTGAAGATCATGCCCATGCCCATCAGCGTGAACGCGGTGGGAAAGCCCAGCATGATGGCCACGACCACCAGCGCCAGCATCATCAGGCCCAGGTGGCCCTGTGTCAGTGTCTCGGCCCTCAGCAGCGTCACCGCCAGGCCGACCAGGATGATCGCCATGATGCCGAAGCCGAACCACAGTGCCTTGCGGATCTTCACGTACTCCCCCAGGTAACTTCCAGCGTCAGCGCCTTGCGTGGGCGCGGTTTGCCGTCGTCAGCGCGCGACGAACTTGTCCAACTCGGCGATGTCCTCGTCCTTCACGTGGACCATCTCCTTGAGTTTGTCGACGTCCACTTCCTCGACGTCCGGCTCGCGCGACGGCCATACGCCGTCACGGATGCACTGCGCGCAACGCACGATCTCGACGATGCCCTGCAGCATCAGTCCGAGGCCGGCGAAAGGCAGCACGAACTTGAACGGATAGAGCGGCAGCGGAGTGGCGGAAAAGGTCTTCTCGCGTATCGCCAGCGACTCGTTGGCGTAGATCCAGCCGGCGTACGTCAGCGCGATGATGCCGGGCATGAAGAACAGGATGTAAAGCACGATGTCGATCGTGGCCTGCGTGCGGGGGGTGAAGAAGCCGTACAGCACGTCGCCGCGCACGTGGCCGTTCTTCGACAGCGTGTAGGCCCCGGCCATCATGAACAGCGTGCCGTACATCATGATCTGGATGTTCAGCGCCCAGTCGTGCGGCTCGTTCAGCACGTAGCGGGAGTAGACCTCCCACGTGATCATCAGCGTCATCGCCACGATCAGCCACGCGAAGACCTGGCCGATCCAGGTCGACAGCCGATCCACCGCGAGCAGGACTTTCTGCATGTGCTATTCCAAAAAAGAAAAAGGCCACCGGGATTCGGTGGCCTTGGTCGGCTCTTCTGCTAGCGGCGGGCAAAGTAATGGTTGTACGCCATCTTGAAGTCGACGACGTAGTCTGCCTGCCAGGAGCCCGCGCGCTGCGCGAAAGCGCGCTGCGAGTCCAGCACCTTCTTGAACAGCGCGTTCTCCTTGCCCTTGTTCTCCATGATCTTGTCCCACGACGCGAGCTGCGCGCGCAGGATCGCATCGGGCGTCTTGTAGAAGTTCACGCCGACCTTCTTCAGCTCGATGTAGTCCTTGGAATTGCGGTCGATGGCCTTCCAGCTCATATCGGCGCTGGATGCTTCGACGGCGTGGTCGATGATCTTCTTCTGCTCGGCCGCCAGCGCGTTGTACTTGGCCTTGTTGAAGGTGATCTCGAACTGCTCGCTGCACTGGTGGAAGCTCTGCAGCATGCAGACCTTGGACACGTCGGGAAAGCCGAGCAGGCGGTCGGACGAGGCGTTGTTGAACTCGGCGCCGTCGAGCAGGCCGCGGTCCAGCGCCGGCACGATTTCACCGCCGGGCAGCGGGTTCACCGCGGCGCCCATGTCGGTGTACATGTCCACCGCCAGGCCCACCGTGCGGAACTTCGTGCCCTTGACGTCCTCGAGCTTGGCGATCGGCTTCTTGAACCAGCCGAAGGGCTGCGTTGGCATCGGGCCGTACAGGTAGGTCACCACATCGACATTGATGGCCTTGTAGATCTCGTCCAGCAGTTCCTTGCCGCCGCCGTAGACGTGCCATGCCAGCAGCATGTTCGCGTCCATGCCGAAGGACGGGCCGGAACCCCACAGTGCCAGTGCCGAGTTCTTTCCATAGTGGTAGGCGACGACGCCGTGGCCGCCGTCCAGCGTGCCCTTGGTGACGGCTTCCAGCAGCTGGAAAGCCGGCACGACCGCGCCGGCGGGCAGCACTTCGATGCGCAGCCGGCCGCCCGCCATGTCGTTGACGCGCCGGGCGAAGTCGGTGGCGTACTCGTGGAAGATGTCCTTGGTGGGCCAGGTGCTCTGGAAGCGCAGCGACGTGGTCTGCGCGCGCGACACCATCGGAAAGCCCAGTGCGGCCGTGCCGGCGGTGGCCGCGGCCGCGCCCGACAGGAACTTGCGACGCGTCGGAGCTGCGTCCTTGCTCTTGATGAAATCCATTGTTGTCTCCTTGGCTGGAACGATCGATTCTGCGGCGTGCCTGGCCTCAGGCCATGGTCATGATTACCGACGCGGAATACTTCGCGCCTGTCTCACCGACAGAAGCGCCGGCGGGCATTCTATGCAATCAGGTCGGGCGTGGGGGAGTTTTCCGCGGTGAGCGCGGGAAAACTCCACACCATTGCGCATTGCAGATTGCGCAGCGCAGCAAACCACCGCCTCCCGCTAGAAAAATCCCGCGCCCACGGTGAACAGCCGCTCGACCCGCTTGATCAGCCGGTGGTTGGCGACGAACACGATCAGGTGGTCCTCGGGCGCGATGACGGTGTCGTGGTGGGCCATCAGCACCTGGGTCTGGTCGCCGGTGCCGCGCACCACCGCGCCGATGGTGACGCCATGCGGCAGCCCGACCTCCTCGATGCGCTTGCCGATGATGCGCGAGGTCTTGGAGTCGCCATGCGCGATGATCTCCAGCGCCTCCGCCGCGCCGCGCCGCAGCGTGTGAGCGGCCACCACGTCGCCGCGGCGCACGAAGCGCAGCAGCGCCGACATCGTCGCGTACGACGGCGAGATCGCCACGTCGATCTGGCCGCCCTGCATCAGGTCGCCGTAGCTCTTGCGGTTGATCAGCGCGATGACCCGCCGCGCGCCCATGCGCTTGGCGAGCAGCGAACTCATGATGTTGTTCTCGTCGTCGTTGGTCAGCGCGACGAACAGATCGGTCTCGTGCACGCCTTCCTGCTCGAGCAGATCCTCGTCGGTGGCGTCGCCGCTGAGCACCAGCACCTGGGACGACAGCTGCTGCGCGAGGAATTCAGCACGTTTCTTGCCGGCTTCGATGATCTTCACGACGAACGGCTCGGGCGCATCCAGGCCTTCGCCGGTGTCCAGTGCGCGTGCCACGCGCAGGCCGATGTTGCCGCCGCCGGCGATCATCACGCGGCGCACCGGCTTGTCCCAGTGACGCAGCTCGGCCATCACCGTGTTGATGTTCTGCGACGCGGCCAGGAAGAACACCTCGTCACCGGGCTGCAGCATCGTGTCCCCGTCGACACGGATGCTGCGCTCGTTGCGGAAGATCGCGACGATGCGCGCGTCCACGTTGGGCAAGTGCAGCCGCAGCTCCTTGATCGGATGCTTGACCAGCGCACCGCCTTCGAGGGCGCGCACCGCGATCAGGCTGGCGCGGCCGTCGGCGAACTCGATGACCTGCAGGGCGCCCGGATACTCGATGAGCTTCAGCAGGTAGTCGGTGACCGTCTGCTCGGGGAATATCACGTGGCTCAGGCGGAAGCCTTCGTCGCCCATCAGCTGCGGGTGCTGCTGCAGCTCGACGTTGCGCACGCGCGCGATGCGCGTCGGCACGTTGAAGATGTCGGCTGCGACCTTGCAGGCCACCAGGTTGGTCTCGTCCAGCGCGGTGACGGCGATCAACATATCGCTGTCCTCGGCGCCGGCGCGGCTCAGCGTGGAAGGCAGCGCGGCGTTGCCCACCATGCCGCGCAGGTCGAAGCGGTCCTGCAGGTCGGCGATGCGCGCCGCGTCGGTGTCGACCACGGTGATCTCGTTGGCCTCGGAGACCAGGCTTTCCGCCACCGAGGATCCGACCCTGCCGGCGCCGACGATGATGATCTTCATGGAGGCGCGCCGGTGCGGCCGCGCTCAGTCGTCGTATTCGTCGCGGTGCACGTACACCGGCGGCTGCGCGCTCGCAGCCGGTGCCGCTGGACGTGCCAGCGGCTCGTCCAGCGGACGGTCGCGTCGCGCTCCGCGCGCGAGTTCGATGCCCAGCTGCTTGAGCTTGCGATACAGATGCGTGCGCTCCAGACCGGCACGATCGGCGACGCGCGTCATGCTGTAGTTCTCGCGTGCCAGGTGGAACTCGAAGTACACGCGCTCGAACTGGTCGCGCGCCTCGCGCAGCGGCTGGTCCAGCGGAACGCCGTTGTGCGCGGCGGGCAGTTCGCCGCCGGCGGACGCCTCCGGCGCGGCGGGGGCCGGCGAATCCTGCACGGCCGGCGCTGCGGTGACGGCAGCCGCAGCGACTGCCGGCCCTGTCAGCGGCATCGCCTGCGCGACCCGCGTACCCAGCGAGCGCATCAGCCGGCCGCGCTCCAGCCCCGACCGCACGGCGGCCAGCAAGCGCGCCATCGCGATGGGCTTCTCGAGGAATTCCAGCGCACCGTAGCGCGTCGCCTCCACCGCCGTGTCGATGGTTGCGTGCCCGGACATCATGATGACGGGCATCGTCAACTGGCCCAGCGACGCCCACTCCTTGAGCAGCGTGACGCCGTCGGTGTCGGGCATCCAGATGTCGAGCAACACCAGGTCGATGACCTCGCGCGCGCGCAGGTCGCGCGCCCGCGCGGCGTTCTCGGCGGTGATCACCGAGTGGCCTTCATCGCCGAGGATCTCCGACAGGAGTTCGCGGATGCCGATTTCGTCGTCGACGACGAGGATGGTAGACATCGGTCAGCGCAGCGCGGCGGAAAGTCCGCGCGCGCCCTGAAGTTCGGTTGTGAATGAAACGATAGACAACGCTTTCACCTGCTGAGGATCCCGAGGCTGCGCCGTCAGGCCGCGCGCTGCGGCGCCGCCGCTGCGATGGCGGTGCTGCCTGCGGGCGCGAGGCGCCGGAGCACGATGGTCACGACCGCGCCGCCCGCCGCACCGCGGTTGACGATCTCGACCCGACCTCCGTGCTCATCGACGATTTTCCTGACCATGGCCAGTCCCAGCCCCGTACCGCCGGGTTTGCTGGTGACATAAGGCTCGAACGCACGGCGAAGTATATTCGCCGCGAAGCCGGGGCCATTGTCCTCGACGGTGAAGCGCACCGCGCGCACCTTCGCATCGCCTTCGACGATCTCCGCCAGCGCGGTGCGTACGGTGATGCGTGGCGGGTTGGCCGCATCGGGATGTCCGGCCAGCGCCTCCTGCGCGTTGCCGATCAGGTTGTGGATCACCTGGCGCAGCTGCGTGGCATCGCCTTCGATCAGCGGCAGCCCAGGCGCCAGCGCCAGCGTGACCGGCGCGCCCGCGGTGCGGTACAGCGTCCCCACCTCCTCGATCAGCGCATTCAGGTCCAGCGGCAGCAGCCGGGCCGGCGGCACGCGCGCGTAGTCGCGGAAGTCGTCGACCATGCGCTTCATCGCCGCCACCTGGTTGACGATGGTCGACGTGCCCCGCCGCAGCAGGTCGGCATCGCCGCCGGGCAGCTTGTCCACCAGCTTCATCTGCAGCCGTTCGGCGGCCAGCTGGATCGGCGTCAGCGGGTTCTTGATCTCGTGGGCAAGGCGCCGTGCGACCTCGCCCCAGGCCACCGCGCGCTGCGCGGAAATGACCTGTGTCAGGTCGTCGAACACGATGACGTAACCGTCGCCGTCGTCCAGCGGCAGCCGCGAGCCGCGCGCCAGCAGCATCAGCGGCGCGCTGCCGTCGGTGGATGTGCGCTTCAGCTCGATCTGCTGCTGCCACGAATCCTCGGTCATGCCGGCCAGCGCGCGCTCGGCGAAGGCGGTGACGATGGCTTCGGCCAGCGGCGCGTCCAGCGCGTGCAGCGGCCGGCCAATGTCCAGGTTCAGGTCGCGGCCGAGGATGCGTGATGCGCCTTCGTTGGCGGTGACGACGTGAAAGCCGTGGTTCAGCACGATGACGCCCGCCGACAGATTCCCCAGCACGCGCTCCAGGTACGCCTTCGCGTGTTCCAGCTCGCGCTGCTTGATCTGCACGGTGTCGCGCGCGTCGGTGAGCTGACGCGTCATCGCGTTGAAGGAGCGCGTCAGCACGTTCATCTCGTCGTTGCCGGGGAATTCGCGCACCGGGCTGAAATCGCCCTCCGCCACCGCGCGCGTGCCTTCGGCGAGCTGCAGCAGCGGCGCGGTCATGGAACTGGCGAGCAGCACGCTACCGGCGATCGCCGCGAAGGCCGCCAGCAGCAGCGTCAGCGTCAGCGTCAGCCCGTAGATGGTCTTCAGCCCGCTGCGCGACAGCGACAGCTCCTGGTAGTCGCGGTAGCCGTTCTGCAGCGCGTCGGCGTTGGCGGCGATCGATGCCGGCACGGCCTGCGTGAGCTGCAGGTAGCGCGTCTCGGCGTTGGGCGATACGCCGACGGAGCCCAGCGCGCGTGTATCGGCGCCCTCGCGCCCGCGCCCGGCCGCCGAGAAGTCCAGCGACAGCGGGCTCGTGCTGCCCATCGTCGTGCGCGGCGGAATCGGCACGATGACGCGTGCGCGCAGCCCCTGCCGCAGGTCGGTGGCGCCGGCCTCGCCTTCGATGACCGCGAAGATGCGCTGTGTGCGGGCCTGCCGCAGTTCGCCCGGTGCCGGCGTTTCAGGCACCAGTTCCCAGACCTGGGCGCCGGTGGCGCCGATCAGCTGCCCGCTGCCGCTCAGCAGCAGCGCCTCGCTGATGCCGGCCTGCTCGCGCAGCGTGTTCAGGTGCGCAAGATGCGCGCCGTCGGGCAGCTCCGCCAGTTCCAGCGCCCACGCGCGCGCCTTCGCGGCCACGTCGTCCTTCACGTTGTCCAGCGCGGCGCGGCCCAGCGTCAGCCCTGAGTCGAGTGCGCGGTCCACGCGCACGTCGAACCAGGACTCGATTGAGCGCGACAGGAACTGTGTAGACACGATGTAGATCAGCACACCGGGCAGCACGCCCATCAGCGCGAAGGCCACGGCGAAACGCGAGGTGAGCCGCGCACCGAAGCGCTGCAGCCACAGCCGCTTCATCAGGCGGCGCACCAGCAGCAGCACCAGCAGCGCAAGGGCCGCCGCGATCACACCGTTGATCGCCAGCAGCACCGGGTAGTTGCGCTCGAAGAAGGTCGTGTTGCCGCTGGCGGACGCCAGTATGAACAGCAGCACGCCCGACAGCGCCACCGCGAAGAGCAGCCCGTAGCGCAGAACGCGTGACATGGGGGACGCGTGGCCGGCGTCAGCGCGTGACGGCGGGTGGCACGGGGATCTCGCGCCAGTCCGACGCCAGCGACCATTCGCGGCTGGTGATCGCGTTGACCTGGAAAGGCTTGGGAAGCTGTGTGACGTCCAGCCGCATCCTGACCTGCGCCTCGTACTCGTCGCGCGGCGACAGCTGGCCGGGCTCGATGACCTTCCACTGGCGCACGCTCTTCAGCAGCCCCAGCGCCTCGTCCAGCGAGTCGAAGGGCTGCGACAGGCCGCCGCGCGCCAACCGGTACTGACGGGTCAGCGGGCTGTACGACAGGCGGTAGGTCAGGGTGGAAGAACTCACCTTCGCGTCCAGCCAGTACCAGCGCTTGCGGTAGGCTTCGAACTCGATGTTGAAATAGATTGCGATGCCCTTGGCTACGGCGTCTTCCAGCGCCTGCGGCATCTCGAATTCGAAGGTGGCGTTGAGCATGCCGCCGCCACCCTGTGCGGGCTCGATGGCCGCCGCGATGACGCCGATGCGCTCGTCGGCCCGTGCCGGGGGCGCAACACAGCCCAGCCATGCCAGCAGCAGCGTGAGACAGGCCGCACGCAGCGCCGTGGCCGCTGTGGCAGATTTCATCCGGATTTCTCGAAAAGCGCGTAGCAGAAGCCGTCATGCACGGTCGGCGGGCCGCCTTCTATCCAGGGCGCACCCATTCCCACCGTTGGCAGCAGCTGCACAGCCGGCGCACCGCCGGGCAGCGCAAGCGCCGCCGCGTCAGGATGCCGCGCCGCGAAACAGCCCGCCTGCTCGCTTCCCTCCTGCGGGAATACCGAGCACACGACGTAAAGCAATCTACCACCCACCCCCAGCAGCGGCCATAAAGCCTCCAGCAACTCGGCCTGCAGCGTTGTCAATTGCGCAACATCGGCCTTGCGGCGTAACCAGGGGATGTCAGGGTGGCGGCGGACAATGCCACTGGCCGTGCAGGGGGCATCGAGCAGAATGCGGTCGAAGGGCCTGCCGTCCCACCACGCCTGCACGTCACGCGCATCGGCGACCTGCACGCGCACGGCGTCTGGCCGCCCGATGCGCTGCAGGTTGTCAAGAATTTGCTGGGCGCGCTGACCGTCCTGCTCCAGCGCCGTCAGGTCGAGATCTGCGCTTTCGATGAGGTGAGCGGTCTTGCCGCCCGGCGCCGCACAGGCGTCGAGCACGCGCATGCCGGCGGTTGCTGTCAGCCACGGTACTGCCAACTGAGCGCCGGCGTCCTGCACCGACACGTCGCCTCCGGAAAAACCCGGGATGCGCGCGACCGGTACCGCCCGCTCCAGCGCGACGGCCTGCATGCCGACGCGCACGGCCGGCAGTTCGTGCGCCGCGAGCTTGTCCAACATGGCTTCCACTGCGATGTGCCGCGTGTTCACGCGCAGCACCAGCGGCGGCGGCTCCGTCGCGCTCTGCAGGATCGTGCGCCAGTGCTCCGGCTGCGCATCGCGCAGCGCGGCGATCCACCAGTCGGGCGCGTTGTAGCGGACCGTGTCGTCGCGCTGCGCGCGGTCCAGCAACGCGTCGCGCTGTCGCAGGAAGTTGCGTAGCAGTGCGTTGACGAAGCCCGCCGCGTTGGCCGTTGCGGCCTGCGCGCGCGCAGCGACCACCGCCTGGTCGACGACGGTATGCGCGCCATGCCGCGTGTGCGCCGGCGAACTGTCCCCAGGGCCTGCGGGCCGCGGTGCGAAACGCGCGGGCTCTCCGATCAACTGCGGCAGCGCCACCGCCAGCAGCGCGGCGACCGGGGGTGTGGGTGGCCGCTCAGCGAGTTCGGCAATCAGCCATTCGCTGAGCGCGCGCCGACGCACTGCGCTGTAGGCCACGTCCTGTGTAGCGGCGCGCAGGCGCGACGCATCATCGGCCACGCTGCGCGCGAGCGCACGATCCAGCGACGTTCCCGACGCAAAGGCGCTCCAGGTGCGCGCCGCGGCCAGCAGTACGTCGGCGAGCGGCGGAGCCGCGCCGGCGTCACTGGGAACCTCCGCGCTGCGCGCTGCGGTGTGAGCGCCTTCGGAGCGGCCGTGCGGCGCTTGGTACCTTCGCGCTTCGCGCTGCGGTGCGATCGCCTTCGGAGCGGCCGTGCGGCGCTCACGCATGCGCGGTGTCCGCGGCCACCGCGTCGAAGCGCTGGCCCGCGGCCAGTGGCACGCCGGCCAGGAACTCGCGTGCCGGCAGGCGTCTGCCCCCGGCGCGCTGCAGTTCTGTCAGGCGCAGCACGCTCCTACCGCAGGCCACGTCGATGCCGTCGGCCTGCGCGGCCACGACGGTGCCGGGCACAGCGTCCGCCTCGCGCTCCAGCGCTGCGGCGCGCCAGATCTTCAGTGGCGTGCCGGCCATTGCGGCCGCGGCCACCGGAAACGGATCGAAGGCGCGTACCTTCCGCGCCAGCACTGCGGCGGGCTGGTTCCAGTCCAGCCAGGCTTCGTGCTTGGCGATCTTCGCGGCGTAGGTGACGCCGTCAGCGGGCTGCGGTCGGGCGACCAGCGTGTCGACGCTGCGCAGCGCTTCCACCAGCAACTGCGCGCCCGTGTCGGCTAGCCGCTGGGTCAGTTCGCCCGCCGTCTCCTCGGCGCCGATGGCAACGGCGCGCGTCAGCAGCATCGGTCCGGTGTCCAGCCCCGCGTCCATCTGCATGATCGTGATGCCCGTTTCTTGATCGCCGGCTTCGATCGCGCGCGCGATCGGTGCCGCGCCGCGCCAGCGCGGCAGCAGCGACGCGTGCACGTTGATCGCCGTGAGCGGTGGGAACCAGCCGGCGCGCAGGCCGCGCGGAATGTCCAGCACCACCTGCGGCAGGATCAGCCCGTAGGCGGCGACGACCAGTACGTCGGGCCGCGCCGCGTGCAGCCGTTGCAGCGCTGCTTCGGCGTCCGGACCCTTGCGCAGCGACGTCGGCGTGTCCACCGTAAGCCCGTGCGCCAGCGCCAGCGACTTGACCGGGCTCGCAGTCAGCCGCATGCCGCGGCCCGCAGGACGGTCAGGTTGCGTCAGCACCAGCGGCACTGTCCAGCCGGCCGCCGGCGCAACATTCAGCAGCGCTGCCAGCGAGCGTGCGGCGAAGTCGGGCGTTCCCGCGAATACGATGCGCATCGCGGCATTTTAGGAGCCTCCGGGCTGCCGCCCTGCGGCGCGGCTTGCTTGGGGCGGCCCGGCGCTGCGCCAGGAGCCTCCGGGCTTCGCCCTGCTGCGCAGCTTGCTTGGGACGGTCCGGCGCTGAGCCAGGTGGCATGGCCGGGCCGCCCATTGCGTTTACCATCGAGTAACGACAACAAGAGCCGGGAGACACTTGAAGCCACTGTCGGCGCTGGACGCGCTGTTCCTGCATCTGGAGACGCCGGCCACGCCCATGCACGTGGGTGCCGCCCATCTGCTGGAGCGGCCCTCTGGTTCAAGGAGCGGCGGCGATTTCGTGCTGCGCGTCCGTCGTCACGTGGCGCGGCGCCTGCATCTGTCGCCGGTATTCACGCGGCAGCTGGCGACGATGCCGTTGGAATTTGCCAATCCGGTGTGGGTGCGCGCCGCTGCCGTCGACCTGGATCACCACGTCGTGCGCGTCACGCTGCCGCGGCCGGGCACGCTGGCGCAGTTCGAGGCCGCCGTCGCTCGCCTGCATGCGCAGCCGCTGGACCGCTCGCGTCCGCTGTGGCGTTTCCACGTCATCGAAGGCTTGGCCGACGGCGGACTCGGCTTCTACACCAAGATCCACCACGCGACGCTGGACGGTGCTGCGGGTGTCGCGCTCGCGCATGCACTCCTCGACGTGACGGCCGCGCCGCGCACGGTCGAACCGGCACGGCGCCGGCAGCGCGATCAGCCGGGACTGGTGGCGCTGGTGGGCACTGCGCTGAAGGCGAGCGGCGCGCAGACCGTGAACCTCGTGCGGCAACTGCCGGCGCTGGCGCGCGCGGCTGCGAAGCTCGCCACCGGATCGACCGGCTTTTCGCGCAATCTCGCCCTGGGGCCACGTACGTCGTTCAATCGCGTGATCGATGCCGGCCGCAGTTTTGCGACGGCGTCGCTGCCGCTGGCCGACGTGCGGCGCATCGCCGATGCCCACCAGGCGACGCTGAACGACGTGGTGCTGGCGCTGATCAGTGGCGCGCTGCGCCACTACCTGAAGACGCGCGGCGGCGTGCCGGCGAAGTCGCTGGTCGCGGCACTGCCGGTATCGCTGCGCGAAGCCGGCAACATCGAAGCGACGACGCTCGCGACGATGACGCTGGCGTCGCTGGCCACGACGATCGCGGATCCGTTGGAGAGGCTGCGCGCAATACAGGCGTCGACGGGCGCTGCGAAAGCCGTGACGCGGCAGCTGAAGGGTGTGATCCCCACCGACTTCCCGTCGCTGGGACTGCCGTGGCTGCTGTCGACTGTCGCGGAACTGTACGGCCGCAGCTCACTGGCCGACCGTCTGCCGCCGCTCGCCAACCTCGTCGTGTCCAACGTACCCGGACCCGAGGTGCCGCTGTATCTGGCCGGCGCGCGGCTGAAGACCTACTGGCCGTTGTCCATCGTCGAGCACGGCCTGGGGCTCAACATCACGCTGCAGAGCTATGCCGGCTCGCTGGACTTCGGCATCGTTGCCGCGCGCGCCGGCATGCCGGATGCGCGGCCGCTGGCGCGCGGACTGCAACCCGCGCTGGCCGAACTGCAACGTGCCACCGCGCTATCCACTCGCGCATGAATAACTCGCAAAACGGTCTTGACTTCGCCGAACTGCGCGCGCCGGGCCTGGTGCGACTCGCGCTGGAGTGGCGCGCCCCTTGGGAATACGGCACCACGCTGCTGGCCGGCCCGTGGCTGGAACAGGTGCCGGCCGGCGACGGGCATCCGGTGCTGGTGTTTCCGGGGCTGATGGCCTCGGACGTATCGACCAAGCCGCTGCGCCGCTTTCTCACGCGCAAGGGGTATGTCACCTACGGCTGGGAGCACGGTTCCAACCTCGGCCCCAGGGAAGGCGTGCTGGATCACTGCATGGCCCGCGTGCGCGAGCTGCGCCGCAGGCACAGACGCAGGATCAGCCTGATCGGCTGGAGCCTGGGCGGCATCTACGCGCGCGAACTGGCCAAGGACTTTCCGCGCGATGTGCGCCAGGTCATCACGCTGGGCACGCCCTTCACCGGGCATCCCAAGGCGACCAATGCGTGGCGGCTGTACGAGCTGGTGACCGGTCATCGCATCGGTGCGCCCGAGATCCACGAACCGCTGCGCCAGCCGCCGCCGGTGCCCACCACGTCGATCTACAGCCGCACCGACGGCGTGGTGGCCTGGCACTGCAGCGTCGAGCGCGGCGGCGCACGGACCGAGAACATCGAGGTGGAGGCCAGCCACTTCGGCATGGGCCTGAACGCGCTGGCGTGGTACGCGATCGCCGATCGGCTGGCGCAGCCCGAGGGCGGCTGGCAGCCCTTCGATCGCCGCGGCGCGCTGCGCTGGCTGTATCGCGATCCGGCGCGCAAGGCCTGGTTCTAGTGCAGCGCGGGGCCGTCCCAAGCAAACTGCGCCGCAGGGCGCAGCCCGGAGGCTCCCGGCGCAGCGCCGGGCCGTCCCAAGCAAGCCGCGCCGCAGGGCGGCAGCCCGGAGGCTCCTAGTGCAGTTGCCTGCCAACGGTCTGACGCTGGACGTCGAGGATCACGGCGACCGCGCCGCACCGCCACTGCTGCTGATCATGGGCCTGGGCATGCCGGCCGCGGCGTGGCCCGAAGCGTTCGTCAGGCTGCTGGTCGACGCGGGGCTGCGCGTCATCGCCTTTGACAATCGCGACGCCGGTCACTCGGGCAGGTTGCAGTCGGCGAAGCTGCCGAACCTGCAGCTCGCCATCGCGCGCGCACTGCTGCGCCTGCCCGTGCGCGCGCCCTACACGCTGGACGACATGGCGCAGGACGCGGCGGCACTGCTGGATGCGCTGGGCATCGCACGCGCGCACGTCGTCGGCGCATCGATGGGCGGCATGATTGCGCAGATGCTGGCGGCGCGGCATCCGCAGCGCGTGCTGACGCTGACCTCCATCATGTCGTCCACCGGCAATCCCCGCCCGCGCGTGGCGCTGGGCAAGCGGCGCGCGCTGCGCGCGATCATCGAGCGACCGCGCAACGTGGGCGACGTGCAGCAGGTCACCGACCATCTGATGCACGTGTTCGGCGTCATCGGCAGCCCGGGATTTCCCAGCGAGCCGCAGGCGCTGCGCGCGCATCTCGAACGCGTCGCGCGCCGCGGCTACGACCCGGCCGGCACTGCCCGCCAGTTGCTGGCGATCCTCGCGACCGGCGATCGCCGTGCGCTGCTGGCGCGCATCACCGCGCCCACGCTGGTGATCCACGGCGGCGACGATCCGCTGGTGCCGCTGGCGGCCGGTGTCGAGACCGCGCAGCACATCCGCGGCGCGAAACTGAAGGTCATCGCCGGCATGGGCCACGACTTTCCGGATGCGCTGCTGCCCGAGATCGCGGCGGCCATCGTCGCCCACGTGCGCGGTGCCCGCGCCGACGCTGCTGCAGTCGCCTGAAACCCGGCGGCCGTCACATCTTCTGGAACAGGTGCACGTACTGGCGTGACACCGGCAGCTCGCGCGCCTGGTCGCGCAGCCGCACGTACAGCTTCCCCGACAGATCGCGGCGCGTGCCCGCCACCGCATGCAGATTGACGATGACCGAGCGATGGATCTGCGTGAAGTCGGCGGGATCGAGCTGCGCGGCCAGTTCCGACAGCGGCACGCGGATCAGCCACTCGGCGATCTCCTCGCCGTCGCGCGCATAGACGCAGGTGTACTTGTCGTGGGCCTGGACGTAGAGCACGTCGTCGACGGGAATCTGGTGCGTGATCTCGCCGTCGAGCGAGCGCTTGCTGGCGCGGATCCAGCGCAGATGTGAAGGAGCCTCGGCCGGCAGCCGCCGCGCCAGGTCCGCCAGCAGCGCCGTGAGGTCCGCATCACGCGGTGCGGCCGTACGCCGCAGCTTGTCCAGCGTGCGGGTCAGCCGTTCGGCGGTTACCGGCTTCAGCAGGTAGTCCACCGCGTCGCGCTCGAAAGCTTCGACCGCGTACTGATCGTAGGCGGTGACGAACACCACGCGCGTGGCGCTGCCGCGCTCGCGCAGTTCCGCGGCCACCTGCAGGCCGGTGGCGCCCGGCATGCGGATGTCGAGGAACGCGATGTCCGGCCGTTCGCGCGCGATGGCCGCGGCGGCCGCCGGGCCGTCGTGCACGACCGCGACGATGGCGAGCTCCGGCCACAGTGTGGCCAGCATGTCGCGCAGGTAGGCGGCCAGATGCGGCTCGTCGTCGGCGATCAGCGCATTCATCGGGATTGCAGCGGGTGGAGGCTTGGGGAAGCCGAGGGCTGCGTAGGGCCGGCGTCGGCGCGCACACCAGGTTTGGCGGCCGTCGCCGCTTCAGCTTGCGCGGCTCGCGGCAACTCCAGCGGCACACCGAGGCGCACGCGCGTGCCGGGCCCGGCCTCCTCGACGGTGAAACGCGCCGCATTGCCGTACTCCGAACGCAGCCGCTCGCGCACGTTGGTCAGACCCACGCCGTTGCCGGCGTGCGGCGCGAAACCCACGCCATCGTCCACCACCTCGATCAGCAGTTCGCCGTCGCGGGCCTGCGCGTGCACCTGCACGCTGCCGCCTGCGATCTTGGGTTCCAGGCCGTGGCGCACGGCGTTTTCCACCAGCGGCTGCAGCGTCAGCGGCGGCAGCACGGCGTCGTGCAGTTCGGGTGGCACGTCGACGCGGTACGACAGTCTGCGGCCCATGCGCACCTTCAGAATCTCGAGGTACGGTGTCAGCAGCGCCAATTCCTGGCCCAGCGTGCCCTGCCGTTCGCGGCTGGCGGCGAGCGAGGAGCGCAGCAGTTCGATCAACCGTTCCAGCATGCCGCGCGCGCGCGCCGGGTCGATGTCGATGAGGCTGACGACGGTGGCCAGCGTGTTGAACAGGAAATGCGGCTCGATCTGCGCCTGCAGCGCCTGCAGCCGCGCGGTCACCGCCTGGCGTTCCAGCTCGTTGGCGCGCGCCTCGCTGCGCGCCTGCTCGGCCTGCGCTTCGGCCAGCCGTGCGCGGTTGGTCAGGTAGCGGTACCAGAACGCCGTCATCAGGATCGACAGCAGCACGATTGCCAGCAGGATGTTCGGCCGCTGGATGATCAGCGCCGGCACGTCCACGCCCATCAACGTCATGCCGGCGCTGTAGCCGATCAGCACGCCGGTGATGGGTACGCCCGCATACAGCACGACCTTCGCGACCGGCCCCAGCGCCCGCACCCGCGCCGGGCCCAGCATGCGGTGCACGACCCAGAACAGCCCGTGGATGCTGAAACCGACGAACTGAGAGATCACGAAGTTCCAGCGCAGCGTCTCCAGCACGTTCAGACGGGTGCCGAAGCTCGCCGCCACGACGGTCAGCAGCAGCGCCATGCCGCTGTTGAACAGGAAGGTCCAGACGAACTGCAGCCAGCCCGGGCCGACCTGACACCCGAAGGCCGGGTCGGGCGTCCACCAGGCGCGCCAGGATGCGCGCAATGTCTCCCTGTCGAGCATGGAACGAAGCTTCGCGGATTGGGGGAGCCACTTTAGGCGCAGCCCGCTCGAGGCGCCATCGACGGGGCGTCAATCGACGCCGCGGCGGCGCCAGTCGCGTGCAGCCGGCGCAGACGGCCGCACCCCGGGACAGGCGCAGCGTCAGGCGGCGCGCACGCGCCGCTTCTTCATCTTCGTGCGGATGCGTTCCTGCTTCAGCGGCGACAGGTATTCGACGAAGACCTTACCCAGCAGATGATCCATCTCGTGCTGCACGCACACCGCCAGCAGGCCGCTGCAGTCGCGCTCGAAGGCCTGGCCATGCGCATCGAAGGCGCGCACGCGCACCTGCGCGGGACGCACCACCGCGTCATAGACGCCGGGCACGGACAGACAGCCTTCCTCGCACTCGACCGTCTCCTCCGAGGCCCACACGATCTCCGGGTTGATGAACACCTGCAGTTCGTTCTTGTCCTCGGACACGTCGATGACGATGAGGCGCTCGTGCACGTCGACCTGCGAGGCGGCCAGGCCGACGCCCGGCGCGTCGTACATGGTCTCCGCCATGTCGGCCACCAGCTTGCGCAGGCGCTCGTCGAAGGCCGTCACCGGCTTCGCGACGGTACGCAGGCGCGGGTCGGGGTACTCCAGTATCGGCAGCAACGCCATGAGCTCTCCGGACTTCTGATCCTCTGCGGCCTCAGGGACGCCGCCTTAAATACCTTGTTGAACCTGCTAACTCTAGCCCTGCAACCCCGCTTTTCCTGCTCCCGGCGTCGCGGCTTTGCCGCCACACTGCGTGCTGACCAAGGTCGGCAGGCACTTGTCAGCGGCCGCCCCACGCCTTTCGGCATCGCGCCTAGTCGGGATCAGCCCATAGGACGATCCGTTGCTATATCAAGGCGCTATGGGCAGAATCTGACGCCCTGCCTGAGCTTCGGGCCGCTATGGAAAGCTAGATCGCAGCGATTTTGGCCGATTCAAGAGAGTCGGTCAGCCGCAGCGAACCGGATCGGCGCAGACAGGTCAAGGGTCAGCCAAGTCGCTATGGCGCTATGCCGCAGCGCGCAAGGGGAGCTTGCATGAGAAAGACTAGCATGGGCGCGAGAGTGGGCGCGCGTTCGGAAGTGATGCTCGCCGCCGCCGCTGCGATCGCCGGATTCGGCCTGCTCGCGGCCGGCAGCGTGGCTGCCCAGTCCGCCACCAGCCGCTATCCGATTACCTCGGACCAGCGCCAGACCGCCGACCAGGTGGCGCAGGCCGGTGTTCCACTGTCCGCGCTGGCTCCCGATGCGCCCGACCACTACGTCGTGAAGCGCGGTGACACGCTGTGGGGCCTGTCCAGCATGTACCTGACCAGCCCGTGGCGCTGGCCCGAGCTGTGGGGCATGAACAAGCAGCAGATCGCCAATCCGCACCTGATCTATCCGGGCCAGGAACTGGTGCTGGTCAAGACCGACGGCCGTGCGTTCCTGCAGGTCGCGGGCGGCCCGTCGGGCGAAGGCAAGCTGCAGCCGCAGATCCGCGACATGGGGCAGGACCGCGATGCGATCCGCAGCATTCCCATGAATCTGATCCAGCCGTTCCTGTCGCAGCCGCTGGTGGTGGAGTCCGGCACCATCGCCGATTCCGCGCGCATCGTCGCCACGCAGGAAGGCCGCGTGTGGGTGGGCCGCGGCGACAACGCCTATGCGCGCGGACTCACGAACGACGCGATCATCAACTACAGCGTGTTCCGGCCGGCGCGTCCGCTGTTCGATCCGGAAGACGTCAACCGCAAGAATCCCATCGCCTACGAGGCCGTCTATCTCGGCACCGTCAACGTGACGAAGCCGGGCGAAGTCGCGCGCGTCCACGTGCAGGAGAGCAAGCAGGAAATCGGCGTGGGCGACCGCCTGCTGCCGGTGGAGCCGCAGGCGTTCGCCAGCTACGTGCCCAAGGCGCCGACGGCGCCGGTCGAAGCGCGCGTCATTTCGATCTACGACGGTGTGCGCTATGCGGGCGGCACGCAGATCATCACGCTCAACCGTGGCTCCAATGACGGTCTGACCATCGGCGACACGCTGCAGCTGTGGCGCGCCGGCGAAACCATCCAGGACCGTACCGTGCCGGGCCGCGAGTTCATCAAGCTGCCGGACGAGGCGATCGGCCTGGCTTTCGTGTTCCGTGTCTTCCCGACGATTTCGTACGCGATCATCACGCGCGGCGCGCAGCCGGTCACCGTGGGTGACAGGGCCGCCAATCCTTCCGATGAGGTTGCGTATCGCGCGTTGACGACTACCGAGACCGAGGCCGACCGCGTGTTCCGTCAGCCGCTGCGTCCGCTGAACGTGCAGCAGTAGTCTCCGCCACGCCCCATGCAGCCGGAAGAGCGCGCTGCATGGGTGCGACTGTCCGTCACGCCGGGCATCGGCCCGCGCGCGGCGCGCCACCTGCTGTCGCACTTCGGGCTGCCCGACGCGATCTTCGCGGCCGGTTTCGCCGCGCTGCTGCGCGCGGTGCCTGAGCCGCTGGCGCGCGAGCTGGCCGCACCGCCGGCGCCGGCCGTGCAGTCGGCCGTCGATGCCACCGAACACTGGCTCACCGACTCTCCCGCGCACGCGCTGCTGACGCTGGCCGATGCGCAGTATCCGCAGCAACTGCTCGCCACCGCTGATCCGCCGCCGCTGCTGTACGCGGTCGGTCGCGTCGAGCTGCTGAACCGGCCGGCTCTGGCCATCGTCGGCAGCCGCAACGCGACGAAGCAGGGTGAAGCCAATGCAGCGGATTTCGCCGGCTCACTGGCACGCAGCGGGCTGACCATTGTCAGCGGCCTGGCGCTGGGCATCGACGCGGCCGCGCACCGCGGCGCGCTGGATGCCGGCGGCGATGCATCGACCATCGCGGTGGTCGGCACCGGTGTGGACGTCGTCTATCCGGCCAGCAACCGCGCGCTGACACAGCGCATCCGTGCGCACGGTCTGGCGATTTCGGAGTTTCCGCTGCGCACGCCGGCCATCGCGAACAACTTCCCGCGCCGCAACCGCATCATTGCCGGCCTCGCACGCGGCGTGCTGGTGGTCGAGGCGGCGCTGCGCTCGGGTTCGCTGATCACCGCGCGACTGGCGGCCGACGCCGGTCGCGACGTGTTCGCGATCCCCGGCTCGATCCACTCGCCGCTGACGCGCGGCTGCCATCGCCTGATCCGCGACGGCGCGAAGCTGGTCGAGTCGGCGCAGGACGTCATCGAGGATCTGGGCCTGGCGAAAGACCATGCCGCTGCGGCAACCACGCGCGCGGACGACGCGCCGCCGTCCGCGCACGCCGATCTGCTGGCGTTGATCGGCCACGATCCGGTCGCGCTGGACGAGCTGGCGCAGCGCAGCGGCCGCGATGCTGCAGCGCTGGCCGCCGCCCTGCTGGAACTCGAGCTGGCCCAAGATGTTGAGCGTCTGCCGGGTAACCGCTACCAAAGGTTGCGTTAGCAGCAGTTCAGCGGCAACGGCAGGGCTTTACAGCGCGGCCCTGCTCGCATAGAGTGCGCGCACGGTGTTCGACGTCCTCGTCTATCTGTACGAAAACTACGGCGCGCTGCATGCGTGCCCGGACGCCGACTCACTGTCGCGCAAGCTGACCGCCGCCGGCTTCGACGACGAAGAGATCAACGAAGCGCTGGCCTGGCTGCAAGGCCTCGCACAGGTCACCGAGCAGTCCGTGGCCGTCGGCCCTGAAAGCACGCAGGCGTTCCGCATCTACGCACGGCTGGAAACCGAGCGCCTCGGCGCCGATTCCATCGGTTACCTGAGTTTTCTCGAGCACGCAGGGCAGCTGACGCCCACGCAGCGCGAGATCGTCATCGAGCGCGCGCTGGCGCTGGAAGACACGCCGATCCCCCTGGACATGACCAAGCTCATCGTGCTGATGGTGCTGTGGAGCCAGCAGGCGGACATCGACGTGCTGCTGCTGGAAGAACTGCTGCACGACGGGTCGCAGCGCAGCCTGCACTGAGCTGCGCGCGGGCCTGTGCGCGGCGGGGCCGATCAGGCCCTCCGCGGTTTCGGTTATCCTGAAAAAAGGAAAGTACCGATCCGCAGTCCAACCTTAAGTCGTTGCCGGCGCCGTCGCGGCGTCGGCCCAATCCATGTCCAAGGCACTGATCATTGCCGAGAAACCCTCGGTGGCGGCCGATATCGCGCGGGCGCTGGGGGGGTTCACCAAGCAGCAGGACTACTTCGAGAGCGACCGCTACGTGCTGTCGTCCGCCGTCGGTCATCTGCTGGAACTGAAGGCGCCCGAATCGCATGACGTGAAGCGCGGCAAGTGGACCTTCACCCACCTGCCGGTGCTGCCGCCGCACTTCGAGCTCGCGCCCATCGCGAAGTCCGAGTCGCGCCTGAAGGTGCTGCTGAAGCTCCTCAAGCGCAAGGACGTCACCGAACTGATCAACGCCTGCGACGCGGGGCGCGAAGGCGAGCTGATCTTCCGCTACATCGTGCAGGCGGCGAAGGCGCGCCAGCCGGTGCGCCGGCTATGGCTGCAGTCGATGACGCCGGCTTCGATCCGCGAGGCCTTCGATTCGCTGCGCAGCGACGACGAGATGCTGCCGCTGGCCGATGCCGCGCGCAGCCGTTCGGAGGCCGACTGGCTGGTCGGCATCAACGGCACGCGTGCGATGACGGCCTTCAACAGCAAGGAGGGCGGCTTCTACCTGACGACGGTGGGCCGCGTGCAGACGCCGACGCTGGCAATCGTCGCGGAACGCGAGGACAAGATCCGCACGTTCGTGCCGCGCGACTACTGGGAGGTGCGCGCGAGCTTCGACGCGAAAGCCGGCACCTACGAAGGCCGCTGGATCGACGAGGCGTTCAAGAAGGGCGACGATCCCGACGCGCGTGCCGAGCGGCTATGGGAAGAGAAGAAGGCCGCGGCCATCGTCGCGGCCTGTACGGGCAAGGCGGGCGACGTCACCCAGGAGGCCAAGCCCACCACGCAGCTGTCGCCGGCGCTGTTCGACCTGACGTCTTTGCAGCGTGAGGCCAACGGCCGCTTCGGCTTTTCGGCCAAGACCACGCTGTCCATCGCACAGGCGCTGTACGAGCGGCACAAGGTGCTGACCTACCCGCGTACCGACGCACGCGCGCTGCCCGAGGACTATCTGGGCGTCGTCAAGCAGACGATGGAGGAACTCGCGGGGCAGCCCGCGTACAAGACCTTCGCGAAGCAGGTCACCAAGAGCGGTTGGGTCAAGCCCAACAAGCGCATCTTCGACAACTCGAAGATATCCGACCACTTCGCGATCATCCCCACGGTGCAGACGCCGGGCCATCTGTCGGAGGTCGAGGCGAAGCTCTACGACTTGGTGGTCAAGCGCTTCCTCGCGGTGTTCTTCCCGGCAGCCGAATACCTGGTGACCACGCGCATCACGCGTGTCGCGGGGCATGCCTTCAAGACCGAGGGCAAGGTGCTGGTCGAGCCCGGCTGGCTTGCGATCTATGGCCGCGAGGCCGTCGAGGAGCAGGGTTCGCTGGTCAAGGTCGAAGACGGCGAACGCGTGAAGACCGCGGCCATCGAGGCGGTAGCGCTGGCCACCCGACCGCCGCCGCGCTACACCGAGGCCACGCTGCTCAGCGCGATGGAAGGCGCCGGCAAGCTGATCGAGGATGACGACCTGCGCGCCGCGATGGCCGGCAAGGGCCTGGGCACGCCGGCCACGCGCGCGCAGATCATCGAGAACCTGATCGACCAGCGCTACATGGTGCGCGACGGCAAGGATCTGCGGCCGACGCACAAGGCCTTCGACCTGATGACGCTGCTGAAGGGCCTGGACATCCCTGAACTCACCGCGCCCGAGCTCACCGGCGAATGGGAGTACCAGCTCGCGCAGATGGAACGCGGCAAGCTCAAGCGCGACCGGTTCATGCGCGAGATCGCCGCGATGACGAACAAGATCGTCGCGCAGGCCAAGAGCTACGAGTCCGATACCGTGCCCATCGACAATCCGGCACAGCTGAAGTCGCCCTGCCCGAGATGCGGCAAGCCGGTGGTGGAGAACTACCGGCGCTTCGCGTGCACCAACTGCGAGTTTTCCATCCCCAAGCATCCGGGCAGCCGCTCCTTCGAGATCGAGGAAGTCGAAGACCTGCTGGCCAACGGCACGATCGGTCCGCTGTCGGGGTTCATCAGCAAGATGGGACGGCCGTTTTCAGCGGTGCTGAAGCTGACGCCCGAACACAAGCTGGAGTTCGACTTCGGCCAGTCGAACGACGACGGTTCGCAGGACGAGGCGGTGGACTTCAGCGGCCAGACGCCGCTGGGCCCGTGCCCCAAGTGCAAGGGCCGCGTGTTCGAGCAGCCGATGAACTACATCTGCGAGAACGCCACCGGCCCGGCGAAGACCTGCGACTTCCGCTCCGGCAAGGTGATCCTGCAGCAGCCCATCGAGCGCGTGCAGATGGAAAAGCTGCTGAAGGACGGCCGCACCGACGTGCTGCGCGGCTTCGTGTCCAACCGCACGCGCCGCAAGTTCGCGGCTTTCCTGGTGCGCAAGCCGGACGGCAACGTCGGCTTCGAGTTCGAGCCGCGGCCACAGGGCGCGCGCAAGGCGCCGGCGAAGAGCGGCGGTGCGAGCGCGAAGGAGCCCGCGCCTGCAGTCGCGAAGACGGCTGCGAAGAAGGCCGTCGCGTCGGTGGCTGCCAGCGCGCCGCGGGCCGCAAAGAAGGCGCCTGCCGGCACGGTGAAGACCGCCAAGGCGGCGAAGACGACCAGGACCGCCAAGGTAGCGGGAGCGACCACAGCCGCCGCCAAGACCACCGCGAAATCGGCGACGAAGGGCGCGCGCCGCTGACCGGGTTTGACGTGGGGCACCCGGCCGCACAGTGCGGCTGGGCTATGCTGCCCTGGTGCAACGCGTCCTGATCATCGTCGGCATCGTCGCGCTCGTGCTGGGCCTTGCGTGGCCCTGGCTCGCGAAGCTGGGCCTGGGCCGGCTGCCCGGCGATATCCATGTGGAACGCGAAGGCTTTTCGTTCTTTTTCCCGCTCACCACATCCCTCATCATTTCGGTGGTCGTCAGCCTGCTGATCTGGCTGTTCCGGCGCTGAGCATCGTCACCATGTCGTCGTTTCCCCGTCTTCGATCGCGCCGCGTGCTGGCCGCGTTGCGCGCCGCCGCGCCGCTGGCCGCGATGTTCCTGCTGACCGGCAACTCGGTGATCTCCTGCAACGGCGAGACCTTCGGCGACGGTGATTCCGGCGGAGGGGGTGGTGGCGGCGGCGGAACACGGCCCGACAGCGCGGCCATGGGCAAGTGGACACCGGTGCCCGACGTGGACACCTGCACGAGGGCGTTTCACGACACGTTCTTCGTCATCGGCCCGGACGGCAAGCGCTATCCGACCTGGCATCCGCCATCGGCCACCGATCCGTCCACCGGGCGCAGCTGCACCTTCGGTCACGAGCACGGCCGCGACCCGCGCGGCTCGGCGCTGTGGGATTCGCTGCGCAACCACTATGCGTGGGATGCCAACGGCAACGGCACCATCGACACGGCCGAGCGCGACGCCAGCGGCGTGCCCTTCGGCTACGCGGCCGAGCAGCTGCGCGCGTGGAACGCCGCCAACGGCATCTCGAACGCCAATCGCGACGAGGACCACGTCAGCTACAAGATCGCGTGGGAAAACGGCATCGCACGCACGCGCACGTTGAACGGCGTCGTGCAGCCCTTCGACCTGTCGTGCGACGCGCTGACGATGCTGCACCAGGAGAGCCACTCCGGCGAATCCTTCGCCAGCAATCTGCACGAAGTGATCCACGCGATCGACTGCAGCCGCGGCACCGACGCCGCGCGCTTCGGCGGCAGGCTCATCGTCAGCGCGATGGTGACCTTCGGCAACCCCGGCGAGTTCGCGGTGCGCTCCGGCGACACCCACGCGATCGTGCGCTACGGCACGCCGCAGCCGCCGGGCTCGCCCGCCGGCGGCGCGGAACTCGGCCGCGTGATCCCGGCCGCCGACCGCGTGCATGCGCTGGTGCTGGTGCCGCAGGGGCAGACATCGGATTTCGCCAGCGGGCTGGCGGAACGCTGGGAATCCGAGCTGACGCTGACGCGCACCGACGGCACCGAACTGGCGTTCGTCGATCCGTGGTTCTCGGTGGCTTCGCCGTCGCGCTATTTCGACATTTCGCGCGTCGACGCGGTCGCGCGAACGGTGGAGCTCTGCTACATCGGCTACTCGGCGGCGGGCGAACTGATCGACGATCCGCTGCGCGCCAGCCAGATCGTGCGGCAGGCGCGCGGGCCCGAGTGCTCGGCGCTTGCGCCGCTGGGTCCGGTGACACCGCGCATCACGCGCATCGCCTTCGACGATCCGCGCAGCACTTTCAACGGCTGTCGGCGCCACGTGACGCTGGGCGCCGCGCGCATCGCCAACGCGGGCGGCGGAACGCTGCTGTACACCGATCCCTACGGCCGCGCGGCACGCCCGGGCTCGTTCAGCGGCGGCGTCAGGCAGTACGTCGGCGCCATCAACACCGCCGGTGATCCCGACCGCGTGGCCTTCGGCACCGACATCGACCCCTGCCTGTCGGGCAGCGGCATCCACGCGCCGAACTGACCTCGAGGCGCGCTGCGCGCGCCTCGAGGTCATCCCCGCGAAAGCGGGGATCCACCTAGCTCTGGCCAGCAGGAACAAGCGACAAAGTGGATTCCCGCTTCCGCGGGAATGACAGTCCTCCGTGCGACAATCGCGCGCTTTTTTGCCTCCGCGCCGCCGCGGCGCGCCCGCTCGCCCTCCATGCCGCTATTCGCGTTCACGATCCTGCTGTCGGCGTTCCTGCTGTTCCTGGTGCAGCCGATCATCGCGAAGCAGATCCTGCCGTGGTTCGGCGGCACGTCGGCCGTGTGGATCACGTGCCTGCTGTTCTTCCAGGTGGTGCTGCTGGCCGGCTACACCTATGCACACCTGCTGACGCGCAAGCTCGCGCCGCGCGGCCAGGTGCTGCTGCATACGGCGCTGCTGGTCGCGAGTCTCGTGTTCCTGCCGATCGTCCCGAGTGTGGCGTTCAAGCCGGGAGAAGAAACCGACGCGGCCCTGCGCATCATCGTGCTGCTGCTGGCCACCATCGGGCTGCCGTACTTCCTGCTGTCGTCTACCGGCCCGCTGCTGCAGAAGTGGGTGGCGCCGCGCTTTCCGGAGCGCACCGTTTATCGATTGTTCGCGCTGTCGAACTTCGGCTCGCTGATCGGGCTGCTCGCCTTTCCGTTCGCCATCGAGCCCTTCGTGCCGTCGCTGGCGCAGTCGTGGTTGTGGAGCGCCGCCTATGCGGCGTTCGTTGCAGCCTGCGCCGCCACAGCGTGGAAGTACGGTCGAGTCGAGCGCGCGTCCCCGGCCGAGCTGCCCGTCGGCGACATCGAAGCGGCTGTCGAGTGGCGCGAGCACGCGTCGGACCGGCCCGAGCGCGCGCCGCGCGCGCGCGACGTGCTGCTGTGGCTGGCCTTTTCGATGCTGGGCTCGGTGATGCTGATGGCCACCACCAGCCACGTCACGCAGAACATCGCATCGGTGCCGTTCCTGTGGGTGCTGCCGCTGTCGCTGTACCTGCTGAGCTTCGTCGTCGCCTTCGAAGGGCGCGGCGGCCGCGGCTGGTACGAGCAGAAGTGGTGGCTGATCATCACGCTGATGCTGATCGTCGCGATGGCCTGGGGCCTGGCGGCGTCGCGCGGCGTGCTGGACGTGGGGCTGGCGGTGCCGCTGTACATGGCGGGGCTGTTCATGACGGCGCTGTTCGCCAACGGCGAACTCGCGCACCGCAAGCCGGCGCCGCGCTGGCTCACGCACTTCTACCTGACGATCTCGGCGGGCGGCGCCCTCGGCGGCCTGTTCGTCGGCCTGGTCGCGCCGCGCATCTTCCCCACCAACCTCGAGCTGCCGCTGGCGCTGGTGCTGCTACCGGCGCTGGCCATCGTCGTGACCTGGCGCAACAAGACGCTGGTGGGCCCGGCCATCGTCGGGTCGCTGGCCACGCTGTGGTTCAGCGGCGAATACGTGACCTTCCTGCGCGACGACGTGGTCGTCATGCAGCGCAGCTTCTACGGCACGCTGCGCGTACGCGAGCAGGGCAGCGGCGACCTGCAGGTGCGCCGCCTGCTGCATGGCGTGATCCTGCACGGCGAGCAGTACACGATCCACCCGGACCGCCTCGAGCCCGGCACCTACTACACGCGCACGTCGGGTGTGGGCCGCGCGCTGGGTGCGAAGCAGGCGCACGGACCGGTGCGCATCGGCGTGGTCGGGCTGGGCGTGGGGACGCTGGCCGCCTACGGCCGTGCCGACGACGTCGTGCGTTTCTACGAGCTGGATCCCGACGTGCTGGCGCTGGCGCGCACGCACTTCGACTACCTGAAGGCGACGTCGGCGGCACTGGAGTTCGCGCTGGGCGACGCGCGGCTGTCGCTGGAGCGCGAGCTCGCGGCGGGCACGCCGCAGCGCTTCGACGTGCTGGCCATCGACGCTTTCTCCAGCGACTCGATCCCTGTGCACCTGATCACGCGCGAGGCGATACGCGTATACATGCAGCACCTGGCGCCCGACGGCATCCTGGCGGTGCACGTGTCCAACCGCTTCCTCGACCTGAAGCCGGTGCTGGCCAACATCGCGCAGGCCGAGGGGCTGGTGGTGCGCGGCGTCGTCGACCACCCGGCCGAGCCCGCGTCGACGACCGACTGGGTGCTGCTCGCCCGCACGACCGCCGCCTTCGACTCCGAGTTGCTGGACGTGGCCGAAACCATCGAGCCGGTGCCGGCCTTCTCGCTGTGGACCGACCAGTTCAACAACCTGATCGACGTGCTGAAGAGCAAGCCGCTCGAGGAACTGAAGGCGCTGGTGTCCGGCTGAGCAAGGTAGCGCCGATCTGAGATACTTGCGCGCTTCCGAAATCCCCTTTACCGCTTCCAAGGCAGAAATCCGCATGGCGACCACGCGCAAGCCGCGCATAGTCATCCGCAATTCGAAGGTCCATGGCCGCGGCGTGTACGCCGCGCGCGCGATCAAGGCCGGCGAGCGTCTCGTCGAGTACCGCGGCGAGCGCATCAGCTGGCGCGAGGCCGACCGCCGGCCGCCGTCTGACCCGGACGATCCGAACCACACATTCTTCTTCTCGCTGTCGGACGGCAAGACTGTCATCGACGCATCGGTGGGCGGCAACGTCGCGCGCTTCATCAACCACGCGTGCGATCCGAACTGCGAGTCCGAGGAAAGCGACGACGGCCGCGTCTACATCGAGGCGGTGCGCGACATCAAGGCCGGCGAGGAGCTGAACTACGACTACGGCCTGATCGTCGACGAGCGGCTGACGCCCAAGCTGAAGAAGGAGCACGAGTGCCGCTGCGGATCGCCGAAGTGCCGCGGCACGATGCTGGCGCTGAAGCCGCGGAAGAAGAAAGCAGCGAAGAAAGCAGCCAAGAAGGCCGCGAAGAAGGCGACGAAGAAGGCGGCGAAGAAGGCGGCAGGCAAGGCCGCCGCGAAAGGAAAGCGATGAGTCTGATGCATGCGCTGTCTGTCCCGGTGTTCGTGAAGACGCTGACCGCGCTGTCCGGCGTGCTGGACAAGGCCGCCGCGCACGCCGAGGCACGCAAGATCAATCCGTCGGTGCTGCTGGGCGCGCGGCTGTTTCCGGACATGTTTCCGCTGGCCCGCCAGGTGCAGATCGCCTGCGACTTCGCCAAGGGCGCGGCCGCGCGGCTGGCCGGGCAGGAGCCGCCCGCCTTCGAGGACAACGAGGCCTCGTTCGACGAACTGAAAGCGCGCATCGCCAAGACCGTCGACTACGTGCAGAGCGTGCCAGAGAGCGCGTTCGCCGGCAGCGAGGCGCGCGCCATCGAAGTCAAGGGCCGCGAACGCACGCTGAACTTCACCGGCAGCGTGTATCTCGCGCACTTCGTGCTGCCCAACTTCTTCTTCCACGCGACCACCGCCTATGACATCCTGCGGCACAACGGCGTGGAGCTGGGCAAGAAGGACTTCATCGGGCCGCTGTAGGCGGCCGGCCGCCGGCGCCGCCGCGAACTCCGGCGGTTCGGGACGGTCGAAAGCCGGGTGAAGCCCTCTCCCCGCCCCTCGTTCCGCCGCTGGCTGGCCGCGGCCGGCGCCGCACTGCTGGCGCTGGGCACGGTTGCCGGCTGCACGTCGCTGGACGAGTGGCAGCGGCAGGCGATCTTCAATCCGGCGCGCGACAACGCGCGCTGGTTCAGCGAGCCGCTGGACGGCACCGAGGCCTACGACGTGCAGCTCGCCAACGGCGACACGCTGCACTTCTGGTACGTGCCTCAGCCGGAAGCCGCTGGCGCAGCGCAGGGCCGCCCTAAGCAAGCTGCGCCGCAGGGCGAAGCCCGGAGGCTCGACGGCCCGGCCAAGGCGCCGACGGTGCTGTACCTGCACGGCGCGCGCTGGAACCTGAACGGCTCCGTGTTCCGCATCGCGCGCTGGCACGAGCTGGGCTTCAACGTGCTGGCGGTGGACTACCGCGGCTTCGGCAAGAGCACCGAGATCCTGCCGTCGGAGGACTCCGCCGCGGCCGACGCGCGCGTGGCCTTCGCCGAACTGCAGCGCCGCCAGCCCGACCCGGCGCGCCGCTACGTCTACGGCCACAGCCTGGGCGGCGCGCTGGCCATCGACCTGACGAGCCAGGTCCCGCCGGACCAGTTGGGGGGCCTGATCGTCGAGGCCACCTTCACGTCGATTCCGGACCTGCTGCGCGGCATGCGCTACGGCTGGGTGCCGGGCATTGGCCTGGTGGTCACGCAGCGCTTCGATTCGTCGGCGCGCATCGAGAAGGTGCGCGTGCCGCTGCTGATCCTGCACGGCACCGCCGACAACGTCGTGCCGCATACGATGGCCGACCAGTTGTACGAGCGCGCCGGCAGCCGCACCAAGCAGATCGTCAAACTGGACGGCGGCTCGCATTCGGGCTGGCGCAGCAGCGCCGCCGAATACCGCAACGCGGTGCAGGACTTTCTGCGCGCGACCGCGGCCACCGCGGCCCCCGCCGCGGCATCGGCGGCAAGCTCGTCGCTGCCTGCCGTGCGCACGCGGTAGCCGTTGCGCGGCGTTGCATGCTGCGCTGGCGCCCTCATCTGATCTGAGTCGAGTTCTGTCCCGGTAACCCGGGCGTACAGTCGGACCGATGGACCAATCCGTTCCTGCCACCCTGGCCGGCGCCGCCGTCGCGCGCTTGGTACTGCCGGTCATCGGCATGACCTGCGCGAGCTGCGTCGCGCACGTCGAAAAGGCGCTGGCGAAGGTGCCGGGCGTGCAGCGCGTCGCGGTGAACCTGGCAACCGAGTCGGCCGCCGTCGAAGGCAGCGCGCTGGATGCGCAGGCGCTGGCGCGCGCGGTGGACGCGGCCGGCTACGCGGTGCCCACGCAGACGCTGCAGCTGGACATCGCGGGCATGACCTGCGCGAGCTGCGTCGCGCGGCTGGAAACGGCGCTGGCCGCGGTGCCGGGCGTGCTGCGCGCCAGCGTGAACCTGGCCAGCGAATCGGCGCGCGTCGAACTGGTGTCCGGTGCGGCCACTGCGCGCGACCTGATCGCGGCGGTGCGTGCTGCGGGCTACGAGGCTACCGTGCCGGCGGACGCGACCGGCGCCGTGTCGCCGGTCGCTGACCGCACGACGGCGCTGAAGCGCGACGCGCTGATCGCCCTGGCGCTAGCGTTGCCACTGCTGATCGGCACGCACCTGTCGCTCGCCGGCATCGCGTGGACGATGCCGCCGTGGCTGCAGTTCGTGCTGGCCACGCCCGTGCAGTTCTGGTGCGCGCGCCGCTTCTACGTCGCCGCGTACAGGGCGGTGTGCGCCGGCACCGGCAACATGGATCTGCTGGTGTCGCTGGGTACGCTGGCGGCTTACGGGCTGTCGATGTACCTGTGGCTGGTGCGCGGTGCTGAGCATGCGACGCACGGCGCGGGCGGCCTCCACCTGTACTTCGAGGCCGCGGCCGTCGTCATCGCGCTGGTGCTGCTGGGCAAATGGCTGGAAGCGCGCGCCAAGCACCAGACTTCGGAAGCGATACGACTGCTCGCTGCGCTGCGTCCCACCACCGCGCACCTGCTGCGCGACGGTCAGACCATCGAAGTGCCGGTGGAAGACCTGAAGCTGGGCGACGTCGTCGTGGTGCGCGGCGGCGACCGCGTGCCGGTCGACGGCCTGATTCGCGTGGGTGCTTCCAGCATCGACGAATCGATGCTGACCGGCGAGAGCCTGCCCGTGGACAAGAATCCGGGCGATCGCGTCGCTGCCGGTTCCATCAACGGCGCGGGGCGGCTGGAGGTGGAAACGCGCGCGCTGGGCGCCGAGACGATGCTTGCGCGCATCATTCGTCTCGTCGAGGACGCGCAGGCGGCGAAGGCGCCGATACAGCGGCTGGTCGACAAGGTCGCGGCCGTGTTCGTGCCGATCGTGCTGCTGATCGCGGCCGTGACCGTCATCGGCTGGATGACGGCCGGCGCGCCGCTGGAAACCGCGCTGATCAACGCTGTGTCGGTACTGGTCATCGCCTGTCCGTGCGCGCTGGGTCTGGCCACGCCCACGGCAATCATCGCCGGCACCGGCGTGGCTGCGCGTCACGGCATCCTGATCAAGGATGCGCAGGCGCTGGAACTCGCGCGGCGCATCGACGTGGTGGCCTTCGACAAGACCGGCACGCTGACGCTGGGCAAGCCGCGCGTGGTCGCCGTGCAGGCGCAGCCGCTGTTCGATCCGAAGGACGTGCTGGCACTGGCCGAGGCGGCGAACGCCGGCAGCAACCATCCGCTGGCCGAGGCCGTGCGCGCAGCGCTGGCTACCGAGATGGAGCGCCATCCGACGATGGCGCGCCGCAAGGCCATCGAGCATCGCGTGCTGGCCGGTCGCGGTGTGGCGAGCCGGCTAGCGGATACTGACCCGCACCACTCGTCAGCCGACGCCCGCGTCGAGCTTGCGTTCGGCAACGCGCGGCTGATGCAGGACTGGAAGGTCGACACCGCGCCGCTGGCCGCGCGCGCCGCGCAGCTCGAAGCCGAAGGCCGCACGGTGTCGTGGCTCGCGCAGCGCACGCCGTCGGGCAGCGAGCTGATCGGCCTGCTGGCCTTCGGCGACGAGCCGCGTGCCAGCGCCCGCGCAGCCGTCGAGCAGCTCGCACGGCTCGGCATCGACACCACAATGATCTCCGGCGACAACGAGGGTGCCGCGCGCCACGTCGCGCAGCAGCTCGGCCTCGCGCACTACGAGGCGAACGTGATGCCGCGCGACAAGGCGCAACGTGTCGCGGCACTGCGCGGCGGGGGCGGGACTGCGCAGCGCATCGTCGCGATGGTGGGCGACGGCATCAACGATGCGCCGGCGCTGGCCGCGGCCGACGTGGGCATCGCGATGGGCTCGGGTACCGACGTCGCGATGAACGCGGCTGGCGTCACGTTGCTGCGCTCCGATCCGCGGCTCGTGGCGACCGCCATCGCGATCTCGCGCGCCACCGTGCGCAAGATCCGTCAGAATCTGTTCTGGGCGTTCTTCTATAACGTCATCGGCATTCCGCTCGCGGCCTTCGGGTTGTTGAGCCCGGTGTTCGCCGGTGCGGCGATGGCGCTGTCCAGCGTGTCGGTGGTCGGCAATGCGCTGCTGCTGAAGCGCTTCAGGCCGCCGCACTGACGTCGTAGCGGCCGCGCTGTGCTCAGGGCCCGAGCCGCTTGTACATCACCAGCGCATCGATGCAGCCCAGTTTTGCATGTCGGAATGCGCAATGGCAGCGCGAAGAATTTGAGCAAAGTCTTAACAAGACGCGTCAGTCACGTGGATCGACGATAGGCCAAGCTACCATACCGTCACCTTTGCGATCGCTGCCGATCGCTTCCTGAAAGGCATTCGACACATGGGTCTGCTCGGTATCCTGGTCGCGCTGGCAGTACTGATGTGGCTGTCGTTCCGCGGCTGGAGCGTGCTGCTGCTGGCGCCGGTGGCCGCGCTGCTGGTTGCGGCCTTCTCCGCGGAGCCGCTGCTTGCGCACTGGACCCATACGTTCATGGGCTCGGCGGCGGGCTTCGTCGCGCAGTTCTTTCCGCTGTTCCTGCTCGGCGCGCTGTTCGGCAAGCTGATGGAAGACAGCGGCTCCGTGGCGGCGATCGCGCGCTTCATGACGGCGAAGCTCGGCACGCAGCGTGCGATCCTTGCCGTCGTCATCGCCGGTGCGCTGGTCACCTATGGCGGCGTGAGCCTGTTCGTCGCGTTCTTCGTCATCGGCCCGATGGCGATGGCGCTGTTCCAGGCGGCCGAGATCCCGCGCCGCCTGATGCCTGCGACCATCGCGCTGGGCACGACGACGTTCACGATGACGGCGATGCCCGGTACGCCGGCCATCCAGAACGCGATTCCGATGCCGTTCTTCGGCTCGACGCCCTTCGCGGCCCCCGGGCTGGGGTTGATCGCGTCGGTGATCATGCTGGTGTTCGGCCTGGGCTGGCTGAAGTACGCCGAGGCCGCCGCGCGCCGCCGCGGCGAAGGTTTCTCCGGGGCGACGGAGCCGGCTGTGCCGGTTGCCAACGATCCGCTGCTGCGCGAGCGCGCGACCACCGCCAGCACCTTCGATCCGCCGGAGGCCGCCCGCGGACGACCCAGCACGGCGGAGCCGGGCATCGGCATCGCGCTCGCGCCCCTGGTCGTCGTGGTCGGCGTGAATCTGCTGATGTCGTTCTTCGTGCTGCCGCGGCTCGACACGAGCTTCCTCGCGGAGCCCCGCTGGGGCGGCCTGCAGCTGACGGCGGTCAGCGGCGTGTGGTCGGTCATCGTCGCGCTGATCGCCGCGATCGGCGCGCTGCTGCTGCTCAACCGCAGCCGGCTGCTCGCAGTGCGCGAGTCGATGGACGCCGGCGCCAACGCGTCGGTGCTGCCGGTGCTCAGCGTCGCCAGCCTGGTCGGCTTCGGCGCGGTCGTCGCGGCCATGCCGGCCTTCGAACTGGTGCGCGACTGGGTGCTGGGTATCGAAGGCGGCCTGCTGGTGTCGCTCGCCGTGTCAACCAACATCCTCGCCGCGCTGACCGGTTCGGCGTCCGGCGGCCTGACGATCGCGCTGGACGCGCTGGGCGAAACCTATGTCGCGCTCGCGCAGGCGCAGGGCATTCATCCGGACATCCTGCATCGCGTCGCGGCGATTGCGGCCGGCACGCTGGACAGCCTGCCGCATAACGGCGCCGTCGTCACGCTGCTGGCCGTCTGCGGCGCGACTCACAAGGACAGCTACTTCCACGTGGTGATGGCGGCCATCGTCGGCCCAATCGTCGCGCTGGTCGCGGTGATCGCGCTGGCCAGCGTGTTCGGCTCGTTTTGACCTCAGGCCGGCGCGCGCCGCTGCAGCAGCATGCGATAGATGACGTAGGCCGCCGCGGCCGCGAACAGGTGTTTCAGCGTATGGCCGCTGACGATGCCGCTGGTGAGCGTATCTATCGGGTGGTCGAGCTTCTCGCTGATCATCGCGGCGGCATATAGCGCGGCGGCGCCGTACAGCCAGTTCGCGTGCGTGGCCGGCGCGCGCATCAGCGCGGTCGCGGCGACGGCGATGACGATGAAGCCCGCCTGCATCACCAGATACGGCAGCAGGTTGCCGGTGGCGCGCCAGTAGACGACCGAGCCGGTGCCGACCAGCACGAACACGACGAGCAGCGGCCACGCGATCCGCGGCGCGCGTTCGGCCAGCGTGCCGGCGATCAGCCCCGAGAAGGCGAAGGCCATCGGCAGACGGTCCCACACCAGCGTCGCATCGTTGGGATCGAGGTGGTAGTAGGCGGAGCCGACGGCGGTCAGCGCTACGCCGGCGAACAACACCCACCACGGCGCGCGCGCAGCCGTACCCGGCGCCACGAAATGCAGGCGAGCAAAGGCTGCGAGACCGACGAGGCCTGCCGCAAGGAATGCCAGGTTCGACATCACGTTCAGCGCGTGCGGCACGCCCATCAGCGTGCGCTGGTCGGCGAAGTCGTGATACGCCTGCGGCTGCGCGAAGGACGGCGCGAACCAGGCGGCGAGCCACGGCGCCAGCACTGCGACCAGCGCGAAGACCGCCAGCACGGTGTGATGGCCAGTCGCGCGGCGCAGTGCCGCCAGCGCGGTGTCGTCCGTGGTCGCCGACATCAGGCGAGCTGCCGCAGTTCGCGCAGCGCCACCGACAGCATCGCCAGATCGGCCTGCTTGTTCTCGGCCAACTCCGCCAGCATGCGCCGCGCGCGCTCCAGCGCGGGCGCCTGCGCCTGCTGCCACGCGGGCAGGCCGCCGGCGCTCAGCGCGTCGGCGGTCAGCTCGCGCTGCAGTCCGGCCAGATCGTCGCTGATGGCGGTCTTTGCGAGCAGCTGCCAGTAGCCTTCGGCGGGCAGCGCAGCGACCTGCGCGCGCAGCCGCGCAAGGTCCAGCGTTTCGCCCAGCGCGAAATAGGTTGCCGCCACGGCGGGCAGCGGCTGCTTCGCGGCCTCGGCAACCTCCGCCAGATCCAGCGCCGCCAGCAGCGTGCCGGAGACGGCGACCTCCATGGCCAGCGCATCCGGAACGCGCTGCCTCACCAGTTCCTGCCGCAGCGGCTCGATGGCTGCGCGCCATGGCGCGGCCGGCGGCGCCTCCGCGATGACCTGGCGCAGTGCCTTGGCGGCTGCAGCGAAGCGCGTGACGACGTCGCCCATCGGCTCGGCGAGCCGGCGCGAGCGCAGGAACCACGTGGTCGCGCGCCCCGTACGGCGGCCTAGCTCGATCAGCATGCGCGATTGCGTGTCGTCGGCGACCTGATTGTCCAGCGCTTCGATCGCGCTCCATGTCGGGTTCAGGTCGAATATCTCGCGCACCAGCAGGAACGCACGCACGATCTGCGCCGGCGCAGTGCCGGTGGCCGACCCCGCCTGGTGCAGGAAGGTCGAGCCCACTCGGTTGATCACCGTGTTGGTCAGTTGCGTCGCGATGATCTCGCGGCGCAGCGGATGCTGCTCGATGTCCTGCGCATAAGGCGCGCGCAGCCGTTCCGGAAAGTAGTGCGCGAGCGCGCGTCGCGCCCATGGGTCCTCCGGCAGATCGGAGGCGAGCAGCGCGTCGTTGAGCCACATCTTCGAGTACGCGAGCAGCACCGCGCGCTCCGGCGCCGTCAGCGCCAGCCCGGCCGCGCGGCGTTCGGCGATGGTCTCGTCGTCGGGCAGGAACTCCAGCGCGCGGTTCAGCCGGCCTTCCTTCTCGAGGAAGCGGATGAAGCGCTGCTGCTGCTCGAGCAGCCGGCGCGCGGTGTGCCCGCCCACCGACAGCGCCTGCGTCTGGTAGTAGTTGTCCTCCAGCACGAGGTGCCCGACCTCGTCGGTCATGTCGGCCAGCAGCGTATTGCGGCCGTCCAGCGTGAGCCGCCCCGCCGCGATGGCCGCGCCCAGCAGGATCTTCAGGTTGACCTCGTGGTCGGAGGTGTCCACGCCGGCCGAGTTGTCGATCGCGTCGGTGTAGAGGCGCACGCCGGCCAGCGCCGCCTCGATGCGGCCGCGTTGCGTGAAGCCCAGGTTGCCGCCTTCGCCCACCACCTTGCAGCGCAGGTCGCGGCCGTTGACGCGCACGGTATCGCTTGCGCGGTCGCCGACGTCCGCATGGCTTTCCTCGTGCGCCTTCACGTAGGTGCCGATGCCACCGTTGTAAAGCAGGTCCACCGGCGCCTTCAGGATCGCGGAGATCAGCTCGGCCGGTGTCAGCTGTTCCGCTTCGATGCCCAGCGCCTGCTGCGCCTGCGGTGACACGGGAATGGACTTCTCCTGCCGCGACCACACGCCGCCGCCGGCAGAGATGCGCTTCGTGTCGTAGTCGGCCCACGACGAGCGCGGCAGCGCGAACAGCCGCTCGCGTTCGACGAAGCTCGCTTCGGCGTCCGGCACCGGATCGATGAATACGTGGCGATGGTCGAAGGCCGCAATCAGCCGCGTGTGGCGCGACCGCAGCAGGCCGTTGCCGAACACGTCGCCCGACATGTCGCCGACACCCACGCAGGTAAAGGCCGTGGTCTGCACGTCGACGCCCAGCTCGCGGAAGTGGCGCTTCACGCTCTCCCACGCGCCGCGCGCGGTGATGCCCATCTTCTTGTGGTCGTAGCCGACACTGCCGCCCGATGCGAAGGCGTCGCCCAGCCAGTGGCCGTATTCGGCCGACACTGCGTTCGCGTAGTCGGAAAAGCTCGCGGTGCCCTTGTCGGCCGCCACCACCAGGTAGGGGTCGTCGCCGTCGTGCCGCTCGACCGCCGGCGGCGGCACGATGGCGCCGTTCACCAGGTTGTCGGTCAGATCCAGCAGCCCGCGCAGATAGTCCTGGTAGCAGGCGATGCCTTCCTTCAGATACGCGTCGCGGTCCGCGGGCGGCGGCGCCTTCTTCAGCACGAAGCCGCCCTTGGAGCCCACCGGCACGATGACGGTGTTCTTCACCATCTGCGCCTTGACCAGTCCCAGCACCTCGGTACGGAAGTCCTCGGGCCGGTCCGACCAGCGCAGGCCGCCGCGCGCCACCTTGCCGCCGCGCAGGTGCACGCCCTCGAAGCGGGGCGAGTACACGAAGATCTCGAACATCGGCCGCGGCTCGGGCAGTTCCGGAATGCGCGCCGGATCGAACTTGAACGACAGGAAATCGCGCCGCGGTCCCGCTGCGCCGCTCGCGCCCTTGCCGGTGCGCCAGTAGTTGGTGCGCAGCGTCGCCTGGATCAGCGCCAGGTACTCGCGCAGCACGCGGTCCTCGCTGGCATTGGGCACCTTCTCCAGCGCCTGTTCGATCGCGCGCACCTGGCTGGCCGCCGCGCCGTCGTCGCGCTCCGCGGGGCTGAAGCGCAGCTTGAACAGCCGCAGCAGCAGGTAGGCGATGCGCGGATGCGCAGCCAGCGTCGCCTCCACGTACGACTGCGACAGCGTGAAGTTGATCTGCCGCAGGTAGCGCGCATAGGCGCGCAGCACGACGATCTCGGCGGCGGCCAGCCCTGCGCGCAGCACGAGCCGGTTGAAGTCGTCGCTCTCGACGCTGCCGCCGAACACGCGCGCATAGGTGTCTTCGAACAGCGGCGCCAGCGCCTCGATGTCGACCGCCTCATCGGCGGTTTCCAGTTGGAAGTCGTGGATCCACAGCGAGCCGCCGGCTTCGGACTTGATCTCGTACGGATGTTCGGCCAGCACGCGCACGCCCATCTTTTCCAGCATCGGCAGCGAGTCCGACAGCGGGATCTCCGAGCCGTCGTGGTACACCTTGAAGCCCAGCCGCAGCGGTTCGCCGCCGGCGGGCCGGTACAGCTTGAATGCCAGGTCGCCGGGCGTCAGCGCATCCAGCCGCTGCAGATCCGCGACCGCGGTGCGCGGATCGGTGGCCTCGCGGTACGCGGCCGGAAAGCCGTTCATGAAGCGTCGCGCCAGCGGTGCCGCGCGCGCTTCGTCGGTGCCGGCGTTGAGTTCATCGCGCAGCGCGTCTTCCCAGCGGCGCGCGGCCTCGGCGAGCCTGGTCTCCAGCGCGCGCCGGTCGTACGGCGGGATGCGGCCCGGCGTCGTGCGCACCGTGATGTGGATGCGCGCCAGCGCGGCGTCGGTCAGCAGCACGTCGAACTCGGCAGCCGAGCCGCCGAAGGCTTCGAGCAGGATCTTCTGGAACTTGCGGCGCAGCTCGGTCGTGTAGTTCTCGCGCGGCACGAAGATCAGGCAGGACACGAAGCGGTCGAAGGCGTCGCGCCGTACGAACAGGCGAAACCGCTGCCGCTCGCCGAGCTGCACGATGCCGTTTGCGATCTCGGCGAGCTCGTCCACCGACATCTGGAACAGCTCGTCGCGCGGATAGCTTTCCAGGATGTGCGTCAGCGCCTTGCCCAAGTGGCTGGCCGGGGCCAGCCCCGCGTGTTCGATGACCTGCTGCACCTTGCCGCGCACCAGCGGCACATCGGCCACCGGCGTGCGGTATGCGGCCGACGTGAACAGCCCGACGAAGCGGTGCTCGCCGATCACCCGGCCGTCTGCCGAGAAGCGCTTGACGCCGACGTAATCGACGTAGCCCGGTCGGTGCACGGTGGAGCGCGACGTGGCCTTGGTGACCAGCAGCAACGGCGACGGCGTACTGGCCAGGCTGCGCGCCTCGCGCGGCACCGTCGCGAAGCTCGCCGACACGCCGGTCGTATCCGACGGGCGTGCGGTGTCGCGCAGCACGCCCAGCCCGCTGCCGTCGACGCGCACCAGTTCCAGTTCACCGGCGCGTTCGACCAGGTTCTGGCAGCGGTAGCCCAGCAGCAGCAAGTGGTCCTCGGTCAGCCACTGCAGGAACGCGCGCGACTCGGCCAGTTCCTCGCGCGGCACCGGCGGCGGCGCATTGTCGAGTTCCTTGATCACTTCGCGCAGCTTCGCGACCATCGGCTTCCAGTCGGTCACCGCCGCGCGGACATCGCCCAGCACGCGCTCGATGCCGACGGCCAGCGCGCTGCGTGCAGCCGGGTCGGCGAGGCGGTCCACTTCCACGTGCATCAGCGATTCGCGCGGCCAGTCCGGCTGCTGCTGGCGCGTCTGCACGTCCAGCAGCGCGCCGGCCGCATCGCGTTGCACCGCGAAGATCGGGTGGATGATCAGATGCAGCGTCAGTCCCTGCCGGTTGATCTCCATCGTCGTCGAATCGACGAGAAACGGCATGTCGTCGTTGACGACCTCGATGACGGTGTGACGGGCGGAGAAGCCGGACTCGGCCGGCGTGGCATTGAATACGCGCAGCTTCGGCGCGCCCGGCGCGCGCGTGCGCGCGAACGAGAACTGTGAGCGGGCGATGCCGTACAGGTCCTCGACGCTGCGAGCGATGACATCCTCGGGATCGAGCTGGCCGTAGTACACATCGGTGAAGCGCGCCAGCACCGCGCGCTCCTCTGCCGTGCCGCGCGCATCGATCAGTGCCGCCACCTCGGCCAGTCGGCGCGCCTTGGCGGACTCCAGGCTTTCTGTGGCGGTGTCGTCAAGGGCCATCGTGTCTCTCCGTGATTGCCGGCCGCCTCGTGGGCAGCGTGCTCTCTTTCGACGCATGCGGGCGCGCGGTCGTGCCGGCGGCGCCGTCGTCCGGCTGTTGCCTGAACCTGCCAGTATGCCCGCGTGGCGCCGGACCCGCGAATCGGATGTGACGGCGGTCGATAATGGCGTGATGTTCCCCGTCATCGCCCCGCGCCTGGCTTTCGTCGACGTCGAGACGACGGGAGCGAGCCCGGAGCGCGAACGCGTGACCGAAGTCGGCGTCGTCGCCGTGGATTTCGACGGCGAGGCCCACCGTGTCAGCGAATGGTCATCGCTGGTCAACCCCGGCATGCCGATCCCGCCGGAGATCCAGTGGCTGACCGGCATCACCAACGACATGGTGCGCGCCGCGCCATCGTTCGCCGATCTGGCGCAGGAGCTGTACGACCGGCTGGACGGCGCGGTTTTCGTCGCACACAACGCGCGCTTCGACTACGGGTTCCTGCGCGCCGAGTTCTCGCGCGCGGGACTGAACTTCCACGCGAAGACGTTGTGCACGGTGCGGCTGTCGCGACACCTGTATCCGGACCGCAGCCCGCACACGCTGGATGCGATCGTGCAGCGCTTCGGGCTGGACGGCGAACAGCGCCACCGCGCGCTGGGCGATGCGCGCGTGCTGTGGCGGCTGCTGCAGAAACTGGCCGAGCGCCATCCGTCCGCCGAACTGGAGTTGGCGTGCGCGGCGTTGCTGCGCCGGCCCAGCTTGCCACCGAACCTGCCGCCCGATGCGCTGGACGCGCTGCCGCACGCGCCGGGCGTGTACCTGTTCTACGGCCTGAACGCGCATCCGATCTACATCGGCAAGAGCATCGACGTGCGCACGCGCGTCACCGGGCACTTCAACGCCGAGCACCGCGCGGCGCGCGAACTGAGGCTGTCGCAGGAGGTGCACCGGCTGGAGTGGGAGGAAACGGCCGGCGAACTGGGTGCGCTGCTGCGCGAAGGCGAACTGGTGAAGACGCGGCTGCCCGCCCACAACGTCGCGCTGCGCCGCAAGCTGAACCAGGTGATGCTGTGTATCGACGATGACGGCACGCCGCGCTACGCGCCGGCGGCCGCGACGCCGCCGGAGGCCTTCGCGAACGCCGCCGCCCCGCCGATCTACGGACCCTTCGGGTCGCGCGCGGCGGCGCGCGCGATGCTGATCGCGCTGGCACGCGAGTACGGCCTGT
>Ga0307505_10000344_pt1 | contig 53682 bp, 49 predicted proteins | sample 23_S_MG_FD_202183 | JGI IMG/M metagenome (GOLD analysis project Ga0307505, IMG submission 202183) | Soil microbial communities from Populus trichocarpa stands in riparian zone in the Pacific Northwest, United States - 23_S | ecosystem: Environmental > Terrestrial > Soil > Riparian zone > Trees...
ATACGGTATGACGCGCGCGGCGAACAGCAGCTTGCCCGACGAGTGCGATTTGCCCTTGTCGTGGTCGAAGAATACGCCCGGCGAACGGTGCATCTGCGAGACGATGACGCGCTCGGTGCCGTTGATGATGAAGGTGCCGTTCATCGTCATGAGCGGCATGTCGCCCATGTAGACGTCCTGCTCCTTGATGTCCTTGATCGACTTGGCACCGGTGTCCTCGTCGATATCGAACACGATCAGGCGCAGAGTCACCTTCAGCGGCGCGGCATAGGTCAGGTCGCGCTGGCGGCACTCGTCGACGTCGAACTTGGGCGCTTCGAACTCGTATTTGACGAATTCCAGCATCGACGCGCCGGAGAAATCGGAAATCGGGAAGACCGACCTGAACACGGCCTGCAGCCCCTCGTCCGGACGACCGCCTTTGGGCTCGTCCACCATGAGAAACTGATCATAGGATGCCTTTTGAACCTCGATGAGGTTCGGCATCTCCGCAACTTCCGGAATCTTTCCGAAGAACTTGCGTACGCGCCTGCGACCGTTGAACGTGTGGGTCTGGGCCATCGTCGCTCCTTGCTGCCTTTTGGCTTCGTGCCAAACTTACCGACCGCGAATACCCGCGCGGTCCATCAGAAACGGGTAAGAACCCGTTTCCTGAAGGTCGCATTCGGCCCACAGGAAAGAGGTTCCAAACAGATACGCGTCCCGCCGGCGGGACCGGCGGACGGGAAGACCGTCCGCCGAAACCACAGACTTACTTAAGCTCGACCTTGGCGCCGGCGCCTTCCAGCTGAGCCTTGATCTTCTCGGCTTCGTCCTTCGACACGCCTTCCTTGACCGGCTTCGGAGCGCCTTCGACGAGGTCCTTGGCTTCCTTGAGGCCCAGGCCGGTGATGGCGCGGACTTCCTTGATCACGTTGATCTTCTGCGCGCCCGCGTCAGAGAGAACGACGTCGAACTCGGTCTTCTCCTCAGCGGCTTCGGCCGGAGCGGCGCCACCGGCAGCGGCGGCGACGGCCACCGGAGCGGCAGCGGAAACGCCCCACTTCTCTTCGAGCATCTTCGACAGCTCAGCCGCCTCGAGGACGGTCAGGGCCGACAGGTCTTCAACGATCTTGGCGAGATCAGCCATTTTTCAGTTTCCTTCAAAAAGTTCGAACAGTGTTGTTGATGTCTGGCTCGAGGAACGGCGTCAGGCCGCCTCGTCCTTCCGGGCATAGGCGCCGAAAACGCGGGCGAGATTGCCCGCCGGCGCGTTGACGACAGCTGCGATCCGGGTTGCCGGCGTCTGGATCATGCCGACAATCTTGGCGCGCAGCTCGTCGAGCGACGGCATGGTGGCGAGTGCCTTCACACCATCGGCATCGAGAGCGGTCGATCCCATCGCGCCACCGAGAATGACCAGCTTGTCATTCGCCTTGGCGAAATCGGATGCAACCTTGGGCGCCGCGACCGGGTCGTCCGCATAGGCGATCAGGGTCTGTCCCTTGAACAGATCCTTCATGCCTTCGGAGTCCGTGCCCTGAAGAGCGATAACGGCGAGACGGTTCTTCGCGACCTTGACGGTGCCACCGGCAGCGCGCATCTTCGACCGAAGGTCGTTCATGTTTGCCACGGTGAGACCGGCATAGTGGGCGACAACGACCGAACCCGTGCTCTTGAACACGTCGTTCAGGCCGGTGACGAATTCGCGCTTTTCCGCTCTATCCACTGCCTATCTCCAGTTGACGGCCACTCCTTCCGGAGAGGCCATCGGTTGCCTTCTGTCGCGCGGGACGCTTCCTTGCGGATCGCCCGAACGACGCTCGAGGATCCTGTCCCCTTTCGCCACGCCGTCGGACCATGCCGGGGCGCGCAGACAAAAGGCCAACACGGTTCGAACCTTCATCGGGGCGATGCCCCTTTGTCCGTTCGTACCCGTCTCATGCAGGCTTTGCCTATTAAGGCCGGACGAGCCGACCGCCTGCAGTCTCGGACAGGATACCGGAAGTTTCCTTCCGGCATCCGGCCCCCGCGAACGGGAGCCGGAATTTCGCGGGGCCGAGCGGCCCCGAATTCAAATCAGGCCGCCGTCACCGACGCCGGGTCGAGCTTCAGGCCCGGACCCATCGTCGAGGTGAGCGCCACCTTCTTGACGTAGTTGCCCTTGGCGCCGGTCGGCTTGGCCTTGATCACCGCATCGGCGAAAGCCTTGATGTTCTCCTCGAGCGCCTTGGCGTCGAAGGAAACCTTGCCGACGCCGGCATGCACGATACCGGCCTTTTCGACGCGGAACTCGACCGCGCCGCCCTTGGACGCCTTGACGGCGGCGGCGACGTCGGCGGTCACGGTACCGACCTTCGGGTTCGGCATCATGCCGCGCGGGCCGAGCACCTTACCCAGGCGGCCGACGAGCGGCATCATGTCCGGGGTGGCGATGCAACGATCGAAATCGATCGTGCCCTTCTGGACGATATCGACCAGGTCCTCCGCGCCGACGATGTCGGCGCCGGCGGCCTTGGCCTCTTCCGCCTTGTCGCCGCGGGCGAACACGGCAACGCGAACGGTGCGGCCGGTGCCATTGGGCAGGTTGACGACGCCGCGGACCATCTGGTCGGCGTGGCGCGGGTCGACGCCGAGGTTCATCGCGACCTCGATCGTCTCGTCGAACTTGGCGCTGGCGCGCTCCTTCAGCAGCTTGACGGCCTCGGCGAGGTCATACTGCTTGTTTGGGTCAAGGCCCTCGCGCGACTTGGCAACGCGCTTTGCGATCTTATTAGCCATCGGTTCAGCCCACCACTTCCAGGCCCATCGAGCGGGCCGAGCCTTCAACCATGCGCATGGCGGCTTCGACGTCGTTCGCGTTCAGGTCCTTCATCTTCGCCTCGGCGATCTCGCGAACCTTGTCGCGGCTGATCGAGCCGGCCTTGGTCTTACCCGGCTCCTTCGAGCCCGACTTGAGGTTGGCCGCCTTCTTCAGGAAGTAGCTCACCGGCGGCGTCTTCATCGCGAAGGTGAACGACTTGTCCTGATAATAGGTGATGACGACGGGGATGGGCTGACCCTTCTCCATCTCCTGCGTGGCGGCATTGAACGCCTTGCAGAATTCCATGATATTGATGCCGCGCTGACCAAGCGCCGGGCCGATCGGGGGCGACGGCGTAGCCGAACCCGCTGCGACCTGGAGCTTGAGCTGGCCTGCAATCTTCTTAGCCATTTCTCTTCTCTGCCTTGTCTCTGGCCGGCCATCCCAGTTGGAGAAGACCGGCGGTTGCAGTCGGTGGTGCGGAAAACTGCGACCGGCTAGAGCCGCCCTTCCTTCCACCCTTCACGCAGGACGGCCGAAGCCGTTCGCGACCTTGACCCGACCGAAGCCGGACCAGGATTTTACGGTCAGCCCTTCTCGACCTGACCGAATTCCAGGTCGACCGGCACGGCACGACCGAAGATCGACACCTCGACCTTGAGACGCGAGCGCTCCTCGTCGACTTCCTGAACGAAGCCGTTGAACGAGGCGAACGGGCCGTCAGAGACGCGAACCGCCTCACCGATCTCGAAGGTTACGGACGGTTTCGGCCGCTCCACACCCTCCTGCACCTGATGCAGGATGTGCAGCGCCTCCTTCTCGGAGATCGGCACCGGCTTGGCCGTGCGCGCGTCTTCGCCCAGGAAGCCGGTCACGCGAGGCGTGTTCTTGACCAGGCTGATGATCGAATCGGTCAGGTTGGCCTTGATCAGCACATAGCCCGGAAAGAACTTGCGCTCGGCGTCAACCTTCTTGCCGCGACGGATTTCGACCACCTTTTCGGTCGGCACGACGATCTGCTCGATCTGATTCGAGAGGCCCTTCTGCTTGGCCTTGTTCTCGATATCCTCGGCGACCTTCTTCTCGAAATTCGAGTAGGCGTGGACGATGTACCACCGCGCAGTCATATCTCAGAATTCTCCGTAGTCGGCGGACTTAACGCCCGATGCCGAGGATCAGCTCGACGATGTAGGCGATGATCTGGTCGGAGGCGAAGAAGAACAGCGCGGCGATGCAGGCGAACGCCATGACCATCAGCGTTGAGATCATCGTCTCGCGGCGGGTGGGCCACGTCACCTTGGCGGTCTCGGTGCGCACCTGCTGCAGGAAGACGAAAGGATTGGTGGTCTTGGTCGCCATCTGCCGCTCTTTATTGCTGTCCCGTGTAACCCGGAACATGAATTTGCCGCCCCGCATAAACCGGGACCTGAACCCGCTTCCAGCCGCAGGCGTCAACCTCGCCGGCCAAACACCCGAATCGCCACTGGCCTTCAGCCATGCAATTCAGGCGCGTTGAGCCTAATCGCAGCTCCACGCGCCTCGCGTCTGTTTGGCCTACATAAAGGCTAACCCGGGCGCTTGCAAGTGTCTTATCCGTCCAATGTTTCGCGATTGTGCTGTCCTGCCTTTTTCTACCCATGGAAGTCGCGGCGGATCGGCTGTATATTGGGAGCGATGATCCCGACGGCAACATCCCGGCAGAACGAAATGGCGACCAGGCTGTTCGCCTCGCTCATCGCTATGCTGCTCCTGCTGTCGGCGGTCTGGCAGCATGGCGTGTCCATTTCGGCTCCTGTCGCCTCCGGCACGGCGGCGATCCACTATGCTGCTCTTGCCGATAATGCGGTCCTGCCGACGATAGAGCACAACGAGCGCAAGCGCTTTTTCGCCAGCAATGCGACATCGGGCGACTGGCCGGACGCAACTCAAACGGTCTCGCCTTCGCGACCGGCGGCTTTCGGTTCGTCGGCGACGCTTGCTAGGCTCGATGAGCCTCGCTTCCCATATCTGGGCGAACGTCCGTTCGCGCCCAGGGCACCGCCCGCCTTTTCCTGAAGCTGTCCTGAGCGCCGCTCATACGCGGAAAATGCTTCATTCCAGTGCGCGGCCGCGCCGTACCGAGCGCCACCGTCCACTGAAGAGGGCTTGCGATGCAATCCCGCCGTCGATGGTTGCCATCTCCCAAGAGGGCTCATGACAAGCTGACCTACCTGGTTGGCGGCATGGCTGCGGGCGCGCGCCATCTGATTCTTGCGGTCGCAGCCCTGCTTCTGGCGCTCGCCGCCATCGAACCCGGCCGCCTTTTGCCGCGCATCGGCGCCGGCCCTTCGGCCGCGACGACGCTGATCGCCAATCCGCATTCCGGCGCCGCCATGGACCGCGACGTTGCCCGGCCGTCATTTATCCTGGCAGGACAAGCGGAGCGCCAACCGCCCGCGGCCGGCGGCGATCCCTATGCCCTTTGCCCGTCCACAAACCAGCTAACCGCGAGGGATGACCTTCCAATCGGGGCTTCGTCTCGCCCCACCCATCAAGCCCTGATTGTTGCGCGCGGCAATCAGGCCCGCGCGCCTCCCGCATTCGGCTGATCCGCCGGTCTTCGGACCATCCGCGCCGGCATCCCAGACGGCCGCCGGCGCCGCCTGCATTTCAAAGGATCAGACGATGCGAACCTCCAAATGGGTTCTGATAGCCTATACATTTATCATCCTCGCCGGCCTCTTCGCCGCCTTGCCCAACATCTTTACGCCGGCCCAGCTTGCCTCCATGCCCGGCTGGTTTCCCAAGCATCAGGTCACGCTCGGTCTCGACCTCAGAGGTGGCTCCCACCTCGTTCTTGAAGTGGACGCCGCAGCGCTGAAATCCGACCGCCTCAACGGGCTGATGGAGGAAGCGCGCACCATCCTTAGTTCCGAGCGCGTCCAAGGCCAAGTGAGGCGCTCCGGCGAGACGGTCGTCGTGACCGTTTCGGACGCCCAGGCACGCGAGCGCATGTTGGAACGTCTGCGCGAACTGGCAGCGCCTGTCGCGCCACTTGGCTTCGGCGCGGCCTCGTCCGATGTCCAGATCAATACCGAGGGCGAGCAAATCCGCCTCAGTCTCAGCGAGGCCGGCCTTGCCGACCGCATAGACCAGGCGATCGGGCAGAGCCTGGAGATCGTGCGCGAGCGCGTCGATCAGGTGGGTGTGGCCGAGCCGACCATCCAGCGTGTCGGTTCAGACCGCATTCTGGTTCAGCTCCCCGGCCTTCAAGACCCGACCCGGTTGCGCGAACTGCTCGGCACAACCGCCCAGATGTCGTTCCACATGGTGGCGGCGAATGTAACCGGCGATCGCCTCGCTGCCGGTGTCTCGCTGCTGCCGGACGCCAAGACCGGCCAGCAATATCCGATTGAGGACCGGGTCGCGCTGAGCGGCGAGCGGTTGACCGACGCCCGCGCCGGCTTCGACCAGCGAACCAACCAGCCGATTGTCACCTTTCGCTTCGACAACGTGGGCGCCCGGCAGTTCGCCGAGATCACGAGCAAGAACGTCGGCCGACCGTTCGCCATCGTGCTCGACGGCAAGGTGCTGAGCGCGCCGGTGATCAACGAACCGATTACGGGCGGCACCGGCCAGATTTCCGGTTCCTTCACCGTGGAGGACACGGTCGTCCTGTCGGCTCTTCTTCGCGCCGGCGCGCTGCCGGCGCCGTTGACGGTGATCGAGGAGCGCACGGTCGGTCCCGATCTCGGTGCCGACGTCATCCAGATGGGCGTCTACACGGGCCTGGCCGGCTTCACCGCAGTTGTGCTGTTCATGGTAGCGCTCTATGGCGGCTGGGGGCTGTTCGCCAACTTCGCCCTGTTCCTCAACGTCGCGCTGACGCTTGGCATCCTTTCCTTCATCGGTGCAACGCTGACGTTGCCGGGTATGGCGGGCATCATTCTCGGCATCGGCCTTGCGGTCGACGCCAACATTCTCATCAACGAGCGCATCCGCGAGGAGGCCAAGAAGGGAGTAAGCGCATTTGCGGCGCTCGACCGCGGTTTCAGCCGCGCCTATTCGACAATCGTCGACGCCAACGTCACCTCGCTGATTGCCACGGCGCTGCTGTTCATGTTCGGCTCCGGCCCGGTGCGCGGCTTCGCCATCACCATGATGATCGGCATCTGCGTGTCGATGTTCACGGCCGTCGCCGTTGTGCGCATCCTGATGACCGAATGGGCGCGATGGAGGCGTATGAAGCACATCCGCATCGAGCCGCTCGTCCGGTTCGTGCCCGAGGGTACCTCGATCTCGTTCATGAAGGCGCGCTTCTTCGGCATCGGCCTGTCGATCCTGCTGTCGCTCGCCTCGATCGGCCTGTTCATCAAACCCGGCCTAAACTACGGCATCGACTTCACCGGCGGCATCCAGGTCGAGGTAACGACCTCGCATCCGGCGGATCTCGGGGCGCTACGGTCAGACCTTTCCAAACTCAACCTCGGCGAGGTCGCCCTGCAGCAGATCGGCGGTGACAATGCGGTGCTCATTCGCATCCAGCGCCAGGACGGCGGCGAGGCGGCGCAGACCGAGGCGATCAACAGCGTGCGTACGGCACTGCAGCAGTTCGACCCGGGCGTACGCGTCGAGCGGACGGAAGTGGTTGGCCCCAAGGTTAGCGACGAACTGGCCCGCAACGGCGTCATCGCCGTGGTGCTCGCGAGCCTGGCGATGCTGGTCTACATCTGGTGGCGCTTCGAGTGGAATTTCGCCATTGGCGCGATTGCCACCCTTGTCCTCGATACCACCAAGACAGTCGGGTTCTTCGCGCTGCTGGGGCTCGACTTCAACCTCACGGCCATCGCCGCCCTGCTGACGATCATCGGCTATTCTGTCAACGACAAAGTCGTCGTCTACGACCGGATGCGCGAGAACATAAGGCTATCCAAGCGCTACGACCTCAGAGGCGTGATCGACGCGAGCATCAACCAGGTGCTGGCGCGCTGCCTGTTCACCTCGGCAACGACATTCCTCGCCATGCTGCCGATGGCGATCTGGGGCGGCACCGCGGTCGAGAATTTCGCGCTGCCGATGCTGTTCGGTGTGGTTGTCGCGACGTCGTCTTCGATATTCATCGCGGCGCCGATCCTGCTGTTCCTCGGCGACTGGTGGCAGAAGCGCAAGGAGCAGACAGCGCTCGGCGCGCAGCACCCAGCCGAGTAAGCAATGCGCCGCCGCCCGCACTTGCGAGCGGCGGCTCAATAGTCATCCGGCAGCGCCGCGAAGGACCGCGTGGGCATCATCGGGGGATGCCGCGTGCCGGAGCTTGCGCAGCAGGTTTTCGTCGCGCAGCTCCTTGACCAATCCCGCGAGCAGCGAAAGATCGTTGCCCTGCGCTGGCACAAGGAAAGCCATGACGATGTCGACGGGGACCTCGTCCGGTGTCGTACAGTCCAGCGGAGGTTTTAGAACCAGCATCGCTGCGATCGGGGCCGTAACCCCCGCGGACTTGGCATGTGGCAGCATGACGCCACGGCCGATCACGGTGGAGCCGAGTTTTTCTCGCGCCATGAGCACCTCGTTCAATGCTTCCGCATCCCCGCCCGCCTCGTCGGCGAGCATTTCACAGAGAATGGAGATTGCTCCGCGCCTGTTCGGCGCTTCCACGCCGCACCGGATGCGCGAAGGCGATACGATGTCCGCCCAGTTCATTGCGTCTCTCCAATCGCAGATTGCTGGTCCTGAAGCTGTTTGTCGTCGGCCCCGATCGCCGGTGGAACGCCATCGAGCCCCTCGGAACGGTCGCGATAGAGCGCGGCACGGCCGAGCATCATGAGCGTGATCGGCGTCGTGACGACGACGAAAACGCCGATGAGAATTTCATGGAAGACCGGGCGCGACGCCGTAGCGGTGAAGACGATTATCGAGCCCATCACCATGCCGCCCGTTCCCCAGCTCGTGGCCAGCGTGGGCGCGTGGATGCGGGCGTAGAAGTCATTCATGCGCAGTAGGCCAAAAGCACCAAGCAAGGTGAGACCCGCGCCGAGCAAAATAAATGTCGAGCCGGCTATCGCTGCCCAGAGCGGAACGTCAGCGAGGTCGATTGTCATTCGATCACCTCCCCGCGCATCAGGAATTTCGCCAGCGTCACCGTGGCGACGAAACCCAGCATGCCGATGACCAGCGACGCCTCGAAATAGAGCGTATTGCCCGAGCGCACGCCGAAGGCTAGCAGCTGCAGCATGGCGCAGACATAGAGGCAGTCGAGCGCCAGAACACGGTCCTGCGCGCGCGGTCCCCTCGTCATGCGGTAGACGCAGAAGCACATCGAAAGCGCCAACGCGCCCTGAGCGATCCACAGACTCGTCGTCAGGATGATCGCGCTCATTCGAAAATCTCCATCAGCAGCCGTTCGTAACGATTGGCGATCAGGTCGAGCCACTCATGATCGTCGACGAGGTCGAATACGTGGATGAGCACCTCGCCTCGAGCCGAGTTGTAGTCGAGCCAGGCCGTGCCCGGCGTAGCCGTCAGCACGACCGACAGCGTAGCCAGCGCGGCAGGGCTGCGCAGCCGGATCGGCACGATGATGAAGCCCGAACTGGTCGGCTGCCCGGAGCGGGACATGAGCACAGTTGCAACGGCAATGTTCGAGCGGACGATGTCATAGAGCACGATCCCGAACAGCTCGGGTATCGCCAGCCAACGCCGGATTTTCGGGCTCGCTTCGCCGAGAACGCGCAAGGAATTGGTCGCGCCGATGGAGACGATCACCGCCAGCACGAAATGTCCGGGTGTGAACCCAGACAGAAGCAGCCACATGACCGCCAAGGCTACCGCAAGCAGTGGATAGGGAACGAGGGTCCTCAATTGCCCCTCCCAGCGAAAGGAGGTACGCGCTCAGCGCCAAGCACGGCATCGAGATATTTCTGCGTGTCGTGCAGTTCCTGCGCGGTCGCCATCAAGAGGTTCATCACCGGACCGGCTTGAATGGCCAACGCCAGTAGCATTGCCAGTAGCAGCAGGATCGGCGCAGTCTCCAGAATGGTAACCCGGGGATTGAACGGCTGCACGGGGGCCCAGAAAGTGCGAATACCCATGCGCGACAACGCCAGCAGCGCTACGAGGCCGGAAATCAGCAGAAGCCCCGCAAGCGTGACGCGCATCGCTAGCGCCGCATCGAGCGAGCCGCTTCCCGGGCCGACTACGGCCGTCAGGATGGCGAACTTGGCAAGGAAGCCGGACAATGGCGGCAGTCCGATGAGGATCAGTGCCAGGAAGGCGAAGGCCATGCCGAGCACGGCCAGCGCGCCCGGCATGATGGTGCCGACTTCCTCCTGGCCAGCGGCGTCTGCATCGCCCTCGCCATAGGCCTCAAGCGTGACGGCGAGAACGTCGGCGGCGGTGTCCTGCTCACGCTCCAGCAGTTCGACCAGCAGGAAGAATGCCCCGATCGAAAGCGTGGAGCTCAACAGATAGAACAGCGCGCCCGCCGTGCTTGGCGGGTGCGACACGCCGAAAGCCGCCAGGAGCGTCCCCGACGACATCATCACGAAATACGCACTGGCGCGGCGCATCGATTGCGAGGCCAGAATGCCAAGACAGGCAAAGACGAGTGTAGCCGCGCCTCCGATGAAGATGATGACCGACCCGAAAACCGCGCCCTCGCCCGGCAGCAGCAGCGCCAGACGCAGCAGCGAGTAAATGCCGACCTTGCTGAGCATCGCGAAGACGGCAGCCACCGGTCCCGCCGCGGCCGAATAGGCCGGCACCAGCCAGAAGCTCAGCGGCCACATGCCGGCCTTCACCAGAAATGCCAGACCCAGCATGGCCAGCCCGACGTGAAGTGCTGGACGGGCGAAGCCCTGGAGCGTTTCGGCGCGAAGCGCGATCTCGGCCATATTGAGGCTGCCCACGGCGCCGAAAACCATGGCTATGCCGATCAGGAAGATCAGCGAGGCACCGAGATTGACGGCGATGTAGTGAAGGCCCGCGCGCACCCGCAACGCGCCGCCGCCGTGCAGCACCAGGCCGTAGGATGCCGCAAGCATCACCTCGAAGAATACGAACAGGTTGAACAGGTCGCCGGTCAGGAACGCTCCATTCAGTCCCACGAGCAGGAACTGGAACAGGGAGTGGAAGTGCGGACCGGCCTTTTCCCAGCGTTCCGAGGCGAAGAGCAGCGCCGGCACCGCCAGCGCGGCCGTCAGGATGAGCATGACCACGGAAAGGCGGTCGGCAATCAGGTTGATGGCGATGGGCGCGGGCCAGTTGCCGACGAGGTAGACCAGCGCCGGCCCGTCATTGTGGAGGTGCACGCGCGTAAGCAGCAGCACTGAAATGGCCAGCAGCCCCAGCAGCGAGAGCAGCGAGAGGCCAAGCTTGAGTCGACGCTCGCGGTCCTCGAAGAACAGCATCAAAGCGCCCACGACGAGCGGCAGCAGGATCGGCGCGATGACCAGATGGGCGGGAGCAAGGCTCATGCTCAGCCCTCCTTGCCGTCGACGTGATCGGTGCCGGTGATGCCGCGCGACACGATGATGACCACCAGAAAGAGCGCGGTGGTGGCGAAGCCGATCACGATGGCGGTCAGCACCAGCGCCTGCGGCAGCGGATCGGTATAGGCGGTGACGTCGACAGGCCCCGATCCGTCCAGCACGGGCGGTGCATTAACGCGCAGCCTGCCAACGCTGAAGATGAACAGGTTGACGGCATAGGACAGCAGCGCCAGCCCGATGATCACCTGATAGGTGCGCGGGCGCAGGATGAGCCAGACGCCCGAGCCGGCCAGCATGGCGATTGCGGCGGCGATCACGAGTTCCATCAGCCGCGCCCTCCTTCACCGCCTGTCCGCGATGCGCGGGGACGCACGCGCAACGTCTGGTGGGCAATGGCGATCAACATCAGCACCACCGCGCCGACGACCAGGCTGAACACGCCGAGATCGAACAGCAGCGCCGAGGCCGTCGGCATTTTCCCGATCAATGGCAGCTCCGTGTACTGGAAGTATGATGTGAGGAACGGATATCCGAAGATGAACGAGCCCATGCCGGTCATCACCGCCATCAACAAGCCGAAGCCGATCCAGCGCAGCGGCAGAATCCGGAGGCGTTCCTCCACCCAGCGCGTGCCGCCGGCCACATATTGTAGCAGGAAGCCGATCGCCATGGTGACGCCAGCCGCAAAGCCTCCGCCCGGCAGGTCGTGCCCGCGCAGGAACAGGTAGGCGGCCAGCAGGACGATGACGGGGAACATCCAGCGCATCAGGATCGACGGGACGAGCAGATAGTCCTTCAGCGTTTCGCCGATCTCGCGGTCGCGGCGCACGCTGTCGAACTCGTCCTGCTCGACCTGCTGGTAAGGTGCTGCAGCGCTGTCTTCGCCGGGGCGGAAGCGGCGCAGCAGCGCGAACACGGTCAACGCGACGATGGCCAGGACGACGATCTCGCCCATCGTGTCGAAGCCGCGGAAGTCCACAAGGATGACGTTGACGACATTGGTGCCGCCGCCCTCGCTGTAAGCCCGCTCGAGGTAGAAGTCGCCGACCGAAGGCGGCAGCGGCGTCAGCATGACGAAATAGGCAAGAATACCCACGCCCAGCCCGGCACCTACCGCCAGGAAGAAATCGCGGTGGCGCTTCATGCGCGTGATCGAATCGTTGCCGCCCGGTATGTCCTCGATACGCTTGGGCAGCCAACGCAAGCCAAGCAGGATAAGCACCGTCGTGACGATTTCTACTAGGAGCTGCGTCACGGCAAGGTCGGGAGCCGACAGCCAGACAAAGGAGACGCACACTGCCAGTCCCGCGCCGCTCATCAGGACGAGCGCGGCAAGCCGATGGAACTTGGCCTGATAGGCAGCCGCGACCGCGCAGAACGCACCGATGGCCCAAAGCGTGCCTAGCACGGGATCCAACCCGTGGACCGACAGTCTGGGCAGCACGTCCCCTGCCCCCCACATCGCCCAGAACCCGGCGAGCAGCGCAGCCAGAACCAACAGGCGCATCTGCGGCTGCAGCCGCCGCGTGGCGAGTGCTGCTTCGGCGGCGCGCGCCCAGCGCCAGCTGACCGTGACAAGGATGCGCTCGAAGATGCGCTGGCCCTTCAGCGCGCGGAAATAGGGTGGACCTTCCTCACCCTGGCCCAGATAGTCGCGCAGGAGCCAGTAGAACGCCGCCCCGGCTACGAGCGCCACGATGCTCATTAGCAAGGGCACATTGAAGCCGTGCCAGACGGCAAGGCTGTATTCGGGCGTGCGATCGCCGAGAACGGCGACGACGCCCGCGTGCAGGAACTGGCCGACAGTAAGCGCTGGCAGACTGCCCACGACGACGCAGGCAATCACCAGGAACTCAATCGGCCGGCGCATCCAATGCGGCGGCTCGTGCGGCTCCTTCGGCAGATCGACGGGCTTTGGCCCGAAGAACACCGTGTGGATGAAACGGATGGAATAGGCGACGGCGAAGGCGCCGGCGATGGTGGCGACATAGGGCGCCACACCGTCCAGCAGCGACCGCTGATGGACTTCCAGAGCCTCCGCGAAGAACATTTCCTTTGACAGGAAGCCGTTGAGCAGCGGCACGCCGGCCATGGCCGCGCTGGCGACCATGGCGAGCGTCGCCGTGATCGGCATCGCGCTGAACAGCCCGCTCAGTCTTCGCATGTCACGCGTGCCGGCCTCATGGTCGATGATGCCGGCCGCCATGAACAGCGACGCCTTGAAGGTGGCATGGTTGAGCATGTGGAAGATGGCGGCAATGGCAGCCAGCGGACTGCCGAACGACAGCAGCGTGGTTATGAGGCCGAGATGGCTGATCGTGGAATAGGCGAGCAGCCCCTTCAGATCCTGCTGGAAGATGGCGAAATAGGCGCCGAGCAGCAGCGTCGACATGCCTGCCAGCCCGACAAGGAAGAACCACTCCGGCGTGCCAGACAGCACCGGCCAGAAACGGGCAAGCAGGAAAACGCCCGCCTTCACCATGGTGGCGGAGTGTAGATATGCGGATACCGGCGTTGGCGCCGCCATCGCGTTGGGCAGCCAGAAATGGAACGGGAACTGCGCACTCTTGGTCAGCGCGCCGGCCAGCACCAGCAGCAGCGCAGGCACGTAGAGGTCGTGGTTGCGGATGATCTCGCCGGCCGCGAGCACTTCATCAAGGTCGTAACTGCCGACGATCTGTCCAATCAGCACCATGCCGAGCAACAAGCAGAGCCCGCCCGTGCCGGTAATTGTCAGCGCCATGCGGGCGCCGTCACGCGCCGCCTGGTTGTGGTGCCAATATGCGATCAGCAGGAACGAGAAGATGCTGGTCAGTTCCCAGAAAATCGCCAGCAGGATGAGATTGCCGGCGACCACGACGCCCTGCATCGCGCCCATAAAGGCCAGGAATAGCGCGTAAAAACGCGCGACCGGATCCTTCGGTGACATATAGTACCGGGCGTAGATGACAACGAGCAGGCCGATGCCGGTGATCAGCAGCGAGAACAGCCACGCGAATCCGTCGAGCCGAAGCGTTATCGACAGTCCCAGAGCGGGGACCCATTCGATGGTGTGGCGAACCACGCCACCATCGGAGACGGCCGGATAGGCACTGATGGCGAGAGCGAGCCCGGCCAAGGCGACGAGGCCTGCGAGCCATGCCTCCACGTTGCGGGCGTTGGGCGATAGCAGCGCGGCAAGCACGGCCCCCACGAAGGGCAGCGTAACCATCACGGAAAGCAGGCTGCTATCCCACACTATTCTCGCCCTCCTTCTGACGGTGAAGACGCGGCGATCTTCCCCGTCGCATTCCGCATATCGATGACAGGTCGGGACGTGGGCGATGCAGCGAACATGCCGCCCCGACAACGATTCCAACCTTGAACAGCAATGGCGTTCCGCGCAATGCTGAACCGTTCCGAAACGCCAGGTCGCACGTGCCCGGAAAGGATGGTGCCCCCGGCAGGACTCGAACCCGCGACCCCCTGATTACAAATCAGGTGCTCTACCAACTGAGCTACAAGGGCACGCGCAACCGGTTAGCACAATTCATGAGGCAGTAAAGGCAAATGTGGCTCCGGCTTGACGCGCGCGCGCCTTTCTTCGCCACGCAGCCCATGCTAACCGATTGCCCGCATCGTATGGTCGCAGGATATCCATGAGCGCCGACAAGCCTTCGCTCGCATTCATTTCGGCCGACACGGACGATGCCCGCGAATCTGCTGCGCGGCTCGCCGCACTCTACGACCAGTCGCGTCTCGATGACGCAGAGGTAGTCGTGGCGCTCGGCGGCGACGGCTTCATGCTGCAGACGATCCAGGACAACATGGATTCGGGACGCTCAATCTACGGCATGAACCGCGGCACCGTCGGCTTCCTGATGAACGAATATACGGAAGCGGGCCTGATAGAGCGCATCGCCGCCGCCACCTCGGAAACCATCCGGCCGCTGGTGATGGACGTGACCACCGCCGACGGCTCGACCCATACCAGCCGGGCCGTCAACGAGGTGTCGCTGTTTCGCCAATCGGCGCAGGCTGCCAAGCTGCGTATTTCAATCGATGGCCAGGTCCGGCTTGAAGAACTGGTCTGCGACGGCGTGATGGTGGCCACCCCCGCCGGCTCCACGGCCTACAACCTGTCCGCACACGGTCCGATCCTGCCGCTCGACGCTCCATTGCTGGCGCTTACACCCGTCAGCCCTTTCAGGCCGCGGCGCTGGCGTGGCGCGCTGTTGCCCAACCGCTCCACCGTCCGCTTCGACGTTCTCGAGGCCGAGAAACGGCCCGTCAATGCGGTCGCGGACCATGTGGAGGTTCGCTCGGTCGTGTCCGTCGACGTGCGAGAATCGCGTCGCTCGACGGTGACGCTGCTGTTCGACGCCAGCCATTCCTGGAATGAACGTGTCCTGACAGAGCAGTTCCGCTATTGAAATCTGCCTGGAACTTAATCATATCCTCGCAGAAAGTGCGCAATCGTGGCCTTTTGGGCCTCGCGGCGTTGACATCGACCCAAGAGCCCCGTAACGCGTGGCAGATTCCGAGCGAACCGCGCGCGGATCATCGTGCGGGCATTAGCGGCGTTGCCGTAAAGCCAAAGCAGCAAAGACAAGCCAACCGTGTCATCTGACGACCAGACCGCCACCCTGCCCGAAGCCGGAGCAGACACTCCGGCCATTACGTTCGCCGATCTCGGGCTGTCGCCCAAGGTGCTGTCGGCGGTAACCGACGCCGGGTACGTCAACCCGACGCCGATCCAGGCCGGCGCCATCCCGCATGCGCTGCAAGGCAAGGACATTCTCGGCATCGCGCAGACCGGCACCGGCAAGACCGCAGCCTTCGTGCTGCCGATGATCACCCGCCTCGAAAAAGGCCGGGCGCGAGCGCGCATGCCGCGCACACTCATCCTCGAGCCGACGCGCGAACTCGCCGCACAGGTTGAAGAGAACTTCGTCAAGTACGGCAAGAACAACCGGCTTACCGTGGCGCTGCTGATCGGCGGTGTCTCGTTCGACGAGCAGGAGCGCAAACTGGAGCGTGGCGCGGACGTCCTGATCGCAACGCCCGGCCGTCTGCTCGATCACTTCGAGCGCGGCAAGCTGCTTCTGACCGGCGTCGACATCTTCGTAATCGACGAAGCCGACCGCATGCTCGACATGGGCTTCATTCCCGACATCGAGCGCATCGCCAAGCTTATCCCATTCACCCGCCAGACCCTGTTCTTCTCGGCAACGATGCCGCCCGAGATCACGAAGCTGACCGAGCAATTCCTTCACGCACCAGTGCGCGTCGAGGTTTCGCGGGCCGCTTCGACGGGCGTCAACATCGTGCAGCGTCTGGTCAAGTCGAAATCGAAGGGCTGGGACAAGCGCGAAACGCTGCGCAACCTCATCCGCGCAGAGGAAAGCGAACTGAAGAACGCGATCATCTTCTGCAATCGCAAGGTGGACGTGTCGGAACTCTACCGCTCGCTGGTCAAGCACGATTTCGACGCCGGCGCGCTGCACGGCGACATGGATCAGCGGGCGCGCATGGCGATGCTGGCCGCCTTCCGCGACGGCAAGCTGAAGCTGCTCGTGGCCTCCGATGTCGCGGCGCGTGGCCTCGACATCCCCGATGTTTCCCACGTCTTCAATTTCGACGTCCCGATCCACGCCGAGGATTACGTCCACCGCATCGGCCGTACCGGCCGCGCGGGACGCTCCGGCAAGTCGTTCACCATAGTGACGCGTTCGGACACCAAATATCTCGACGCAATCGAGAAGCTGACCGGCAACAAGATCGAGTGGCTCGACGGCGACCTATCGACCGTTGCAACGGACGATGCCGACGACGAAGCGCCACGTCGCGGACGCGGCAAAGGCCGCGAGCGTGGCCGCGCCAGCGAAGAGAGGCAGCCTCGAGGCGGCAAGCGCACTCGGGGTGGCGACAAGCCGAAGCAACAGGACGATGCCGCGCCGGCAATTGTGGCAAACGAGGCGCCTGTCGAGGAGAAGCGCGCGCGCCGCGAATCCATCAAAGCCGAGAACGCGGAACGCAAGGCCAAGCCCGAACGCGAACAGCAGCGACCTCGTGACGAGGAACGCCGCGATCGTCAGCGGCACTACGGCCGCGACGACCTCGGTCCCGCGCCTGTAGGCTTCGGCGAGGACGTTCCCGCCTTCATGCGTATCACGGCAAAGGTCTGATCACTTTCGCGATTTCTTAGGCTTTGCCTTCCTGCCCGATCTGAGCGCCGCTTCGTAGGCAAGCCGTGCCCACTGGGTGACGTCTTCGGCGTCATCGACGGCGCTGTCGGGGATTGTCCAGTATGGCATGGCGACCGGACCCGCCCGCGCCTGACCTTTGTACACCCATTGCCTTGAACCGGCGGCTGCGAAATCGGGCGCGCTGACTGCATCCGCCTTGAGCAGAATTTCGCCGCCAACTTCCAACGCGAAGACGAGGCCGTCGTGGTAGATGCCCTTGCCACCGAACATGCGCTTGATGGTTACCCGGCCGAAGCCGGCGAACAGATCGTGGATGGCGTCATCGTCCATTGCTTGCCCCGAACCCAGCGTGTTTCAATTCTCGGTCAGTCTGCCGAAAATGCACCGAAGGGGAAAGATACAATGCCGATGCGAAGGCGACTTGGCGATGCCGGAAATCGCCGAGCGCGATTTGGCCTTCGACCCGTATCCAAGCAGCCGATCGAAGGTTGGCACCGCAAACGCGGATCGTGTGTCGGTTGGGCCCTATCAGGCTGCGCCGGCGCGCGCCTCGGCCAGCGCCTTGAGGTCGGCGGGCTTCAGTTCGACCGATTCACCGCAGCCGCAGGCCGACGACTGGTTGGGATTGTTGAAGGTGAAACCGGTCCGCAGCGTCGTCTTCTCGAAGTCCATCTGCGTGCCGAGAAGAAACAGGGCGGCCTCGGGCGCGACCCAGACATGGGCGCCGTCATGCTCGATGTGGTCGTCGCCAGCCCTGGGTTCGGTGACAAGATCGACCGTGTATTCCATTCCGGCACAGCCGCCCTTCTTGACGCCGACGCGGATGCCGCCGGCGCCATCGCGGGCTGCCACGATCTCCCTGACGCGCGCCGCCGCCGCGCCGGTCATCGACATGACCTGAAACCTGCCCATTGCCTACTCCATTGCGCGCCGGTTCAAGGCCGGCCGAATGCGGTGTTCCGATTAAATACGATCACGCGCGAAGACCAGTTCTCGGCATTCGGGATCAGTCCTCACGCCCTCAAGATGGTGAAGAACCCGAGTCGGCGCAAGGGCGCGGTCAGTACCAGCCCACCGCGACCTGTGCTTCTTCTGACATGCGATCCGGCGTCCAGGGGGGATCGAACACCATTTTGACGTCGACGCCAGACACGCCCTCGACCGCGCCTACCGCGTTTTCCACCCACCCCGGCATCTCGCCCGCCACCGGGCAACCCGGCGCGGTCAGCGTCATGTCGATCTTCACCGAACGGTCGTTCTCGATGTCGATGCGATAGATCAGGCCGAGCTCGTATATATCGGCGGGGATTTCCGGATCGTAGACTGTCTTCAGTGCACCGACAATATCATCGGTCAGCCGCGCCAGTTCGTCCTGCGGGATGGTGGACGACGACGGCACCGAATCGGCCGGAGCCTCGGTCTTTGCGGGAACGGTTATCGTCTCATCCATGGTCGTCATCCAAAGAATGTGCGCGCCTTTTCCAACGCCTCGGCCAGAACGTCGATCTCGGCCTTCGTATTATACATGGCGAATGAAGCCCGGCATGTCGAGGTCACGCCGAATCGCTTGAGTAGCGGCTGGGCGCAATGCGTCCCTGCTCTCACGGCGACCCCTGCCCTGTCGATGACCATCGATACGTCGTGGGCGTGGATGCCCTGCAACTCGAACGATACGATTCCGCCCTTGCCCGGCGCATTGCCGAAGATGCGCATCGAGTTGATGCCGCGCAGGCGCTCGTGGGCATAAGAGGTCAGTTCGGCCTCGTGGGCGGCTATCCTGCCGCGGCCGATCCGCTCCATGTATTCCAGCGCGGCTCCAAGCCCGATCGCCTGCACGATCGGCGGTGTGCCGGCCTCGAAGCGGTGCGGCGGTTCGTTGTAGGTCACCGTGACCTCGGTGACCGCCTCGATCATTTCGCCGCCGCCCTGGAACGGCCGCATGGCAGCAAGGCGCTCCTTCTTGCCGTAGAGCACTCCGATGCCCGATGGCCCGTAGACCTTGTGGCCCGTGAACACATACCAGTCACAACCAAGGTCCTGCACATCGACCGGCATATGGACGGCCGCCTGACTGCCGTCGACAAGTACCGGGATGCCGCGGGCATGAGCCAGCCGTACAATATCCTTTATCGGCGTCACGGTGCCGAGCATATTCGACATGTGGGTTATCGCGACGAGCTTCGTGCGATCCGTGAGGCACTTCTCGAAATCGTCCAGATGGAACGCGCCGGCGTCGTCCACTGGTGCCCACACCAGCTTCGCACCCTGCCGCTCGCGAATGAAGTGCCACGGCACGATGTTGGAGTGATGCTCCATGATGGAGAGCACGATCTCGTCGCCCGGCCCGATATTCGGCATGCCCCAACCGTAGGCGACAGTGTTGATCGCCTCCGTGGTCGATTTGGTGAAGACGATCTCGTCGACGCTTGGCGCGTTGAGGAAGCGGCGCACGATCTCGCGCGCCTTCTCGTAGGCGTCGGTGGTCGCGTTGGACAGGAAGTGGAGGCCGCGATGGACGTTGGCATATTCGTAGCTGTAGGCATGCGATATCGCATCGATAACGGCCGACGGCTTCTGCGCCGAAGCGCCGTTGTCGAGATAGACGAGCGGCTTGCCGTACACCTCGCGCGACAAAATCGGGAAATCGCGGCGGATCGCCTCGACGTCATAAGGGGCAGTTTCGACTTTCTGGTCCACTGTCATTCTTCCTGTCGCCTCACCCGTGCTCGGCGAACCAGCCGTCAAGCTTCGCCTCGAGCGCTGCGACCAGCGCCTCGTCCTCAAGCTCCTCGATGACCTCGGCCACGAATGCCTTGACCAGCAGACCACGGGCCTTCTTCTCGTCGACTCCGCGCGCCATCAGGTAGAAAAGGTGACCGCGGTCGATCTCCGTCACCGTAGCGCCGTGGCCGCAGGCGACGTCGTCGGCAAAGATTTCCAGCTCGGGCTTGGTGGCGAACTCGGCGTCATCCGACAGAAGCAGCGTGTTGCACGCCATCTTGGCGTCGGTCTTCTGAGCGATCTGGGCAACCCTGATCTGACCCTGGAAGACACCCCGCGCCCGGTCGAGTATGACGTTGCGTATCGTCTCAGTCGAGGTCGTGTGCGGGGCTTCGTGGTCCAGAATCATGGTGACGTCACAATGCGTCTCGCCTGCGAGCAGATTGACGCCGCGCAGCTTGAAGTCCGAGCCTTCTCCGGCCGCGACGACCCGGATTTCCTGGCGAACCAGCTTCGCGCCGATGTTCATGACGAACATGGTGAGTTTGGCGTCCCTGCCGATCGTTACGTTGATCTGGCCGAGATGCGTGGCCGATGCGGCCTGCTCCTGCACGATGATCCAGACGATGTCGGCGCCTTCGCCGATGTCCAGCGTAGTGACCGAGCTGACCAGCGCGTCGCCGCTGCCGGTTTGACGCTCGACGATCACCGCCTTCGATCCGGCGCCGGCCTTGACGGGAAAGCGCGTGTGAACCTGGCCGCCGGCCTGCAGGTTCTGCAGTTCGATCGGCTGCTCTACGGTCATGCCGTCGGCAATTGTGAGGCCAAAGCCGTCGGAGGCGAACGCGGCGTTGATGGCACCGATCGCGTCGTCGGAATCATGCGGCGCCATCGCCGCGGCAGAGTTGCCAGCGGTAAGCAGGTCGCGGAAAGGAGCAATCTCGCAACCCTCTACGCGGTCCTTACCGTCGGCAGTGCCGTTGAGGACGCGCAGCACGGCCGAACCGTCGAGCAGCGGCCGGACCGTCTGCGGCTTGGCCGTCGGGTCAAAGGCCGGAACAGCGTTCAAGAGCCGGCGCAGGTCAGTGTAGTGCCATGCCTCGACGCGACGCGTCGGCAGGCCCGCCTTGATCTGCTCGATCGCGTCGTCGCGGCGGACGGTCACATCTGCATTGCCCGGCAGGGTCGACAACCTGTCGGCGAAGCCTTCCACCAGCGCGGTTTCGGCTGGCGTCGGCATGGGGGTGGCGTGAACGTTCATTCCTTCACCTCAAGCCGCCTGGTCTATGACACCGGCGTAGCCGTTCTGTTCAAGCTCGAGCGCGAGGCTCTTGTCGCCCGATTTCACCACCTGTCCCTTGTAGAGCACATGCACGCTGTCGGGCACGATGTGATCGAGCAGCCGCTGGTAGTGGGTAATGACGATGATCGCCCGGTCCGGCGAACGCAACGCGTTGACGCCGTCGGAGACGATCTTGAGCGCGTCGATGTCGAGGCCGGAATCGGTCTCGTCGAGGACGCAAAGCTTCGGCTCCAGCAGCCGCATCTGCAGGATTTCGGCCCGCTTCTTTTCGCCGCCCGAGAAACCGACATTAAGCGGGCGCTTGAGCATTGCCATATCGATATTGAGCGAACCGGCCGCTTCCTTCACCCTCTTAAGCAGGTCGGGGATTTTCAGTTCCTCCTCGCCGCGCGCCTTGCGCTGAGCGTTCATCGCGACCTTGAGGAACTCCATTGTGGCGACGCCGGGTATCTCCATCGGATACTGGAAAGCGAGGAAGATGCCGGAGGCGGCGCGCTCAGCCGGGTCCATATCGAGGATCGACTCGCCGTTGTAGAGAATGTCGCCTTCGGTGACCTCATAATCCTCGCGCCCGGCGAGGATGTAGGAGAGCGTCGACTTGCCAGAGCCGTTCGGCCCCATGATCGCGGCGACCTCGCCCTTGTTCACAGTGAGATTCAGCCCGCGGATGATCTCGGTGCCGTCCTCGGCGATGCGGGCATGCAGGTTTTTGATCTCGAGCATCTTGTTCTTCCGTGTTCTTTCAAATCGTGGCGCCCATCGGCGCTGTATATGTTTCGTCGGCGACGTTGCCGGTGTTGAGCACGCCTGCAGGCTCGAACAGGAGAATCTCCGCCTCCTCGTCCGCGACAGGCCGGTGCTCGACGCCGCGTGGCACCACCAGTGCCTCACCCTCGCCAAGCGTGACGGTGCGGTCGCGGAATTCCAGCCGGATCTGGCCTCGCCACACCAGGAATAGTTCGTCCTCGCGCTCATGGTGGTGCCAAGGGAACTCGCCCTTGACCTTCACCAACTTGACCTCCTGGCCGTTCAGCGCGGCTACCGTCTTGGGGCGCCAGTGCTCGCTGAACGCAGCGAACTTCGCGGCCAGATTGACCTTTTCAGTCATCAGCCGACCGAGCCCTCAAGCGAGATGCCGATCAGCTTCTGCGCCTCGACAGCGAACTCCATAGGCAGTTCCTGGATGACTTCCTTGACGAAGCCGTTGACGATCAGCGCGATCGCTTCCTCCTCGGGGATGCCGCGCTGCATGACGTAGAACAGCTGATCCTCGGCGATTTTCGACGTCGTCGCCTCGTGTTCGACCCGGGCAGAGGCATTCTTGGCCTCGATGTAGGGCACGGTGTGTGCGCCGCAGTCGTTGCCGATCAGCAGCGAATCGCAATTGGTGAAGTTGCGGGCGTTCTCCGCCTTGCGGTGCACCGAGACCTGGCCGCGATAGGTGTTGTTCGAGTGACCGGCCGAGATGCCCTTGGAGATGATCCGGCTTTTCGTGTTCTTGCCGAGGTGGATCATCTTGGTCCCTGAATCGATCTGCTGGTAGCCGTTCGAGACCGCGATCGAGTAGAACTCGCCCTGGCTGTTGTCGCCGCGCAGGATGCAGGACGGATACTTCCAGGTAATCGCAGAGCCGGTTTCGACCTGGGTCCACGATATCTTGGAGTTCTTGCCGCGGCAGTCGCCGCGCTTGGTGACGAAGTTGTAGATGCCGCCCTTGCCGTCCTTGTCGCCGGGATACCAGTTCTGGACGGTGGAATACTTGATCTCGGCATCGTCGAGCGCGATCAGTTCCACGACGGCGGCATGAAGCTGGTTCTCGTCGCGCTGCGGCGCGGTGCAGCCTTCCAGATAGGAGACGTATGCCCCTTCGTCGGCGATGATCAGCGTGCGCTCGAACTGGCCCGTGTTCTTCTCATTGATGCGGAAGTAGGTCGACAATTCCATCGGGCAGCGAACGCCCTTGGGCACGTAGACGAACGAGCCGTCGGTGAACACCGCGGAATTGAGCGTGGCGTAGAAATTGTCGGTCGTGGGCACCACGGAGCCCAGATATTTCCGCACCAGTTCAGGATGCTCGCGGATTGCCTCCGAGATCGAGCAGAAGATCACTCCGGCCTTGGCCAGTTCGTCCTTGAAGGTGGTGACCACCGAAATGGAATCGAACACTGCATCGACGGCCACCCGGCCGGACTTGTAGACATTGTCGTTCGCGCCGTCTTCTTCCGCGTCCTTCTGCACGCCGGCCAGGATTTCCTGCTCCCGGAGCGGAATGCCCAGCTTCTCGTAGACCTTCAGCAGTTCGGGATCGACCTCGTCGAGAGACTTCGGCCCCGTCTGGTTCTTCGGCGCGGCGTAATAGTGGATGTCCTGAAAGTCGATCTTCGGATACTCGACGCGCGCCCAGGTCGGCTCTTCGAGCGTCAGCCAGCGGCGGAACGCGCCGAGGCGCCATTCAAGCATCCAATCCGGTTCGTTCTTCTTATTCGAGATGAAACGGATAATGTCTTCGTTCAGGCCCTTCGGGGCCTTGTCCATCTCGATCTCTGTCTCGAAACCGTATTTGTACTGGTCCACGTCGATCTTGCGGACCTGCTCGATCGTCTCCTGCACAGCAGGCATCGGCGTTCTCCATCCACGCCGGGGTCAAGGCCCGGCAGTTGTCGAAATCGCATATGGCCGCGTCGCACGCGGTATGCGGTCTATGTAGTGCGTGCGGTGCGAAAATGCACCTGCCACAGGCTTACGACGCACCGGATCATCCCCCGGACCGAAGCCCGGAAATCATTCGTCCTTCCTTCAGGCGGCCGCCGCACTGGCGCTGCGCCTCGCGAGATGGCTGCCCAACGCCGCGCGGAAGGCGGCGAGCTCCGTCTCGCTCGTGTCGCGACCCATCGAGACGCGCAAGGCGCCTTCCAGACCGCCATGACCCATCGCCTTGAGCACGTGGCTCGGTCCGACCTTGCCGGATGAACAGGCCGATCCCGCAGAAAGCGAGATACCGGCCAGATCGAAAGCGATCTGCGCCGTTTCAGCCTTCATGCCGGGTATCGCAAACAGCACCGTATTGCAAAGCCGGTTAACCGACGATCCGAAGATAATCGCGTCGGGAGCAAGCTCGACGATGAAGCGCTCTACAGCATCGCGCATCATTCGAACTTCTGCCGTCTCGGCAAGGCGGGTGGAAGCGGCGGCGGCGCCGAAGCCGGCTATTGCTGCGACGTTCTCCGTACCTGCGCGATGACCCTTTTCCTGACCGCCACCCGTCACTAGCGCGGCCGGCATCATCAGATCGGACACCGCCACGACCGCGCCAGCGCCCTTCGGACCGCCTATCTTGTGCGACGACAAGATGAGAAAGTTGCCCCAACCATATGAAATATCGATTGGAATTCTACCAAAAGCCTGAACGGCATCGACCACGAGAACGGCCCCGTACGTCTTGGCAAGTCTCGCAATCTCGTCGACCGGCTGTATCACGCCGGTCTCGTTGTTGGCTGCGTGGATCGCGACGAGCGCCAGACCGTCAGCGCTATCGTGATCGCTAAGTGCATGTTCCAGTGCCGCGAGGTCTATGACGCCGTTACAGTCAACGCCCACGGTAGTGACAGTCTCACTTGCGAAGCGACCGCCGCCCAGCACGCAGGGATGCTCGGTTGCCGAGACGATCAGCCGAGCCATCCGCAGATGCGATCGCCCCATCTTCCAGCCCGGCGTCAGCAGCATCGACGCCGCCTCGCTCGCGCCCGAAGTGAAGACGACATGCTCTGGCCGAGCCCCGGCAAGCGTTGCCACCTCGCGGCGCGCCTGCTCGACCAAGCGCCGTGCAGCACGCCCATCGGCGTGAACCGAGGAAGGATTGGCGGAAATGTCCAGCGCAGCGACCATTGCCGCCCGCGCTTCCGGCAAAAGCGGCGCGCTTGCGTTGTAGTCGAGATAGATGCGGTTGCTGGTCAAGCAATTACTCTCGGCTGCTTCGAGCACTTCGTTCGGCAGGTCGGCATTTTTCCTTGAAATTGCAAGACCAGCCGTCCTATCTACCCGGCTTGCGAACTGGTGGCTCACCGCCGGCAGTTTTGAATAATTCTAAACTAGCTTCTAGGGTCCCGGTTTCGCGCCGTCAAGCCCCGGGGGCGCTCCCGCCCCGGCGGCGGGGCGCAAGGTAGCCGCTGGCGCCGCGGCAGGTGGAGTAGATATGCCCGAAGTCATTTTCGCAGGTCCGGCCGGTCGTCTTGAAGGCCGTTACCAGCCATCCAAGGAGAAGAATGCGCCGATCGCCATCGTGCTGCATCCGCATCCGCAGTTCGGCGGCACCATGAACAACAAGATCGTCTACGATCTGTTTTACATGTTCCAGAAGCGCGACTTCACCACGCTTCGGTTCAATTTTCGTGGTATCGGCCGCAGCCAGGGCGAATTCGATCACGGCACCGGCGAGCTTTCCGACGCGGCCGCGGCGCTCGACTGGGTGCAGTCGCTGCATCCGGATTCCAAGAGTTGCTGGGTGGCCGGCTATTCGTTCGGCGCCTGGATCGGCATGCAGCTTCTGATGCGCCGGCCCGAGATCGAAGGCTTCATCTCGATCGCGCCGCAGCCGAACACCTACGATTTCTCGTTCCTGGCGCCCTGCCCCTCGTCCGGCCTGATCATCCACGGCGACGCAGACAAAGTGGCGCCTCCCAAAGATGTCCAAGGCCTGGTGGACAAGCTGCATACGCAGAAGGGCATCACGATCACGCAGAAGACCATTCCCGGCGCTAACCACTTCTTTTCGAACGATGCCGAACTGGTGATCGACGAATGCGCGGACTATCTCGACCGTCGTCTTGCCGGTGAATTGGCAGACCCGCGACCGAAGCGCCTGCGCTGAACGGAGCTAACGTTTCCGCCATTCCTGCGCGAGGCGGAAGCCGGGCCTGATCCGAGGCCAGCCGGCCGAGTCGCGCTGGAACAGGTAGCCCAGCCGCGCGAAGGCGAGCGCCGCGCCCACGGCGCATGCAAATCCGAACGAAAAGCCCACTATCACGTCGCTCGGATAGTGCGCGCCGACGATGACGCGCGTCGCGGCGATCCACATGGACACCGGGATCACGACCCAGCGCGACGTGGGCCAAAGAACCACCAATACGCCCGCGACAGCTCCGACCACCGACGAGTGCCCGGACGGGAAACTCGCCCAGCTGGCATCGACGGCGAACGGGTCGAAGGCGTAGGCGCCGTGTTCCTCGAAATGACGGGGCCGAGCGCGGCCGATGATACGCTTGAGAATGTTGGAGACGGCGAGCGCCCCGCCAACGGCGGCCAGCACGTATGCCGGCAACAACGTCCACTTGTAGAGGCCGAGCAGCCGCCGGCCGGAAAAGCGGGTCCAGTCGATCTGGTTGACGACGATCAGCGCCAGCAGTGCCGGCACGACATACCAGACACCGAGCCCGATGTCGGTCATGCGCGCGGCGGCCAGGCCGACCGAGCCCGACCACTGTCCGTGATATGCTCCGGCCGCCTCGTCCAGCGCCAGAAACGAGATTGCCGCAAGCGCGACTGAGAGCAGCAGCGGCATTCGCCAATCGATGGCGCCATACACGCGCGCGGTGCGTCCGGCACGGCCGCGTATCAGTGCAACGGTACTGCGGGAATTGCCGAGCGAGCGGCTCGCGACAGCGCGCAGGCGCCGGAAGCGCTGCGGCGCGGGCATGGCATCGGTTTCGTCGGCAGGCCCGGCCTGGCTGGTCGACTGATCGGGCGTAACGCTCATCGGTTCGGTCGCGTACGTCTGCTATCGTTAATGCCTGCCCGGTGGGCCGGCGGGAGGTGTAGCGGATGATGAAGCCCTAAGCTGCCGGACGAACCTTATCAAGCATCGTTCGGCATACGCCCGGCGGGTTTTCGTCGCAGACGCATCCAGTCGCGCCGAAAACGCGGGCTCGCTCAGGGCTCTGCGAGAATTCCGCCGGTGACCGGCGCCCGGCAACCAGTTGTGGTCGGCCAGGTGAGCGGCAGCCGGCGCCGGGCACGCACGGCAAGATAGGCCCACGCCTCCGCCTCCATCGCGTCGCCGTCAAGGCCGGCATCCTCCGCGAGAATGACCTCGGCCTCGTCTTGCTCGGCGTCACGGCGCAAATCGTCGACGATACCGGGATTCTTGCGACCACCGCCGCAGACTATCCACAATCGTGGCCGCGCAGGCATCTGCTCTGCCGCTCTGAGGATTGCCCCGGCGGTGACAGCGGCCAGGGTCCGCGCACCGTCGGCCAGGTCAAGGCCCTGGGCTCGTTCAAGCGTGAAGTCGTTGCGATCGAGCGACTTCGGCGCGGCGCGCGCAAAGAAAGGATCGGCCAAATAGCCATCGACGACGACACGGGCCACGCCACCCTCGCTTGCGATCATGCCGCCGGCGTCGAAGGGTACGCCGGCGTATCGCGCCACCCACTGGTCGATCAGCGCGTTGCCGGGACCGCTGTCGAAAGCGACCGGATCGCCGCGCTCCGGCACCCATGTCACGTTTGAGATGCCGCCTATGTTGACGAAGCAGACAGGAAAGTTGCGGTGCTCATCCGCCAGCGAGGCGGCAAGGGCGGCGTGATAGGCCGGTACCAGCGGGGCGCCCTGCCCGCCTTGTGTCATGTCGGCGGCGCGCATGTCATAGACTACAGGCACGCCCAGTTCGTTCGCCAACAGCGTGCCGTCGCCGAGTTGAACGGTGAGCTCCTGTCCCGGCCGATGAAGCACGGTCTGGCCATGGAAACCGACGAGTTCGGGGCGCAACTGCGGATGCTCTTCCAGAAATTGCCGCACTGCAGCGGCGTGGCGGATAGTGATCTCGCGCTCCAGGTCCGCAAGGCCGCCCGGTCGTTCATCACGCTTTCCGATCGCCTTGGCCTCGTCCAGCGAAGCCTCGATGCGGCGGCGGAAGCCCGCGTCATATGCAGTGAAGCCGCCGGGGCCGCGTCGCACGGCATCCTGTCCGTCGGTCCAAACGACAGCCAGATCAATGCCGTCCATCGATGTTCCGCTCATCAAACCGAGCGCGCATGTCTGGGTCATCGAGACTGCCGTCCTTGTGATTCCCGCCGCGTTGATGCTAAAGGCGCGCGGGTCCGCGCGCCATCGCCGGCCAACATATCCTCACGAAAGCCAAGTCCATGTCCGCCTTCAAGTCCGATTTCCTGCGCACGCTTTCCGAACGCGGCTTCATCCACCAGATTTCGGATGAGTCTGGGCTCGACGACCTGTTCGCGAAGGAGACAGTGACGGCTTATATCGGCTTCGATGCCACGGCCAAGAGCCTCCACGCAGGCTCGTTGATTCAGATCATGATGCTGCACTGGATGCAGCAAACCGGTCACCGGCCGATCGCGCTGATGGGCGGCGGCACGTCGATGATCGGCGATCCGTCTTTCAAGGACGAGGCGCGCAAGCTGCTCACGCCGGAAGGCATTGAGGAAAATCTCGCCGGTATCCGTCGCAATTTTGCGCCCTACCTCGATTTCGGCGACGGGCCGAAGGACGCGATGATGGTCAACAACGCCGACTGGCTGATGGCCATCAACTATGTCGAATTCCTGCGGGACGTTGGCCGGCACTTCTCGGTCAACCGGATGCTGTCGTTCGATTCGGTCAAGCTTCGGCTCGATCGCGAGCAGTCGCTGTCGTTCCTCGAATTCAACTACATGATCCTCCAAGCTTACGATTTCGTCGAATTGAGCAGGCGCTACGACACGCGGCTGCAGATGGGCGGCTCGGACCAGTGGGGAAACATCGTCAATGGCATCGACCTCGGCCACCGGCTCGGCGCGCCGCAGCTCTACGCGTTGACCTCGCCGCTACTGACCACCTCGTCCGGCGCCAAGATGGGCAAGACGGCCTCTGGGGCGGTTTGGCTCGATGCGGGGATGATGAGCCCTTATGATTTCTGGCAGTACTGGCGCAACACCGAGGACGGCGACGTCGGCCGCTTCCTGAAACTCTACACGACCCTGCCTCTCAGCGAGGTCGCACGCCTTGAAGCGCTCGGCGGTGCCGAGATCAACGACGCAAAAAAGATACTCGCCAGCGAAATCACCGCCATGCTGCACGGTCGTGCGGCGGCCGAGGAAGCGGCGGAGACGGCGCGCAAGACCTTCGAGGAGGGTGCGCTGGCCGAAACGCTGCCAACCGTGGAGGTGCCTGCCACCGAGATGAAGCACGGCATGGGCGTTCTGGCGCTTTTCGTGCGGGCCGGACTGGCGGGCTCCAACGGTGAGGCGCGGCGTCACATCCAGGGCGGGGCGTTGCGGGTCAACGACCAGTCGGTTTCCGACGACAGGCGCACGATCGGTGAAGCCGACATGAACGCCGACGGCATCATCAAACTGTCGCTGGGCAAGAAGAAACACGTGCTGGTTCGGGCCGTCTGAAACCGGGCTCGCATTCGCTTACCGGTATTCGAAGACCGAACGGAAGATGCCGGGCGCGATCACCGACAGCGGATTGACGTTGAGCTGGGGTTCGCCCGCCTTGCCGGCAAGGCGGAAGGTGATGCCGATCAAGCCGCGGTCGCGCCCATTGCCCAGAATGGCGCCGATGATCGGTATCTCGCCGAAAATGCGGTTGAGGCCATAAGCAGGCATGAAGGTGCCGGTCAGGTTGATGTTGCCCTGCGGATCGTAGAGCGTTCCCTGGAACGTGGCGCCGATCAGAGGCCCGCGGAGCACGCCGTTGCTCAGCGCCAGCGAACCGGGCGCGCGCGCGATTTCGGTATAGCCACGCTCGAAATAGACGCTCGACGTGTCCAGATCGCCCCGCACCGCCTGGTTGAGCGAGCGCCCGTCGCTTGCCGGCGGAGTGGAAACCAGCGTCGCGATGCGGGGTTCGTTGACGATGTTGAAGTCGCGCGCGTCGATCTGGCCGACCATCGGCCCGTCGGCGCGGCTGCGCAGCGACATGGCGATCGATCCGCCCTGCATCCGCTCGTAGACATCAAGGAAACGTAGAAGCGCGCCGGCATCGGTCGAGCCGAGCTCTACCGACCTTGCCTCACCCGTGCGCCCATCCTTCAGCGACACCGGACGACCGGAGGTGGTAGTCGCCGAAAAAGTGATCGTATCGGTGCGCGCACCTGTGCCCGAATATTGCAGGCTCACATTGCGTAGCACTTCACCATGAAATCCGCTGATCGTGTCGGCCTGAAGATCGACCGTCACGGGCACGGCTCGCGCCTCCCCCTCGCCTGCCTCTTTGCCGGGGCCGTAAAGCTTGATCAGCGAACGCGCGTCGATACTCTTGCCACGGATGGTGATTTCATAGCGGCCGCTGCGCCGCCGCAGGTCGAGCGAAAAGTCGTCGTTCCGGCTCAGCTTCGCCGAGGCAAAGCGAATCGTCTCGATCTGTCCGTCTACGAGCGTCACCGTTCCCGAAGCGCCGAACGTGTCTCCTGACAGGCGGAAGTCGCCAAGTGTCATCCGGTTGCCTTCGCCGGTCATGGCGAAGCTCACAGTGCCCGGCACTCCACCGCCCTTGGTCCAGCCGACCCACGGCACGGTAAGGCGCGACTGCGTCAGGTCGGCGCGAATGGTGCGTTGCTCCCTGGACGGCTGGTCGAGTTCCACCTTCGTGTCGCCCGCCAGCATCGCGTCGAGGCCTGGCGCCAGAGCGTGCCGCGCCTTGTCGTCCATGGTCATCGTGATGCGTCGCGTGCGCTGTACTGCGCTGCCGCCGAGCGGCTCCACCAGCTCGATCGTCGCCGGCGAACCGTTGAGGCGGGCCGAGGTCTTGATGACCGCCTTGCCAGGATCGACAGTAATCGATCCCGTTGCTCCGGCGATCTGCTGTCCCTCAAGCGGCTGGGCCAGCGAAAGGTCCGCATAATCAAGTGCCACCTGCCAGTCGAGACCGTCCACCGTGCCGCCTGTTCGACGGAGCGGAATGTCGGCCTTCACGCTGCCGGTGACCGTCCCGCTCAATTCGTCCGGCGCCATGCGCAGGTAACGCTCAACGTTGATCGGGTCGTAACTGGCCAGTTCGAGCACGGCATCCGCCGCCCCTTCGACGCCAATATCGAGCTTGCCGATCACCGGCTGGACATGGGCAGCCCTGATCGCAAACGTCCCATCGCTGGCGGCAACCGTGCGCCCGCTGGGCATGAACACGGTGCCGCTTTCGAGCGCGATGTCGACGTCGGTGCCACGAAAATCGATCGAGCCGACGCCATCCCGCACGGGCGGGATACGACCGGCTATGTCGAACCGCGTGCCGCGCACCTGGAACTGTCCAGCCACCTCGTCGCCGGTCAGCGGCACGCCGTCGCCCAGCCGCGCTGGAGGCACCGTCAATTGCAGCCAGCCGCTCTCGACCCGCCCGCCATAGATGTTGCGCAGGACCCAACCACGCGCGGTCGGCGCGGCGAACCAAGGCCAGAGCTGCTTGACGTTGCTGACGGCCAGGTCCGAAACACCCAGGCGCAGGTCGATGCCAGGAGCCCCGCCGCCCGCGAAACTGACGCGAGCCGTGCCGCTAACCTCTCCCTGCGTGGAACGTACGCCGATCTCCTGCACGGCAATCTCACGACCATCGCGGTCGAGCGTACCGGCGATGCGCGCGACGACCGCGAGCGCCGCTTCCGGAGAGCCTTCGGGCGAGATGGTCGAGCCGTCGCTGACCAGTTCGAACCGGTACCCCGGCTCCTGGTCGCTTACGGCGGGAGCCGGGCCGAACGCGCCGTGCAGTAACCATTGTGAGCGGCCGACAGCAACGTTCAGTCGCTCGATCTCGATTTTGCCGGCATCCATACCCGTTGCGGCGCGCAGGACGATGTCGCCGGAGGTCATCGTCCTGCCAACCGGGACGGTGAGCCCGCGAAGGGCCAGCGAGACGGTCAAATTGTTGCGATCGGCAATCTGGGAGCCGTCGAGAACGAGGTGCAGCAGATCGATCCCGGCCGCTGCTTCCTGCGCAGCGCCTTCAGAACGCGCCACCGCTCCCGCACTTTCCAACTCGACGTGAAATCGACTGACGAGGCCTGTGCCCCGATCGACGACAGCCTCGCCGTTCAGCGCAGCGCGCTGCTCCCCAAAAAGAAGGGATGCGTCCAGCGCAATCGCGTTTGGCCCCTGCCGGCCGATGGAGGCGCTTTCAATGTCGAGCGAGGTGCGCTCATCGGAGCTCAGCGCTAGCTGAACGTCCTTCAGATCTATCCGACCCAACTCGCGATGATCTGAGGCAGCCACCAATTGGCGTGCGGCGTCGAACAAGGCCGTGGCGGCGGCGTCTGGATCTACAAGTCCCTGATCGTTGAAGATGTCGAACCGCACAGCGGTTTCCGCTCGCGGCAGCTCCGTGACGTCGACCCGGGCGCCGCTAACCTCGATGTCTCCGAGTCGCAGTTCTCCGCGCAGCAGCGGCAGGATCGCCAGTCCGAACCGAAGCCTACCGGCCGACAGCATCTCGCGCTCCTCGACCCCGCGAACCAGCCTTGCCTGCGCCACTTCAAGCGCCAGCATGCCAGGCCCCTCGATAGACAACCCGACCGACCCAATGGTTGGCACGAATTCCGTTCCCAGAATCCGCATCAGCGCGGCTTCCGCCTCGATGCGAAGCCGTTCCTCGCCGACACCCGCATGAAGCGCGACGGCGATGGCTGCAACTATGGCCACAAATGACAGCGCCAAACCCGCCGCAGCACGAAAGGCTACCCTCACGGTTCCGAGCGGTCGCCGACGCGATCCGGTCCCTTGCGCGGAAGGCAGCGAGTCAAGGCAAGTCAGGTCGTCGCGCCTGAACCGCACCTTCTCGTGTGGGGGTATCTCGCTCTGCACGCCTTGTGCGCCTGTCCCCTGCGGATGGACGAATCGTGCCAAGAGACTATATCCCGGCACCGCCAGGGCGTAGTCAAAACCAAGAGAGCAGGCATGGCAACGGTCACCGTCGGCGCGGAAGCGCCGGACTTTACACTTCCCGGCGACGGCGGATCGACGATCTCGCTAGCCGACTTTCGGGGCAAGATTGTGGTTCTGTTCTTCTATCCGAAGGACAACACCGAAGCCTGCACGAAAGAGGCCATTGATTTCACCGCGCTCAACCCGGCATTCGAGCGGATAGGAGCCGTTCTGATCGGCCTGTCGCCCGACAGCGTCAAGCGGCACGACAATTTCCGCAAGAAGCACGGGTTGACCGTCGGTCTCGCATCCGACGAGGAAAAAGCGGTGGTGCAGGACTACGGTGTATGGGTCGAGAAGAGCATGTATGGCCGAAAATATATGGGCGTCGAGCGCACTACCGTTCTAATCGATCGTGAAGGCCGCATCGCGCACCTCTGGGAAAAGGTGAAGGTGCCGGGGCACGCCGAAGAAGTGCTGGCGACTGTGCGTCGTGTCGCCTGAACTCGGCGCTGCAAATTTCCGGGAACCGGCTCTCGTGCCGTCGCGTTCACCTTTGACAAATGCGAACAAACGACGGTGATTCTCATGTTCAAAGGTCTTCTGCTCTGGCTGATCGGCATTCCGATTCCAATCATCATCCTCCTGTTTCTACTCTTCTAGAATTGCCCCAGCATTCGCCTAGCGGTACCTAAGGCGAGCCGTCCGGGATGGCGTTGCGATCAGCCGAAAACGTCACTGCATCAGCCTTTGTTAACCTTAACCGCGTGTAATCACACCCGTTAACCTGACGAGTCGCTGGGTGTGTTTCGGTGATGCAGACTAGACAGGCATCGGTGTTCGGCAGGCGCGGGGAGCCTCATACGATCATCATCGCGCGTGGCGAGGACATCCGCCACTTTACGGTGCGGCCGTGGCTTGCCGCCCTTATAGGTTCGGCAGTGGCCGCGCTGGCGATCGGGTATCTGCTGGCAACGTCCTACCTGGTACTGCGCGACGACTTGCTGGGCGCCGCAGCCGCCCGGCAAGCGAGAATGCAGCACGCCTACGAGGACCGCATCTCGGCGTTGCGCGCGCAGGTCGACCGCATTACCAGCCGACAGATGCTCGACCAGCAGATCGTTGAGAGCAAGGTCACCGAACTGCTCGAGAGGCAGTCGCAACTGACTCAGAGGCAGGGGCAGATAAGCCCGATCCTCGACCGGGTGCGTGGTGCTGATGAACCCTTGCCCGGAGCAGCGCCAATACCCGAAACCAGGCCGCGGGAAAGAGCCGCGCTCATAGGCATTCCAGTCCACGCAGGAACGGCCGCGCTCGCATCACTCGCGATCGACTACACCGCAGGCTCGAACCAGTTCGAGACGGCAGCCGATCGTGCAGACAGGCTGTTCGTCGCGATCAACCAGTCGTTGAGGGCTATCGAGAGCGACCAGATCGACGATCTGGAAGAACTCGCCGAAACAGCCTTCCAGACGGCGGACCAGATCGCGGAAGCGCTGCGCGACGCGGGGCTTGCCGTTGACATCGAAACGGAAAACGATGCCGTCGGAGGCCCTCTACTGCCGGTTTCGGCAGGCCTCGAATTCGAAACCCGCGTGCGAGAGCTGGACGAAGCCCTTGAGAAGCTTGAGAGCGTCAAAGCGGCCGCGAGGATTGCCCCCATCTACAACCCGGCACCGGGCCAGGCCGTGTCCAGCAGCTTCGGTGTCCGACGCGACCCCATATTGCGCACGCCGGCGATGCATGCCGGCATTGACTTTCGCGCGACGACCGGAACGCCGATCCTGAGCGCAGGCATCGGAACGGTGGTCAAGGCCGGCTGGAACGGTGGCTACGGGCGCATGGTCGAAGTCGATCATGGCGACGGGCTGAGCACCCGCTATGCGCATATGAGCCGCATTCGCGTTCGTGAAGGGCAGTCGGTCTCGTCAGGCGATATACTTGGCGAGGTCGGCAGCAGCGGTCGCTCGACCGGACCGCATCTGCATTATGAGGTGCGCAGGAATGGCGACGCGGTCGACCCGCTGCGATTCCTAAAGGCCGGCAGGAAAGTGCAGAAACTGATGTGACGTGAGCGAGGGAGCATCTCCGTTCGCTGCTCCCGCTCGCTCATTTCCTGCTCACTTATTCGCTCAATCGATATCCTCGACAGACTGCCCTGCCCCGCCCTCGATCCGCTGCGACAATGCGGCTTCCATGAATTCATCGAGATCGCCGTCGAGCACGTCGGATGGGCTGGTGCTCTCCACTCCGGTGCGCAGGTCCTTCACCAACTGGTACGGCTGCAGCACATAGGAGCGGATCTGGTGTCCCCAGCCGATATCCGTCTTGGACGCCTCGGTGGCGTTGGCGATCGCCTCGCGCTTTTTGAGCTCGTCCTCGTAAAGGCGCGAACGCAGCATTTCCCAAGCCTTGGCGCGGTTCTTGTGCTGCGAGCGCTCGGCCTGGCAAGCCACGACGATGCCCGTGGCGATATGGGTGATGCGCACCGCGGAATCCGTGGTGTTGACGTGCTGTCCGCCGGCACCCGAGGCGCGGTAGGTATCGATGCGCACGTCGCCCTCGGAGACATCGATCTCGATCGTGTCGTCGATGACCGGGTAGACCCATGCGCTGGCGAATGAAGTGTGGCGACGCGCATTGGAATCGTAAGGCGAGATACGCACCAGACGATGCACGCCCGATTCCGTCTTCAGCCAGCCATAGGCATTGTGACCCTTGACGAGGATGGTGGCCGACTTGATGCCCGCCTCCTCGCCGTCATGCACCTCCAGCACCTCGACCTTGAAGCCGCGGCGCTCAGCCCAACGGCTGTACATGCGCAAGAGCATGTTGGCCCAGTCCTGGCTTTCGGTGCCGCCGGCGCCGGCATGGACTTCGAGATAGGTGTCGTTGGCGTCGGCCTCGCCCGAAAGCAACGTCTCCACTTGCCGGGCCTGTGCCTCGGCGCGAAGAGCGCGGATTGAAGCCTCGGCGTCGGCGACGACCGACTGGTCGCCCTCCTCCTCGCCAAGCTCAATCAGCTCGATGTTGTCGTTCAGCGCCCGGGTGATGTGCCTGACGGTTGTGATGCCGTCCTCAAGGCCCTGGCGTTCGCGCATCAGTTTCTGCGCTTCCTGGGGATCGTTCCAGAGATCGCCGTCCTCGGCGCGCATATTCAGGTAATCAAGTCGCTTTAACGCCTGATCCCAGTCAAAGATGCCTCCTCAGCAAGCTTATGGCCTGCCTGATTTCGTCGACAAGATTTTCGATCTCTGCGCGCATGGCGGCGCCTTTGTCCTTCGGTTCGGTGAATCGGCGCGGACCATAGGGATGCCCCAGCACGGTGTAAAGCCGAAAGGCGCGCTGCTTTTGTGAGGCGGCGCGCCCGTTCGGTCAAACGTCGATTCTAGTAAAGTCCGCCGCCGCCGGAGCTGATCGCCTCGCTCGCCTGGGGCGACAATTCGCGCGCACGTTCAGCCGCCTGGAAGTCGTCCATGCCGATCACCCAGTAGCTGTCGGCGGGGCCGGTTCCCGGTTTGAACGCCTCGACAATGGCACCGCCTGCGCCCTCGGCAGCGCGCATGCCGCTCTTGCGATCGACGGCGATCATGCGCATGCCTTCAGGGACGCGGAAATTCACCGGGCGCGCATCCTTGAGCACCTCCGCCATGAACTCCTTGAAGATCGGAGCCGCGAGGCCGCCGCCGGTGGAGCCCTTGCCCATCGGCCGCGGGCGATCGTAGCCCATGTAGAGGCCGACCACGAGATCCGGCGTATAGCCGACGAACCAGGCGTCCTTTTCCTCGTTGGTCGTGCCGGTCTTGCCCGCGATCGGGTGGCCGAGCTCGGCGAGGGTTGTAGCCGTTCCGCGTTGGACGACGCCCTCCATCATCGAGGTAATCTGGTAGGCGGTCATCGGGTCGAGCACCTGCTCGGCATTGTCGATCAGTTCCGGCTCGGTCTGGCTGTCCCAACTCGCCGCGTTGCAATTCTCGCAAACGCGCTGGTCGTGCTTGAAAACGGTCTTGCCGTAGCGGTCCTGTATCCGGTCGATCAGCGACGGCTGTATGTGCTTGCCGCCGTTGGCCATGATCGCATAGGCGGAAACCATGCGCATGACGGTCGTCTCGCCGGAGCCAAGCGACATGGCAAGCACCGGCAGCATTTTGTCGTAAACGCCGAAACGCTCCGCATACTCCGCGACGAGGGTCATGCCCATGTCGTTGGCGAGACGGACGGTCATCAGGTTTCGCGAGCGCTCGATGCCTGCACGCAGCGTCGACGGACCGGCAGCGCCACCGCCATAGTTCTTCGGCTCCCAGACCTGGTTACCGATCCGGATGGTGATCGGCGCATCCATGACGACCGATGCCGGCGTATAGCCGTTGTCGAGGGCGGCGGCGTAGAGAATGGGCTTGAACGACGAGCCCGGCTGGCGCATCGCCTGCGTGGCGCGGTTGAACTCCGACTGCGAGAAGGAGAAGCCGCCGACCATGGCGAGCACGCGACCGGTATGCGGATCCAGAGCGACCATTCCACCCGAAACTTCAGGCACCTGCCGTAGCACCCAACCGTCGCTGCCCTCCTTCTTCTCCACGTATACGACGTCACCGGTATTCACGACTTCGCCGGGCGAATTGGCCCTGACGAGCTTGCCGTCGCGGGCAAGGCGCATCGCCCACCCCATGTCCTCGGCGGAGACGAAGGCGGTTTCGCGCTCGGTGACCAGCTCTCCGGAAGCCTGCCGACCGGGCTGCAGACCAAGCTGGAGGCCGGAATTCGACGCTTCCAGGACGACTGCAAGCCGCCATTCGGGCACGTCGTTCAGGCGCGGCACCTCTCCGAGCGCGACACCCCAATCGTCGCCGAGCTCGATCGTCGTCGCCGGGCCGCGATAGCCACGCAACGTGTCATATTTGATCAGCCCGTTCTGTAACGCCTTGCGCGCTCTAACCTGCATCTGCGGATCGAGCGTCGTGCGCACCGAAAGGCCGCCCTCGTACAGCGCGTCCTCGCCATAGCGGGCGATGATGGCGCGGCGCACCTCTTCGGTGAAATACTCGCCGGCAAAGAGATAGGTGCCCCCGCGGCGCGGCGTGACGCCCAGAGGCAGCGCCTTGGATTTCTCGGCCTCGTCGACTTCGACGTAGCCATTGGCGACCATCTGGTCGATGACCCAGTTGCGCCGCTCGATCGCGCGATCGGTGTAGCGGAACGGATGATAGTTGGAAGGCCCTTTCGGCAAGGCGGCGAGATAGGCCACCTCGGCGACGGTCAACTCGTTGACCGACTTGTCGAAATAGGTGAGCGCCGCGCCCGCGATCCCGTAGGCGCCGAGCCCGAAGAAAATCTCGTTGAGGTACAGCTCTAGGATGCGGTCCTTCGAATATGCCTGCTCGATCCGAAAAGACAGGATCATCTCGCGGATCTTGCGATCGTAGGTCACGCTCGAATCGAGCAGGAAGTTCTTTGCGACCTGCTGGGTGATCGTCGAAGCGCCGACTGGCCGGCGGCCGGATCCGAAGTTCTGGACGTTAGTGACGACCGCGCGCACGAGGCTCATCGGGTCGATGCCTGGGTGCGTGTAGAAATTCTTGTCCTCGGCCGAGAGGAAAGCGGCCTTGACCCGGTCCGGAACAGCCTGGATCGGCAGATAGAGCCGGCGCTCGCGCGCGAACTCGCCCATCAGGGCGCCGTCGGACGCGTGCACGCGCGTCGTAACCGGCGGCTCGTATCGGGCCAGCACCTCGTAATCGGGCAGATCCTTGGTGACGGCGCTCAGATAGATCGCAACGCCTGCCGCTGCGACCAGCGCCAGCGCCACGCCGACACCAAAGAAATATCCAATAAGACGTATCATGCCCACTCCAGTCCTCGGAACGAACGGACTCACCGCGCTTGCAAAAGGGTCGCGGCGTCACCCCCGCGTTGGAACCAACCCGTTCTGTGTCGCCCTTGTGGGCAAATTGCGGCAGCAACGGCGCCCCACAAGCGATTCCATCAATACCACCTTACGGTGTTGTTCGCATGCAACGATACGGTGAAGTCGGGTGGCTCAGCCGCCGGCGCCTTGGCGGGCGGTAGCGAAATTGCCGATTGCGTCGGCGATGCCGCCTGCGGCGCGGGCGCGCCACTCCGGATCGCGCAAAAGGGCCTCGTCCTCGGCATTGGAAAGGTAGCCCAGTTCAAGCAGCACCGAGGGCACATCGGGAGCTTTCAGAACCTTGAAGCCTGCAAAACGGTGCGGATTCTTGCCGATCATCTGGATGTTGGTCGACAGCTCGCCAACCAGTGAGCGAGCGAATCGGATCGAGAATGTCTGAGTCTCGCGCCGAATCAGGTCTGCGAGAATGTCGGCCACTTCGGAATGCTCTTCCTCAATGGCGATGCCGGCAATGTTGTCAGCCAGGTTCTCGCGAACCGCCTTGGCCGCCGCCTCGGCGTCGGACGCCGTATCGGATACAGTGTAGACTGTAGCGCCGCGTATGCCCTTCAGCCTGATCGCATCGGCGTGGACCGAAATCAGCAGATCGGCGTCGTGCTGGCGGGCAATGCGCACGCGCTCATCGAGCCGCAGGAACACGTCGCGGTCTCGGGTCAGGAAGACATCGAACCGGTCGAGATCTTCAAGCTTCTTTTTCAGTTCAAGCGAAAAAGCGAGCGTGATCTGCTTCTCGAGCGTACCCGTTACTCCTTCAGCACCGGTATCGATGCCGCCATGGCCGGGGTCGATCACCACCCGAAGCCGGCGGGCGGCCGGCTCGCCCGTCATTCCCAGACGGTCTGCCTTTGGCGTGATCTGTGTCGCTGCGGTCGATTCGATCTGCTCGGCCATCGCCTGCTCGAACGCGTTCTCCGATGCCGCGACGACATCTGCAACGAGCCTGAACCCGCCTTCCGCCTCGTTTTCCATCACCTCGAGGCGCTGAACCGAGAATGGGCCGTCGAAGGCCAGAATCATACGAGAGCGCCCGGGTTCGAGACCACCATACAGCACTTCAGCAACCATGCCGCGTGGACCGGTCGCATCCTCGTCGAACTCGAACTGCGCATCAGGAAGATCGATGACCAGCCGATGCGGACCGCGCAGCAGGAACCATCGAACGGACGGCTCGCGATCGAAACGCACGACGATTCGCATCCGGCTGGCGTCGCCCGCCATCATGAACTGGCCGACTCGCGCCAATTCGGTCGCAGTCGCCGAAACCGGCACAACGACAAATGACAGCATGAAAGATAGGAAGGACAGAACGAAAACGAGCACTCGCCTCGTAAGGCGCATCGCGGGACCTGCGTTGCTGATGCGCTCGCGCGCTGAATGTGGAGGCATGTCGTCCTGTCATGGCCGTGAAGCGACCGATCCCAGATTAAGGCTTCGTAACGGTTCTTGGTTAATCAACCCTTTCGTCGCTATGCCGCAAGGTGGCCGAAGGTGCCGAACAGTCTTGAGGCAACAAATCGGGGTTGCCACGCGATGCGGCAAATCATAAAAGCGAGCTTGGATCACTGCAATGCCGGTGACCGCACCGCTGCCTTCCATCGCTTTGCCTGGCAGCATCGGTTGTTTTGGGGTTCGGAAGAGCCGAACCGCTTCCGGCGCAGATGTTCCCGTAGGATTTCATCAGGGATTGTCCGGTGACGCGGACTCCCTGGCGTGAGAAAAACGGCTGGACGAGCGTGCTCGACTGCCGGCTCTGTACGAGCAAATTAGCTGGTCCGCCCGATGGACCTAGGTTCAAAATGTTCCGCATGTAGCGCGATGACAGGCAACCCGACCACCAAGCAGCTTCAGGCAGGGCGCAGATTTGCGGCCGCCTCTGGTGCTGTGGGATGGGCCTGGCCGCGCGTTGTGGAATTCCCATTGTCCGGCGCGCCTGCAAGTACGGCGAGTGTTAACCGCACATTGCCGCGGTCGACCGTGTCTGCCCGCGCCGGGGAGACAAGACATAATGCCCAACAAAATGCTCATCGACGCCTCCCACCCGGAGGAAACGCGCGTCGTCGTCGTACGCGGTAATCGGATCGAAGAATTCGACTTCGAATCCCAGGACAAGAAGCAGCTCAAAGGCAACATCTATCTGGCCCGCGTGACGCGGGTGGAGCCGTCGCTTCAAGCCGCTTTCGTCGAATATGGTGGCAATCGCCACGGCTTCCTGGCGTTCAGCGAAATCCATCCAGACTACTACCAGATCCCGGTCGCCGACCGGCAGGCGCTGCTGCGCGCCGAAGCCGAAGCCGCCGAAGCGGAAGACGACGACGAGGACGGAGAGGAACGCGGTCGCGGACGGCGTAGACGCCGTGGGGGCGGCCGCAGCCGCGGCAAGGCAACCGACGGCGGCAAGGCCGCCGCACCGGACGACGGCGAAAGCGCCGAGGACGGCGACGAGACGGCGTCACTGGCGGCTTCCGTCGACGCCGACGTCGTTTCCGAGGAGTTGACGGCCGATCAGGACGATCGGCACACTGAAGACCCGGAGTTTTCGAACGGCGACGATGCGGACTCTGATACGAACGGCGGCGAAGCCGGCCCGGACGACAACGAGGTCGTTTCAGTTGGCGCCGAGGACGCGATCGAAGAGGCGCGGGAGCGCCGCCGGCCCGTGCGCAGGCAGTACAAGATCCAGGAAGTCATCAAGCGGCGGCAGATCCTGCTGGTCCAGGTGGTCAAGGAAGAGCGCGGCAACAAGGGCGCCGCCCTCACCACTTACCTGTCGCTGGCAGGCCGCTACTCGGTCCTGATGCCGAATACAGCGCGTGGGGGCGGCATCTCACGCAAGATCACCAATGCCCAGGATCGCAAGCGTCTCAAGGACGTAGTGAAGGATCTTGAAGTTCCGCAGGGCATGGGCGTCATCCTCCGCACCGCTGGCGAAAGCCGCACGAAGGCCGAGATCAAGCGCGATTACGAATATCTGATGCGCCTGTGGGACAATGTCCGCACGCTGACGCTGGACTCGACCGCGCCTGCGCTCGTCTACGAGGAAGGCTCGCTTATCAAGCGTTCGGTGCGCGACCTCTACAACAAGGACATCGACGAAATCCTGGTTGCCGGCGACGACGGCTACCGCGAGGCCAAGGACTTCATGCGCATGCTGATGCCCAGCCATGCCAAGGTGGTCCAGCCTTATCGCGAGACGGTGCCTATTTTCGCGCGCAACGGCATCGAGGCACAGCTCGACCGGATGCTGCAGCCGCAGGTGACGCTTAAGTCAGGCGGCTACATCATCATCAACCAGACCGAAGCGCTCGTTTCTATCGACGTGAACTCCGGAAGGTCCACCAAGGAGCACTCGATCGAGGATACCGCGCTCCAGACTAATCTGGAGGCGGCCGAGGAAGTGGCCCGGCAGCTTCGCCTGCGCGACCTGGCCGGGCTGATCGTCATCGACTTCATCGACATGGAAGAGAACCGGAACAACCGGGCAGTCGAGAAGAAGATGAAGGACTGCCTGAAGAACGATCGCGCGCGCATTCAGGTCGGTCGCATCTCGCATTTCGGGCTGTTGGAGATGTCGCGCCAGCGTATCCGTGCCTCGGTGCTGGAATCGACCATGCAGCCCTGCCCGCATTGCGGGGGCACCGGGCACATCCGCTCCGAATCGTCGGTTGCGCTGCTCGTCGTGCGCGCCATAGAGGAATTCCTCCTCAAGGACGCGCGGCACCACATCACCGTGCGCACGCCGACTTCTACTGCGATCTACGTTCTCAATCACAAGCGTTCGACGCTGGTCGATCTCGAGACGCGGTTCGGACTGACGATAACGATCGAAGCCGACGAAACGGTACGGTCGCAGCACTATGCGATTTTCAAGGGAGCGCCAGTCGAGCGGCCGGTGGTGACACCGCCGATCCTGCCGGCGGTCCATGAGGACGACTCCGACGATGACGTCGAGATCCCTGTCGTGGAGGAGGAAGACGAGGAAATCGTTGCTGCGCCTTCCCAAAAGCCGCGTTCCGAGGAGGACGGCGACGGCCAGCGCAAGCGAAAGCGGCGGCGGCGGCGGCGTGGCGGACGAGATCGCGATCGCCGGCCTGCCGAGGAGGCGACGTCCGACGTGGCCGCCGAAGCTACCGATGAGGAAGAATTGGTAAGCGAACCCGCGGACGATGATGGCGACGTGGCGCCACCCTCCGCTGCGGCCGAAACCGACGCTGACGCCGATGAGCAGCCGAAGAAGCGGCGTCGCGGCAAGCGCGGCGGCCGGCGCAGCCGGGGCGACGAGGGCGTCGAGGTCGAGTCCGAGGCGGATGCGGCGGCGATGAAGGCCGTGGAAACCGGAACGATGGCGGAAGAAGCCGTCACTGAGGCGATTGCCGAGACCCCGGCGCCTGATATCGCCGCAGAAGAAAAGGCGCCGAAGCCGAAGGTGCGGCGCACGGCGAAAAAGGCCAAGACTGCCGAGCCGGAAGTGGCGGAGGCGGTCGCCTCCCTCGAAACGCCGGCCGAGACGGAACCGGCAGCCAAGCCGAAGCGTGCGCGCCGCACCAAGGCGGCCGCGGAGACCCCGAAGGAGCAGGAAGAGCCCGCTACCGTGGAGCCGGAAGCTTCGGCCGAGGAAGTCGCTGAGGCGCCTGCAAAGCCCGTGGAAGCCGAGAAGACTATCCCGGCCGAGCCAGTCGTGACCTCGTCGCGTCCCAACGAGACGGCAGAGCCGAAAAAGGGCGGCTGGTGGCAGCGCAAGGGCTTTTTCTAAGCCCGGGCCCGAAATTCGTTCCCGAAGTCCAGGGCCGGCGCTTGCGTCGGCCCTGCCGTTTCAGGCGGATCGTTTCAAACCCAGGAACGCATCCGCTCCACCGCTTCGAGCACGTCCGCCTCGCTGCCCGCGTAGGACAGACGCAGGAAGCGGTGGCCTTCGGCGGGATCGAAGTCGAGGCCCGGCGTCGCGGCCACATGCCGCTCGGCCAGCAGCCGCCGCGCAAATTCCATGCTGTCGTTGGTCAGCCGCGATACGTCGCAGTACGCGTAGAAAGCACCGTCCATGGGGGCGGCAAGCGGCACGCCGATCGCGGGCAGCGCCTGCATCAGCAAAGCCCTGTTGGCGCGGTATCGCTCCTTGGTCCGCTCAAGCTCCTCGGTACCTTCAAATGCATGGATGGCCGCAAGCTGCGACAATTCCGGCGCCGAAATGTAGAGGCTCTGAGCGAGCCGCTCGACCGGGCGGACCAACGGCTCCGGAAGCACCATCCAGCCGATCCTCCAGCCGGTCATGCAGTAGTATTTCGAGAACGAGTTGATCACAGTAACGTCGCGGCCGTGTGCGAGCGCGGTGACGTTGGCGTGGCCGTAGCTGAGCCGATGGTAGATCTCGTCAGAGATGGTCGCGATCCCGAGTTGCGCAGCAGCATCCAGCAAAGCGCGCAGCTCACTCTCGGAAATCACGGTCCCCGTCGGGTTTGCAGGGCTGGCGAACAGCAATCCCTTGAGCGGCCTTTCGCGATGCGCGGCTTCCAACAGGGCCGGCGTCAGCCAGCCATGATCGTCCAATCTTATCTCCACAACGTCAAGGCCAAGCGCACCCATGATGTTGCGGTAGGCCGGATAGCAGGGAACCGTGATCGCCACCCTGTCGCCCGGATCGAACATGGCGAGAAAGGCTAGATTGAAGGCAGCGGACGAGCCCGTCGTCACCACCACCCGACCCGGCGCGACATCGATGCCGTAGTGCTCTGCGTAGTGGCGCGCGATCGCCGCGCGCAAACCAGTCAGGCCGAGCGAATCGGTGTAGCCGATACGGCCCGCCTCCAGCGCCCGTCGTGCGGCCTCGCGGACAGCGAGGGGCGCCGGATCGGAAGGCTGTCCCACCGCCAGCGACACCACCGCATGTCCACCCGCCCGCAACCTGTTGGCCTCGGCCAGCAGGTCCATTGCGTGGAAAGGCTCGACTTCGCTGCGGCGGGAGATGGCAATCGTCACGTCTATCCTCGTTCAAAGGGGAATGGGCGCCGCACAAATGCCCGAAAGGTATGGGGATCACAAGTTCATGATGATTTCGCCTTCGCCTTTCGCGCCGCGGCCCGCTCGTCTAGGACTGACAGCCATGGCCAGCCTTTCACCATCCCGTTTCGCTGCGCGACTGACGCTTGTTCTTTCAATCACCTTTTCTTTCGTTGCCGGCGCCCTCGCCCCCGTAGCAGCGCAGCAGCGCAGCGTCTCGCTGGTGCGCGACGCGGAGATCGAAGCGCTCGTGGCAGAGTACGCTCGCCCCATCCTCGAGGCGGCCGGCCTGTCGCGGTCGGGAATCGAGATCGTGCTGGTGAACGACAATTCGTTCAACGCCTTCGTCGCCGGGCGGCGCATCTTCATGCACACCGGCGCCTTGCTGATGTCAGAGTCGCCGAACGAGATCATCGGCGTCCTGGCGCACGAGGCTGGCCATATTGCCGGCGGACACCAGCAACGCCTTCGCGAGCAGCTTGCCCGTGCGCAGACGATGGCGGTGCTGGCGACGCTTCTCGGAGTAGGCGCCGCTGTTGGCGGCAGCATGGCGGGCGCGGACGGCCTGGCGGCGTCAGGCTCCGGCATCATGGCCGGCGGCATGGAGATGGCGCGCCGGTCGGTGCTGTCCTACCAGCGCACCGAGGAAACGACAGCCGACCGCTCCGCCATCACCTATCTGGAGCGCACCGGTCAATCCGCTCGCGGCATGCTCAAGACCTTCGAGCGCTTCGCCGGCTCGATGGCGCTGTCGGGCATTCGCGCCGATCCCTACCAACAGAGCCACCCGATGCCGCGCGAGCGCATCGCCAATCTCGAGACGCTGGCGCGCGGCAGCCGTCATTTCGAGCGACAGGACCCGCCCGCCCTGCAACTGCGCCACGATCTGATCCGCGCCAAGATCGCCGCCTATACGCAGGGCCACCAGGCCGCGATGCGGCTGTTCGCCCGCGACCCGCGCTCGCTGCCGGCGCTCTATGCCGACGCCATCGGCACGTTCCTTTCCGGTAACGGCCGGGCGGCGGTGGCCAAGATCGACGCGGTCATCAAGGCGCAGCCGAACAATCCGTATTTCCATGAAATGAAAGGCGAGATCCTGATGCGGGCCGGGCGGCCGGCCGATGCCGCCAACGCGTTTGGCACGGCCCTTCGGCTGGATGGGCGGAAGTCTGGCCTGATCCAGATTGGCCGCGGCCAAGCGTTGCTGGCCACCGGGCGTCCGGACGCCATTCGCGAGGCGGTCGTGGAATTGCAGACGGGTCTTGCGCGCGAGAAGGAATACGCGGCCGGCTACCGCTATCTTGCGCAGGCTCACGCCCAACTCGGCAATATCGGCGACGCCGAGCTTGCGACCGCCGAGGGACACTTCTATTCAGGCAATTATCGCGACGCGAAGATATTCGCCGCCCGCGCCCAGCAGCGCGTGCCAAACGGTTCGCCCGGCTGGCTGCGCGCGCAGGACATCATTAATTTCCGGCAACCCGCCCGTTGAGGCGGGCGCCGCGCCCTGAAAGGCAGACCAAATGAGCAAAGCGATCACCCTGGGCATCGTCGGCGTATCGGCCTCGGTCGCGATGCTCGCCTTCGGGTTTCTTGCCGGCAGCCGCCAGGACCTTGTGATCGCCGCTCCGGTCGGCCCAGACGGCGCAAGCCCATCTGCCGAGCGCGTGCTGGCGCGCGCCGAGATCGAGGAGATCGTGCGCGGATACCTCCTCGAAAATCCTGAGATCATCGTCGAGATGCAGGACGTTCTGGAGCAGCGCGAGCGCGACCAGCAGCGACTTGTGCAGGAGGAGACGATATCGTCGCAGTCGGACGCGATCTTCAACGCCGCCTATGACGGCGTCATCGGCAATCCCGCTGGCAGCGTCACTGTCGTGGAGTTCTTCGACTACAATTGCGGCTTCTGCAAACGCGCCTACGAAGACATGGAGGCCATGGTCGCGGCCGATCCGGACCTGCGCTTCGTGCTCAAGGAGTTCCCCATTCTGGGACCGGATTCCCAGCGGGCGCACGTGGTGTCGATGGCGTTCCGGGCGCTTGCGCCGGAGCAGTATGGCGAATTTCACCGAGCGCTGCTGATGGGTGGCGGACGGGCGACGGAGGCGTCAGCGATCGCAGCCGCCATCGCGCTCGGCGCCGACGAGACGGCGCTGCGCGAGGAAATGAAGAACCCGGCGATCACGGAAGCCGTCGGCAACACCTATGAGCTCGCCAACCGCCTGGCGATCACCGGAACCCCGTCCTATGTCGTCGGCAAGGAAGTCGTCTTCGGCGCGCTCGGCCAGGCCGTGCTGACCGAGAAAGTGGAGGTAGCAAGGGCCTGCGCGAGCGACGAGAGCTGCTAAACGACCGCCTGCAACCCCATGCGGAGCTGTGGACACCGCTTCTTCGTGCTTGCGCTCTTTGCGTCGCCGTCTAAGCCCTTTATAGAGGTGCGCGACGCGCAGGGACCCATCATTCCATGTCAAATATCATCTACGTCCTGAACGGCCCCAATCTGAACATGCTCGGAAAGCGCGAGCCGGGTATCTATGGCGGCGGGACGCTGGACGATGTCGGCGAAGAATGCCGCAAACAGGGTGCCAAGCTGGGTCTGGAGGTCGATTTTCGCCAGTCCAACCACGAGGGCGTTCTGGTCGACTGGATTCAGGAGGCCCACGGTAGGGCCAAGGGGCTGATCCTCAACGCCGGCGCGCTGACCCATACCTCGATTGCCATCCACGACGCCATCCGCGCGGTTGCGCCGCTGCCGGTCGTCGAGGTTCATCTTTCCAACATCCACGCGCGCGAGCAATTCCGGCACCAATCCTGGGTATCGCCGGTGGCGCTGGGCATGATCTGCGGCTTCGGGCCATTCGGCTACACGATGGCGCTGCAGGCTCTGGCTGCACGCAACTGAGCGCGGAACAAAAGGGTAAGGGACGAGTTTCGATGTCGACCAAGAAATCGGGCGTTGACCAGCAGCTGATCCGCGACCTCGCGACGATCCTAGATGAAACCAACCTGACCGAGATCGAGGTCGAGCAAGACGACCTGCGCATCCGCGTGTCGCGCACTCCCGCTCCGGTTCAATCGTTTGCCCCAATGCCCGCTGCTATTGCAGCTGTGCCCGCACCGGTGGCGGCACAGCCTGCGACTGCGGCGCCTGCCGCGACGAAAGACGTCTCCAAGAACGCGGTTCCCTCGCCTATGGTTGGCACCGCCTATCTGGCGCCGGCGCCCGGCGCCAAGCCCTTCATCGAGGTCGGTCAGGCGGTGAAGGAGGGCCAGACCCTTCTGATCATCGAGGCGATGAAGACCATGAACCAGATCCCCTCGCCCCGCTCGGGCACGGTGACCGCCATCCTGTTCGAAGATACGGCGCCGGTCGAGTACGGCGAGCCGCTGGTCGTCATTGAGTAGGCCGGGACGATGTTCCACAAGATACTGATCGCCAATCGGGGCGAGATCGCCCTGAGGGTGCTGCGCGCCTGCAAGGAACTGGGCATCCAGACGGTCGCCGTCCATTCGACTGCCGACGCAGATGCCATGCACGTGCGGCTGGCAGACGAAAGCGTGTGCATCGGGCCGCCGCCGTCGCGCGAGAGCTATCTCAACATTCACCAGATCGTGGCCGCCTGCGAGATTACGGGCGCGGACGCAATCCATCCCGGCTACGGCTTCCTGTCCGAGAACGCCAAGTTCGCGGATATTCTGGCTGCCCACAAGATCACGTTCATCGGCCCTTCGGGCGACCACATCCGGGTCATGGGAGACAAGATCGAGGCAAAGCGCACGGCAAAGCGACTTGGCATTCCGGTCGTGCCCGGTTCGGAGGGCGCGATCTCGGAGGAGAGCGAGGCCAGGCGTGTCGCCGCCGAAATCGGCTATCCTGTCATCATCAAGGCTTCGGCCGGCGGTGGCGGGCGCGGCATGAAGGTTGCGCGCTCGGAGGCCGATCTTGTCGTGGCGTTGGCTACGGCCCGCTCGGAAGCTGGAGCCGCCTTCGGCGACGACGCCGTCTACATCGAGAAGTATCTCGAAAAGCCGCGCCATATCGAGGTGCAGGTTGTAGGCGACGGCGCCGGCCGCGCCATCCATCTGGGCGAACGCGACTGTTCACTGCAGCGGCGTCACCAGAAGGTTTGGGAAGAGGCGAATTCCCCTGCGCTGAACGCCACCGAACGCTCGCGCATAGGCGACATCTGCGCCAAGGCGGTAGGCGACCTCGGCTATTCCGGCGCGGGAACGATTGAGTTCCTCTACGAGAACGGAGAGTTCTATTTCATCGAAATGAACACCCGCCTTCAGGTCGAGCATCCGGTCACCGAGGCGATCACCGGCATCGACCTCGTTCACGAGCAGATCAGGGTCGCGTCGGGCGGCGGTCTTTCGGTGCGTCAGGACGACGTGCGCTTCCATGGCCATGCCATCGAGTGCCGAATCAATGCGGAGGATCCCAGGACCTTCGCGCCTTCGCCCGGGACCATAACGCATTTCCATACGCCCGGCGGCCTAGGCATCCGCGTCGATTCCGGCGTCTACTCGGGCTACAAGATCCCGCCCTACTACGACAGCCTCATCGGCAAGCTGATCGTGCACGGCCGGAACCGGGTAGAGTGCATGATGCGGTTGCGCCGGGCGCTCGACGAGTTCGTCGTCGACGGAATCAAGACGACGCTGCCGCTTTTCCGCGATCTCGTCGGCAACTCGGACGTCGCCAACGGGGACTACGACATCCACTGGCTCGAAAAGCACCTCGCCAGCACGGAGTAGCCGGGGTCCGGCGTCGATGACACGTCCTTTCGCGCCCGGCTACCAGATCCCGACAGACCTGCTGCTCAGGGCCTATGCCTCGGGCGTTTTCCCAATGGCGGAAAGTGCCGACGACCCGGAGGTGTTCTGGGTCCGGCCCGAGACCCGCGGCGTCATTCCGCTGGACGGGTTCCACCTGCCGAAAAGCCTAGAAAAGGCCGTTCGCCGAGGGCGATTCGACATCAGGTTCGACACGGATTTCGCCGGCGTCATAGACGGGTGCGCAGAGGCCAAGCCCGGCCGACGCTCGACATGGATCAACCAGCCGATCCGCGCGGCTTACACAGCCCTATTCGAGCGCGATCATTGCCACACGGTCGAAGCCTGGCGTGAAGGGCGGCTGGTCGGTGGTCTGTACGGAGTGACGTTGGGGCGCGCTTTCTTCGGCGAAAGCATGTTCTCACGCGAGACCGACGCCTCCAAGGTTTGCCTCGTGCATCTGGTGGAGCGGCTGCGCGAACGCGGCTTTGCGCTGCTCGACACCCAGTTCACCACCGAGCATCTCAAACGCTTCGGCGCGATCGACGTGCCGCGCCGGCGCTATGAGAAGCTGCTGGAAGAAGCCGTGGAGGGCGAAGCGAAGTTCGGCGACTGAGGCCGTTCAGTTCCGCGCCGCCGCCTCCGGCGGAGGGACATCGGACTGCTGCTTGCAGGTCTTCAGCCACACGTCGTAGACCGCGTGCTCGACCGCATTGAGCCCCGGACTCTCGGCAAACATCCACCCGGTAAAGATGCGCCTGATCTTGCGGTCCAGCGTGATCTCGTCGACCTCGACGAAGGAATCAGTCTTGGGTTCCTCCGTCTCCGGCGACGAATAGCAGACACGCGGCGTGACCTGCAGCGCGCCGAATTGCACCGTCTCGTCGATATAGACGTCGAAGGTGATGATGCGCCCGGTGATCTTGTCGACGCCCGTGAATTCGGCCACCGAATTGGTGATCCGCTCGGCATGGGCAGTCACGGGGAATGTCGCTAGAAAGCCGGCAAGCAGGACCGCGTTAAGGCGGCGCATTGGCCGTACGGCATTCTGGCTGGGGCGGTCTGAAGCCATGTGTCGACGCGATCCGTTCGTTATGGGGGACTGCGACGGGATAGACGGCAAATGTGGCGAGAAAAGCTCCCGAATTACCAGCCCGCCGATCAGGAGCCCGGCGTCCAGGCATCGTAGTCGCCTGTCACGCGCGGCCGCTCCTGCGTAGACAGCACGGAGCCGCGTGGCCTGTAGGCGGCGGCGGAGCCGGTGAGGTTCGCGGTGTGCGGCTTCTGCCACTCACGCGGCTCGTAGTCCTCGGCGGTGGGAGGCGTGTCGACCCGGTGGTGAATCCATCCGTGCCAGCCGGGCGGGATGGCCGAGGCCTCTGAGTAGCCGTTGAAAATCACCCAGCGGCGCGGCCGGCCTTCGCGGTCGGCGCCGCCTTCATAGTAGATGTTGCCGTACTCGTCGGCGCCCACCTTCTTGCCGTGGCGCCAGGTGAAGAAGCGCGTATTGAGCGATTGGCCGTTCCACCACGTAAAGAACTGCGTCAGAAAGGTCTTCATCGATTCCCCTAGGGAGGCGCTGCCTGCAACTAGGGCCTTATGGCGTCCGCCACGCCGGTTTGCAAGGGGCGGCGGCGGCGCAGGAAAGCATTTGCGCGATCCCTCCGGACTGACGCATGCTTCGGGCGAAGCCGGTATGGCCCGGCCAAGCGAGAGGGAATTGCCAATGACTGCCCCGACCTTCAAGCTTTTCCTCGCAGCCCTTTGCCTGGCTTTGTCGCCGGCGGCCGCCAATGCTCAGGAGGGACGGGCCGGCATCGCCTTCTCCTATGCGCCCGAACAGGGCAGCGGCATGTGCATGGGAAGCGACGCTGCCGCCACGATAGAATGCGCGCGACAGAAATGCGTCGAGGAAAGCGGCGCATTCCCCGAGGACTGCGCCCCGGTCTCCTGGTGCTTCCCCGCAGGCTGGAGCGTGGTCGTCGGCGTCATGCACCGGGAAGGCATCCACTGGAGCGAATATAGCTGTGGCTGGCCAAGCCGCGATGCGGCGGTCGCCGCCGGCAACGTGCTGTGCGACTTGAGCCACCGCGAATACATTCAAGACTGCATCGTCGCCGCTGTCTGGGACGAAGACGGCAACGAGACATATCTTGAAGACGAGCAGTAGCGCTCAGTCGGCCCAGACGATCGGCCGCTCATAGACGGCGGCCGGAATGCCGGATTGTTGCGCGCCGCAGTCGGCGGTCATGCCGACCTTGGCGAACCCTTGCGCCACATAGAAGGCTACGGCTTTTTCGTTGGCTTCCTCGACCTCGAGGCGAACACGCTCGGCGTCGTGAAACGAGCCTTCAATCTCGTCCAGAAGCATGCCACCGATGCCCCTGCCCTGCATCCCGGGTCGCACATAGAGTTGATGAAGCATGACGGTTCGTCCCTCGTCGGCGACAGTGGCAAAAGCCATGCCGCCGATCCGTTCGCCATCGTCGGCGACAAGGAACTCGGATTGCGGCCTGTCGAGCCGCGCCTTTAGCGAGGCCAACGAATGCCAGCTGTCGGTGATCTCGGTCACCTTGGCCGCGCCGTAGATCGCGTCGTAGGTGTCGTGCCAGGTTTCGACAAGCAGCGAACGCACGGCCTCGAGATCGCGCTCGGATGCCGTCCGGACATACATTGCGGCTACTCCAGCCCCAGCTTCGCCTTGACCAGATCGTTGACGGCCTGCGGGTTTGCCTTGCCGCCGGTGGCCTTCATTACCTGACCGACGAACCAGCCGGCCAGCGTCGGCTTTGCCCTGGCCTGCTGGACCTTGTCCGGGTTGGCGGCGATCACCTCGTCGACCGCTTTCTCGATGGCACCGGTGTCGGTGACCTGCTTGAGGCCACGTTCCTCCACCAGCGCCCTCGGATCACCGCCCTCGTTCCAGACGATCTCGAACAGATCCTTGGCGATCTTGCCCGAGATGGTGCCATTCTGGATCAGATCGATAATCGCGCCGAGCTGGGCGGGAGAAACAGGCGTCTCCTCAATGTCGCGGCCGGCCTTGTTGAGCGCACCGAGAAGGTCGTTGATGACCCAATTGGCGGCGGCCTTGCCGTCGCGCCCGGTTGCCACCTGCTCAAAATAGTCGGCGATGGCCTTTTCGGAGACCAGGATAGATGCGTCGTAGGCGGACAGTCCCAGGCCGTCGATCAGGCGGCCTTTCTTGTCGTCGGGCAATTCCGGCAAATCGCGCGCCAATGCGTCGACATAGGCCTGGTCGAACTCCAACGGCAGCAGATCCGGATCGGGGAAGTAGCGATAGTCGTGCGCCTCCTCCTTGGAACGCATCGAGCGCGTCTCACCCTTCACGGCGTCGAACAACCGCGTCTCCTGATCGATCGCGCCGCCATCCTCCAGAATGCCGATCTGGCGACGCGCCTCGTATTCAATGGCCTGGCCAACGAAGCGGATCGAGTTGACGTTCTTGATCTCGCAGCGCGTGCCGAACGGCGCGCCGGGCCGGCGGACAGACACGTTGACGTCGGCGCGCATGGAACCTTCGTCCATATTGCCGTCGCAGGTGCCAAGATAGCGCACGATGGTTCTGAGCTTGGTCAGATAGGCCTTCGCCTCGTCGGACGAGCGCATGTCCGGCTTGGACACGATCTCCATCAGCGCCACGCCCGAGCGGTTCAGGTCGAC
>Ga0307505_10000345_pt1 | contig 53412 bp, 48 predicted proteins | sample 23_S_MG_FD_202183 | JGI IMG/M metagenome (GOLD analysis project Ga0307505, IMG submission 202183) | Soil microbial communities from Populus trichocarpa stands in riparian zone in the Pacific Northwest, United States - 23_S | ecosystem: Environmental > Terrestrial > Soil > Riparian zone > Trees...
CCCCTTTTGGGTGGTGTTTTTGTTCGCCAACACGCACCGGGGGTTGGCCGGCTCCTCGCGCACCACCGGCTACCCTCCGTGCCGCCTCCGGCGGCTCAGAAATGTCCAAACTCAAGCGCGCTGACGTTCGTCAGCGCAGGACCAAGACTGTACGGTGAGAAAGTTGCCGCCCGCACCCGGCCGACGGCCGTTGCCGCTCGCGCGCAAAGCCACTACATGCTTCTTGCGCCAGCCGCATGAGCGTCTTACACTTCTCCGATCGATCGGAGGATGCATGGCTCGCACGCGAGTGTCACCGAAGTTTCAGGTAGTGATCCCCAAGGAAGTGCGCGAAGGAATAGGCCTTCGCGTGGGGGAAGAACTGCAGGTCGTTTCAAAAGGCGGAGTGATCACCCTCGTACCGGAGCGTCCTCTGTCTTCGCTGCGCGGCTTCGCTAAAGGGATCAGAACGGACCATCTTCGTGAAAAGAAGGACCGCGCTTGATTGTCGTCGATTCGTCAGGTTGGATCGAATTCTTCACGGACGGCCCGCTCGCCGATGATTACGCGAGTCGCCTGCGCAGACTGGCAACCGTCATCACGCCCGTGATCGTGCTCTATGAGGTCTACAAGCGACTCAAGCGCGAACTGTCCGAGGACGACGCGGTCATTGCCGTTTCAGCGATGCAGCGGTCGCAGGTGGTTCCCCTCGATCAGGAACTTGCATTGACGGCCGCTGACCTGAGCCTCGAGCATGGCCTGGCGATGGCGGATGCGATCGTCCTGGCAACCGCTCGGAAGTTTCACGCCGAATTGGTGACGAGCGACCGCGATTTCGAGGAGATCGAAGGTGTGACCTACCTCCCGAAGAAGTAGCAACCGCCACGTGCGGCAACCAACTCCCTCTGCGTGGCTGGGCACGTCAAGAGTCCCGCGGTGCCGAGGGAACCGTTGGGTGTGCGACGCTAAACGAGAGCGAGCGAATCGTGATCATGGAACGTCTCCCTCACCCTCTGCATCCCAATCGATGCCGCGCATGGATGCACGCGATTTGTGAGCAACACGAAGATGCGCCCCTGGTCCACCCACACTGAGGTCCCGGTGAAGCCGTTGTGGCCGAAGGAGGAGGGCGAGAGGCCGGGGCCGCCGAGCTGCCAGCCGAGGCCGCGATCCTCCGAGTGCGTGCGTGTGGCCTCGCGGACCAGGTCCAGCGGCACCAGCTCCCCGCGCACAAACCCTTGCACGATCCGGAAGACGTCCGCGGCGGTGGCGAAGAGGCCGGCGTTGCCGAGGGTTCCTCCTCCGTGGAAGGAGTTGCCGTCGTTGGTGTCGCCCCACATCAAGCCTTGGCGGAGCGCGCGGGGATGCGTGGGCGGGGGGGAGCCGAGGCGTTGCGCGAGGATGGGCTCGAAGCGTTGGCCCCACTCGGTGGCGGCGATGCGCGGTTTGAGCGCAGCCCGCGGACGGAACATCGCGTCGCGGAGCGCGAGGGGCTCGAAGATGCGCTGGCGCGCGGCGGTCACGTAGTCGCCGAGGTGGTCGGTGAGGGCGTAGTAGAGGAGGATGAAGTTGAGGTCGGAGTAGACGGGGTCGCCTCCTCGGGGACCTTCCGGGCCGTATCGCTCGATGGCGGAGAGGGGGCTCTCGTACCAGTACGTGGGGAGCCAGGCGCGGAGGCCGGTGGTGTGGGTGAGGAGCTCGCGGTAGGTGTAGCCGCGATAGTCGTCCTCCAGGGAGATCCGGCCCTCGGCCACGAGCTGCAGGATGAGCATCCCGGTCACCAGGGGCTTGGTGATGGAGGCGCAGTCGTAGAGGGTGGCGGTCGTGGCCGGCAGGCGCAGGGGGACGGTCACGGCGTGGCCGAGGGCGTTCTGGCGCTCGATTCCCTCGGCGGATCCGACCACGTAGGAGGCTCCCGGAAACGATCCGAGGTCGATTTCCCGACGGAGAAAGGCATCCCGGTCCATTCTTGTTCGGGATGATTGCACAAGAACCGCTGCCACCACGGCCTCGGCGCGATGCTACGATCCCCGGCCGCACTCTCGTCGGATTCACGATTTCGCCGCTCGAGTCCTCTCAGTGCGAGGAACTACAAGCAGCGAGCAACCCAGCAGCAAGAACGACCGGGCACAACCCGGATCAAGAACGCAGCAACCCAAAAACGAAATGTTCCGTCTCGACCAACTCGAAATTCACGGCTTCAAGTCCTTCTACGACCCCGCGAAGTTGACGTTCCCCTCGGCCCTCACGGCCGTGGTGGGGCCGAACGGCTGCGGGAAGTCGAACATCTGTGACGCACTGATCTGGGTGCTGGGCGAGAACCGCGCCTCACACATCCGCGGCGAGACGATGGAGGACGTGATCTTCCAGGGCTCCGCACGCCGCCGGGCCCTCTCCATGGGCGAGGTCACGCTGACGCTGGGAACGATCAACGGCGACAGCGCGCACCCGATGGTCGACGACGGCAAGATCGTCATCAATCGCCGCGTGTTCCGCGACGGCCAGTCCGAGTTCCGACTGAACGGCAAGCGCGTGCGGATGAAGGACATCTCGGACATCCTCATGGACACGGGCCTGGGGATCCGCAACTACTCGGTGATGGAGCAGGGCAAGATCGACCTGATCCTCTCGAACAAGCCGCAGGACCGCCGCAAGCTGATCGAGGAAGCGGCCGGGATCACGAAGTACAAGACCAAGCGCCGGGCCGCGGAGCTGAAACTCGAAGAGACGCAGCAGAACCTGCTGCGCATCGACGACACACTCTCCGAGGTCACGCGGAACCTGAACTCACTCAAGCGCCAGGCCTCGAAGGCCCGGCGGCACAAGGAGCTGGCGGACCAGCTCTCGCTGGCCAAGCGCGCGCTTTACAAGGGACGCATCCTGGCCGCACAGGTGGAAGAGGAACTGGCCAATGCCGGTCTGATCGAAGCGCAGAACCGCGAGAGCGAGCTGGCCGCGCAACTGGGCACGGACGAGGCGGAGCTGGCGGAGACGCGCACGGTGCACACGGACCGCTCGCACCGGGCCTCGAAGATCCGCGAGGAGATTGCCGGTCTGGCGGGGGAAGTGGAGCGGCTGCGCTCGTTTCTGCAGCAGTCGGAGACGAACCTCGGCGATCTGGTGCAGCGCATCGAGGGTGGCCGCGCGCAGATCGCGACGTTCGAGACCGAGGCCACCGAGCAGCAGGCCGCGCTGGACGAGAAGACGCAGCATCTGGAGACGGCGCGCGCGGAGCGCAACCGTTTCCGCGAGGCGGCAGACCAGGTGGAGCGCGACCGGCAGCAGAAGGGCGACGCGGTGCGCCAGCACGAGAAGGCGCTGGCGGATTCGCGGGAGTCGCTGATGCGCACCATCGCCAAGATCTCCGAGGCGCGCAATCAGGTGCACCAGATCGAGATCGCGGTGGAGAAGTGCGAGTTCTACCTGACCAAGCTCACCGAGAGCGCGCGCAAGGCGGCGGAGAGTCGCGATGGCGCGCTGACGCAGATGTACGAGTGGGAGCAATCGGTGCGCGACGCGGATCAGAACCTGGTCACCGCGCAGCAGACGCTGAAGGACGCCATCGCCCGGCGCGACGAGCTGACGGCGCGACGCGAGGCCACGCGCCAGTCGCTGGGCAAGGCCCGCGACACGATCTCGCAGACGACGTACAAGGTGGACTCGCTGCGCACGCTGCTGCTCTCGCTCGAAGCGCAGGATGAGGATGTTCGCCGCGCGGTGATGGAGCTGATGCCGAACGCGATGGCGGCGGCCGAGGCCGTGCGCGCGGCGCAGGGCTTCGAGGCCGCGCTGGACACGCTGCTGCGCGACGTGTCCAAGGCCGTGGCGGTGGAGTCGAGCTCCATCGCGCACGAGGCCATCCGCCGCCTGCGCGAGCGCGGCGCGGGTCGCGGCGCGTTTCTGTGTGTGGATTTCGAGGCCACGGGCGAGGGCTCGCGGCGCGGCGACGCGGCGCATTCGGTCCTCGGCGAAGGTCCGATCGCGGACGCAGTCCGCCACGCCATCCCCGAGTCGTACATCGTGGGCTCATTACCCGAGGCGTTCGACCGCGCGAAGGAACGCCCGAACGCGACGTTCGTCACGCTCGACGGCGACGTGGTGCGCGGACCGCTGGTGATCGGCGGCAAGACCGAGGGCGCTACGCCCGGTGTGTTCTCGATCAAGCGTGAGATCGCGGACCTGGAAGCGCTGCTGGGCAGCGAGGAGTCGCGCGCCAGCGGCATCGCCGCGGAGCTGCAGACGCTCGAGGAAGAGCTGCGCACCGCGGACGACGGGCGCATCATCGCGGACGAGCGCGCGCGCAACGCGGAGCAGGAGTTGCGCGAGCGCAAGAATCAGCGCGAGCGCGCCAGCGCAGAGCTGCAGCGGTACGAGAAGGACCTGGCCGTGGCCTCGGAGGAGCAGACGCTTTACGTCGAGGAGAAGGAACAGCTCCTGCTCCGCAAGGGCGCGGCCATCGCCGAGGTGGATCAGCTTCAGTCCCGCGAGGCGGAGCTGCACGAGCAGATCCGCTCGCACGAGGAACTGCTCTCCGACGCACGCGTGAGCTTCGAACAGATCACCGAGGTGGCCTCGAAGGCTCGCGTGGATGTGGAGAGCGCGTCCGGCAACGTCAACGCGGTGCAACGGGAGCACGAGAACCTCTCGCGCATCGTGGTCTCCCTCGGCGCGCGCGCCACGCAGCTCCAGCAGGAGATCGAGACGCTCGTACGCCGGCAGCAGGAGACCGACGTGGCCGTCGAGCAGTCACGCGGCCAGCTCGAGGTGTCGCTGGCCAAGTTGCACGAACTGTCCGAGATGCGCGTGTCGCTGGAAGCCGAGGTCGCGGATCTCGACGTGCGCGTGCAGGACCTGCAGTCGCGCGCGGTTGCGTCGCGCGAGGCCTGGAACGCGGCCAAGGACACGCTGTTCGAGTCGGAGCGCCGCGTGGATCGCGCGCAGTCGGCGTTCGCGCTGTTGCGTGAGCAGATCTCGCTCGACCTGCACGCGGGCATCGACGCGCTGGCGGACGTGGAGCCACCGGCGGACGACGAGTCCCGAGCCACGCTGGAGACGGACGTGGCCAAGCTCACCGATCAGCTCGAGAAGGTCGGCCCGGTGAACGTGCTGGCCATCGAGGAGCATCAGGAGCTGGAGACGCGGGAGTCGTTCCTGCGCACACAGCGTGACGATCTGGTGCAGTCGATCGAGTCGTTGCGCCAGACCATTCGCAAGATCAACCTCACTTCGCGCGAGCTCTTCCGCGACGCGTTCACGGCCGTGAATCAGTCCTTCGGCGAGATCTTCACGTCTCTCTTCGGCGGAGGCGCGGCGCGTATGCAGCTCCTCGACGAGGAGGATGTGCTGGAGAGCGGGATCGAGCTGGTGGCGCAGCCTCCGGGCAAGAAGAACCAGTCCATCGCCCTGCTCTCGGGCGGTGAGCGCGCGCTGACGGCGATCGCTCTGCTGTTCGCGATCTTCAAGTACAAGCCGTCGCCGTTCTGCATCCTGGATGAGGTGGACGCGCCGCTCGACGAAGTGAACACGGAGCGCTTCGTACGCCTGGTGCGCGACTTCTCCCGCGACACGCAGTTCATCGTGATCACGCACTCGCGCCGCACGATGGAAGCCGCGGATGTGCTCTACGGCGTCACGATGGAGGAAGCAGGCTGCTCACGCCTGGTGAGCGTCAACTTCGCAGAGATGGAGGGGTGAGCCGGTACGACCGGCTGGCCGGCACGGCCGGCTGCGCTGGTTGGCATAGCCTTGGGCACGTGCGGCAGCTCCGAGGCCAGTGTGCTTATACCGCCGCGGGCGCTGGGCGCGAACGGCTGCGCACCGCTTACGGTTCCACCACCCACAGCTCGCCCAGATCGATCTCGGCGGCTTCAAACGGCTCGGCGCGGACGATGGCTGCACCCTCGTGCTTGGCGATGAGAGCGAGGAGCTGGGGCTCGAGGCGATAGACCTCGAGGCTGCGCGTGCTCGGGTCGACGAGCCAGGCGTGGTCGATCCCGAACTTTGCGTAACGGGGCAGCTTCCGATTCCGGTCCAGGTTCGCGGTCTGGACGGAGACGGTCTCGCAGATCCAGTCGGGAGCGAGGGTGAACGCGGCGATGTTGGGAATGAACGGCATCCGCTGTTTGCGCCAGCCCGCGATGTCGGGAACGAATACTTCGCGTCCGAGATGCAGCTCCGGCTCGATCAGAAACCACCAGCCACCCGGTCCACCCCGGCCTTTATTGAACTTCTCGAGCAGCAGCGAGGAAAGCCCCGTGGTCGTATACGAGTGTCTCGAGCCGGGGCGCGGTGAGGTGAAAAGCTCTCCATCGACGATCTCTGCCACGAGGTGCTCCGGCACCTTCATGAGATCGTCGTAGGTCGCCTTGCGGTTCAACACGTTCATCGCCAACGACGAAAAGTCTACGCCTGCTTGGGCATCCGTGGGCAGGCCCAGAGAGACGCGAGGGCGCAGTTCCTACGAGACGTAGACTTGCGAATGGCGCGAACTGCCTCCAAGGAGATCCCGCGGCCACGCGAGGATGAACTTCAGTTCACGGTGATGGGGACGACGACGACTTCGCCGTTGGGTTTGGTCATGAGGCGCCAGATGGCGGTGTCGCTGACGTCGGCGAGCTTGGAGTCGGCGCCGCAGCTATTGCACATGCCGGTCGCCGCCGCCTCTCCGATGGGGACGAAGTGGAAGCGCTCTTTGCGGCACCGTTCGCACAGTTCCCGCAACAGGTCATAGTTGATCAGCGACACTCTCTGCGACATACAAGTCCCCTCGGTTTTGTAACCCAGCGCGGATTGTAGGGGCGCGGAGGAAGCGCCCGGTGTGAGCCCGATCACGTTCCGGTCACGCCCTCGTGACGGTTGCACGCGTAGCCACCCAGGCCATGACCAACCCGATGACGGCCGAGGCCACGACGTCCGAGGTCCAGTGGCGGAAGGCGAAGATGCGCGAGAGACCGATCGAGGCGGCGATGAGAAACGCGATCACACGAAGGGTGTGGCTGGGCGAAGCGAAGATCAGCACACCGCAGAGTGCGAAGGCGCCGACGGTGTGTCCGCTGGGAAACGAAGTGGAGGACCCGGGCGCATAGTGCATGGCGCCGAGCCAGAGCTCGGGACGCGCGCGCCCGACGAGATGCTTCACGATCTGCGCGGCAAGGCCCGCGGCCAATCCCGCGAAGGCCATGGCGATCGCGTACGAGATCCAGCGGCGCTCCACATAGGCCACGCCCGCGACGAGGAAGAACGCCACGAGCATCACCGGGTTCATGCCGCCGCCGAGACGGTTGAAGATGCGGATCACGTCCTCGATGGCGTCGGATTGCACGCCTTCGGCCCAGGCCAGTACCAGCGGATCGAGTCTCCACCACACCAGCGCGGTGACCAGCGCACCAATGCCGAGCCGAAGCAACGCGGGCGGCCACAGCGCGCGTGCAAAGCGCACTTCGCGCAACCGGCGCCAAGCCCCGCGGAAGTCGAGCGAGTCGGCGCTCTGCAGGATCGCCAACAGAAAGAGTCCTGCGATGCACCAGAACACGACGTCCCACGAAGCGTCCTCGCGGCCGAGAAACGAGAGCTCGTCGATGTCGAGCTCGGCGTTGATCCAGAGCCGGTTCGCGGAGACGATCGGAGAAGGCCAGAAGACCGACAGCAACAGCAGCGTCAGAAACGCGGCCGCGGCGTAGCGACGCTTCGTGCTCGATTCGCTAGGTTCGCGCACAGACGCTTCTCCGTCGGTTGTCGGTGGTTGGTGGTCGGTGGTCGGGAAGGTGCAGAGTAGACGCAAGGACGCCACGAACCGAGAACTGAGAACGGACAACGCGGATCAAGCAATCAGCGGCGGTAGACATCGAACCATTTTCCGATCATGCGGAGCTCGCCGACCTTGCGGTAGCCGGCGAGGACGTCGCCAATCTCATGCGCGTTGCGGCGTCGCGCGACGATGAGCGACGGCGGCGAGGCAGCGCGCAGGCCGTCGGCGTCGTAGTGCTTCGCGAGCGCGAGCGCGGGCGGCATGCCGCGGGTCCAGAGGTGAGGGCAAACGTAAAGCGCGATCTGCTCCGGCGGAACGTTCTCCTTCACCAACGCGCGCACGAGCGGGCGGTTCGAGGCCATTTCGTTCGCGAGCGGCATCAACACCGTCATCGCGTAGGAGAGCACGATCACGGGCACGAGCCCGACGGCGAGCAGGGCCATCGTGAGGCGCGCGCGCAAGGCGACCACGATCCCTGCGATCGCGGCGGCGAGCATCACCGCGAACAGGCCGCGGATGGCGGGCAGCGCGACGAGCGCGCCGTCTTCGCCCTTGATCTGCTCCGGTTGGACGACCAGTCCGGCGATGCCGATCAGTGCGAACAGTGCCAGCGTCACCAGCGCGGCACGGCGGCCCCACGCGTCTTCGCTCTCCGCGAAGCTGCCGATGAGCAGCGCGACCGCGGGGAGCATGGCGATCATGTAGACGTCGAGCTTGGAGGAGAGCAGAGTGTACGGAACGAGCACGGCCAGCATCCAGCTCACGGCGAACTTGGCGCGGTCGCCGTCGCCGGTCTCCTCGCCCGAGGAGCGTTTGCGGTACGCGGCGAAGAGCGCGGCCACGGTGACGAAGAACCACGGCGCGAGCGTGGCCGGAGAGCGCACGAGGTAGAACCAGGGCGGCGACTTGTGCACCCAGGCGTTCACGGCGCGGCCGACGGTCTGCTTGTAGAAGATCTCGCGCCAGAACGCCTCGCCGCCGATCAGCACGGCCGGCAGGAGCCACACCAGCGGCAAGAGCAGCATCGGCAACAGCGCCAGCGCGTCGCGGCCGGCCGGCTTGCGCCGCCGGCGGATCGACTCGAACACGAACAGCGCCAGCACGATCACCGGCGCCATGGGACCCTTGAAGAGAAAGGCCAGCCCGGCCGCCACTCCCGCGCCCACAGTCAACGCTCCGCGCGCGCGGAAGATGAGAAAGGCCGCCAGGGCGATGAGCCCCGTGAAGGCGACGTCCATGCGCGCGGTCTGCGAGGATCCCCAAAGCAGCAGCGACGTTCCGCACACGAAGGCAGACATCGGTCCTGCGACCGGTCCCCAGGCCCGAAGCATGAGCGCGAGCAGCAGCGCGAACGCGATCAGCGACGGCCACACGAACGGCCAGATCGAGTAGGTCCCAAAGATGCTGGTCAGCGAGGCCACGAGCCAGAAGTGCAGCGGCGGCTTGTGAGTGAACGGCTCCCTTTCCAGCGTGGGGACCAGGAAGGACTGCGGGAACGGACCAGCGCGCATCTCGCGCACGACCTGGCTGTACTTGGTCTCGTCTCCCACAAAGAGCTCGCGCTGCAGTGGCGAGAGAAGGAGGGACAGTACGACGATCGCCAGGGCGATCGAAACGGCGCGTTGCATGCGGGGCGGATTGTAAGGGGTTCTGCGGTGATCCCCTATCCACCGGATCGACGGGAGGAAGTTGCCGCGACTACAATCGAAGCCTCGGGCATGCCGGAGGCTTAAACTGACGTAACCAGTTCATTCGACAGTCACTTACCGTCCCAACCAAATCACACTTGCGTTGGCAGGCGGAGTGCTAGAATCGCCAAGCGAAGAAGGTACTTCGAAGGAGGACCATCGATGTCGAATCGTACCGCGGACATTCAACGCATTCTCACCGACCAGGATCCCGAGTTTCGTCAATGGGCCGATGAACACCAGCAGTGTGAGAGCCGCCTCCACGAGTTGACGCACAAGCACGAGATCAGCACCGAAGAAGAGTTCGAAGAGAAGACGTTGAAGAAGCGGAAGCTCCACCTCAAGGACCAAATGGCCGATCGCATTCGTTCGTACGAGAACGAGCACGCGGTGGCCTGACCTCCCCCTCGTTTGTTGCTGCTGGCTGCTGGTTGTCTGCGGGCCTCGCGGACAACCAGAGCAGTCGTCGTGTCCCTGTTAGAACGGGTTGCGAGTTCCGGGTGAAGCGCTTTCACGACACGACACAGCGCGGGCTGCGCCGACAACCTGACGCAGCATTGGCCTGTCATCCTTCGCCGCCCGACGCCGCGCGTGGCGCGCCTGAGAGAAAGAAACAGAAGGCTGCGTGCCTGCCACGAGAGCGACCCCTCATCCGCCTTCGGCACCTTCTCCCCTATGCGGAGGGGAGAAGGCTCTCGGTGTGTGCTCATCGCAAGTAGGAGTGGATCCTCGCGGGGAGTGTTCAATCGAGGAGAAGGCTCTCGGTGTGTGCTCATCGCAAGTAGGGGTGGATCCTCGCGGGGAGTGTTCAATCGAGAGTCTTCTCCCCCCGGCTTCTTGGGGGGAGAAGGTGGCTGAAGGCCGGATGAGGGGGGTGAGGCAGCCTCCGATGTGTGTGCGCTTTGACCCTGCAAACATTGGGAGTTTCTTGGAAGCCGGCGCGGCCGGCGGCGCTGGTTGGCCAAGCCTTGGGCACGCTCCTCGAGCAAAATTGCCGGCCTTGGAGCATTGGATGACATCGATGTCATTAGAAGCGTCGACAGCCACTTCATCTGAAATCTGCGCAGCGTGCGAAGAAACCAGGGTGAGAGCACACAGCGCGGGCGGTGCCCGACAACCCAACGCAACATTGGCCTGTCATCCTGAGCGGGCGGTGGGATGGGGGGCGAAGGATCCCCTGCCGAAGCACGACACTCGCTCCGTCGGCAGGGGATCCTTCGCACCCACCCGCCACCCGCTCAGGATGACAGGAGGTTGTGCGCGCCGCGCGAAGAATTTCATTGTTAGTAGTACAGAGGGTTGAACCGTCCCCCGAGGAACCTCGATTGCATTACCATCGCGGCAGCTCATGGAGATGAAACGGGTTCGCCCGAACTTTCGCCGCGGCGTGTACGTCATCCCGACGTCGCTGACGATCCTCAACCTCTTCTTCGGCTTCCGGGCCATCATCTACGCCACTCGAGGCATTGAGGCCATCGCCGTGGGGCGCGAGGATGCGGCCATCGGGTTCTTCGAAACGGCCTGCCTGTCGATCCTCATCGCGGCGGTCTTCGACACCTTCGACGGAATGATCGCACGGCAGCTCAACGCCACCAGCGAGTTCGGTAAGGAGTATGACTCGCTGGCGGACGTGGTCACGTTCGGCGCGGCGCCGGCCGTGCTCGTGTACGCATGGGGCCTGCACGTGTTCGAGAAGCTCGGCGGCGGGATCGCCTTCCTGTTCCTCGCGGCCGTGTCGTTGAGGCTGGCCCGCTTCAACGTCATGACGGGCAAAAGCGACTACCGCTACTTCGCCGGGTTACCCAGCCCGGCCGGCGCGCTGACGCTCGCGGCCATGATCTTCTACGCGCCCGCGCCGGTCACCGACCGCCGGTTCGCGATCATCGTCATGCTGGTCACGGTGGCCACGGCGTTCGCCATGGTCTCCCCTCTCCGCTACCGCAGCCAGAAAGGCCTGGCGCTCCAAAAGGAGCGCTCTCTGATGTACTTCGTGATCCTGGCCCTCATCCTCGGCCTGGCCTTCCGCTGGCCTCGGGAGTTCTGGTTCGCGCTGGCGGTGGTCTACCTGATCTCGGGACCGCTGATGCGACTCTGGGCGATCGCCTTCCCGGGACGCGGGGCGCCCGTCCTTCCGGCGGACGAGCCTTCCGTGGATCCGGATCTCCCTGTCTCCGAGCCTGAGAGTCTCACAGTCTCAGAGGCTCACAGTCTCACAGAGGATCCGCCGCCCAACCTGTGAGGGCCGTCGCACGGAAAGCCGCCCCTCTTGCGGAGCGGAGAAGGCTCTCGATGCGTGCTCATCGCGAGAGTGTGCAGAAAATCCGAGGCTTTTCCCAGCCTGTCATCGTGAGCGGGTGGCGGGTGGGTGCGAAGGATCCTCTGCGGTAATCGATGCCCGCACAGACAGAGAAGACCGCGGTTCTCGTACCCGCACGCTCGTCGTTCCGATCCTTCGCCACCCACCCGCCACCCGCTCAGGATGACAGGCTGGAAGCGCCATGGATTTCTGCACACTCTCTTGCCGGGCATGGCGCTCGACGCACGTCGACTGAGAGCCTCACACGACGACGACGCATTCCTCGCGAGTGCGCAGTGGGCTGAAGCCCACCGCTCCACTGGGACGCCGGCGCTGCTGCCCTGTGGTAAAACGCCGGCACCATGCCTCACCCGAAATCTCCCGCCGGGTTGCGCCTCGGCATCATCAATCCGCTCACGCTCGTCGGGAGTGAGGTCAAGTCCATTCTCCGCGAGCGCTCGTTCCCGGCGGCCAAGATCGCACTGCTCGACTCCACCGGGGCCGCCGCTGGCGCGCTGACCGACATCGACGACGAGCCCGCGGTCGTGGCCGCCGTGGCCCAGGAGGGGCTCGACGACCTCGACCTGGTCTTTTTCTGCGGTCCCGCCGAATCGAATCGCGAGTGGATCGCGCGCCAGGTGGAGGACGACTTCATCGCCATCGATCTCTCCCAACCCTCGACCGCAGACGACGGCAAGCTGGTCATCGCGGGCGTGAACCTCGAGGAGGTCGGGGCCGGCGACGACCTGCTGGTGTCGCCTCATCCCATCGCCATCCCCCTCGCCCTGATCCTTCATCAGATCGGCATGGTCAGTCCTGTCGAGCTCTGCACGGCGACCGTCGTGCAGCCGGCCTCGGAGTTCGACCAGGAAGGCGTCGAGGAACTGGCGCAACAGACCGTGAGCGTGCTCAACATCCAGTCGGTGCCGCATAAGATCTTCGACCGGCAGCTCGCGTTCAACCTCTACCCCGCTCTCGAGCACAACGAGCCCTTCATCGTCTCGCAGGTGAAGAGCCTCACCGACGCGCGGATGCAGCTCGCTCTCTTGACGACGCAGGGGACGATCTTCCACAGCCACACGTTCTCGCTGTTCGTGAAGACGCGGGAGGATACGGGCACCCAGCGCATCATCGAAGCGCTGCAGCGCAATCCGGCCCTGGTGTTCGCGGAGGGCGATCAGCAGTTCGGCACGATCGACGCCGCGGGCAAAGACGAGGTGCTCATCGCGGAGGTGCGACAGGACCCGAACATCCGCGGCGGATTCTGGGTCTGGGCGGTCTGCGATAATGTGCGCCGCAGCTCGGCGCTGAATGCGGTTCTGGTGGCCGAGAAGGCGCTGTTCGGAAACGCGGTTCACTGAGTCGCGGGTTGTCCGTTGTCGGTTGTCCGTCGAGGGTGCTCACTCGCACAAGCGCACAGACCACTGACAACCCGACAACCGACCACCGATTGGCGCCCGAACGCGCAATACGGAGAACGAATGCAAGACTTCTACGAGCCCAAAGTGGGCGACCTCGCTCCCGACTTCCAACTCCCGTCGACGCGAGGCAAGGACGTGACGCTCAAGGAGTTCAAGGGCAAGGACGTCATCCTCTACTTCTACCCGAAGGACGACACTCCCGGCTGCACGGCCGAGGCTTGCTCGTTCCGCGACCATGAGGCGGATCTGACCAAGGAGCACGCGGTGGTTCTGGGGATCTCCGCGGACTCCCTGGGTAGCCATGAAAAGTTCCGCGGCAAGCACAACCTCAACTTCCCGCTCCTCTCGGACGAGACCGCGGACATCGCCAAGATGTTCGGCGTGTGGAAGGAGAAGAACATGTACGGGCGCCGCACCTGGGGCATCGCCCGCACGACGTTCTGGATCGGCCCCGACCGGCGCATCCGCAAGATCTACAAGAAGGTGGACACCGCCCGTCACGCCGAGGACATCCTCGCGGATCTGAGGGCGGCGCATCAGAAGTAATTCGGCTGTCTGATAAGAAAAGGGGAACGCACATGGGTCTACTCTCGGGGCTTCTCGGCGATGCAGCAGAAACGGATGTCGCGGAAGCGGAACAGGATCTCGCGGACATTCTGGGTGACGGCGAGACCGTCGAGCGCGCGTTTCAGGTCATCCGTGACCTGCTGATCTTCACGCGTTCACGGCTGATCCTCATCGACAAGCAGGGCATCACCGCGAAGAAGACCGAGTATCACTCGATCCCCTACCGCGCCATCACCCACTTCTCCGTCGAGACCGCCGGCCACTTCGACCTCGAGTCGGAGCTCAGCATCTGGATCTCCTCCAACCCCGAACCGATCAAGCGCACGTTCAAACGCGGCAAATCGATCCTCGAAGTCCAACGCGCACTGGCGACTTTCGTGGGCCGCTGAAAAGCGCTTCACCACAGAGGCGTAGCGCGGCAGAGCCGCAACCACAGCCGCCGTAGGCGGCGAGAATCTGCGCGCCGCGCGCGTACAACCTCCTGTCATCCTGAGCGGGTGGCGGGTGGGTGCGAAGGATCCCCTGCCGACGGAGCGAGTGTCGTGCTTCGGCAGGGGATTCTTCGCCCCCCCATCCCACCGCCCGCTCGGGATGACAGGCGCACATTGCATTGGTTGTCGGGCGAAGCCCGCGCCGTGCCTCTGTGGTGAACCGTCCCCCTTCGATCGGAAGCCTCACACGCGCGCGGCGCGGAACTCGCGGATGCGCCGGCCGGCTTCTTCGAGTGAGGCGAAGTCTTTGGCGAAGCAGAAGCGGAGAAGGCGATCGCCGCGTCCGCTGGCGTAGAACGAGGGGCCCGGAACGGAGGCGACTTTGGCTTCTTCGATGAGGGCCATCGCTGCGTCGGAGGCGTTCGAGAAGGCGTCCGGAATCTCGGCCAGCATGTAGTACGCACCCTGCGGAACGTACGGGCGGAACCCGCCTTCGGTGAGGGCCTGCGCGAGCATGTCGCGCTTGAGTTGATAGTCGGCGGCGAGATTCATGTAGTACTCCTCGCCGATCTCCAGCGCGCGGGCGATGCCCCACTGCAGCGGCGTCGGGGCACACACGTAGAAGAGATCGTTCACCAGACCGATCGGGCCGGTCACGCGGCGATCCGCGGCGACATAGCCAATGCGCCAACCCGTGACGGAGAACGTCTTCGAGAAGCCGCTGATCGTGACCGCGACCTCGCGGTCGACGGCGGCCATGGAGAGGTGCCGCCGCCCGTCGTAGACGATGTACTCGTAGATCTCGTCCGTGTAGCACCAGGCGTTGAACTCGTGGCACAGCGCGGCGATCTTCTCCAGTTCCTCGCGCGTGAAGACCTTGCCGCAGGGATTGGACGGCGTGCAGACGATGATGCCGCGGGTCTTGGGACCGAACGCCGCGCGCAACACGTCGAAGTCGATCGACCAGTCGGGGAGCTGCAGCGGCACGAACTTCGTCTCCACGCCCAGGACCTTGAGCGTGTTGAGGTGGTAGCCGTAGTAGGGCTCGAAGAGGATCACTTCGTCGCCGGCGTTCAGAGTGGCCATGGCCGCTGCGGCGAAGCCTCCCGTCGAGCCCACGGTGACGACGAGCTCGGTCGCCGGATCGACGGAGAAGCCGTTGAAACGCTCGATCTTCGCGGCGATCCGCTCGCGCAACAGATCGATGCCTTCGAACTTCGAGTACGTCGCCTTCGACGAACGGATGGCCTCGCAGGCGCCGTCGACGAGCTCGGGGATGGTGGGAAGGTCGCAGATGCCCTGGCCGAGGTTGATGCCTCCGACGCGCTCGCACTCGCGGGACATGCGGCGGATGTCGGACTGCACCAGTCCTCGGAGGCGGTCGCTGATCTGATTCATGGACGGTAGTGTAGCCTCGGTGAGGCGGTTGGCGGTTGGCGGTTGGCGGTTGGCGGACCGCAAGTGCCGTGTTTTCAGCAAACCACACTCTCAATTCCCCTCGGCACCTCAAGTGCAGACGAGACCGCAAGCGGTCGGCTCGGACCGGTCCAGTGATGCATTCGGCGGCACCGCCAACCGACAACCGATAACCGACCCAAGCGTTGCTCGAAAGGAAATACGGTCCGTGAGAACCTCGAAACTGGTCGTCCTGGCACTCCTCGTCTGTTGCGCGTCGATCCCCGCTGCCGCGCAGCTCACCGACACCTACGTGATCACCGCCGCCGCGAATCTGCAGGGCGGCAACAACACGCGCTGGCTCACGCAGTTCAGCCTGTTCAACCCGCACTTCGACTACGAGCTCAACGTCAGCGTCACGTGGATTCCCACGGGCGGCGCGCCCGGCATCGAGAAGCTCATCGAGCTCCCCGCGAACTCCACCTTCATCACCGACGACCTCCTCGGCGATGTCTTCAACGTCACCGGCGGCGGCTCACTGCTCATCGCCACGTTCCCGGAAGACAACCCGGGCGTGGGGACGGACGTGATCGACCTGGCCTTTCTCGTCACCAGCAACACCTACAACAACGCCGCCTCCGGAACCTACGGCCAGACCATCCCCGGCGTGTGGGCGGGCCTCCTCGACTACGACTCGGATGAGATCAGCGCCATCGCGCATGGCATCGACAACAGCACGCGCCTGCAGTTCCGCACCAACGTCGGCGCCGTGAACCTCGGCCGCTGCGAAGTGAATCTGCGCGTCAGCGCCTACGATGCCGACGGCCGCAAAGTGCTGGACGAAGCGGCCCTGCGCATCCCGCCGCTCGCTCACATCCAGGACCGCCTGCCCGTGACCCTCGAGGGCGGCTCCGTGGAGTTCTTCGTCGAGGATCCCTGCGCCGCGGACAATGACCGCTTCGCCGTCGTCTTCCCCTACACCTCGACCATCGACGACCTCTCCGGCGATCCGAAGTACCAGACCCCGACGCTGCTGGCCACGCCGGGAGTGATCTTCGGCAAGAAGGCCACGAAAGCCATCGTCGACACGACGCAGCTCGGCAAGAAGATCGACTCGGCCTACGCGCGCGGAGTGCGCAGCCAGGCGAGCCGCCTCGGCACGGTCCACCTCACGCGCAGCGAGCGCGGCTGGAAAGTCGCGAAGTAACGCAAACGCCTCACGGCGCGCCGTCAGCGAACGGCGCGCCGCCTCACAGGACGCTCGACCGGCAGGGTCGCGAAGAAGATCTGAATTCCATCCGACTCAAAAACGATGGTCGTGGCGGGAGACGGCTCTCCTGTGGAGCGCCCTCCGAAGTTCACTTGTACAATCGCGCGCCATGCCGGCCGTCACCGCTACGAACCTCCCGCTCCCGCTCGCTCGCCGTGGCAAAGTCCGCGACGTCTATGATCTCGTGGACCGCTACCTCTTCGTCGCCACGGACCGCATTTCTGCGTTCGACGTCGTGCTCTCGCCGGGCATCCCGGACAAAGGGGCGGTGCTGACGCAGATCTCGAACTACTGGTTCCGGCGTTTCACGCAGGTCGAGAATCACCTGCTCGAGAGCGACTTCGAACGGTTTCCGGAGGAAGTCCGGCGCCATGAAGAGCTCCGAGGCAGGAGCGTGCTCGTGAAAAAATGCGAGGTCGTACCGGTGGAGTGCGTGGCCCGCGGATACCTCATCGGCTCGGGACTGAAGGAGTATCAGCAAACCGGCGAGGTTTGCGGGATCCGCCTCCCGGAGGGACTGACCGCGGCGAGCAAGCTCCCGGAGCCGATCTTCACCCCCGCGACGAAGGAAGAGACCGGACACGACATCAACATCTCATTCGAGCGGATGTCGGAGATCGTAGGTCACGATCTGGCGTCGCGGCTGCGTGAGCTGACGTTGTCGATCTACGCGGAGGCCGCGGCCATCGCGCTCGGACGGGGGATCATCATCGCCGACACGAAGTTCGAATTCGGCCTGCTCGATGGCCGGATCGTCTGGATCGACGAGGCCTTGACGCCCGATTCGTCGCGGTTCTGGCCCGCGGACCAATACGTCTCCGGCAGGAACCCACCCTCGTTCGACAAGCAGTTCGTCCGCGACTGGCTGGAGACGACAGGCTGGGACAAAAACCCACCCGCTCCGGAATTGCCGCCGCACGTCGTGGAAAAGACGCGGGAGAAATACCTCGAAGCCTACCGGCAACTGACAGGGGAAAGCCTACAGGTGTGAGCGGAGCGAAGCCGAAGGGCGCAAGCCTCTTGGACGCTTCCTTGAACCTTACCGGGAGGCGTGCAAAGTAGCACAAGTTCGGTAGAAGCGCCACTACTGGAATCTCGGACCGGACTGCCCGTCGATTGGCAACTGTGGAGCGGTGGGCTTTAGCCCAGCGGGCGCTCGCGATGCGCACGCCGAAGCCGGTGAGGCTCTTGGGACACTCGTGCCGAAAAGCCGCGAGCTGCGTCCGAGCCAAGACGGCAGAGGGGAAGTGCTTCGCGAGAGCCCGGTGGGCTAAAGCCCACCGCTCCACAGGCAGCAGTCCGCTGCAGGGATCCTTCGCACACACACGAGCTCGCAACGACTGAGAGGCTGTCGGACTAACATGGCGCGATGCAGCGCCGAACGATGTGGATCATCCTGGGGGCACTCCTGATCACGGCTGCCGTCGGGGTCACGACGGTGGTCTTGGTGTGGCGGGCGGCGAAGGAGGCGGTCCAGGATGCCGTGTTCACGCCGCGGGAAGAAACTCTCGACATCGCAACGCTGGTGACGCAGGTCCGCGAGCTCAATCGCCTGGAGACCGCGTCGATGCGCGTGATCCACGTCGGGACGGTCCGGCAGACCTACAAGATGGTCCCGGACGCCTTGGGCGGCGACGAGATCACGTTCCTGGCGCAAGGCGACGTGATCGCCGGCGTCGATCTATCGCAACTGAAGCCGGACGACCTCTGGCGCTCTTCCGACGGCACGGTCAACCTACGGCTCCCACCCGCACACATCCTCGTCTCGCGAGTCGACAACGAAGGATCGCGCGTGCTGACGCGCAAGACGGGCATGCTCCGCCGCGCCGACATCGACCTGGAAACGCGAGCCCGACAGCACGCGGAGACGAACATCCGCGCCGAAGCGGTGAAGAAGGGCATCCTCCCCCTGGCCGCGAAGAATGCGGAGAAGAAGCTGGCCGAGCTCCTCCACACGCTGGGAGCGGACAAGGTCCGCTTCGTCTCCTCCGGCGGAGGCGTTCGGAGCGAGTAGCCCTCCTTTCGAGTCTTCGCCTCGAGTCTGCGCGGTAAAAAACACGTTGGCCTCGGAGCTGCCGTACGTGCCCCAGGCTATGCCACCCAGCGCCGGCGGCCGTGCCGCCTACAACGCGGCGCGGGCGACGGCGATGGCCCGGCGGAGGGCCATGGACTTGTTCTCGGTCTCGACGTACTCCGTCGCGGGGTCGGAGTCGAAGACGATGCCCGCTCCGGCCTGCACGTACGCTCGATCGTTTGCGAGCGTGATCGTGCGGATGGTGATGCAGGAGTCGAGGTTCCCGTTGAAGCTGAAGTACGCGATGGCTCCGGCGTAGGGACCGCGGCGTGTGGTCTCGAAGCGGTCGATGAGCTCCATGGCCCGGATCTTCGGCGCTCCGCTCACGGTGCCTGCCGGGAAGCATGAGAGAAAGGCGTCGACGGGAGTGTGATCGTCGCGCAGGTGGCCATGGACGTCGGTGACGAGGTGCATGACGTGGCTGTAGCGCTCGATGTGCCGGAAATCCTCGACGCGGACCGAGCCGCTTTCGCAGACGCGGCCCAGGTCGTTGCGGCCGAGATCGACGAGCATCAGGTGCTCGGCATTCTCTTTCGGATCGGCCAGCAGCGAAGCCTCGTGCTCCCGGTCTTCTTCGTGCGTCGCGCCGCGCGGACGCGTTCCGGCGATGGGCCGGGTCTCGACGGTTGTTTGATGCACACCTGACGATGTGCCGGTCTCCCCATCTGACGAAGAGCCGTGGCCCGTCACCCGCACGAGCATCTCCGGGGACGCGCCGACGAGCGTGACCTCGCTGGTTCTCAGGAGGAACATGTACGGCGAGGGATTGATGGAGCGCAATGCACGATAGAGCGTGAGCGCCTCACCCGTCGGATACCCGGTCTCCCAGCGCTGGGAGACGACGATCTGGAAGATCTCCCCCGCGACGATCTCTTCCTTCGCATCGCGCACCATCTGTTCGAACGAAGCCTTCGTGTGGTTGGAGGTGAACGCGTCGCCGGCACTCGCGGCGAAGTCGAGCTCGAGCGGGGCCACGCTGGCTCGGCGCAGTTTGGCGATGGCGCGATCGAGGCGCTCGTTCGCGTCCTCGAGGGTCCCGTCTTTGGTAAAGATGTTGGCCACGACGTGCATCCGCTGCAGCACGTGGTCGAAGACGACGACGTTGTCGAAGAAGAGCAGCTTCGCATCAGGGACGCCATACTCGTCCGGGTGCGAGTCCGGGATGCGCTCGCTCCAGCCGTTCACGCCGTACCCGAAATACCCCACGGCGCCGCCGAAGAACGGCGGGAGTTGATCCTCGCCGCGCACGCGCAAGGGCACCAGCTCTTCGTTCAGCACGCGCACGGGATCGCTGACGGTGGCGTCGAGCTTCAAGGTGCGTCGCGGCTCGAAACCGACGAATGAATAGCGACCCAGGTTCTCACCGCGCTCGACGCTCTCGAACAGGAACGCCTCGCTGTTTCCCTCGGAAAGTGCCGCGAAGGCCACCAGCGGCGTGAGCGTGTCGGCGCTCAGCGTGCGCACGACCGGGATGACGTCATACTCCATCGAAAATCCTCATGAACAGTTGATGCTGCCGCACCGCTTGCGCGCGCAGCAGCTCGAGCCCGCCGATGCGAACGTCCGCCTCGACGGGAGCAGAATCGCCGGAGTAGGCGGCCTCGATGTAAGTGCCGCACCGAGGGATGGCCACGCCCGTGCCGGCCGGCAGTGTATTGATGATCAGGTCGCCGCGGAAATCACGCAGCGCTTCCAAGGGTGCATCCGCTTTGGAGACCGTGCGGTTGTACACCATCGCGGGGATGCCTGCATTCTCGAGCGCGACGAGCGCGGCTCGCGCGGTCGCTCCCGCACCGACGACGGCGGCCTGCCGGGCCTGCGGAAGCAGCGCGGCGAAGCCGTCCACGTCGGTGTTGTCGGCGAAGATGCGTCCGTTCACGTTGACGAGCGTGTTCACGGCGCGCGCACGACGGGCGTTCTCGCCCACCTCCCCGATCGCGGCGAACAGGAAGGCCTCTTCTTTGAAAGGCGTCGTGATGCTGAGGCCGCACGGCTCGCCGCGCAGAAACGCATCCGTGATCTCGTCGAAGCGCTCGATCGAGGCGATCGTGTACGCGGCGGGAACGCCCTTCTCGCGGAACAGGCGGTTGTGAATCGCGGGCGAACGGCTGTGGCTCGCCGGATTCCCGACGATGGCAAAGACGCGCTCCGCGCGCTGAGGCTCCGAGCCGTAGATCTCGCGGGCCCGGGCAAGGGTGAGCTGTCCCGGTGCGGCAACGTTCGTGGCCGCGACGAAGGTCAGCGCGGAGCCGCGAAACGGCGCGAGGATGCGCGAGTAGAGGCCGCGCTCGCCCATGCCGATGACCGTGGACGATGCGCAAGGCGCCGTCCGCAGGAGCTCGAGCAAGCGCTCGTTGTCCGCGAAGTGGTGCGGAGTCGCGGCGAGCTTGGTGTGCGCGCAACCGAGGGCGGACATGTTCGACATGATGGCCTCGATGTCGTGCATGCCCTGGTAGTCGTGATGCGAGATCACGGTGCGCTCGGGCCGTTCGACGGCCACGCCGACGTGCCATTCGACGTCGACGAAGTCGATGCCCGCGGCGAACACCATCCCATGCGAAGTGACGCTCGGCGCACTCCGGTACGTGAGGAGGATCTCCTTCGACGTTGCCGCGCGAATCGCGTGGAGATCGATCGAGGGGAAGCGCTCCGCACGGACTTCGACCAGGTCGTGCTTTTCGCTGATGGCTCGGATCGCGTCGACGGCCGCCTCGCACGTGTCCTCGAGGACCGTGACTACCACCTTCATCGCGTCAGGAGCTCCATGCGCTCCTTCGCGGTCGCGGCGCGACGCGTGTCGCCGGCCCGGCGCCACATGCTCTGCAGGTTGGCAAGCACGCGGTGCAGCGTTTCGCGGCCGCTCCAGGCCCGGAGGTGCTCGCCACTGAGCTGCACGGCGCCGCCGGTGAGCTGGCGGAGCAGCACGCCGATCTCGGGCACAGTCAGCGTTGTGCCGCCGTGAAACGGATCGACGTAGACCTCGTTCAGCTCGAACTGCACTTTGACGATGTAGTGGCCCGGCAGCCCCATGCCCGCGGCGCTCAAACCGATCTTCGTCGCGACGTGGAGAAAGATGATGGACAACGTAATGGGGAGGCCCAGCCGGCGCTCGATGACTTCGTTGAGGTAGGCGTTGCGGGGATCGTAGTAGCCGGTGGTGTCGCCGCGGTAGCCGTCTTCGTCGAACACTTCCGCGTGCAGATGCCCGAGCCGGAAGATGGGAGGCTCGCCCGGCGAGCAGCGGCTCTCCACCCGAGCGGCGAGCGCATCGAGGTCGTCGAGGTAACCCTCGACGTCGATGCGCGGATAGTCCTCGAGCGCGATCAGCAGCGCACCCCGCGCGAGGTTCTCACTCGTGACGCCGCCCTGGACGTACTCGACGAACTGCCGTCTGGCTTCGGCCGGATGGATGAGCATTTCGGTTGGCGGTTGGCAGTGTACCCTTGCCTAGCTGTTCGCTCTTAGCTGGGCTCTTGGCTGTTAGCTCATAGCTGTTAGCTCTTAGTACAGGGTTGGGTTGTCAGTTGTCGGTTCTCGGTTCGTGGTGAGCCATCCGTGACGCGACTGGGTGCTCGGACAACCGATCACCGACAACTGACAACGCGAGCCACGAGTCACCGACTTCCAGAAAGCTGTACTAAGAACCAACAGCCATGAAAATCGCGCGAACAGAAGCCATCATCCTGCACACCTTCCCCGTGCGGGAGCGCGACAAGCTGGTGATCTTCCTGACGCCGGACCATGGCAAGCGGAAAGCCTGGGCGTATGGCGCCCGCTCGAACCGGACCCGCTTCGGCGCGGCGCTGGAGCCGCTGGCGAAGGTGCGCATCGGCTACTCGGAGCGGGAGGGAGAGGAAGTGCTGCGCGTGGAGTCGGTCGATCTGCTGCGGTCTCTGTTCCCGGCGCAACAGAAACTGGTCAGCAGCGTCGCCGCGACGTATCTCGCGGAGCTGGTCGACACGTTCGCCCCCGCGGATGATCCGGCGGAGCTGATCTACCGGCTGCTCGATCGCACCACCGAGGCGCTCCTGGAGGGCGACGATCCGCTGAAGGTGGTGGCGTACGCGGAGATCTGGATGCTGCGTCTGGCCGGCATCTTCCCTTCGCTGCGCGACTGCATGGAATGCGGACAGCCCCTGGAACGACCGCTGCGCTTCGACGAGAAGCTGGAAGGATTCGTCTGCACCACCTGCGCCGGCCGGGGAGCCTTCGTGCTCTCCAACGACGTCGCCGCAGCGATCGACTCGCTGCGCCAGCCCGTCGATCAGTTCCACGCACCCACCGGAGTGCTCCTCGAGATCCGCTCCCTCGCCGGCACCATCCGCCGCAACTTCCTCGGCCACGAGCTCAAGTCGTTCGAGATCCTGGCCACATTGATCGCCAGTCGCTGACTGTTGTCCTTGCCTTTTGTTCGCGGTCTCCCGGCTTCCGTCTTCGCTCCCCTCCGGCGGCGCTGGTTGGCCAAGCCTTGGGCACGCTGTTCGAGCAAAATGCCGGCCTTGGAGCAGTGGATGACATCTTCGCTGTCATCCTGAGCGGGTGGCGGGTGGGTGCGAAGGATCCCCTGCGGTAAACGAAGCCCTCGCAGATTGGAAGAGACCGCGGTTCTCGTGTTCGCACGCTCCTCGTTCTTCGCCGAGATCCTTCGCACCCACCCGCCACCCGCTCAGGATGACAGGCTGGGAAAGCCGCGGATTTCTGCACAGGAAATGACAAGCAGATTGGAGGAGACCGCGGTTCTCGTGTTCGCACGCTCCTCGTTCTTCGCACGAGATCCTTCGCACCCACCCGCCACCCGCTCAGGATGACAGGCTGGGAAAGCCGCGGATTTCTGCACAGGAAATGACAAGCAGATTGGAGGAGACGCGGTTCTCGTGTTCGCACGCTCCTCGTTCTTCGCACGAGATCCTTCGCACCCACCCGCCACCCGCTCAGGATGACAGGCTGGGAAAGCCGCGGATTTCTGCACAGGAAATGACAAGCTGGAAATAGCCGCGCGAATGTCTCGGAAGTCTCACGCCATCCACCGCAAAATCACCTCTCCCAACTCCCGCTCGCGTCCCGCGAAGCCGTGGTCCGCACCGGCCATGATCGCCAGCTCGACGTTGGGCTTCGGGCCCAGGACCGCGGACAGTGTGGCCACGCAGCGCGAGACGTCGTTCGCGTACGCGTACTCGTCGTTCTCGCCGTAGAGGAACAGCGACGGCTTGCGGATGGCGCGGAGGTGGCGGAAGCGGGGGCGGCGCGACAGGCGGACCTTGCGGATCTCTTCGAGGAAGGGAAACACGTTGTAGTCGCCGTCCGGGTTGGCCATGTCGTAGAACGAGCGCCAGCTCATGAAGAGCGGCGAGATGGCCGCGGGCACGAGCTCGCCGCCACGTCGCGCGCGGATGCGCTCCCGCGCCTTCACCAGTGCGGCGGCGAAGCGGCGCGGGCCGAGTTGCTCGTAGAGCATGCCCGTATCGTCGCCGCCGCCGAGGAGCACGTAGCGCTTCACGCGGTTGCGAGGCTTGTAGTGATCGTAGACCGCGATCTTGTTCGCGCCGGTGGAGTGGCCGACGAGCGTGACGTCGGTGTAGCCGCGGCGGCGGAGCTCGCGCAGCGCGCCGTCGATGTCGAAAACGCACTCGCGGATGCGCTCGAAGGCGAAGCCGCCCAGCTCGGACCCAAGGCGGCGGACGATGTGCGAGCCGCGATTGTTGAACGGGAACCAGGCCATGCCCGCGCGCGTGAAGACTTCCGCCAGCGCGTTGGTGCGCTTCGACTCGAACACCGACGAGCCGCCCGTGCCGTGCAGAAAGATCCCGACGCGGTTCGTCCTCCGCCGCGGCTCGTAGAGCACACCCGCCAGCGGAGCGCCGTCCGTGGCCTCGAACCTCAGGAGCCGGACGAGCGGCTCAGTCGCATGCCGTCCCAACGCCACACGTCCTCCTTCGTCAGATGCGCGCCCCCGAGCCAGAAGTCGGGATCGTTGATGGTCAGGTTGTCGACGTCGCCGCGCAGCACCGTCTCTCCCACCGGCGTGATGGTGAAGATCGCCTTCGGGAGCTCGCCCACCATGGTCACCAGCGGCACCGCGCAGGTGGACATGGCCCGGAGAAGCTGGAAGATCTCCGTGTCGCCGAACCCGAATCGTCGCTCGCGACCGCTGATCTGGTCGAAGAGCGTGCCGAAGTCGCCGATGCCGGCACCGATGAGCTCGAGCGCGTGCGCTTCGATGCGGCCGAGGCCATTCTGCACGGAAGGGAAGCGCGATGCGTGCAGCGTCAACCCTTCCCGCAGGAACGGGAAGTCACGCACATCGCGATCCAGCCAGGCGTTGAGCTCCATCGGATCGGGCGAGGTGTAGGCGCGCCAGGCCTGCCGCGCGATCACCAGCATCGACGGCAGCACGGCCGCGCGCGACTCGAACAGCAGATACAGGTCGCGCTCCCGATCCTGACCGAGCGGCTCGGGCACCCACACCGCGGACATGCGCGTGTCGCCAAATCGTTGCAGCAGATAGAGGAGGTGCGCCAGGCAGTACAAATCGTGCTCGAACCAGAGCACGATCTCTCCGCTCTCGGGCGCGGCATCGAGGCGCTGTTCCTGCTCGAGCACTTCCGTGCGCACACGGAGCAGATCCTCGCCATAACGTCCGGCCAACGCCTGCGCGCGCACCTCGATCCACTGGTCGCCCGGGACGACGGCACCGGTGACGAGGGACTCGCGGAACGCGATGTGCTGGCCGGGGATGCCGCTCCGGCGCGCCAGGGAAGCCACGACGTCGCCGTTGTGAAAATGGATCACGGGCGCCACCGCATGCCGAGCCACCAGCGTGTCTCGCCTTTCGTGATCGGGGTGCCGGAGCTGGTCCCGGGATCACTGCCGAGGATCCGGGCCGCGCCGGCGGTGACGTCGAGACCGGGGAGTTTCAAGATGGGAAAAGGATCGAGATGAATGACTGCCTCCAGGCCCGCCAGGGCCACATGTGCCGAGCCGAGCTCGTGACGCTGATAGAACGCGTTGAAAGGAATCCTGGGCACGCTCGTTTCGACGCGCCAGCCATCGTACTCATCACCGGTGAGCGTCGCCACCGGCAAAGCGGGATCGAGGACGCGCAGTGCGTAGGCGGAGCGGGGCAACAACGAGGATGACAGCCCGCCAAGGGTCACTGCGTCGCCCCCGTCATGCTGATACCGCACCGCGACGCGCATGGACCCACTGCGGACCGAGGCCGCCAGCACGGCGCGGTAGTGATCCTCGTCCACTTCGATGCGTAGCGCCTCCTCGAAACGCGTCGCGCCGCGCGTTTGTCTCGTCGCGAACGCGCCGGAGGCGAAGAATCGCTCGGAGAGCAGCGAGCCGGCTTCGAGCGTCACACGCGAGCGCGGAAACGGACGTGTCCAGATCCCGCGGAGCTCCACGCCGCCGTCATCATCGGTGCTGTAGCCGTGAGCATGAAGCTTCACGGGCCAGCCGCGCCAGGCGGTCGCAAGCGCGACTCCTTCGACATCGCCGAGCGATGCGAGCAGCAGCGTGTCGAGGCGGCCGACCACGTCTCCGAACCGCACGCCCGCTTCGGTGGAGCGGAAGTCCGTCGCGAAGTTCTGGCCCACGAGCCACGACCACTCCTGACGCCCGATGCCGTACGGTCTTCCGGGCGCGACCGTCGTTGCGCGAGAGGGCGTCTCCTCGCGTGCGATGGGCAGCGGAGAGAGCGCGGGAACCAACTCCGGGTCATACGCCGGAGGCTCGCTCGCCACGTCTACGACCGGCTCCAACACGCGAACGACGTAGCCATCGGGCTCGAGACTCATGAAGAACACCCGGCCATCGGGCGACGGTGCCGCGTCGAAGGCGCCGCCGCTCGCGCGCGTGACTGGCGTCGGAGCGCCGCCCGTGACGTTCACGCGAACCAGTTCCGCAAATCCTCGCGCGAATACCGTGACCACGAGCTCGTCGTTCGAGAGCCAGGCTGGTGAGGCCGGGTCGCCGGGCACGGCAATCTCCTGCTCGTCGACGAAGAGCGTCCAACGTCCGCCGCGATGCGCGACGTGCGCGATGCGCGTCCCGTCGGGACTGACGCGCGGCGCGGTGATGACGTGGTCGATCGTTGCTTCCCCGCGCGGCGTGACTTCGCCCGTCGTGAGATCGACGGTGACCAGTTGCGTCGCGCCGAAGCGGCTCCGCACCGCGATCGCACGGTTGGCGTCGATCGGGTCCGCGTCACGGACGTCTGCCAGGGCGGTGATGCGCGTCAGACGCGCGAAGTCCCAGCGGTACAGATCGAAGTGGAAGACTCCATCGGCATCCGGAACGCGGTGCGCGAAGACGATCGCCTTCCCGTCGCGAGTCCAGCGTGGCGCGCGAATGTCGCCGCCGTCCGGCATCGTCAGCGAGTGCACGGCCTTGCGCGGCAGTGGACGCGCGCGCATCGGTGCGACGTCTTCCGGATCGCGCGCGAGGATGGTCTCCATTCGCTCGTTGAAGGACCGCTCTTCCTCGTCCGCCGCCGATGTCGACCAGACCACGAGTCGCTGCGGCTGGTTTCGAGCGCGCAGCACCAGGGCGAGCTGTGTGCCATCAGGGGAGACGGCGGGCTCGCCGCTTGCGCGCGGTGTCTCCTGGAAGAGCACTCCCTCCTGAAGCTCCGACCCCTTTTTGAGCATCATCGCGGAGGCGGTCAGCTCTGCGAGGAACTGTCCGTACAGCCGATCCGGCCGATCGCCGAAGACGCCCGTGAAGGCCGCGTCGAACGAGCGCCGGCGCCGCGCCGTCATGCGCGACCAGAGACTGCGCAGTGCATCCGGAGAGGTGCGTCGCTCGAGCCATTCGAGGTAGGCCGAGCCCATGAGATAGGCCATCGACATCCCGAGGAAGCGCTGGTCGGAGTCGAGCTGGCCGTAGGTCGGGAGACGACCGCTCTCCGCCCAGCGGCGGAGGATCAGCGCGCGGATCGTGCTCGTGGGACGGCCGGCGCCCGTCAGGCGTCCTTCGACCACCGTGGCATAGCCTTCGAGCACCCAGCGCGGTGCGCGCAGCGTGATCGGATTGAGCGGCAGCGCCTTCTCGAGCACCCGCTCCCAAGGATTGCGCGAAGGCCTGAGCATGTGCACGAGGTGGGTGGTCTCGTGGACCGCGAGCAGGTCGATCCAGTGTCCGTAGGCGCCGAGTTGCTCGTCCGGACCGGGAGGCTCGGCATAGAGGATCATTCGCGGCGTGTCGAGCAGCGGCCACGCCACACCATTCGGCTCGGCGATGGGATTGACGATGAGCACGTCGATGATCTGAGGAGGCGTGAAGCCCACTTCCGCGGAGACCTCGAGCCGGATCGACTCCAGGCGCGCGGCGGCGCGCGTGGCCCAGGCCTCGTATTCCGCCGGGTAGTGAATGCGGAAGTGAGGAAGCGCGATCGTGCGCCACTCCGCGGCCGCCGACTGCGCGAACGATGAAGGTGCGAGCCCCGCAAACGCGAGCGTGGCAGCACAGAGCAGGACGGCGATTCGGTTCATGCGGCGTGTTAGTGTACGAGGCATGTGGAAGCGACTGTTTCTCCTCCCTGCAACATTCGTGTTCGCGCTCTCCGAGGCCGGTCAGGAAAAGGCCGTGCTCGTGGTCCACGGCGGAGCGGGGACCATCACCCGCGCGACGATGACTCCGGAGGCGGAGCAGCAGTATCGCGCCGCCCTCGAGCAATCGCTCAAGGCCGGCCATGCCGTCCTGGCGAAAGGCGGCAGCAGTCTCGACGCCGTGGAAACTGCCGTCCGCGTGCTGGAAGACAACCCTCTGTTCAACGCGGGCAAGGGAGCCGTCTTCACACACGACGGTAAGAACGAGCTCGATGCCTCCATCATGAACGGCAAGACCAAGGCCGCCGGCTCGGTGGCCGGAGTGTCGATCATTCGCAATCCGATCAGTGCCGCACGCGCGGTCATGGAGAAGTCCGAGCACGTGATGATGGCCGGCCGCGGCGCGGAGCTCTTCGCGACGAGCCTGGGCCTGGAGATCGTCGACCCGCAATACTTCTGGACCGAGCGCCGCTGGAAGTCGCTGCAGCAAGAGCTCATCAAAGAACAGGGACAGAAACCGCAAGCCGTGCTCGATGGTCCCGACGAGAAGAAGTTCGGCACGGTCGGAGCGGTGGCCGTCGACCGCCTCGGCAATCTCGCCGCGGGCACCTCGACGGGCGGAATGACCAACAAGAAATACGGTCGCGTCGGCGACGCCCCCATCATCGGCGCCGGAACCTACGCCGAGAATGAATCCGTCGCGGTCTCGGGCACGGGACACGGAGAGTTCTTCATCCGCTGGACCGTGGCCTACGACATCGCCGCGCTGGTGAAGTATCGCGGGATGAGCGTCGCCGCCGCCGCGGAGGAAGTGGTCCACAAGAAGCTCGCACCCGCGAAGGGCGAAGGCGGCGTGATCGCCCTCGACGCGAAAGGCAACTTCGCGATGCCGTTCAACAGCGAAGGCATGTACCGCGGCTGGATCGGCGCGGACGGCGTCCCGCACGTGTCGATCTATAAGTGAACCGGGGGACCGGTTCACCACATGAACCGTCGACTTACCACGAGTTCGCGCGGCACACACACAACCCCCTGTCATCCTGAGCGGGCGGTGGTGTGGGTGGCGAAGGATCTCGTGCGAAGAACGACGAATGTGACGAGCACGAGAACCGCAGTTTCGTCCAACCTGCGAGGGTTTCGCTTACCGCAGGAGATCCTTCGCGCCCACCCACCACCCGCTCAGGATGACAGGTTGGTAAAGGCGCGGATTTCTGCTCACGATGAAAGGCCAATGCATCAGGCTGTACTGCCAACCTCCTCTGTGCCTCCGTGCCTCTGTGGTGATCGTCCCTCCTCTTGACGAAAACGAACGTTCGTACTATTTTGCCGCTCACGGAGGCAGCCATGAACGACGCCATCAATCCCAAGTTCGTCTTCTTCTCCCCCATCCAGAATCGCGTGGACCTGGTGGATCATGTCGACCACGCCATCATTGCTCTCGATGGACGCGCGCCGATTGGAGGCGACTGGAACCTCGAGTCCCTGCACCCCGTCGCTGGCGATGCATCGCTCCGTGTGGAGCTGTGGGTCAGCGATCTGGGCGACTTCACCTGCACGTACGGCTTCGTGATCACCAGCGAGGACGGCTGCACGGCACACGCGCGGGGTGAGCGAACGGTGGTCAATGTCGACAGCCGCTCGCGTCAGGCCGTAAAGTGGAGCAACGACTTCCGCGACTCGCACCTGGAGTTGCTGAAAGACTTGCCCGCCTATGCCTGAGAGCCTTCGAGCCAAGCGCATCGCAGTTCGCCCCAAGACGCCGGCCGGCTCGGCGATGAAGGGCGTACGCACGCGGCAGAGCATTCTGGAGCGCGCGGTCGATGTGGCTTCACTCGAAGGACTCGAGGGTCTGACCATCGGTCGTCTGGCCGAGGAGCTGAAGATGTCCAAGAGCGGCCTCTTTGCGCACTTCGGCTCGAAGGAAGAACTGCAGATCGCGACCATCGAGGCCGCATCGCAGCGCTACATCCACGAGATCTTCCAGGCCGCGATCCGGGAGCCCCGAGGGTTTCCTCGCCTCCTGGCTATCTGTGAGGCGTGGCTCTCCTACATCCGCCGCCGCGTGTTCCCGGGCGGCTGCTTCTTCGCCGCCGCTTCGTTCGAGTTCGACAGCCGGCCCGGCCCTGTCCATGACCGCATCCGTCAGCTCATGGACGACTGGATCGGAGCCCTGGAACGAGCCATCCGCATGGCCCAGGACGAGGGACACCTGCAACGCGAGGTCGACCCTTCCCAGCTCGCCTTCGAGCTGAACTCGCTCTTCTTCGGCGCGAACTTCTCGTACCACCTGCGCCACGACGAGCACGCGCTGGAGAAGGCGCAGAAGGCGGTGGAGTCGCGCTTGAACGGCCTTCGGACCAAGGGGCGTTCAGCGCGCAGGTCGATCGAACGAGCCACTGTCTCATCGGAGGATTAAATTAATCCGAGAGCAGGCGCCGCCCCCGTCCTTGGACTACGATCGTAGAATGGCGTGGCCCAGGGGTTTGCGCGGCAGAAAGCACGTTGGCCTCGAAGCGACCGCACGTGCCCAAGGCTATGCCAACCAGCGCTGGCGGCCGTGCCGCCCTAGCTCGCTTGCCTCTTTGGTGGCGGCGTCGCTCGAGGCTCGCCAGAGGGCATCGCGTTGATCACCGACCGCAGTAGCTGGTTGACGGCTTCCGACGACTGAAAAACGCTGGCCACGTCCTCGTCGAGAACGACGGCAACGACCGATTTCCCCTTGAGCCGCTTGGCAAAGCGGTTCGGACGTTTGAACTCCAGATCGTATTCCGGTCGCAGCTCGTCGGGTGCTTCAGCGGATGAGACTTTCTTCATATCTTCTGCGCTCTTTTCTCGCCGCTTGCCGTGCATGAATGATGCGGATCGAGTCGCCACGCTCGGTGAAGCTTACCAGCAGTAGCCGCCCCTCGATAGAGAGCCCGCTGATCAGCTCGCGATGCTCGCCGATCGAATGATCCGGATCATCGTCGATCCTGGCGTGGTCATCGTAAAAGACGGTGGTCGCTTCTTCGAACGTCACGCCGTGCTTTTGGACGTTCGTCTTCGCTTTGTTTCGATCCCATTCGAAACGCGTCTCACCATCCTCGCTCATGATGCGGATTCTAGCCGGTACGACCGGCGGCGCTGGTTGTCATAGCCTCGGGCACGTGCGGTCGCTCCCCTTTCTACCTCGCGGGCTCCTAACGATTGGTGAGTCGTGCGCTTGCGAACACGCACAAGTCGCGCCTCACCTGATGGAGCCGTTCCGCCGCCGGACGTGCACAAAATGTTCACGGGGCGTTTACTGCCGAAATGCGGTCTCGGGCGTTCAATGGGGAGAACTCGAAACAGGAGGAACTTGCGCATGTCCGAAGACTCGGGCCTCACCCGTCGTACGGTGATTGGCGTGGGCGCCGCAGCATTGGCGACCGTGGCCACCTCGGATCTCTTTCACATCTCGTCCGCCCTGGCGGACACCGGGCCGACGCCGGGCGTCGGGTACTTCGCGCGCTTCGGCGTCACGGAGAAGCTGATCCGGGACACGTTGGGTGCGGCACTGTCGAAGGGCGGCGGCTATGCAGACGTCTTCTTTCAACATCGCGTCACCAACAACCTCAACCTCGAGGACGGGGCCGTGAACCGGGCCTCCGCCAATGTGGGCCTGGGCGTCGGCGTGCGGGTGCTCAAGGGAGACCAGACCGGCTACGGGTTCACCGAGGACATCACCGCGGAGGGACTCCGCCGTGCCGCGCTCACGGCTGCGGCCATTGCGCAGGGTCCCGCGAAGAATGCCCCCGTGCGCTTCCATGCGATGGACCAGAAGCCCAACCGCTATCCCGTGAAGTTGCGTTGGGATGACGTCCGCCCTCAGCAGAAACTGGCCATGCTGAACGGCCTCAACGACAAGACCTTCAAGGCGGACCCTCGCGTGAAGAAGGTCAACCTGGGCTTCATGGATCAGGGCAGCGTCATCCTCATCGCCGACTCCACCGGCCGCATCGTGGAAGACGCGCAGCCGATGACGACACTGTACGTCTCCGTGGTCGCGGAGCAGGACGGGCGTCGCGAGAACAACAGCATCAACCGCGCCGCGCGCTCCGACTTCAGCTACTACACGCCCGAGCGTCTGGACGGCCTGGTCAAGAACGTGGTCGACAAGACCGTCGTGCTCTTCGACGCCGTGCAGCCACCCGCGGGCGAGATGCCCGTGGTCATGGCCGCAGGCGCTGCCGGCATCCTCCTGCACGAGGCCATCGGCCACGGCATGGAGGCGGACTTCAACCGCAAGAACGTCTCGATCTTCTCGGACAAGATCGGCAAGGCCGTAGCCAAGCCGTTCGTCAGCATCGTGGATGAGGGCACGCAGGAAGCCGCGCGCGGCGCGCTGAACGTCGATGACGAGGGCAATGCCGTCGGACGCACGATGCTCGTCGAGAACGGCACGCTCGCCAGCTACCTGCACGACTCCATCTCCGCGAAACACTACGGCGTCAAACCGACCGGCAACGGACGCCGCCAGGGTTACGAGCACGCGCCCATGCCGCGCATGCGTTCCACGTACATGCTCCCCGGTCCGCACAAGCACGACGAGATCGTAGCCTCCGTGAAGCACGGCATCTATGCCGAGCTCTTCTCCAACGGCCAGGTCAACATCGGCGCGGGCGACTTCACCTTCTACGTGAAGAACGGCTATCTGATCGAGGACGGCAAGCTCACCAAGCCGATCAAGGACGTGAACATCGTCGGCAACGGACCGACCGTGCTCGGCCTCATCGACATGGTCGCGGACGATCTGAAAATCGACGAAGGCGGCTGGACCTGCGGCAAGGACGGCCAGTCCGTGCCCGTATCGCAAGGCCTGCCGACGGTACGCGTTTCCGCCATCACGGTCGGCGGACGCGCGGAGAAGAAGGGGTAAGCCATGGCCAGGACGAGCAACGAACAGGACATGCTGGCCATCGCGCAGTCGTGCATCGAGATCGCCAAACGGGCGGGTGCGAAGGATGCGGGCGCGCGCGCGTATCGCGTTCGGGACGTCTCGCTCGACTACCGCGAGGGCAGCGTCGAGAAGATCTCCGAGGCCACCACGCGCGGCGTGCAGATCCAGCTCTACGTCGACGGCCGCTACTCCACGGCCTCGACGAGCGACCTCCGTCCCGACGCCTTGAAAACGTTCATCGCCGACTCGGTGGCCATGGCCAAGGCCATCCCCGCCGATCCGTTCCGCGCGCTGCCGGACCCGGCACTGTACAAAGGTCAGGCGGCGCTGGACCTCCAACTCGAAGACCCGAAGTACGCGACGGTCACCGCGGATGACGGGCGCCGCATCGCCAAGGTGATTCACGACGCGGCCCGTGCGGTCAAAGGCAGCCAGGCCATCAACAGCGTCACGTCCTCCTTCACCAGTAACCTCGCCGAGAGCTGGATGGTCACCTCGAATGGCTTCTCCGGCGCGAGCCGCGGCACGTCGTTCTTCGTCTCCGCGAACGTCAGCGCGCAGGATGCGGATGGTCGCCGTCCCGAGGAGTACGACTATGCGGGCTCACGCTTCTGGAGCGGCGTGCCCGATCCGGCCGGCGTCGGCACGCGTGCCGCGGAGCGCACCTTGCGCCGTCTTCAGGCCAAGAAGGGCGAGACCAACGCCATGACCGTCGTAGTCGACCATCGCGCCGCGGGCCGCCTCATCGGCATGCTCCTCGGCCCACTGAGCGGCGGCTCCCTGCAGCAGAAACGGTCCTTCTTCGAAGGGAAAGTGGGCCAGCAGATCGTGCATCCGATGGTCTCGATCACGGACGACCCGCTCGTCGCGAAAGGGTTCGGCTCACGCAAGTTCGACGGTGAAGGCCTGGCCGCGAAGCCGCGTGTCATGATCGAGAACGGCGTCCTCAAGGCTTACTACATCGACACGTACTACGGCCGGAAATTGAAGATGGAGCCCACCAGCGGCTCGCCGTCGAACCTGACCTGGAAGCTCGGGACCAAGTCGCAGAAAGAGCTCCTGGCGGACGTAAAGGACGGCCTGCTCATCAGCAGTTTCATCGGTGGCAACTCCAACGGCGGCACCGGCGACTTCTCGGTCGGCGTGGTCGGCTTCCGCGTGCGCAACGGCATCATCGCGGAGCCCGTCGGGGAGATGAACCTTTCCGGAAATCACGTCGAGTTCTGGAAGAAGCTCGTGGCCATCGGCAACGACCCCTTCCCCTACTCGCAAATGCGCTCTCCTTCTCTGGTGTTCGAGAACGTGAGCGTCGCGGGAGTGTGAACGGGAGTGGTTGGCGGTTGTCGGTTGTCGGTGAGATGGAGTGTCGACGTCAAGTCCCCACGAACCGACAACTGACAACCGGCAACCGTGAGTCAGATCGTTTCCGCGCGTTCCGCGCGGACGCCGGCGAACATCGCGGCCGCGCGATCGCGCGCGGCCGCGTCGTCGAAGGCACCGACGATCGTGGAGCCGGAGCCGCTCATGCCGGCCCACTTGGCTCCGGACGCGATGAGCCGCTCCTTCAGCGTGCGTAGACGCGGCAGCATCGCGAACACGGGCGCCTCGAAGTCGTTCGTGAAGTTCGCGAAGTCGCGATAGGCGTCCATGCCGAGGGCGTCGGAGTAGGTCGTCACGCGCGCGAACGCGTCCTTCGTGAGCACGCGTTCTTCGGGCAACAACAGTAACAGCGGAACGCCGGCCATGGGTGGCATCGGTGTCAGCACCTCGCCGCGGCCGGTGGCGTAGGCAGTGCCGCCCATCAAGAAGAACGGGACATCGGAGCCGAGGCCGAGCGCGAGTTGAGCGAGATCGCTCCGGCCTGTACCAAACGCCAGGAGCGTCGTCGCGGCGTTCGACGAGCCTCCGCCGAGACCTCCGCCCGCAGGGATCCGTTTGCGCAACTCGATCGCCGACGGCGGAGCACTCACCGCGTGGGCGGCGCGCAGGATCAGGTTCGTGTCGTCGGTGGGGATCGAGGGATCGTCGCACGTGAGCGTGAGCCGGTCCGCGTCGCGAAACGTCAGTTCGTCATGGAGGGAGATCGTCTGGAACACGGTCTCCAGGTCGTGAAACCCGTCCGCGCGCCTGCCGGTGATGCGCAGCGCCCAATTAATTTTCGCGAACGACTTCCACATGCTCGAGCTCGACGCGGTCCGTTCCGCGAGTGATGACGACGTGCTTGGCGGGAAAAGCGGGAGGCTCGAAGACGACGCGAATCTGCCCAGCGGTCGTTGAGGCCGGGCCGGCCGGCGTCATCTCGACGATCAACTCATCGTTGGGCGGCAGGCCGAGGAGCAGCATTGCGGTTTCGGCAGGCGTGAGCCCCGCGGCTCGCAGGAAGTCGAACGACGCGGGCGCGACTTCGGGATCGGTCGTGATGCGATCCCCGTCCGCGGTCATGGTCATCGCTCGCGTGCCCACGGGTGTGTAGGCGATCAGCTCCATCCGCTGCGCGTCGAAGACCGCAAGCTGCGCGCGGAACGATTGTGTCTTCCCATCAGTCGTGGCCCGCACGCGCATCAGGCTGCGCATCCCGCGGAAGTTCTGGCGCTCCTCGCGCAGTCGCGCGGTTGCGGCTTCGGCGGTCGGCGCCGCCAGCGGCGCGATGGCCTCCCCCGCGGGACGGCCGGTCCGGCAGGCGGACAGGAGGAGGAACAGCAGCGTGAGAAAGAGTGAGCACCTCTCGCGCTTGACCTGGTCCGTGGAGCGGTGGGCTTTAGCCCTCCGGGCACTCGCGACGCATGTCCCGAAGCCGTGTGAGGCTCTTGGGAGAAGTCTGCCGAGAGCCGCGCGGGCAGAGGGGACGTGCCTCGCGAGAGCCCGGAGGGCTAAAGCCCACCGCTCCACTGGTTTCGTTCGTTCACTGAGCTTCGCCTGCGAGAGGCTGCTTCCGCTCAGTTCATCCGCCACTACTTCTTCTCCAACTCGGTGATCTTGGAGCGGATCTTCTCGACTTCCTTGGCCTCAGGATCGAGGCTGAGTGCCGTGCGATAGGCGATCAACGCGCGATTCATATCGCCGCGCTTGGCGAGCACGTCGCCGAGGTGCTCGTGAACCGTGGCGTCGTGCGGGAGGAGGCTGGTGGCGTCGGTCAAATACTTCTCGGCGAGCTCCAGATTGCCGAGCCGGAAGTACACCCATCCCAGCGAGTCGACGTACGCGCCGTTGTTCGGCTCTTTCCCGACCGCGCGCACCAGCATCTCATGCGCGCGCTCGAGGTTCGAGCCGCTCTCGGCCCACATATAGCCGAGATAGTTGAGCGACGGCGCATGCTCCGGGTCCGCTGCCAGAAGTGCCAGGAACGTCTCCTCGGCGGCTTTGCGGTCGCCGGCCCGTTCGTGCAGCGAGCCGAGCTGGAACCGCAGATCGACATCGTCCGGCTTCACTCCGGAGGCCGCCTTGATGAGGGCCACGGCCGCGGCATTGTCTCCCGCGGCTACGTACGCTTCGGCCGCCGCAATCGTGTTGCGCGTACCGAGCTTGGTCTGCAGGGCAGCCTGCTGCGCGGCCTTGCCTTTCTGTCCGGCTCGCACCATGGCCTCGATGTAGCGGGCGTTGAGGAAAGGATCGGTGTCGAACTTCGACACGAGCGGCTCGAGCAGGGCCACGGCCTCGTCGTTCTTCTTCTGACGCTTCAGGGCTTCCAGCGCGATGTTGATGGCCTGCGTGTTCGGCTTGTCGCGGAAGACGAAGATGGTGCGGGCGGTCTCGATGGCGGCCTCGTTGTTGCCCTTCTGCAGATCGACGTAAGCGAGTTGCGTCCGCGCCATCGCGCTGAGGTGATCGGGCAGATCGCCGACTCCGAGCAGGCGCTGGAAGGCCTGGGAGGCCTCGTCCCACTTCTTTTGCCCGGCCAGGCTGAGGCCGAACCCGGCGATGACATCCGAGTCGTTCGGCTCGATCTGCAGCAATGCGCGAAAGTGGGTCTCCGCCTCCGCGTACTGATTGAGATCGTTGAGCGACTCCGCGAGATAGAAGAGCGAACGGCTGTCTTTCGGATCCGCGGCCACCAGAGCCTTGAAGCGGTCGCGTGCATTGCGGGCGTTGCCACCGCGCAGATAGAAGTACGCCTGCTGCCGCTGCATCTCCAGATTCAGCGGATCCTCATCGATGAGCGGCTGCAGGATCGCTGCGCCCTTCTCGAACTCGTTGCCCTGAGTGTAGATGTCCAGCAGTTGCATGATGGCCGGTCCGAAGGTCGGATCCACCGCCACGGCGCGCTCGAGATACCTTTTCGACTCGTTGCCGCGTCCCAACTTGGTCAGGACCTGAGCGTACTGGTAGTTGAGCGCACGCTGGTCCGGGCTGCGCTCGACCATGGAAGCAAGCACACGCTCGGCATCTGCATGCCGGCCCAGTGACGTGAAGATGTGAGCCACGGCGATACCGGACGAGAGGTCGTCCGGAGAAGACTTGTAGGCAGCCTGGAGATACTTGAGCGCCTCTTCGACGCGGGCCCGATCGGAACTGCCGCGATCGAGGAGCAATCGTCCCAGAACCCGGTTCGCGTCATAGAAATCAGGATGGGTGCTGAGGACGGCACGCAGCTCGGTCTCGGCACGATCGACGCGGCCAGCGTCGATGAGCATCATGGCCCGCTCGTAGCGCAAGACCGGATCATTCGGATTCTTGTTGATGACCTTGTCGATCGCGTCGAGGGCGTCGTCATAGCGCCCCTCTTCCGCGGCCACTTTGGCCATCAGAAAATCGTAGGTTTCGCTTGGAAACTCCTGCGCACCCGCGACCGCGGAAAGCGAGAACACCACCAGGAGCAGTACCGCGTATTTCTTCATTGATGTCATCGTAGCACCCATGATTTCCGCCCACTTCTGCGCGCGGACGGAACTGACAACCCACAACACCTGCCGGAGAATCCAGCGCGCGTGCCATCTTTGTTTCAGGGCATTGCGCAGGGGCAGGGGGCAGGGCGCAGAGGTGGGGCTCTCCGACATCCCTACCCCCTCTGCGTTTCTGCCCCCTCCTCCTGCGCCTGGCCCTGCATCCTGCGCCCTGTGTGAGCCCACGCACTGTGCCCTGAACCCTGATTGTGCTAAAACCGCGTTGGAAAACGGCGAACCGGGCAGGCGCCGCCACTCCAAAGGAAGAGCGAGCGCGAGTGAGTCTGGAGCGGATCGAGATCACCCCTTTCGTGGTGATCGCTGGTGAGATCCTGCAGCAGCGGAGGACCGGGTATCTCACGATCCTCAAGCCGCCGCTGCGCAAAGTGCTGTACTGGTCGCAAGGCGAGCTGATCCTGGCCGTTTCCGCGGCTCCCGAGGACTCGCTCATGGAGTACCTGCTCCGCCGCAAAGCCGTGCCCGCCGAACGGGCCCGAGCCGTGTTCAGCGGCGATCCCGCGCAGGCGGTCGACGAGCTCCATCAGTCCGGGCTGCTGGACCTCTCCACGCGACAGGCGCTGCTTCGCGAATGGCTGACGCAACAGGTGCTGCCGCTCTTTTCGCTCGATGAGGGAACCGCCGCGTTCCACGAAGAGGAAGCTCCGGCGCCGGAGCGGCGGGTCTTCCTGCAGTCGATGGCGGCCCTGGTGCTGGACGGCGTCCGCGCCATCAGCAACGGTCTGGTGCTGCGCCGCTCGCTCGGCGACCTCAAGCGTCTCATCCACGCACCGCGCGACAGCCGCTTCACCATCGAAGCGCTGCCGTTGTCCGACGTGGAACGGGCCATGGTCTCCGCCCTCACGGGTCCGGCTTCGATCGAAGTGTTCCTCCGACGATTCGCGTCGCAGTCCGTGGCGGTCGCCAAGGTCGTGATCGCCATGATGACCCTGGGCGTGTTCGCGCTGTACGAGGAGCGCCAGGAGGAAGCACCGGCCGATTTCGCGGACATGCAGCGCGACATGGAGCTCCTCGCCGCCATCGGATCCAGCGATCAACGCTCCCTGAAGGCCGTGGCCTTCTCGCGGCAATTGCAGTCGCTCGACCACTATCAAGTGCTCGACATCCCCCGAGCCGCCACACGCGCGCAGATCCTCACCGCGGTCGAGGCCTTGCGGCAAAGACACGATGCGGCCACCTTCCCTCCCATCGTGCGCGACTCGCTCCAGTCCATTCACCGCCGGCTCGACGAGGCGCTGGAGGTGTTGAAAGACACAGGCCGCCGCGCCGCGTACGACAAGCTTCTGCACGCTCGCACGGGCGAGAATGCCGACGCCCTCCAGCAGCGCCTGACGCAGCGCTCCGTCGCCCATCAGAATTATCTGAAGGCCCAGGAGCTGACGAGCCAAGGCGACTACTACGGCGCCATCCTGCTCCTCAAACAAACCGTTCACTTCGTGCCCGATCACGCCGACGCCTGGGCTCTGCTCGGCGCCTGCCAGGAACGCAACCCCCGCTGGCGCCGCGACGCCGCGGAGAGCTACCAGATGGCGCTCTCCATCGACCCGAACAACGTCGAAGCCATGATCTCCCTCGGTGACCTCTACAAGGCCCAAGGCATGGTCAGCCGCGCCCAGACCTGCTACGAAGACGTGCTGAAAATCTCCTCGGAAAACCAGCAGGCGAAGTCACGTCTCACCGCGCTGAAGAAGAGGTGAGTTTCGGTTGCGGGTTGCGGGTGGCACGCTTCCAACAATGAAATCGCCCTGGATGCGATGCACGATGGGCCAACTCGCAACTCGCAACCTGAAAACGAAAGGCGCGCCCCATCAGGACGCGCCTTGAACCGCCAACCAGCTACATCAGGTCCTGCATGATCTTCTCGAGGGCTTCCCTGGACGGGCGCGTGCGCGAGAGCGGGAGTTGTCCGAGGGGCTCGTCGACGACGTTGAGCATCTGGATGAAATTCTTCTTCTCGGGGCGGAGGTGCACGAGACCGGTGAGCATCTCGCCGGCTTCGGTGGCGCGATGGAGACGCTGCAGGGCCTGCACGGGATCGCTCGGATCGTAGTCCTCTTCGAGCTTCTTGAGCACGATGCGGGAGCCATCGTGCAAAGTCACTTCACGCACGGTGCCCGGCTCGTAGTCGACGGTGATCTCCTCGTACTCGGGGACGAAGCCGATCTGGTGGAGCAGTTCCTGGTGCTCCTTCGAATACGTGTAGCCCTTGGTCGAGCCCTCGTGATTGTTGAAAGTCACGCAGGGCGAGATCACGTCGATGACGGACATTCCGTCGTGAGCGATGGCGGCCTTGAGGATGTTCACCATCTGCTTCGGATCGCCCGCGAAGCCACGGGCCACGAAGCCGCAGCCCAGTTCCACGGCCAGGCCGCACAGGTCCATGGGCGGCATCTCGTTGATCACGCCGGTCTTGAGCTTCGAGCCCTCGTCGGCGGTGGCCGAGAACTGGCCCTTGGTCAGCCCGTACACGCCGTTGTTCTCGATGATGTAGATGATGGGCACGTTGCGCCGGACCATGTGCATGAACTGCCCGAGGCCGATGGACGCCGTGTCGCCGTCGCCGGAGACGCCGATGGCCTTGAGCGTGTGATTGGCCAGCATCGCGCCGGTGGCCACGGCGGGCATGCGGCCGTGCACGGAGTTGAAGCCGTGGGAGCGCTGGAGGAAGTACGCGGGCGTCTTCGACGAGCAACCGATGCCGGAGAACTTGGCCACCTTCTCCGCCTTCACGCTCATCTCGAAGAAGGCCCGAACGATCTGGTTGGACACGGCATCGTGGCCGCAGGCCGCGCAGAGGGTAGACTTGCCGCCCTGATAGTCCGCCGGCTTGAGGCCGAGACGGTTCTCCTTGATTGCTTCGCCGGTTCCGATCTTCAGTGTGCTTTCAGCCATGGCTTAGTCCTCCGCCCGCGTTTCGCGAGCTCCGGCAAAGCCGGAGACGACCGATGTGGGAATCGTCGCGACGCGTACTTCCGCGCGCACGAGCATCAGCGGAGAGCCTTCCGCCGCGCTCGCTTCCATCTCCAGAATGGCGTCCGTGATCGTACGGGCGTCACAGGGGAGTCCGGTGTAGTGCAGGATCTTGCGAAGTTTGTGCTGGTCCTCGCCCACTTCGAGCCGGATCATGTCCGCCATCTGCCCGTCGCGGTTCTGCTCCACGACGTAGATCCGGTCGTGCGAGGCCACGAAGTCGTTGAGCTCCTGCGTGAAGGGCAGTGCGCGCAGACGGAAGTAGCTCGTCTCCACGCCGTGCTCACGGCGGAGCTGGTCGCGTGATTCTTCGAGAGCCCAGGTGGTGGTGCCGAAGGCGATGAAGCCGATCCGGGCACCCTCGCGAATGTCCACCACCGGTTTGGGCACGAACAGCTTGGCGGTCTCGTACTTCTTCGCCAGCCGGTCGACGGTGTCCTTGTAGTCCTGCGGCCGCTCGGAGTAGCGCGCCTGAGCGTCGTGGCCCGAGCCGCGCGTGAAGTAGGACGCGAACGGATGATCGGTGCCCGGCAGCGTGCGCCAGGGGACGCCGTCGCCGTCGATGTCGTCGTAACGCCCCCACTTGCCCTGCAGCTCGGTGAGTTTCTCCGCCGTGAGCACCTTGCCGCGCTTGATGGGCTTCGTGGGGTACTCGAAGGGATCGGACATCCAGTTGTTCATGCCCAGGTCGAGATCGCTGAGGACGAACACGGGCGTCTGGAACTCCTCGGCCAGGTCGAGGGCCTCGATGGCGAAGTCGAAGCACTCGGCCACGCTGGACGGGATGAGCACGATGTGCTGCGTGTCTCCGTGCGAGAGATAGGCGACCTGATTGACGTCTCCCTGCGCGGTGCGCGTGGGGAGTCCGGTGGACGGACCGACGCGCTGGATGTCCCAGATCACGCCGGGGAGCTCGGCGAAGTAGCCGAGGCCCACGAATTCGGCCATGAGCGAGATGCCCGGGCCGGCGGTGGAGGTCATCGAGCGCGCACCGGCCCAGCCGGCGCCGAGGACCATGCCCACCGCGGCCAGCTCATCCTCGGCTTGCACGACCGCGAAAGTGGCCCGGCCGTCTTCCTCGATGCGCGTCTGCTTGGCGTAATCGATGATCGACTCGCACAGCGACGATGACGGCGTGATGGGATACCAGGTCACCACGGTCACGCCGCCGAACACCGAGCCGATGGCCGCGGCCGCGTTGCCGTCGATGATGATCTTGCCCTGCGTGGCGTTCATCCGTTCGACGCGCCACTTGTTCTGCGAGGGCAGGCTCTCTTTCGCGTAGGCGATGCCTTTGTCGATGGCGGCCACGTTGGCGTTGATGGCCTTCTGCTTGCCCTTGAACTGTTTGCCGAGGGCGGCCACGATCTCCTCGCGGTCGATGCCCAGCAGCTCGGCCACGATCCCGACGTAGACCATGTTCGTCAGCAGCTTGCGCAGCTTCGAATCCTCGGAGAGGTCGGCGGCCAGCTTCGCGAACGGCACTTCGAAGAAGACGACATCGTTGCGGATGCCCTTGCAGTTCAGCGGTGCGTCATAGATGCAGAGCGCGCCGGCAGACAGCGCCTCCACATCTTCACGCGCGGTCTGAGCGTTCATGCAGACCATCAGGTCGACTTCTTTTTTGCGGCCGATCCAACCGTCCTTGTTGGCCCGGATGGTGAACCAGGTCGGCAGGCCGGCGATGTTCGACGGGAACATGTTCTTGCCGCTGACCGGAACGCCCATCTGAAAGATGGAGCGCATCAGCACATTGTTGGACGACTGCGAGCCGGAACCATTCACCGTGGCGACATGAATCGTCAGGTCGTTGATGATTGGTTCCGAGCCCGCGCTCACAGCCTCGACGACATCCGGCGCGATCAGGGTCTCGGACACAGCGGTCTCCTTTGTACGTTCCAGGGGGTGGACACACAACCAGGGAAGAGGTATTCCATTTGAAGTAGGCGGCGAATTGTACCGCCTCTTAGCTTAGCTGTTCGCTCTTAGCTCGTAGCCAGCCTCCTAACAACTAACAGCTACGAGCTAACAGTCTGCCGCGCGCAACATATGATGCTCGCATGGTGCGCATGCTCCTCTTTGCGATCGTGGCGATCGTGGTCACGCTTCCGCTGTCCCTGCTGACCATGCTCATCGCCATGGTCCGCTCGACTTCGCCGTGGATCGACCGGGTCATCCGTCTCTGGGCGCGCATTCTCGTGCGGACGGCCGGGATCGATCTGCATGTCGAGAACGGCGAGCGCATCGATCCGAGCCGGCGATACATCTTCGTAGCCAATCACTACAGCTACCTGGACATCCCGTGCATTCTAGCGGCCATCCCCCAGCCCATCCGCTTCATGGCCAAGATCAGTCTGTTCAAGGTCCCGGTGTTCGGCTGGTCGCTCAGCCGGGCCGGATTCATCCCCATCGACCGCAAGAACCGGCGCACGGCGGTGAAGTCGTTCGACATGGCAGCGAACCGCATCCGCAAAGGCAACACGATCGTGATCTTCCCCGAGGAAGGAAGAACGCGAACCCGCGAAATGCGTCCCTTTCAACGCGGCGCGTTCCTGCTCGCGCTGAAATCCGAGAAGACCATCGTGCCGCTGGCCCTCGACAGCACGTTCGACATCTGGCCCGCCGGCGATTTCTGGCGCATCCGCCCCGGCCGCGTCACCATCCGCGTCGGCACCCCCATCGAGACCGCCGGCCTCACCGTCCGCGACAAGGAACGCCTCCTCAACGAATCGCGCGCGCAGGTCCAGGCGATGTTGTTTAGCGAAGGTGGGCCTTAGTACAACCTCCCGGACTGAGTCCGCGCGACGCTCTTTGTTCTGCGCTACCAACCTCATTTCTGCGCGCGGCGCGCACAACCTTGCTGTCATCCTGAGCGGGTGGCGGGTGGGGTGCGAAGGATCCCCTGCCGATGCACGACACACGCTCTGTCGGCAGGGGATCCTTCGCCCCCCACTCCACCACCCGCTCAGGATGACAGGCTAATGCTAATGTTGCTTTGGGTTGACGGGCGCGGCCCGCGCTGCGGTCAGTTGCGGTCTCGGTTGTGGCAATCCGTCGATCAGGTGCAGACAACCAATCAACCACACAACCCAACGTACGCCACACCGCCCCAGGAAGCTGCACTCAGGGAGGCGCCAACATCTGCCTCACCGGCGTGAGGTCGGATTCGAGCAGCGTCCTCACATCGATCAGGAAGTCGTCGTTCTGGATGCGGCCGGCGATGGGGGGATCGTTGCGGAGGAAGCGGGCGTGCAGCTCATGGGCGTGGCCGGGAACGGCGACTGAGACGGAGGCGATGGTTTCTGTCGGCGTGGTTCCTCCGCCGAGGGCGCAGCGGCTGCCGGCGATGCGGCACTTTGTGTCGCGGATCAGGAGCTCCGCGCGTGTGCGCAGGACGTCGAGTGGCGTGGCGAGCATGCGGTAGATGGGGACGCTCTCCTCGTACTTCTTCGTGGCGAACGCGCGCAGCGTCGCGCCGACGATCGCATACGTCTCCTTGCCCACGCGCAGGGCTCGCATGAGCGGATGGCGGCGGCACTTCGCGATCAGATCCTCGCGGCCGAGGAGGAGACCTCCTTGCGTGGCCCCGATCAGCTTGTCCGTCGAGCAGGTCAGGACATCCACGCCCTGCCCGACCAACTCGGAGAGCGTGCTGCCCGGCGAGAAGCCGTACGGGTGCAGCTCGACCACGCGCCCGCTGCCCTCGTCGTAAAGCAGAGGGATCTTTTTCTGGCGGGCCACGTCGACCAGCTCCGGTACGGTGGGCATCTCGGTGAAGCCGACGATGTCGAAGTTGGAGCGATGGACGCGCAGGATGGCCGCGGTCCGCCGCGTGACCGCGTCCGCGTAGTCGCGAGCGCGCGTGCGGTTGGTGGTGCCCACCTCACGCAGCTTTGCGCCGCCCTGCTGGATCACGTCCGGAACGCGAAAGGCTCCGCCGATCTCCACGAGCTCGCCGCGCGATACGATCACTTCCTTCCCCGCCGCGAGCGCGGCCATCGCGAGCAGGGTCGCGGCGGCGTTGTTGTTCGTGAGGACCGCGGACTCGCACGCGAAGAGCGTTCTGCAGATGCGTGTGAGGTGCTCGTCCCTCGCGCCGCGATCGCCTTCATCGAGGTCGAACTCGAGGTTGGAGTAGCCGGTGACGATCTCGGCTGCTTCGGCCCAGAGCGACGGGTGCAGCGGGGAGCGCCCGAGGTTCGTGTGGATGATCACGCCCGTGCCGTTGATGACCCGGCGCAGGGTGGAGCGGGTCGCCGTGACGATGGCCTCGCCCACCGCCGTCGCCGCTTCCGCCTCGTCGTACTCGCCTCGCGTGGCCCGAAGGGTGGTGAGGTGCTCGGCCACCGCGTCTTTCACGCGCTCCCGGCCGAAGTCACGGACCAGCGTCGCAAAGGCCGGAGCACTGAGGATTCGCTCCACCGAGGGGATCCCTCGGAGAGCGGAATGGACGACCGGACCGCGCGCTTTTGCCATGCCGGGAGTATTGTAGGCGCGGCGCTCCACCACCGGCCGGCGCCACCGAATCGTGATCAAGCAAGACGAAGAGCTGGACAAGCTCGAGGAAGACATCCGCAGGCTGAAGACGCAGTACGACCTCTTCTTCGCCTTGGTGGTCAAAGTGCCGCCGTCGTTCATGCGGCATCAGGTGGAATCGTTCATTCACGAGATCAGCAAGCAGAAGATGCGCGACAACTCCCGCCGCTTCCGCTTCAATACCGTCCTGTCCCGCTATAACCAGTACCGCGAAATGTGGGCTCGCAAGATGCGCGAGCGGGAGGAAGGTCCGCTCGACTACCGGCGCCGCCAGGCCGCCCTCTCCGGCCCCCAACCCGCGGTCGGGCATCACCCTGCTCCTTCTCCCGTAACGTCACCAACCGTTGATCCGTATGTAAAGATGACGCCGGGCGCGAACGGGGAACAGATCCGCAAACTGTTCGAAGAGATCGCCCGCGCTCACGTCGAGCTCGGTAAGCCGTCGAACGTTTCCATGGATCAACTGGCGGCGATGGTGCAGAAACAATCGGAGCTGGTGCGCTCCAAGTACAACGTCAGCACCGTGGCCTTCCGGGTCGAGACCATCGACGGCAAGGTGAAGTTGAAGGCAAAACCACTTCAGGATTGAGACCGCGAATGAAACGTACTGTGCTCCTCGTCGCCGCGCTGGCGGCATTCGGCTGCTCCACGATCAGCGACCTCCGCAAGGACGACGCACCCTACGCGAACCCTTTCTACGCGAAGTACCTCAACACGGGCAGCGCCCTCGACGCCCAAATCACCCGTACGCTGACCGCGCTCCAGGCCGACGCCGGCTCGCCCGATCTCCACAACGAGCTGGGCATGCTCCTCGTGCAGAAGGGCTTCCCGCAGGATGCCGAGCAGGAGTTCGAAAGCGCCGTGAGCTACGACCGTCGCTACTTCCCCGCCTGGTACAACCTGGGTCTGGTCCGCGCCGCGGACGGCGATGAGAACGGTGCCCGGCGCGCGTTCCGCCAGACCGTGAAACACAAGCCCGGCCACGCCATGGCTCTGTTCCAGCTCGGCCTGATCGAGGAAAAGCTCCACCACACAGACCGCGCCATCGACTACTACGCCAAGGCCTACACCATCAATCCGGCCCTCATGCAGGTCGCGGTGAACCCCCGCGTCCTCGACTCGAAACTGTTGCACCTCGCGCTGATCAAGATGTATCCGACCGCCCACGCGCGAAAGAGCATGACCTTCCAGGGTGCACCCGCCGCTCCGGCGGCTCCTCCTCCCGCGCCCGCGACACCCGCGCCCATCGTCCCTGCCCGGCCTCCGGGCTGAGATTGTGTGCACAATTCCGCGGCACTCCCAGCCTGTCATCCTGAGCCGGCCCACGCCGCGCGCGGCGCGCCTGAGAGCAAGAAACAGAAGGCTCCGTACCTGCCACGAGGGCGACCCCTCATCCGCCTTCGGCACCTTCTCCCCTCTGCGGAGGGGAGAAGGCTCTCGGTGTGTGTGCATGGCGAGCTGGGTTCATTGTTCGTTGAACTGGTTCATCGCGAGAGTGTTCCATCGAGAGTCTTCTCCCCCCGGCTTCTTGGGGGGAGAAGGTGGCCAACGGCCGGATGAGGGGGCGATGCAGCCTCCGATGAGTTTGCATTCTGACCCTGCAAACATTGGGAGTTTCTTGGAAGCGGGTGGCGGGTGGGTGCGAAGGATCCCCTGCGACTAACCAAGCTTGTGCAGGTTTGAGAAGACCGCGGTTCTCGTGCTGGCACGCTCGTCGTTTTTCGCACGAGATCCTTCGCCGTCTACGCGGCTCAGGATGACAGGCTGGAAGGCGCTCGGATTTCTGCACAGCCTCTAAGGGCGCCCCGCTCGCGCGATAGAATGCAGCCGCTTGAATCCTGCTGACCGCTCCGCGCTTCTCGGCTTCTCCGACATCGTCAAAATCCGCAACCGCGTGATGGACATGCGCGCGCGGGGACAGCGCGTCATCCAGCTCGAAGGCGGCGAGCCTTTCCTGAACACGCCCGACTTCGTGAAGGAGGCGATGAAGGAGGCGCTGGACGCGAATCACACGCGCTACGCACCTTCCTCCGGAATCCAACCGCTCCTCGACGCGCTCCGGGACAAGCTGGCCACGAAGAACGGCGTGGACGTCGCCGCGAGCGACATCATCGTCACGGCCGGCGGCGCGCATGGGCTGTTCTGCGCGTTCCAGGCGAGCGTGAACCCAGGCGACGAGGTGATGTTCTTCTCGCCCTACTGGACTCCCATTCAGGACCAGGTGCGCTACTCGGGCGGCGTGGCCGTGCGTGTGCCGTGGGATGAGATCCGCGACCGGGACCTGCGTGAGGCGCTGGAGATGCGCGTCACTCCCAAGCTGCGCGTCCTCTACGTCAACTCGCCCGCGAACCCCACCGGCGACGTGCTTTCGCACGCGCAACTCACGGGCATCGCCGAGTTCGCGCAGACCCACGACTTGACCGTCATCGCCGACGAGGCGTACGAGAACCTGGTCTACGACGGCGAGCACGTTTCGATGGCCTCGCTGCCGGGGATGGCCGAACGCACGCTCACCGTTCACACCTTCTCGAAGAGTTTTTCCATGACCGGCTGGCGCATCGGCTATCTGGTCGCACCCGAGCCGTTCATGGGCTTCCTCCGCAAGCTGGTGCTCAACAGCGTGAATGGCGTCTCGACCCCCACCCAGTACGCCGCGCTCGCCGCGATCACGCAGGATCCGCGCTTCTTCGACAGCATTCGCGAGGAGTACCGCCGGCGCAGGGATCTGCTCGTCTCCGCCTTCCGCGAAGCCGGCTTCTCCTGCCTGACCCCACCGGGTGCCTTCTACGCCTTCCCCGACGTCCGCGCCATCCTCGGCGAAGATTCCTGGAAAGCGATGGAGACGCTCCTCGAGCGCACCTCCATCGCTTCAGTCCCCGGCTCCGTCTTCGGCCCCGAAGGAGAAGGACACCTCCGCATGTCGTACTCGCTCTCGATGGAAACGCTGGAAACCGCGGTGGCGGCGCTGCGGAAGTTGTGACGCTCCCTCGGCTGTCGGGTCGTCGAGTCGTCGGGTCGTCGGGTCGTCGAGTCGTCGGGTCGTCGGGTCGTCGGGTCGTCGAGTGGCATAACCCGTAGATTCACATCGTCAGGAACGGAGACCGCACAGGCTATGAGACTGTGAGCCTCGAAGACTCGTAGACTCGAAGACTCGCAGACTCGCAGCAGAGAAAACGTGGAGAGCGGAAGCGCGAGACCCAAAGAGCCGATGGCCATCGAATCACGAATCGCCCGCCGTTACCTCTGGTCCGCTCGCAAGCGGGCCCATACGGCGTTCCTGTCGTTCATCAGCATGCTTGGCCTTGCGGTGGGCGTGGCCACGCTGCTGATCTCCATCGCGCTCCTGTCGGGGATGCAGGGACAGATCAAGGGGCGGCTGATCGAGTCGAGCCCGCAATTGCTGGTGGAGCCGGCGGGCAGAAACACCATCGCGCGCTCGACCGAGATCGTCGCGGCGGCGACGCGGATGGGGATGCGCGACGTGCGGCCGGCCATCACCGGAATTGCGTGGGGCGCGAACGTGGAGGCGAACGCCGGGCGGCCCATGCGCGTCCGCTCGTTCAGTCCGGGGCGTGAGCCACAGACTCGGGGCAGCGGGACGCCCGGGCCATTCCTGGCCGAGGGAGGGGACGTCGCGGAGATCGCGCTGACGCGCGGATTCGCAGCGTCGCTGTCGCTCGATCGCGGAAACCTCGTCCGGGTCATCGCGCCGCGAACGCGACTGACACCGTTCGGACCGGTGCCCGTGATGAAGCACTATCGCGTCGGTCGCATCGTGCTGGCCACGGGCGACGCGAGCTCCGCCGATGCCTGGCTGGCCCAGGAGGAAGCCTCGGGGCTCTTCGGCACCGGCGGGGAGCCGACCTCCATCGAGATGTTCGGCGACGCCGCGGCCGGGGAGGCCATTCAAGCGGCCCTCGCACCTCAGTTTCCCGGCGCGCAGTTCAAGACCTGGAAGGAGATCAACCGCCCGCTGTTCCTGGCCCTGCGCCTGGAGAAGATCGTCATGTTCGCCACGATCTCGCTGATCATTTTCGTGGCGGCGCTGAACCTGGTCTCCTCGCTGTCGATGCTGATCCTCGAGAAGCGGCCGTCCGTCGGGGTGCTGCGCACTCTCGGCGCAACCGAGAGGAACATCCTCTCTCTCTTCATGCAGCTCGGATTGCTCATCGGCCTCATCGGGACGGTTCTCGGCAACGTCATCGGCCTCGGCGTATCCTGGGCCGCCAATCGCTTCCAGCTCGTCAAGATGCCGGGCGACATGGACTTCATCAGTCACCTTCCTTTCACGCTGGACGTCCCAGACATCGTGGGCGTGAATCTCGTGGCCATCCTCCTCTCTGTGATCGCCACCTGGTACCCGGCCCGCATCGCGTCACGCCTCGATCCGATCGCGGCGATCAAGGAGGAGTGATGCCGCGGATCGGAGCGCTGATCGTCGTCCTCTTCCTCGCGGGTTGTGCGCGCTCACCGGTGATGGACGACCTCACCATCGAGCCGGCGAAGGACAGCGACTTCATGGTGGTGACCGTGTCCACGACGTTCGCCCTGCAGACGGAAAACGATCAGGTGCGAGACCGGGTGGAGGCCGCACGCAGCGCGGCGTTGTCGGGTGTCGACGCATGGTCGCTGCGCTTTGCGCGTCTGAGCCCGGAAGAAGAACAGGTCTCGTACGCCCGCACGCGTGGTGCGCTCGATCGGGTGACGCGCTCGGCGCGCATCGAGGGCGGGGCCTTGCAGCAACTCTTCTCGGACACGAACATCACCGTGGACTTCGTGCATGGCGAGGGATGGCGCGAGCTGACGTTCTATCCAGGCACCAGTACGCGCGCCACGCGCGAGCAGCGGCAGCACTTCGAGGCCGAGCTGGGACGGTGGAGTGAATCGGTGGGGCGCTATTTCACGACCATGGATCACCTCTACGACTACCTCGAGGACCAGCCGCAGAGGGCACGCTACATTTTCGCGGCCTTGTTCAGCGAGAAGGGACGCGACGGAGCGGAGCCCGTCGTGTCGGAGGAAGAGCTTCCGCTGATCGAGGCCGTGGGCAGGGCGATGGAGGAGGTGTCCGGCCGGATGGACGATCAAGAGGGCCGCGCCGCCACGTTCCTGGAGGAGGCGGACCTCGTCTTCAATCCCTTCCCGGCCCGAGTCCTGATCCGCCTGCCCACGGAGGCCTTGTCCAGCGAGGGGTTCACCAAGGAGAAGGGGACGCTCACCATCGAACCGGTCGACCTCTACGCATCGATCGCAGGGTTGGAAGGGCAGTGGATCTCTCCCGACCCACTGGCCCTGCTCCTTCGCGAGCAGACGCCCACCGCCGCCGAGATGGCCACCATCCCAAGGCATTCACGCGCGGTGGTCAGCAGCAACGAGATCGCCCGCGCCATCACCGCCCAGTTGACTCGGCCCCGCACCTATCGCGTGCGTTGGCGCGAGTGAGCTGTTGTTGCGGGTTGCGGGATTCTCACGAGGCCTTGATCCACGCGCGAGCTTTGTGTGCGGTTCAGAGGCGGAGGGTCATCACCACGGCGGCCTCGCCATCGGGGTAATAGCGCGGGCGGATGTAGGAAGGCTCGAAGTCGAGGTGGCGGTAGAAGTCCTGGGCTCCGCGGTTGGAGCGCCGGACTTCGAGTGAGATCGTCAGGATGTCGTGGCTGCGTGCGAACTCGAGGCAGCGTTCCATCAAAGCGTCGGCCACTCCTCGACGCCGCTCGCTCTCGTGGACGGCGATCTTGTTGACGTGCATCTCGTCGAAGATCCACATCGAGAACAGATAGCCGATGACGAATCCATCGCGCTTGGCGACCATGTTGAAGCGCCCCGATGCCGACAGCTCGCTGAGGAAGAACTCTTGGCGCCATGGGGCCGGGAAGGAGTCCTCTTCGATCCGGTGAACGGCATCGACGTCCTTCCTGGTCGCCGGCTCGATGACCAGCTCACCCATTCTGCTTCTGCCGCAGTTGCACCTCGGCTTCGGCAAGGCGGACATAGATCGGCGTGACGTCGCGATGGAGAGCACCCTCCCCGCGTCGCTCGATCTCCTCCGCACGGTGCGCGCAACGAAGGGCAACGTTCCCTTCCCGAAGGAAGTCCGCGACACGCACCACTCGCCCGTCCCCGGGCGCGGCCGCTAGATGCGGTGCGGCCACTTCGCGACCCTCCTCGAAGACCGAGACGTACCACTCTCCCCGGCCCGCATCATCGGCGATCACGACACGCCCCGGCTCGCCGTGAGCGATCGCTTCATGAGTGGACATCGTGCAGACCGGACGGCGCAGAGCCATCGCCAATCCCTGCAAGGTGGCCAGCCCGATGCGCACGCCGGTGAACGAGCCCGGGCCTCGGGTCACGGCGAACAACTCGATCGCACCGCGCTCGATCCCATTCTCCGCCAGCAGCCAATCGATGGCCGGCAACAACTTCTCGTTCCGCGACCCCTTCCCCTCCGCCATCAAAGCCCCCACGAGCGTCCCATCCCGCACGACCGCAACGGAGAGAATGGGGAGAGAGGTGTCGGCAGCGAGGACGAGCATGCGGTGAGTTTATCTCCCCTTTCCCGCTCGCCTTCCCGTTCCTCGCGCGTTCGAGTCGTCGAGTCTCCGAGTCGTCGAGTCGCCGAGTCGTCGAGTGGCGAGTCGCCGAGTCGTCGAGTCGTCGAGTCGTCGAGTGGTCGAGTCTTCGAGTCGCGAGGTCTCATAGGTTCATATCCTCACAGTCTCATAGGACGGCGAGGCGCCACCTGCGCCTATGAGACTGTGAGACTCGACGACTCGAAGACCCGAGGACTCGACGACTCGAAGACTCGACGACTCGACGACTCGAAGACCCGAGGACTCGACGACTCGAAGACCAGGACTCAGCCTCGCAAGCGATCGGGGTCAGGCCGGCGAAGGCATCTCGAGGTCGATGAGCTCGATGCCGATCCTGGCCGCGGTCTCGCGGGAACGCTCGTCACGGTAGAACTCGCCGTAATAGATCTTGCGGATGCCGGCGTTGGCGATGAGCTTGAAGCAGTTCCAGCACGGTGAGGCAGTCGTGTAGAGCTCTCCGCCATCGAGCGAGACGCCATTCTTCGCTGCCTGGAGAATGGCATTGGCCTCGGCATGCACGGTGGTGATGCAGTGGCCATCCTCCACCACGCAGCCCACGTCCTCACAGTGTGGGAGTCCGCGGATCGAGCCGTTGTAGCCCGTGGAGAGCACCGTCCGATCCCGGACGATCACCGCTCCCACGTGTTTTCTCACGCAAGTGGCCCGGGTCGCGGCCTGATGAGCGATCCCCATGAAGTAAGTGTCCCAGTCAGCACGCATATCGTTCCCTACCGGCAAGTCCCGGATCTTAGTACAGCTTCCCGGAAATGAGTGTCCGCTCGACCTCAGTCCGCGAAAGTCACGAAGGGTGTCCTGTCATCCTGAGCGTCGAGCGAAGGACCTGGGGGTGGGAGGGGCACGAGGCGCGTGATTGGCGCCCCGCCCGCCCAGGTCCCTCGATCGACGCTTCCAAGAAACTTCCAGTGTTTGCAGGGTCAAAGCGCACACTCATCGGAGGCTGCATCGCCCCCCTCATCCGGCCGATGGCCACCTTCTCCCCCCAAGAAGCCGGGGGGAGAAGGCTCTCGATTCCACACCCTCGCGATGAACTAGTTCAACGAATGATGAACCCAGCTCG
>Ga0307505_10000346_pt1 | contig 53402 bp, 49 predicted proteins | sample 23_S_MG_FD_202183 | JGI IMG/M metagenome (GOLD analysis project Ga0307505, IMG submission 202183) | Soil microbial communities from Populus trichocarpa stands in riparian zone in the Pacific Northwest, United States - 23_S | ecosystem: Environmental > Terrestrial > Soil > Riparian zone > Trees...
CGACGAGATCAAGGCATTCCAGATCGTCGGCGCCATCTGTGACTACGTCCACTACGAGATCACCAACTTCATCAAGCCCGGCATGAGCGAGAACGAGGTGGCAGCGTTCGGGTTCGAGAAGCTGTACTCGATCCCGGGCATGGAGGATGTCGAAGACGTGATCGTCTCCTCCGGTCCCAACGCCTGGCCGAACTGGCGCAACTTCTCCGACAGGATGATCCGCCCAGGAGAGCTGGTGATCATCGACCTGGCGGCTCTCACGTGGAACGGGTTCAAGTCCTGTGTCTACCGGACCTATTGCGTCGGAGGAAAGCCGAGCGACGAGCACCAGCAGACATATGACCTCGCTCACAAGTGGCTATGGGACTCCATCGACGCCACCAAGCCCGGCGTGACCACCGCTGACGTGGCTTCCAAGTGGCCCTCGGCGAAAGAGGTCTGGGGTTACGAGGAGGAGGACCAGGCGGCAGCCAACTTCTGGGGACACGGTCTCGGGCTCGCCCAATACGACCCGCCGGTGATCTCCCGGATTTGGTCCCTCGACTACCCGGTCGAGATTGAGCCAGGCATGACCTTTGCCCTCGAGACCCAGCACGGCAAGCTGCATGACCACGGCGTGCGTCTCGAGGAGATGCTGTATGTCACGGACACCGGGATAGAGATGGTGTCCACCTACGCCTCACACGAGATCATCTCGGTGACTTGAGCGTTGATCTCTGACCTCGATGACCCTTCCGGTCGCGATCCGGTCAGGGTAGGCAGCAAGGCCGCCGCGCTTGCAGTCGCACGGGCGGCGGGCGCGGCGGTGCTTCCAGGCTTCGTGGTCGATGCAGCAGCGTCGTCGGCCCATCTTCGTCTCGGGTCGAAGACTCTCTCCGAGCGTGGATCTGGAGGTGCTCGGCTCGCCGTGGCCGGGGAGCCGTTGCGATTCGCAGAAGACCTGGTTTCCGCGGGTGCCGCTCTCGGAGAGAACCTCGTGGCCCGCTCGTCGACCCTCCTCGAGGCGTCGGGCGAGTGGTCGGGGGCCTTCACTTCTTACGTCGGCATATCGCCGGGGGAACTCCCCAAGGCGGTAGCCGGCTGCTGGGCTTCTGTTTTCACGGTGGCGGCGTTGGAGCGCCAGGAGGCTGCCGGCGTCGAGCCCGGCTCCTTCCCGATGGCGGTCTTGGTCCAGCCTGCCCTCGAGCCGGAGGCAGGTGGCTGGGCTCAAATCGACGAGACAGGCGCGATTGTACTCTACGGCATCGAGGGGTCACCGGCTCCCCTTCTCCAGGGTTGGGAATCGGGGCATGAGGCCCGTCACGATGGAGAGTGGTCGGGAGACGAGATGATCGACCTCCTCGGGCACAACCACCTCGACGAGATCAGACAGCTCATGTCGACGGCGAACGCATCCGCTGGAGCCAACCGATGTGAGTGGGCGCTGACCGACCGGATATGGGTTCTCCAGCTCGGGCGGGTACGCACTCCGCAAGCTCCCACGTCGGGCCCGCCGAAGGTCTTGGACACCGAAGAGTTGCTCGAGGCTGTGAGAGCCGTCGTCCTGGCTCCGGGGGTGCTCGGAGAGGAGATGGTCCTTCCCTGGGCCATTGGCGGTATCTCCGAGAACATCGAGCCAGTTGGGCCGCCGGTGTCGGTGGAGAGGATGCGAAGCACAGCGCGCGAACTCACCGAGGAGGTCTGGGGCCTGCCCTGGCCCCATGCGTCGGCTGCGGCCGACCGGCTCATGGCGGACTTGCGTGGCGAGGACCCTGCGCAGGTGGCTGCGCGGCTTCGAACGTTGCGCCCTCCCGATCCGGAGAAGGCTTCCCGATTGCTCTCGTCTCTGCTCGCCGCCCGGACGGAGATGGTGGAGCGAGGCGTGGTCGCCGAAGAGCATGAGGCCTGGCACCTCGGGCTCGCCGAGATCGAGTTGGCGCTCGACGGGAACTCCATAACTTTGGCGCCCCGGCTTGGGATCAGCCGCTGGGAGCCCTTGGTGGCGTCGGTCGTGCTCTCTTCCGTGTCGCCGCTCCGGGGGACCGCTGCTTCCCCCGGTATTGGTGCCGGCCGGCGCTCCGAGGTGGAGGACACCCATCAGCGGCGTCCCGGCAGGCGCCGCGTCGTCACCTCACCCCGACCGGTGCCCAACCTCGCCGCCTTGATCTGGGATGCCGCTGGCATCGTCACCACATCGGGGAGCCCTGCCGCTCATCTCTTCGAGGCTGCGAGGGCCCTGAGGGTTCCCGCTGTCTGTGGGGTCGATCTCGGGGCCCCCGGTCACCAGGTCGTGGCCGTGGACGGGACGGCCGGCGCGGTTGCCATACTCGACCTGGGAAGAAGCCTGTGATGGACGTCGGGAGCCCGTGATGGATGTCGGAATAATCGGTGTCGGGATCATGGGTGCCGCCATGGCGACGAACCTCTTGCGTGCAGGCAATCGTGTCACGGGGTTCGATATCGATGCCTCCAAGACCGACGCCCTCGTCGAGTTCGGCCTCATGGCAGTGCCGAGCCCGATCGACGTTGCGGCCTCCTCCGAGATCATCATCCTCTCGCTCCCGTCCTCGGCTGCATTGCAGGCGGTGACCAATGAGCTTGCGGGGTCGGTCTTCCCTGGGCTTCTCGCGCTGGAGACGGGGACACTGCCTCTGGGCGACAAAGAGCAGGCACGGGCGGCCCTCGAGGATTCCGGAATCGAATTGATGGATGTGCCACTTTCGGGGACGGGGCTCCAGGCCGAGGAGGCGACGTTGGTCGTGTTCGCCTCTGGGTCTCGAAGCGGCTTCGAGCGAGCCCGGCCGGTGTTCGATGCCATCGGGCGGTCCTCGCATTTCCTGGGTGAGTTCGGAAACGGGTCGAAGATGAAATACATCGCCAACCTCCTGGTCGCCGTGCACAACCTGGCCACCGCGGAGGCTCACGCCCTCGGGATCGCCGCCGGCATGGACCCCGCCGCGGTTCAGCGCGTCATGGAGGACGGTGTGGGGTCGTCGAAGATCTTCGAGATCAGAGGCCCGATGATGGTTGCTGACGACTATGTACCGGCGGCCCGGCTCGATCTCATCCTGAAGGACGCAATCCTGATAGCCGATTACGCCCGCTCGGTGGGAGCGCCGACACCCCTGTTGGATTCGGCTCTCCATGTGTACGAGGACGCCAGCGCCGCCGGGCTCGGGGATCTCGATGCCGCCGCCCTGTGCCGCTACCTAGAGCAGTCGGCCGGATTGACCCGATGATCGGAGAGCCGCTGCGGCGTCTCGAGGACCCCAGGCTCATCACCGGTCGGGGAAGGTATGTCGACGACTTGGAGGCTCCTGGAGCGCTGCACGCGATCTTCGTGCGCAGCCAGGAGGCCCACGCCACGGTGCGCTCGATCGACTTCGAGGCGCAGGGTCATCCCAATGCCGAGTTCTTCACTGCAAGCGACCTGGGCCTCACGGCCCCTATGCCGATCCAGAACCCGTCACCGTTGATCCGCAACAGTCGGAACGCATCCCCGCTGGCCACCCAGGAAGTCTGTTACGTGGGTCAACCTATCGGGGTGGTGCTCGCCCCCAGCGTCGCCGAGGCATTGGACGCTGCGGAAGCGGTCTTCGTCGACTACTCCCCGTTGACTGCCTGCACAGATCACCGCAACGCCCTCGAACAGGGAGCGGCGGTGGCCCATGCCGGATCTGACTCCAACCTCGCCGCTTTCCTCGAGGTGGGCTACGGCGATGCCGGTTCGGTCATCGCAGGCAATGAGCTCGTCGTCGATCTCGAATTCGATCAACACCGGGGCGCCCTTGCCTCTCTCGAGGGCCGGGGAGTCCTGGCGCGGTGGGACCCGGCGGATGAGCGCCTCACGATGTGGACCTCGAGTCAGGCCCCTCACGCCGTGCGGTCCATGGTCTCTGGCTATCTGGGTCTGTCCCCAGACGACGTCCGGGTGGCGTCTCCTGACGTCGGCGGTGGATTCGGGCCCAAGGCTGTGGTCTACCCCGAGGAGATCGTGCTGGCGGCTGCGGCCAAGCTGTTGGCGACCTCGGTCAAGTGGGTGGAACGGCGCCGCGAGCACTTCACGGCGAGCATCCAGCAACGCGGCCAGAGCGGACGGGTAGAGGCGGCCTACGACGAAGACGGGAAGGTCTTGGCCCTGCGCGCCCGACTTGTCCACGACCTCGGCGCGTATGTGCCCTACGGCGTCGTGGTTCCGATGACGACGCTGCGGCTCATGTCCGGGCCTTACGTCATCCCGAATCTCGATGTTCAGCTCTCATGTGTCTTCACCAACAAGACACCCACAGGTGCGATCCGGGGGGCGGGCCGACCCAACGCCACATTTCTCTTGGAAAGGACCATGGACGCCATCGCCGCGAACCTGGGTCTCGATCGCGCTGAGATCAGGCGACGCAACCTCGTCGCGGAGGATCAGATGCCATATCGGATCGATCTCCCTGCATCCGACGGGAACTCGGTGACATACGACGGTGGGGACTATCACGCCGCGCTGGAAACCGCCCTGGAGACGGCGCAACTCGACGGGTTCGAGAAACGCCGGGCAGGATCCGCCGAAAACGGCAAGCTGCGCGGATTTGGCATCGCCTCTTATGTCGAGGACACCGGGATCGGACCTTACGACGGTGCGAGGATCGAGATCCTGCCCACGGGCGAGGTGGTTTTGGAGACCGGGGTGTCATCTCAAGGCCAGGGCCACGCCACTGTCTTCGCCCAGATTTGCGCCCAACACCTCGGTGTCGACCCGGAGAAGGTGCGGGTCCGCTCAGGTGACACCGATCGTTATGCCCAGGGAGTCCCGACGGTGGCCAGTCGCACCGGGCAGTCAGGGGCAAATGCAGTCCATCTCACCGCAGCCGATCTAGCCGAGACCGTGAAGAAGCTGGCGGCCTCCAGGCTGGAGGCCGCTGTGGAGGACATCGTGCTGGAAGGCGGGGTGGCAATGGTGGTGGGCCAGCCCGGCAGCGAGATCCCCCTGGGCGACCTGGCATCGGCCACTCAGGCGAAATTCGGAGGGTCAGTCGTTGCTGGCCAGGTGCTGCCGGGTTTGTCGTCCGAGCGGGCGGTGCCATATGGCGGAAGCGCCTACACATACGGCACACACGTGGCAGAGGTCGAGGTGGACCCCGAGACCGGTCACGTCTCCGTGGAGAGATACGTGGTGGTCCACGATTGCGGGACGATGCTCAACCCGATGATCGTCGACGGCCAGATCGACGGTGGTGTCGCCCACGGGTTGGGCAACGCCCTTTTGGAGAGGGTGGTTCACGACGAGTCCGGCCAGCCATTGACGACCAGCTTCATGGACTACCAACTGATGACTGCCGCAGACATGCCGGTCCTCACCAAGGTCCACATGGAGACACCCTCACCGACGAATGCCCTAGGCGCCAAGGGTGCCGGGGAGGGAGGGACCATCCCGGCCGCTGCCGCGGTGGTCTCGGCCATCGAGCACGCTCTGGGGGAGGGCGCCGGACCGATCACCCACTATCCGGTTGGCGCGCAATGGGTGCGGGAGGCGATTCAGCGAAGAGCGTCGGTTGCGTGACGCCCCGATTGGGGCAAATTCGGTCGTTTCCACAACCAATACAATGGGTCGCCGGAAGGTCAGCTTCCCGTTGTGCCCTGACCGCCGTCGCGGTCGCCGATCTCCACGCGGGCGAGGCCTCAGAATTGAGGTGTTCGTGTGAGCGACGGTATGAAGAAGTTTCGGCGTATGGCCGTCGTGGACGTGACCCCACTCCGCGAGTCACCCGGGTTCAGCTGGCTGTTCGCCGGTTCCCTTTTCGTCCAGGGTGGCCGCCAGCTCACCGTGGTGGCCGTCCCCTTCCAGATCTACCAGCTCACCGGCTCGACACTGGCGGTGGGATTGCTCGGCCTCGCCCAGCTCGTACCGCTCCTGCTCATGTCCCTGCTCGGCGGTGCCTTGGCCGACGCCGTCGACCGCCGCAAGATCTTGATTTTCTCCCCTCTGGTTCTGGCTCTCACCTCGGGTGGCCTCATGTGGAATGCGCTGCTCGACGATCCGCTGGTCTGGCCCCTCTTCGCCCTCAGCGCCGTCAATGCCGGCATGTCGGCCATCGACGGCCCGGCCCGTCAGGCCATGATTCCCGGACTCGTGGGTCGGGCATTGCTCCCTTCGGCATTGGCCCTCAACCAGACGCTGGTGAACGTGGCCAAGGCCGGATTCCCCGCTCTCGGTGGTTTCCTGATCGCAGCCTTCGGACTGCCCGTGACTTTCGCCGCTGAGACGGTCTGTTTCCTCGTGGCGGTCCTCTTCATGCGAGGGCTCCCGCCGGTTGCGATCGTCGGTGGTGTCCGTCGGCTCGAGTTCTCCTCGGTCGTGGAAGGGTTCCGCTATCTCAAGGGGAAACGGGTAATCCAGTCCGCCATGTTGATGGACTTGAGTGCGATGGTCTTCGGCATGCCCACGGCGTTGTTCCCCGCAATCGGCACCGAGGTTCTCGGTGGCGACGCCTTCACCGTTGGGCTTCTCTACGCAGCCCCCGGGATCGGCGCACTGCTCGGTGCGCTCACCTCGGGGTGGGTCGGAGTGGTGAGACGCCAGGGTCTCGCTGTGATCGTTTCCATCGTGATCTGGGGCGTGGCCATCGCCATCTTCGGCTTCACCACCTCCCTTGCCCTGGGTCTCCTGATGCTGGGCATCGCCGGTCTCGCCGACATGGTGTCAGCCATCTTCAGGGGGGCCATCATCCAATTGACGACCCCCGACGTCTTGCGGGGGCGGGTCACCTCGATGCACATGGCGGTGACCGCGGGCGGACCACGTCTTGGTGACCTCGAAGCCGGCGCTGTCGCCGCGCTCACATCAGTGCGGTTCTCGGTCATCTCCGGGGGCGTGGCTTGTGTCCTTGCCGCCCTCGCCATCTCGCGTTGGGCTCCGTCTTTTCGTCGATACGTGCCCGACCTGGAAGAGCCAGAAGGGCCTGAGACCCCTTGAGCTCACATGGAGAACAGCCGGGCGGCGTTCCCGCCTTTGATCCCCTCACGGTCCAAGTCGTTGAGCCCTTCGGTGGCGTCGATGAGCCCGATGGGATCGGTCTCGCCCATATCGAAGGGGAAGTCGGTGCCCAACATCACCCGGTCTGCCCCCACGATCTCGATGAGATGACGCAGGTAGAGCGGCTGGAAGACCATCGTGTCGTAATAGAGCATCTTCATGTAGTCGCTGGGCGGCCGGTCGGGGATCTTGACCCTGGTCTCGGGGCGGACCTCCCAGGTGTGGTCGGCCCGGGAGCTGTAGAACGGGAGATACCCGCCGCCGTGGAGCAGCACCAGTTTGATGCCGGGATGCTCCTCGAACAGCCCGCTGAAGATCATGCGGGTTACCGACACCATGGTCTCCAGCGGGTTGCCGATGCAGTTGACCAGGAAGTAGTCGGAGAATCTCTTGCTCTCCGTGTACCCGTTGGGGTGGAGGATCACAGGGATGCCCTTGGCCTCCACTGCGGCCCAGAACGGTCGGAAGCGGGGCTCGTCGAGATTGTGGCCGTCGACGGTTCCTCCGATCTGGAGACCCTTGAATCCGAGGTCGTCGACAGCCCGGTCCATCTCGGTGATGGCCAGGTCGACGTCTTGAAGGGGCACCGTCGCCCCGAAGAGCGCGTAACGGCCCGGATGTGCGGCGGCCGCCGCGGCGAGATTGTCGTTCTGGATGCGGGCAGACTCAGCCGCCGCTGCGGAAGGCGCCCAATAGAAGTACTCGGAGACGAACGTGGCCAGCCCCTGTATGTCCACACCCATGCTGTCCATGTGCTCGATACGCGTCGCCGGGTCGGTGAGCTGGCCGACGATGCTCGGGAACATCACCTTGTTGTGATCCTTGGAGTCCTGACCCATGTGATGTTCGTAGGGCTCGTACTCGGGCCGGCGGTGGGGCTCGATGAGCTCGCGGCTCGCCGGCGTGGCGAGATGGCAATGGACGTCGATGGTCGTCATGTCTTCCGTGGTGGGTGGGGGACAGGTGGCAGAACCCTAACAACGATGATCCAGGGCTCGTTCGCATGAGCGAGCAGGTGCCTGGTACGCGTGGTGGCGGCGAAATGACCGGGGTTGGGAAGCGTCTCGGCAGACCTGCGGTCTACTCACTGCTCGTTCTCGTCACCTTGATCCTGGGGCTCAACTGGCCGGTGATGGCCACTGGCGTGGCCGAGATCAGCCCGGTGTGGATGGGTGTCTTCCGTGTGGCCGGTGCTTTCCTCGTCATCTTCCCACTCACAGTGGCCACCGGGAACCTCCGCGTGCCACCAAGGGAAGACCTCCCGATCATCACCTCTCTCGCCGTCGTTCGGCTGGCCACCGTCTTCTTCCTCGTCTTCACCGCGCTGACACTGGTTCCCCCCGGCCGTTCTTCGGTGATCGTGTGGACCGCCAGCTTGTGGACCGTGCCCATCGCCGCTGTCTTTCTCGGCGAGCGCATGGTCGGCAGACGATGGCTGGGACTTGTCCTCGGGATCTCGGGCGTTGTCGTTCTCTTCGAGCCCTGGGGGCTGTCCTGGGGCGAGGACGGTGTCATCCTCGGGCACGTCCTATTGGTGCTGGCAGCGATTCTGAACGCAGCGACATCGGTTCACATCCGTGGCCATCGGTGGACGATCAGCCCCCTGCAGGCGGTTCCGTGGCAACTGGGAAGTGCGCTGCTCATTCTGTTCACCCTTGCCCTGGCGACCGATGGATGGCCTGAGATCGAGTGGACCGTGCAACTGGGCTGGGTCGTGGCCTACCAGGGGATTCTCGCCAGCGGGGTCGCCTTCTGGGCGCAGATCGTGGTCCTGCGCCATCTCGCAGCGGTTTCGGCCAACCTGACTCTCATGGCAGTGCCGGTCGTCGGCGTGGTCTCGTCCGCGATCCTGGTCGGCGAGCCCGTGACTGCGACATTGCTCACCGGCTTGGTGCTGATCATGGCCGGGGTGACTCTCAACCTGCTCTCCGACCGGCCGGAGGAGGTTCCGCTCGCTCCCGGGGGAAGCTCGGCTTAGGACAGTGTTGAACAATTCGTTCCAGCCTCGACGGCAGTTCTCTGACCTGGCGCTATGACGCGGTGGAGGCCAGGCTTCCCCTGTTGTTCAACACCGTCCTAGCCGCGGTCCTTGTCGAAGGCGTCTATGGAAGTGCGGAGGTGGTGTTCGAGCGCCTCGACGGCAGCATCGGCATCCTTCTTCTCCAAGGCGTCGAGAATGGCGGCGTGGTCGTGGTTGGCCTCCTCGCGCAAGGAGGGCTGGCTCTGCAGCGAGGCGCCGATATACATCACCGAGGCGTCCTGGAGATTGCGGATGATGGTGGCGAGACGCGGGGAGGCTGCGGTTTCGTAGACCGCCATGTGGAATACCCGATTGCGGTCCACCCAGTCGAACGATTGGGGGTCGGCTTCCATCGACTCGTGGAGCTTGCGGAGACGTGTGATCAGGGCCTCGCTGATGTTGGGCACCGCCTGGCGCATGGCAAGCGGCTCCAGCACCATCCTGATCTCGTAGATGTCCAGTACGTCGTCGGCACTCAACTCGGCCACGATCGCCCCCCGGTGTGGGTCGAATTGGACGAGCCCTTCGGTGGCCAGATCGCGCAGAGCCTCCCGGACGGGAGTGGTGCTGACGTCGAGCATCGCGGCCAACTCCGCCTGGACCAGGCGACTCCCTGTGGACAGCTCGCCGTTGAGGATGGCTCGGCGCAATACACCCAAGACGTACTCGTAAGCGGTCTGCCGGGTAGAGGAGAAGCCCTCGCTGTCAGGCTCGATCCGGAAGTCGGGCGTTTCCATCGCACGCGATGTTACAAGACGGCCCTTGCCGGGGCCTGGATCACGACATCTACCATCGCCCGCAGAAAGAAGAGGAGCCCGTTCTTGAGAGCAGTACGCGTGGTCGGCCCGGGGAGCCTGGAGCTGGCCGACGTGCCCGAGCCCGAGCCCGGGAGTGATGTCCTGGTGCGGGCCCGCCAGGTTGGGATATGTGGCACGGACACCAAGATCGTGGGAGGCAAGATCCCGGTGGACTACCCGCGCATCGTCGGTCACGAGATGGTCGGCGAAGTGGTCTCCGCGCCATCCGGCTCACCCTTCGCAGAAGGGGACCGAGTGCTGGTCGACCCAGGGGTGGCTTGTGGCTGGTGTGTCATGTGCCACGAGGGACGACCCAACATTTGCCTCAATGGTGGCCTCCTCGGCCGGGATGTCGACGGCGTCTTCACCGAGCTCTCGGTCGTCCCGGTCAACCGTCTCGTCGCCGTACCCCCCTCGGTGGGCGACAGCGCATCAGGCCTGCTCCAGGTTCTGGGCACCTGCGTTCATGCCGCCAAGTCCGTCGACGCATTCCCCGGCCAGGTGGCAGCGGTGATTGGCCTCGGCGTCGCCGGCCAGCTCATCAGCCAGCTTCTCACTCTCCAGGGTGTGAAGGTGGTGGGCATCACCCGGTCGGAGTGGAAACGAGACCTGGCGGAGCAGGCGGGAGCGGTGACGACTGCAGCGCCGGACGATGCCGAGGCCCTTCTCGCCGATATGACCGACGGGCTCGGCCCGGCGATCGTGGTCGAGGCGGTCGGCCAGGAGTCCACTCTCGCCCAGTCGATCTCCCTGGCAGCCACCGGGGGAGAGGTGGTCGTCTTCGGCACCCTGACCGGTGCGGGGGAGGGGTTGCCCTATTACCAGCTATATCTGAAGGAATTGACCCTGCACAACCCGAGGGCGGCACTGATCGGCGACTACGCCGACGGTGTCGCTCTGGCAGCGGCCGGCGCCCTGATGCTCGACCCGATCGTCACCCACGTCCTCGATCTCGGAGAGGCGCCGCGAGCCTTCGAGTTGGTCAACGACTCGTCTGCGATGAAGGTGCTGATGACCGTGTGACCGTGGGGTAATCGACCGTTCTGTGAAGATCCTTCGCGACCCCTTCGCGAAGGATCTTCACAGAACGGTGTGTGCCACCTCGACGGCCCGGCCGGTCTTGGCGCTCTCCACTGCTGCTTCCAGCACTGCGACCACAGCAAGACCTGCTTCCCCATCGGGCTCCACCGGGCCTGCGCCGCGGATTGCCTTGGCGAAGCCAACCAGCTCGTCGACCACGGGATCGATGTCATGAAGGTCCACCGGTTCGGGTGCAGCATCGTTGCGCATCTGGATGGCGAGCTTGGACCCTCCCACGGTGTTGAAGGCGGCCCCAAGGGTGCCGAAAACAGCGATGTCGTTGGCCACCGGTGTGTAGAACGAAGTGGTCAATGTGGCCAGGGCACCGCTGTGGAACTCGATAGCCAGCACCGTCGCCTCGTCGATGGGGTCTGCACGACCGGCTCTCGTGAAAGCGCTAACTCTGGCTATCCGACCCACCAGGTAGTGCATGGTGTCGATCTTGTGCACGCCAAGCGATGTCATGCCTCCCAGCGGACTCTGATCCGGGTCCCAACGCCACGCCGTCTCCGGCATCTTGAAGCCGTTGGGAATGGATTGATGGGCGATGATGGTCTCGACGTCGCCCAGCTCACCGGCATCGAGCATTTCCTTGATGCGTCGGTTGGCCGCAGTTCGTCTCCGTTGATGCCCAACCTGCAATAGGACACCGGCCTGCCTCGCTGCCTCGACGCAGGCCCTGCCCTCGGCGACCGTGGTGGTCAGTGGCTTCTCCACGAAGATGTGCTTCCCCGCCGCGGCTGCTTGCTCGACGAGGGCTCGGTGACTCTGGTGCGAGGTGGCGATGAGCACACCTTCCACATCCGGGTCGTCCAGCATCGCCTCGAGGCTCGAGGCGGCCGGCACGCCGTGTTTGGCCGCGAACTCCTCTCGGCCCGTGTCGTTGCGTGCGAATGCGCTGATCACCCTGCCCTCGCCGCCCTTCTCGGCGGCGTTGGTGAGCTCTCCGCCCCACCAGCCCAGCCCGATCAGGCCGAGCCCGACTCTTTCTCCGTTTTGGCTCAACATGCCTCCACTGCATTCATGAGCATGGCGAGCAACGTGTAGTACCCCACGATCGTGGTCAGCTCCACGACACCCTCTTCAGCGAAGAGAGCGTGGGCGTTGTCGAAGGTGGCCGTCTCGACCTTGCCGGTCCGGGTGAGCGATCTGACATAGGCCACGATTCGCGCATCCCGTTCGTCGGCGACGTCGGCGCCGCTGCGGACTGCTTCCAGTGTCGCCTCCGACACACCCGCCTCTTTGGCCAATGGGTGATGAGAATCCCACTCGAATCCGCAGTCCCGTTCGATCGCAGTGGTGACGATGGCCAGCTCACGGTCGTGATCGGACAGTGTGGAGGCGTATCGGATGACAGCACCTAGATCGGCGGTGGCCCGGGCGATGTCCGGCCGGTGCAGCATCGCGGCGTAGGGTCGGAGCATGCGGCCCCTCGTGGAGACGATGTGGTCGAACACCTCTTGCTGCTCAGGGCTGGCTTGCTCTCTCGTTTCGATCAGTTGCACTCGGGGCACGTCTCTCCGTTCGGCTAGTCGATCCTGCATGTTATAGGATCAGGGTCGATGACCACCCAGGCCTCCATAGACACCAGCCACGGCCGCGTCTCGTATGGGGAAAGCGGGTCCGGCGCCCCCCTTGTCATCCTTCACTCGCTTCTCACAGATCGCGGCGCCTTCGACGTCGTGATCCCCTCTCTCCCCGGCCGGGTCATCGCCCTCGACCTCCCCGGGTATGGCCTTTCCGACAAGGGGGCTACATCGATCGAGGCGTTCGCCGATCAGATGGCAGCTGCGGTAGCCGAGATTTGTGACGAGCCGGCGACGGTCATGGGGAACGGTCTCGGCGCATTTGTCGCCCTCGGCCTGGCGATCCGCCATCCGGATCTGGTGAGTCGCTTGGTCCTCGTGGGGGCTGGAGCAACCTTTCCCGAACCGGCCCGTCCCGCTTTCGCCAACATGGCTCAGCTCGTGACGACCAGCGGGATGTCCGCGGTCACCCCCACGGCCCTCCGACGCATCTTCACCGACGACTTCTTGGAGACCCATCCAGAGGAGACGGCCGAGCGTGTACGCGTGCTGGAGGCGGCCGACCCCGAGGTGTTCGTCGCCGCCTGCCTGGCCCTGCAAGAGGTCGACTTCACCGATGGCGCATCCGACCTGGCGATCCCGACTCTGATCGTGGTTGGGGAGGAGGATCAGGCAACCCCACCGGCCATGGCGGCAACTCTCGACGGGTTGCTCCCCGACTCCCGGGTGGTGGTCCTGCCCGGCATCGCACACGCCCCACAACTCCAGGACCCTGACGGTTTCATACAAACGATCTCGAGCTTCCTGGAGGGAGAATGACGAAGTACAAAGTGGTGGTCAGCGACCAGGTCTTCCCGACCGTGGACCTCGAACGGGCACTGCTCGCCGAGATCGACGCAGAGTTGCAGGTCGCATCGGGCGACGTCGACGAAGTCCTCGCCGTGGCCGGCGACGCCGACGCCATCCTCAACACGTATCTGCCCTGGTCGGCAGAGTCCATCGGCCGCCTGGAGAAGTGCCGCATCATCGCCCGCTACGGGATCGGGTTCGACAACGTCGACCTGGCGGCTGCCCGCGACGCCGGCATCGTCGTCACCAATGTGCCGGACTACTCGGTGGAGGAGGTGGCCACCCATGGCCTCGCCCTCATCCTCGCTGCATTGCGCAAAGTGGTCGCTGCCGATCGCTCGGTCCGGGCGGGGGAGTGGTCGGTGGATCACTTCAGGCCAATCCGCCGGCTTTCCACGCTCACCATCGGTCTCCTCGGCTACGGGAGGATCGGCAGGCAGATCGCGGCTCCGCTGAAGGCCCTGGGGGCGACGATCGTCGCCCACGACCCGTACCTCACTCCAAGTCCCGACCTGCCGCCACTGCTCACCATCGAGGAGGTCCTCGGAACCTCCGACGTGATCTCTCTCCATCTTCCGCTAAATGAGGAGACCAGGGGCATCATCGGAACGGACACCCTGGCGAATGTGAAGGAAGGGGCCATACTCGTCAACACATCCCGAGGCCCGCTCGTCGATCTCGACGCACTCGGTGAGGCTCTGCGGTCGGGACGCCTATCGGCGGCGGCCCTCGACGTGTTCGACACCGAGCCGATCGACCCCGCCCGGATCGCAGACTTCCCCAACCTGATCGCCACCCCCCACATGGCCTACTACTCCGAGGAAGCGCTCCAGGAGTCGCAGCGCAAGGCAGCAACACAGGTGATCAAGGTCCTCACCGGGAACCAGCCCGACTATCAGGTGAATTGAGATGGAAGCCAGACCAGAAGTCGTAGAGAAGGGTGTCTTCGACCCTGCTGAGTTCTCAGGAGAGCTGGAGACTGCTCCAGGCAACAAAGAGCTGGGCACCTCGGTGTGGTTCGAGAACGATCGAATCAGGGTCTGGGAGGTGCTGCTCGAGCCAGGGGAGCGGGGGGCATTCCACTCGCACACGACCAACTACTTCTGGACCGTCGTCGAAGGAAGCCAGGGCCTGCAGCGCTATTCCGACGGCACCTTCGTAGTGCGCGACTACCTGGTCGGGGAGACCAAGTACCTCGAGCATTCTGAGGAGGACTACCTGATCCACGACCTGGAGAACGTGGGCGACACGAGACTCCGGTTCGTGACCGTCGAGTTGCTCGACTGATCGGGGCACCCGTGGCGCTGCCGCGTGTCCTCATCGCCGGAGGCTCCATCGGGGGTCTCACCACCGCCGTCCTGCTCCGCGATCTCGGCTGCGACGTGGTGGTGCACGAGCGTGCCGATACCGACTTGGAGGATCGGGGCGCCGGAATCGTCGTCCTTCCTGTGACCGAGCGCTACTTCGGACAAGGCGTGCCCGGGGGCGAGCGGGTCAGTCTCGAGCTCACCTACTGGAAGTACGTCGATTCGTCAGGGGCCACGATCAGCGCCGACCCCGACCACTTCCGCTTCTCGGGGTGGAGCACCATCTACCGGTCCCTTCTCGAGGTCTTCGGCCGCGACAGTTACCACTTCGGCCACGAGGTGGTCGGGTTCGACCAGGACGCGGAAGGCGTGCGGATCGAGCTCGCCGACGGCAGCACCGACGAGGGCGACCTCCTCGTGTTTGCCGACGGCATGGGATCGACCGGGCGCGGCCTCCTCATGCCTGAAGTGACCCCGCAGTACGCCGGGTATGTCGCCTGGCGGGGCACCGTACCCGAGCGGGGCCTCTCCATGGCCGCCCTCGCAGAGGTCGCCGATGCCATGGTCTATCAGGTGCTGGATCCCGGCCACATCCTCGTCTACGCCATCCCTTCGAAGACCGGCGCCATCTTTCCCCCAGACCGGGACATCAACTTCGTCTGGTACCGCAACTACCCGGAGGGCGGCCCGTTCGAAGACCTGATGACCGACGTCGATGGCCGACAGCGCCACGGGACGATGCCACCGGGATCGATCCGCCAGGAGCACCTCGACGATGTGCGAGCGACAGCAACCCGGACCCTGGCGCCGCAACTGGCCGAGATCGTCCTCAGTTGCGAGCAGCCTTTGATTCAGGCCGTGTTCGACGTGGAGAGCCCGAATATGGCGTTCGGACGGGTGTGTTTGATCGGCGATGCTGCCTTCACGTTGCGCCCACACGTGGCCGCCGGTCAGGCAAAGGCGTGCGCCGATGCTTGGGCGTTGCGTGACACACTGGCGGCGGCAGCGGGTGATGTGCAGGGGGCCCTTGCGGAGTGGGAGCGGGGACAACTCGCTCTCGCTCGCTCAGCCTTGCAGCGGACACGTGAGATGGGGAACGCCAGCCAGTTCGAGTCGACGATGGTGCCCGGCGACCCTGATTGGAAGTTCGGCCTCTGGGAGCCAGGCAATTGATCGTCGAGGTAATGGCGGTGGGTACGGAGCTCCTGCTCGGAGACATCGTCAATTCCAATGCGGCCACCATCGGCCGACGTCTCGCCCAGGAGGGCTTCGACATACACCACCAAGTGGTTGTCGGGGACAACTTGGGCAGGCTGGTCGAGGTCCTGCGAACCGCCGTGGGACGGGCGGATGCAGTGGTGATCACGGGGGGAATCGGCCCGACCCAGGACGACCTGACCCGGGAGGCACTCTGCGAGTTGGCCGGAGTCGATATGACACGGGACGAGGATCATTCCCGGTGGGTCGATGCCCGGATTCGGGCCACGGGGCGCGAGCCGTCACCAAACGTGCTCCGAATGGCCGACCTACCGTCTGGGGCCGAAGGGCTGCCCAATGCCAACGGCGTGGCGTTGGGCGTGGCGCTGGAGCACGACGGCTGCTGGTTGTTTGCTATGCCCGGTGTGCCGGCAGAGATGATTCCGATGCTCGACGAGGAAGTGTTGCCCAGGCTCCGTCGCCTCGCAGGGAGACCTGCGGTCCTGCGCAGCCGGCTCCTTCATAGTTGGGGTCTCGGTGAGTCGACGGTCGCCGATCTCCTCGACGACCTCTTTGCCTCGGTCAACCCGTCGGTCGCCTTCCTGATCAAGGACATGGAGGTCAGGGTGCGGATCACGGCCAAGGCCGATGACGAGGCAAAGGCGCTCGAGATGATCCAACCTGTCGAGGCCGAGGTGCGGTCCCGTCTCGGAGATCTGGTCTTCGCCGTCGACGGCGAGACGGTTGAGCAGATCGTGATCGATGGGCTCGCCGACGCCGGCTGGCGGGTGTCCACTGTCGAGGATGCCACCTTGGGGATGGTGGGCGGCCGTCTCGCCGCTGCCGATAACGCTTCGGTGTTCGCCGGGGCGTTGATCATCGGGGCGAACGCGGCGTTTCCGCCGGAGGCGGACGTTGTGCTCGAGGTAGGCCCGATCGGTGCCGATCAGTCGACCGGCCCGAGGACCACCCGATCGGTCGAGATGACCGTGACGACACCTCGAGATCGTCACAGCCAGGTCTTCGACTTCGGAGGCGACGACGAGCGGCTGCGAGCATTCGCCGTGATCGCCGGTCTCCACGTGTTGCGCACCGCCCTACGAGATGTCGCCCAGCGATGACGAATCGGATCCGGAAGAGATTGGAGCGCGGCCCCCTTCTCACTGCCGTCGTCTACACCGGCGCAGGGATGCTGCCCATCTTCCTCATCAGCACCCAGGTCCTCCAGATCGAGGCCGACATCGGTTTCGGAGTCGCTGAACTGGGCCTCGCCACTACCTGCTTCTTTGCCGCCGCCGCCCTCGCTTCGAACATAGGTGGCGGCATCGTTTCTCGGCTCGGCCCTTCGGTCGGCATCAGGGTGGGTAGCTCGATGACCATCCTGTCCTGTCTCCTCGCCGGTACCGCCGTGGCCTGGTGGATGGTCCCCCTGGCGGCTGTTTTTGGCGGCATCGGCAACGGAGTCATCCAGGTTGGCTCCAATGTGGCCATTTTCGATGGGGTTGCTCGGGGCCGACAGGGTCTCGCATACGGGGCGAAGCAGGCGGCGGTCCCCACGGCCAGCATCCTCGCTGGGCTGGCGCTGCCCGGGATTGGCCTGCTGTTCGGTTGGCGCTGGGTCTTCGTTGGGGCTGTGGCCCTCGCCATCGTCCTCGCGGTGTCCACGCCGAATCTCGGCCGTGGCGACGGTGCATCGCGTGTGGAGCAGCCGGTGGGTCGTCTCTCCCCATCGATGATTTGGCTGGGGGTCGCCGGGATCACCGGGGCATCCGCCGGCAGCGGGCTCTCGCTGTTCGTGGTCCCGTCGGCAGTAGACATCGGGATAGGAGAGGCAGCGGCTGGCGCCGTCCTTGCCTTTTGTTCGGCTCTGGTCGTTGTGGTGAGGATTGGCGTGGGGTGGGTGGTCGACCGGCGGCGAAGCAGCGGTCATCTCGAAATGGCGGCGATAACAGCGGTCGGCGCCGCCGCGTCCTTCGTCTTGGCGACTGCGGATGTCCCGTTTCTGTACCTCGCGTCGATGCCGATCGCCTTGCTCGGCACCTGGGGGTGGCAGGGGGTCATCTTCTACACCCTCGTCACCACCTATCCGGAGATTCCGGCGAAGGCGTCGGGAATGCTGCTGTCGAGCAACCTGACAGGGACCCTTATCGGCCCGCTCGTGGTGGGTTCGTTCGCCGGTCGGGGCAACTACCCGGGTGCTTGGCTTTTCGTCTCGATATGCGCGGTGTTGGCCACCGTCGGGTTCGTGGCAGCGCGGCGAACCACGGAGCCGGCCCGACTCAGTCGTTGAGCTCGGTGCTGGCTGCCCCGACCAATTCCCGGTCGAGAGGGAGCTCCACGACCTGGTTGCGCTCCACAGACAGGTCGGCGGCGATGTAGACCTCCATGGTGAGGCGGGCGAGCCGGGGCTCCACCATCACCGGGCTGTCCCGATAGACGGCTTCGAGGAAGTGCAGCGTCTCCCGCTCCATCGGCCCTGCATAGACATGGTCCACGTATTCCCCTGGCATCGTCGAGAGGGGGAACTGCACACCGTTGCTCATGGTGTTGAGGATGATGTCCTTGTGGCTGGCGTCCATGATCAGGGCGCCGTCGGTCCCCAAGAACTCGATCCAGGTCGAGGCGAAGTTGGGATATCCAGGGGGCAGGGACCAACCGGCCCCGATGGTCACCGTGACCCCATCGTCCATCGTGATCACGATCACCTGGGTGTCCGGGACCCCGTGCTCGGCCTGACGCGCCCCAAAGGCGACCTGGGAGTAGACCCGAACCGGCTTGCGGGGCTCGAGACACCACATGGCGAAGTCGATGTCGTGGGTGGCCTCCATCGCCGCGGGCGACAGCTTGGTGCGTGACCCGATCTTGCCGCCCAGGGAGCGGGAGATGTGCCGGCTGACCAGGACGCTCACAGGGTCGCCCAGCGTGCCGTCGTTGACGCTCCGCTTCACCAGGGCCTGCTTGGCGTTGAAGCGTTGCGAGTAGCCGACGGTGAACTTGAGGCCCTTGGCCTCGGCGATGTCGATGAGCTCGTCGGCCTCCTCGAGAGTGAGGGCGATCGGCTTCTCCAGGAGGACATGCTTGCCCGCCTCCAGGGCGGCCTTGGCCAGCGGATGATGGGTCGACTCGGGCGTGGCCGACACCATGATCGCCGAGATGTCAGGGTTGGACACCAGCTCTTGCCAGTCCGCAGTGGCGGTGGCCGGGTTGGTGAGGGCGGCCACCTCGGCGAGCCGGTCGGGGTTGATCTCGGCGATGTGGAGCTTTGACACCATCGCCGAGTTGGCGCTGGCCACGGCGCGGATTCCACCGCACCAGCCTGTGCCGATGATGCCTACTTCGATCTGTTCCATCGTCGTTCTCCTTCTCAGTCTCCGAGGAGGTCCTCGGGGTCGATCGGCAGTCGGACCGGTTGCCCTATTCGGGCAGAGCGATCCATCGCCATGGTGAGTATCAGGTTGCGGTGCCCGTCCCGCGCAGTGGCGTGTGGAGTGGATACCCCGTTTGCCAGCCGGTGGAACCAGGTCATGGTCTCCTCGCGCATCGGTCCCCAGAGCATCCCGTCGGAGACGTCTCCGGGTGGGTAGCTCCCGAGGAAGTCGACGTAGCGCTGTGAATCGGGTTGGTAGCCCTTCGATGCATAGCCGGCAGGTTGGGGGATCTCGGTGGCGAGGATGACGTCGCGGTGAGTGTCTTCGATGTCGATGACACCCTTGGTGCCGACGATCCCGATCTCCAGCCCGTAGACCGCGCCCGGCCAAACCGTGGGCAGAGCCCAGTTGATGTTCATGCTGAAGATGGTGCCGTCGTCCATGGTGAAGATCCCGAACGTGGCGTCCTTGGTGCCCATCTCCCCGAGCACCCGGTCGGCGGAGCGGGCGTAGACCTCGATCGCCTCTTTGCCTTCCATCAGCCACATCGACATGTCCAGGCTGTGGGTTCCCGAGACCACCATCGGGGTGAGGTTGGCGCGCTCTGTTGTCTTGCGCAGGGTGGCGTCAGGGACCATGCGGTTCATGAACGCACGGGTCACGACCGAGGTGACCTCGCCGACCTGGCCATCTCGGAGCCTCTGTTTCACCGTCTGGAAACGCCGTCGGAAGCGCTGGGTGTATCCGACCACGGCGTCGAGCCCGGCGCCCTCGATGGCGGCGAGCACCCGGGCCGACTCCACCGGGTCGGTGGCGAGGGGCTTTTCGATGAACAACGGCACACCTCTGTCGACCGCGGCGAGGATCGGGTCGACGTGCTCGTTTTCGGCAGTGGCGACTATGACCGCAGTCACTTCCTCTCTCGCCAACAAGGTGTCGGGGTCTGTCGTGACGAAGTCGGCAGCGACGTCGCCGGCGAGTGCCTTCAGCGTCTCCTCGTCGATATCACACAGCCCGATCCACGAGACCGCAGGATGCTCCCGGGCGAGGACCGCCCTTATCCGGCCGACGGTGCCACAGCCGACGATGGCGAGACCGATGCTCACGAGCCCAGACCCAAGAGACGTGCGGCATTGCCCCCGGCGATGAGGTCCCGGTCGGATTCGTCGAGCCCCTCGACCCGGTCGAGAAGCCCCAAGGGGTCGTCTTCACCCATGTCATAGGGGTAGTCGGTGCCCAGCAACACGTGGTCGGCCCCGTACTTGCCGACCAGGAACGCGATCTGATCGGGCTCGAAGACCATGGTGTCGAAATAGAACATCGATAGATACTCGCTGGGAGGGCGGGGAAGACCCTGGCGCACGTCCTCCCGGGCGTGATAGGCGTGGTCGAATCGACCGGCGTACATGGGCAGGAATCCGCCGCCGTGGGAGAAGACGAATTTCAGCCCTGGGAAGCGCTCCATGACACCGTCGAAGATGAGCCGCCCGGCGCAGATGGTCTCTTCGAGCGGATGGCCGATGGTGTTGATGAAGTAGTGGTCCATGAGCCGCTTCGGCTCGGTGAACCCGGTGGGGTGGAGGAAGACCATCGACCCGAGTAGCTCAACCTCCTGCCAGAACGTGTTGTAGCGAGGATCTGTGATCTCGACGCCTTCGATGTGGGTTGCCATCTCGATGCCGTGGAAGCCGAGCTCGTTGTGGCAGCGACGCAGCTCAGCGAGTGCCTCCGCCGGATCCTGCATGGGAACGGCGCCGAGAGCAACGAATCGGTCGGGGTGGTCGGCGACCACCTTCGCCAGGTCGTCGTTGACCGTCTGGAACGCAGGTGCCCCCAAGTCGCCCTCGACCCAGTGGTACAACTGATAGGGAGACAGACTCAGCGCCTGGACATCGACACCCATCGCATCCATGTCGGCGAGGCGCACCTCGACGGAGTCCATCTTGGGCCGGATGAACTCGAGTTGTCTCCGGTTCACGTCGCGAGTGAGCTCGTTACCCACCTGGAGGGGTGCCCTTCCCAGCCGCTCCGCCTCCGGTTTCACCATGCCGGCTGCAGCCGTGCATTCCCGATGACAGTGGACATCGATCACCCGTCGCTCACTCAAGACTGTTCAACTCCTGATTCGATACATCATGCAGAATATATGTTCCGCGAGGGTCATGCGTCATCTGTCAAAGATTGAACAAGCGACGGGCATTACCACCGGCGATGAGGCTCCGCTGTTCCTCGTCGAGGGTGGTCGCGGCCAGAAGTGCCAGGGGGTCGGTCTCACCCATGTCGAATGGGTAGTCGGTGCCGATGAGGAGGTGGTCGGCACCGAAGCGCTCTGCGAGCGTGTCGACGAGGGCAGGGTCGAACACCGTGAGGTCGTAGTAGAGGGATGACAGGTACTCCGAAGGGAGTCGGTCGATGTTCTCCCGCATCTCGGGACGGTGTCGGAAGGCATGGTCGGTACGGGCCCAGTAGAAGGGGAGGTAGCCGCCACCGTGGACCAGGACCATCTCGAGCCCGGGGTGGCGCTCGAAAACACCCGCCAATATGAGGCGGGTGACGGCGAGGGTCGTGGCGAGCGGCATTCCGATCACGTTGACGAGGTAGTAGTCGGTGAGCCGGCGCGCTTCGGTGAACCCGGCCGGATGGAGCACTGTCACCAACCCTGCCTCCTCCAAAGCGTCCCAGACAGGCTCGAGGGCCGGGTCGTCGAGGTCGGCTCCGTTGATATCCGCACCGATCTCGACGGCCGGGAAACCGAGCTCGGCGATGCGACTCACCTCGGAAACCGCGGCCTCGGGATGGGCCATGGGCAATGTGCCCACGCCGACGAGGCGGTCGGGAGCGAAGCCGGCCATCCGGGCGATCGCCTCGTTCTGAAGAGAGGCCACTTTCGGGGCAAGATCGGCGTCGGCCCAGTAGAAGTAGTGGAAGGGAGTCAGCGCCACCAATTGGATGTCACAGCCCATGGCGTCCATGTCGGCGAGGCGAATCTCGGGGTCGGTGTACTTCCCCTCGGCGAGTCGATAGAACTCCGTGTTGACCTCCTTGGTCACCGGAGAGGAGAAGAAGGTTCGTGGCTCGAACTCCGGTTTGAAGTGGGGGCGGGTCAATTCCGCCGACTCGGGGACCATGAGGTGGGCGTGGACGTCGACGACCAAATCGTAAGTGGTGTCGGTCTGGGTCGGCTTCCACGCCTCCACCCATCCCGCCGGTGTCGTCGGATCGGTCATTGCACCCTCCCGATGCCGGCTCGCCGTCGCACGACTTCCATGATCGAAGAGTTGTCGAGGTCGCCGAGACCGTCGGCTTCCCCCTCGGAGAGGGCGGCGGCCACGACCTCGACCAGATCGGCCGGCGCTCCGAGGCTCCGTGCCTGGTCGACAATCAGCTTGGCGTCCTTGTTGCTCTGTCGGAGGCGTGCGTATGGCGGTTCGTGGTCCCCAGTGATCATCCTGTCGCCCCATACGTCCATGGCTTTGGAGTAGGCCAGGCTGTCCCGCAGCACTGCGATGGTGGCGTCGAGGTCGAGATCGGCCATCTCGGCCACGACGAGCGTCTCGGCGAGGGCCATCCGATGGATGGTCAACGTCTGATTGACCAACAGCTTCATCGTCGAGCCCGATCCGGTCGGCCCAAGATGATGGTGGGAGCGACCGATGGCCTCGAAGATTGGAACGCCCCGGTGATATGCGTCCTCCGGCCCACCCACCATCACGACGAGCTCTCCTCTTTCCGCGATCTCGCCGTTCCCGCTCACGGTGGCGTCGCAGTAGGTGATCCCGACCTCGTGGAGATCGGCAGCGATGGCTACGGCGTCTGCGGGCCGTCCGGTGGTTGCGTCGTAGACCAGCAGGCCTGAATTGTCCGACGCGGAGATTCCGTCGTCACCGAGGCAAACCTCGCGGGAGACGTCGGAGTTGGGAAGGGAGAGCAGCGCTGCCCAACACCCGGCGACGGCATCGGCAGGGGACCCTGCAGGCTCACCTCCGTATGTGGTGAGCTCGGCCATGCGGTCGGTGTCCGGGTCGAACCCGCGGACATGGAACCCGCGAAGAGTGAGGTGGCGGGCCATTCGCGAGCCCATCAGACCGAGACCGATCACCGCGAGGTTCGGTCCCTCCTCCATGGGTCAGTCCCTGACTGGGATGGTGAGGTGACGCAGGGTCACCTCGGTCAGGGTTGCGGCATCTCGCTCCCGGGCAGCCCGCAGCATCACTTCGTGATCGGCGGTCGCCGTTTCCTTGAGGGTCGGGCTACGCCGCAATGTCGCGCTGACGAAGAGCACCTGAGTGTCCTGGAGGCTCTTGATGAGCGAGATGAGCCGCCGCGAGGACGAGGCGTCGTAGAGCCTTTGATGGAATGCTCGGTTGCCATGGACCCAGGCATCCCAGCTGTCGGAGGTAGCCATGTCGTCGAGGATCCCGCGGGCGTCATTGAGGATCTCGTCGGTCATCCCGAGAACCGCCTCCTCGATCGCCATGGGCTCGAGAACCTGCCGGATGCGCACGATCTCCTCCACGTCCTTGCGGGTGACTGCGGTGACCACTCCTCCCCGGTAGCTGTCCAACCGGACCAGCCCTTCGAAGGAAAGCTCGCGGAGCGCCTCACGAACGGGTGTTGTGCTGACATCGAATATCTCGGCGACCTCGTTGAGCCCGAGCCGTGTGCCGGCGGCGAGGTCGCCGGTGAGGATCGATCGGCGCAACGACGTCGAGACATGGTCAGTTGCGGTGCGGGGCCGGCTCACCTTGGCCAGCGTCGAGTCGAGCGAGTCGCTCTTGGCTTCGGTATTTCTCATACGCTCATCTCATTTCACCGGGTTCCGCAGCGTTCCTATTCCATCGATCGAGATCTCCACGACGTCTCCTGATTCCAGGTAACGCGGAGGGTCGAACCCGATCCCTACCCCCAACCCGGTCCCCGTGGCGATGATGTCGCCTGGCTCCAGGGTCATCACCTCGCTGAGGGTGGCGATCAACCTGCGGACCCCGAATATGAGTGCAGAGATCGGCGCTTCCTGACGAAGCTCGCCGTTGACATGGGTCCTCATCCAGGACTCCTCGATCACCGGCAGCTCGTCGATTGTTACAACCCAGGGCCCCATCGGGCAAAACGTGTCCGGGCTCTTGCCGACGAACCACTGCACATGGCGTTTCTGGAGGTCCCGGGCCGTGACGTCGTTGACGATGGTCCAGCCGAAGACGTGGTCGAGGGCATCGGCTTCGGAGATGTTCCGACCGGGTCGGCCGATAACGATCGCCATCTCGCCTTCGTAGTCGGTGGTCCCGGTCGGGTCGTTGGCGAGGACGATGGGGTCGTCTGGCCCGATCACCGAAGTCGGGGCCTTGGTGAAGATGACCGGGTGATCGGGGATGACCTGTTTCTCGGAGGCGTCGAATCCCGATGCGGAGAACTCGGCGGCGTGGTCGCGGTAGTTGCGACCCACGGCCATGATGTTTTTGCGGGGCGCGATCGGAGCCAACAGCCGGATCTCGTCGAGAGCGAGCCTCGGCGCCGACGAGAGGGCGTCGCCGATGATCCGGGCATCCCAGCCCGCGATCAGGTCGGCCGTGTCATCGGGGAGCCCCGTCTCGGTGAGATCGGCCAGGTCGGTCCCGGTGACAATCCCGATGCCGCGCCTCCCCCCGCTCTCGAATCTGGCAACTCGCATTGGGCGGGGAGGATACATCCTGCAGGATGCATCTTGTAACCCATCCGTCTACTCCCGCCCGGGAATCACGCTCCGCGTATGGGTTTCCGAGAATTCCCGCATCCATGATGCAAAGTATGGTTTGTTTCATATATGATCCCGCCCCGGTCCTCTCGACAGAGTGGGACGTCTTAATGAGGAGGTAACAGTGCGAGCACGATCGAAGTGGTTGTGGGTCGCCATGATCGCAGTACTGACCCTGGTGGTCACCGCCTGCGGTGATGACACTGGAGAAGAGGACGGTCGGACGGTGATTCGCTTTGCGTTCGCTCCGGACCCGGTTTGGGACTACATGAACGACAACGGGATGATCGTGGAGTGGGAAGAGGAGTTCAATACTCGCATCGTCACCACCGCGACCTGGGACGAGTTCACCTTCTTTGCCGGCGGTCACGGGGACATCGTCTCCATGGCCACCCAGGAGGTCCCTGTCCTCGAGGCGGAGACGGGCATCGACACCGTCACCTTCGGCAAGTACAACTATCAGCGGGTTCCCATGCTCACCCGGGCCGACACCGGTTATCAGACCCTGGAGGACATCCCTGCGGGCTCACCGATCTGTGTCAACAGCCCGGTCTCGAACGTCGGGTTCTGGACGGTTGCTGCCAACGAGCTGCACGGTCTCGACTTCCGGGTCGGCGGTGGTGACTTCGATCTGATCGTCAACGATCATTTCGTCAACCCGCAGAACCTGTTGAACGGCGACTGTGAGGCGTCACCGATCATCCCCGAGGCGGCGGCGCCGTACATGCGGACCGGAGAGCTGGTGGCGATGTACGACGGCCAGCCCCCGTTCCAGTTGTACAACTCGTTCGCAACGGTGAACGACGGCGAGCAGCACATCCTGTCCAACCTGTTCACGGCGACCAAGGAGTTCGCTGACGCCAACCCGGAGGCCTTGGAGGCATTCCTAGTTCTCTGGCAACGTGGCATCGACGCCTGGTCCGACCCGGCGACGCAGGCAGAGATCATCGAGACCTACCCGCAGCACTTCTCGGTGGAAGAGCCTGAGGACATCGCCTTCATCCAGGAATACATGAGTGGAGACGGCAACTGGTTCGTGGACTCGGTGTATCTGGAGAGCGAGGAGTGGATCGAGTCGGAGCAGGCAGTCTGGGACTTCATGAGCAACCTCAACCCGGAGAACCAGAACTACCTCGAGCCTGACTTCGAACGTCCTGAGTTCATCGTCATCGAACAACCCTCTAGCTAGACCCATCTGAGCGAGGGGAGGCGGGTGTTGCCCGCCTCCCCTCCGGGGCGCAAACGAGCAGAATTGCCTATCAGAACGTGACCACCACACTCGAGAAAAGAGAAGACGCACCCCGCTCCGCGGAGGAAGCTCGTCTCATCGCACTGCGCAAGCGGGACACCCGGCGCAAGTGGTTCTGGAGGATCACCGGCTACATCGTCATCCTCGGGCTCTGGGAGTTCGTGTCGACCCAGATCTTCGATCCCAGGATCGTCCCCGGCCCGTCGACGATCCTCGCCGCCTTCCCCACCATCATCAACAGTGGCCGGTTCCTCGAGAGCTACGCCGCCACCCTGACCAGGATCGGCGTCGGCTTCGGATTGGCGTTCATCTTCGGTGTCGTTCTCGGAGTCGGCACCCAGATCCCCTGGATCGCCGGGTTCTTCAAAGACGCCATCACCATCGGCCTGGTCACCCCGGGGCTGGTGTGGGCTCTCACCGGACTCGTGATCTGGGGTTTCGAGCCGCAGGGCTGGATCTTTGCCATCTTCATGACCACTTTCGCCCTGGTCACGGTGAACATCGCCGAGGGAATCAGGGCGCTCCCCAAGGATCTCCTCGACATGTCCCGGGCGTTTGGGGTCACCAACTGGCGCCGGCAGCGTGAGATCGTCCTCCCCTTCCTCGCCCCGTTCACCTTCACCGCCCTCCGTTTCGGATTCTCGATCGGTTGGAAGGTGACGGTGCTCACCGAGGTGTTCTCCTCGAATGCCGGGATCGGATTCGAGATGCGGGTCGCCTCCCAACTGTTCCGGATGGACGAGTTCTGGGCCTGGGCACTCTCCTTCTTCGTCTTCGCCTTGTTTCTGGAGAAGGCGATCCTGCAGCGCTACGAGCGCAAGTTCTTCCGCTGGCGTGAAGAGGTGGCGCTCTGATGGCGACCATGGTGAGCTCCGCCCCGAGTCAGAGGTCGAGGATGCGCCGCGTTCTCGCCTCCCCGACGACTGCTCGGGTCCTCTTCCCGTTCTTCGTGATCGCCCTTTGGTACGCCATCTATTTCGCCATCGACTCCCGGATCTTCCCGACCCCCCTCCGGGTGGCGGAGTTCATGTGGGAGGAGGTGACGCTGACCAGCGGGGTCCGCTACAGCAGCGTCGCCGAGAACCTCTACGTCCAGTTCGCCATCTCCATCGCCCGTCTCACCCTCGGGTTCTTCGTGGCGATGACCCTGGGCACACTGATCGGGCTGGGGATGGGTGTCTCCAAGTCGGTGGACGCCTTCTTCCACGACTGGGTTGTCGCCGTCCTCGCCATGCCCGCCCTGGTCTGGGCCTTGTTCTTCGCGGTGGCTTTCGGGTTCGGTCACTTGGCTCCGGTGCTCACGGTGATCTTCGCCGGGATCCCGTTCGTGATCATCAATGTGCGGGAGGGAGTGAGAAACACACCGAAAGAGCTCATCGATATGGCCAAGGCTTTCGAGGTTCCTGAAAACCGCATCACCCGCCACGTGTTCCTCCCATCGCTGATGCCGTTCTTCTTCGCCGCCATGCGATACGCATATTCCATCGGGTGGAAGGGCTTGGTCATCGCCGAGGTGTTCGGGTCCCAGGTGGGCATGGGTTGGACGATCAAGTTCTGGTACGACGCCCACCGGGCCCATGGCGTCATCGGTTATGCCATCTTCTTCATCCTGTTCGCCCTGGCTCTAGAGAAGCTGGTGTTCGATCCCCTGGCGCGGAGGGCCTTCAAGTGGCGGCCCTCGATGAATGCCTACCAACTCGCCGAGGGCGACTTCAGCGGAGTGACACAGGAAGGGTTGCTGGTCCAGGAAGACCAGATTGGAACGACAATGGAGGTGCGAGGCATGGAGGGCGGTCCCCAAGATGGCTGATATCAAAGTCCAGAACCTGCAGAAGGAGTTCGGGGTCGGTGAGGACCGGGTAGTAGCACTCGAGAACGTCAACCTGGCGATCAGCGGTCATGTGTTCGTCTCCATCGTCGGCCCCTCGGGGTGTGGCAAGTCGACCCTGCTCAACATCCTGAGCGGGATCGAGACACCCAGCTCGGGGACTGTCACCATTACCCAGGACAGCCACGACGCCGAGCCGGGCTACGTGTTTCAGGCGGCGCGGCTGCTTCCGTGGAGGACCGTGATGGACAACCTCATGTTCGTCCAGAGGGAGAAAGACGCCGCCGCCCGGGAGCGATGCCAGCGCTATCTCGACATGGTCCAGTTGGGAGACAAAGGGGACAAGTATCCCGGTGAGCTCTCCGGAGGCATGCAGCAACGGGTGGGCATAGCTCGAGCTTTCTCTATCGAGCCGGACGTCCTGTTCATGGACGAACCGTTCAGCCATCTCGACGCCATCACGGCGAGGTCGTTGCGACGCGAACTCCATCAGATGTGGGTGAAGACCAAGAAGACGGTCCTCTTCGTCACCCACGATGTGGGCGAGGCTGTTGAGTTGTCCAACCGCATCCTGGTCTTCGCCAAGGGCGGTGTATTGAAAGACGACCTGAACGTCGAGCTTCCCTTCCCCCGCGACCCCTCCGACGACGCTGTGGCCGTGGCCAAGGCGCAGGTGCTGCGCAAGTTCGAGGAGCTCGATCTGGTCGCCAGCTGACCACGGTTACGGTGTCATCCCCGTGACCACCATCGACATCCACGCACACGCCATCGTCCCCGACGCCCTGCGACGGATGGAGGAGGCTCATCCCGAATTCGGGCCCACTCTGTACCGAGAGGATGGCAACACCTATCTGAGATACCCGGGACGGGGGACCCTCGGCCCTCTGCCCGAGGCGATCTTCGACCCGGACACTCGGCTCGTCGACATGGATCGGCAGCGTGTCGATGTCCAGGTGATCGCCATCCCCCCGCCCAACTTCCACTATCACGTGCCCGTCGATGTGGGGGTCGACTTTGCTCGCATTCAGAACGACGAACTCGTTCGTCTCAGTGATTCTCAGCCCGATCGGTTCCACGTCTTCGCCACCCTGCCCCTTCAGGATGTCGACGCCGCCGTTGCTGAGATCGAGCGTGTCGCCGCGTTCTCACGGGTGCGTGGAGTTCAGATCGGCTCGCAGGTGGAGGGCCGCGATCTCGACGACCCAGTCTTCGAGCCGGTCTGGGATGCCCTCTCCCACCGGGATCTCCCGGTTTGGATCCACGCCGACCAGCGCGCCATCGCCGGTGCGGAGCGTCTCGGCGTCTATTACCTGCAGAATCTGGTGGGGATCCCGATGGAGTCCACGATCGCCATCTGCAAGCTCATCTTCGGCGGGGTGATCGGACGGCATCCCGAGCTCCGCATCGGGATCACCCATGGTGGCGGTTTCGCCCCCTATCAGGTGGGCCGATGGCAGCACGGGTGGGAGGTGCGGCCCGAGCCGAAGGCCAACGTGACAGAGAGAGACCCGAGAGAGCTCTTCTCCAGCCTCTACTTCGACAGCCTCACCCACGATCCGGTGTCGTTGCGGCTGCTCGGCGAACGTGTCGGCTGGGACCATGTCGCCCTGGGCAGCGACTACCCCTTCGATATGGCCGCCGAAGACCCGGTGGGTGCCCTCGAGACCGCCGTCCCCGACGAGCAGACGCGGCACCAGGTGTTGACCGGCACGCCCGAGGTGTTCCTCAGACCCGTTCTGTGAAGATCTTCCGCGAAGGGGTCGCGAAGGATCTTCACAGAACGGTCTTATCGACCGATCAGCCAACCAGGAGGACGGCCTTGCCGTTGACTTCGCGGGCGCCAAGAGCACGGAACGCCTCGTTGGCCTCGGTCCAGGCAAGCTCCAGGCCCACCTGGGGGTGGAGCCCCTCCCTGGAGACCATGTCGGCGAGGAGTTGCAGGTCTGCACCGAAGGTCGGCTGCTCTCCGCTTTCGTAGACGAAGAAGGCCTCGACCCGGGCCCCGGGCCGTCCCCGGAAGTCTGCGAAGGAGATCCGGGACTCATCGCCGGAAGAGTTGCCGAATACGACGACCGTCCCCTTCGGCGCGACCAGCTTCACCGCAGCCTCCAGCGATCTCCCCCCGGCTGACTCGAGAATCAAGTCGAACTCACCCTCAGCGGCCTCGATGTCCTCGACGACTTCAGAGGCCCCAAGGGCTCCCAGCCCTTCGGCGCGGTCGGCGCCGGAGGCCACCGCGGTCACATGGGCCCCCCACCCGGCGGCGATCTCCACGGCAAAGCGACCCACGCCACCTGCGCCTCCTGTGATCAAGACGCGCCGACCGGAGAGGTCTCCTCCTATACGGAGGGCACGCAGGGCGGTCATGCCGGCGACGGGGAGAGTGGCTGCCTCAGCCAGCCCGACACTTTCGTCGAGCACGGCGATGTGGCTGGAGGGCACCGCAACCCGCTCCGCCCACCCCGCCTGCTCGGGCCAGGCGACGACACGGGTCCCGGGCGGTGGACCCGAGCCATCGGCGGCGGCCACCGCAACCGTGCCCGCCACGTCCTGGCCGGGACGCCATCCCTGGTCACGCATGGCGAGGAGACGCAGCTCGCCCCGATTGACCGCCATCGCGCCCACGTCGATCAGGACCTCGTTCTCGGCCGGGATCGGCTCCGGGACTTCGGCCACATCGACCGAGGCGGTGCCGTCACCGCGATTGACCAACGCTTTCATTCGTCGAGGAGCGCTACGGCGCGGGTGGGGCCTCCGTGGGCACCGACAACTTTGAGAGGGAATCCGACGAAGGTGAATCGTTTCCCGACGACCTCGGTGAGTACCAGGTTCTCGTAGTGGGTCTTCTTCTGGTGTCGGCACATCAGGTGAACCGGGTATGTGGTGGACACCGGGTTGTCCGGGGTGGGGGAGTCCACGCCGAAGGTGGTGATGTCTTTGTCCAGGATCCACTGGCAGGCGGCCTCACCGAGCCCGGGGAAGCTGGTCAGGTACTCGGGTGTGTCGGCATGGCGGTCGTAGGTGGCGGTGTAGAAGAAGCAGTGGTCGCCTGATTCGATGGTCTGCCCTGAGGCCTCCAGCGCCGCGTCGAGATGGTCCGGGGTGATGTCGGTCTGTGGGGCGACATCGGAGACGTCGAGGCAGACCGCCGGCCCATAGAACAGCCCGAGCTCCATCTGGTCGATGGTGAGGGCAGCCGGGTCAGGGTCGAGATGGCTGAAGGAGTCGACATGGGTCGGCCCGTTGTCGTTGAGCATGAAGCCCCAGGTTTGGAAGGAGAAGTCCGAGGTGAATCGGGGGCTGGTCTCCTCGTGGGTGACGTGTTGGAACGTCACCGTCTTCAGATGCCCCGGATACACCTTCATTCCCTCGTAGATGGGTTGGGACAGGTCGATCAGTCGTGTCATCACTCCTCCTCTTCAATACATGACGGCGCCGGAGTTGACGTTGAGGTCGACTCCGGTCATCCCTGCGGCGTCGTCGGACGCCAGGAACACCACTGCGCGGGCCACGTCCTCGGGCTCGGTGAGCCGGCCCATGGGCGACTCCGCCTCGAACTCGGCGCGCACCTCACCCGGGGTGATGCCACGAGCTTTTGCCTGTGCCTCGATCACCCAGTCGAGGCGTGGCCCGGCCACGAAGCCCGGCGACACCATGTTGACCCTCACACCTTCCGGCCCAGCCTCGGCGGCGAGGGTGCGGGTGAGCCCCACCACCGCCGACTTGGTGGTCGCATAAGAAGACCGTCCGAACAGGGGGCGCTTCCCGGTGATGGAGCCGACGATCACGACCGACCCCGATCCCTGGTCGACCATGACCGGGAGGGCGGCTCGGGACGCCAGGTAGACGCCGAAGACGTTGACTTCGAAGGTCGACTTCCACTCGTCGGGCTCGATCTCCCAGAGACGTCCGCTCGGCCCTCCGACCCCGCTGTTGTTGACCAGGACGTCGATCCTCCCATGCGCCGCCATCACGGCATCGACCAAGGCGTCCACCGATTCGGGGTCGGTGACGTCGGTGACCACCGGCATCGGAGTGCCGCCGGCGGCCGAGACCATGTCTGCGCTGTCGCTGAGGGCGTCTTGGTTGCGAGCTGCGAGGACCACGCGATCTCCACCTGAGGCGAACCCGGTGGCGATGGCCGCACCTATCCCCTGGCTGGCCCCGGTGACGATGACGACCCGCTCAGCCATCGCCTAGCTCCATCACATCGGCGAAGTACTCGGGATTGAGACGGAGACGGGCGCTGATTGCGTGGCCGTACATGGTCTCTGCGTCGGCCACCACCGCAGCATGCTCGGCGGTCTGCAGCGAGCCCCGGGCGTCGCAGCGTTGGGTCGTGACCGTCTTCAAGAACTTGCCCACCCAGAGTCCACCGGTGTAGCGGGCGGCGCCTTTGGTGGGGAGGGTGTGATTGGTGCCGATGGCCTTGTCCGAGTAGGCGACGGTGGCATGGGTGCCGATGAAGAGGCTTCCGTAGTTGCTGAGACGGGAGACGAACCAATCCGGGTCGCGGGTCTGTACCTCGAGATGCTCAGGGGCGATGGAGTCGGCGACCGCGACCATCTCCTCATCATCGTCACAGACGATGACAGTCCCGAAGTCGCGCCAGGCGGGCCCTGCGACATCGGCGGTCGGCCATCGCTCCAACCACCAGGCCACCTCTTCGAGGGTGGCCCGTCCCAACTCTTCGGACGTCGTTGCCAGAATGGCTGGGGAGGTGGGGCCGTGCTCGGCCTGTCCGAGGAGGTCGCATGCCACCACAGAGGGGTCGGCGAACTCGTCGGCGATGACCATGATCTCGGTGGGACCAGCCAGAAGGTCGATCCCGACCCGGCCGAAGAGCTGACGCTTCGCTTCTGCGACATAGGCATTGCCCGGCCCGACGATCATGTCGACCGGGTCCGACCCTTCCAGCCCGAAGGCGAGGCCAGCCAACGCTTGAACCCCTCCGACGCAGAAGATCTCGTCAGCCCCCGACTCGGCCATCGCCCAGAGTTGGGGGCGGTGCATGCCCGACTCGTCTCGTGGTGGCGCCGCCGCGGCCACCCGGGTCACGCCGGCCACCTTGGCGGTGGCCACGGTCATCACCGCCGATGCGATCAGCGGGTAGCGGCCACCGGGGGAGTAGGCGCCGACCGACCCCACCGGGATGTGACGCTGACCCAGGAACACACCGGGGAGAGTCTCGGCCTCGAAGTCAACCAGGGTGTCGCGTTGCAGCCGTGCGAAGTTGGTGACTTGATCGATGAGGAACCGCGAGCTCGCCTCGACCTCGGGCTCCATCTCCTCATAAGCCTGAGTCACCGTCTCGGGAGAGACCCGAAACGACGGAGGATCCCATCCATCGAATCGCCGGGAGTACTCGCGTACCGCATCGGTGCCCCGCTTCTCAACCGCGGAGATGATCTCCGACACCGTGTCACGGACCTCCTCGGTCACTTCCTCCGGCGTCTCGATCGGCTCCTTCAAGTACCGCAAAGTCATCCTCTATAGGCGAACCCAGGGTTCCCAGCACCGCTCAGCGAAGTGCAGCGCCCTCAGTTCGGAGTTTGTGAACTCGCATCGTATATGTTGCAGGATCGGCTTGGCAGGGATGGCGGTCAGAAGAGACCCTTGGTGGCCCCGCCGTCCACCGAGATCGCCGTGCCCTGGATGTGACGAGCCTCGGGCGAGCAGAGGAACGCGACCAAGGAGGCGATGTCCTCGGGCATCCCGAGACGACGGATTCCTTGTCGTTGCACGGTGGCTGCGAGGACTTCCTCGGGGCTGTCCCCGCTGCGAGCCGCCTGGTCGGCCATCATCTCGTCGAGTCGCTCGGTTCTCGTCTGACCGGGGTGAATCACGTTCACGTTGACGTCATCTGAAAGGCCCAACCCGGCGAGGGCCTTGGTGAAGTTCGCCAGGGCGGCATTGACTGCACCACCGATTGTGAAGTTGGGGTTGGGGGTGCGGGCCATTCCCCCCACGATGTTGACCACGGACCCTTTGGCGGCCGCCAGTTGCGGCCAGAAGAGTCGGCTCAACCGGACTGCCCCGAAGAACTTCAAGTCGAAGCCTTCCTGCCACAGGTCCTCGGACAGCTCGAGGAAAGGGCCGCTCTTGGTCGCACCGGCACAATTGATCAGGATGTCGATCTGATCGAACTCGGCTATCGCCGATGCGTGCAGCGCCTCGCATCCGGCGAGAGTTCCCAGGTCTGCCGAAACGGGCACGATCCGTCTACCGGTGGCCGATGCGATCTCGTCAGCCGTCGCCCGGAGCTTTTCCTCGGTGCGGGCGGCGATCACCACGTCTGCGCCTTCTTCGGCGAGCCGTCTCGCAATGGACTTCCCGATGCCACGGCTCCCACCCGACACCACGGCGACTTTGTCTTCGAGTCTCATCTTCCTCCATTGGTAGGCGGCGAATCTAACCGTGACCCGGCGATCTGGAGCGGGCTCCTCATCGATAGCATCGCGGGACATGCCCGTCGTTGCCATGGATGTCTTCCCCATCGAGCTCACATTGAGAGAGCCCATCCCCATGTCGAACGGTGTCATCTCCTCCACCGGGAACGTCTTGGTTCGCCTCATCGATCACGAGGGCGTCGTCGGCTGGGGAGAGGGAGTGGAGGCTCCCGCCCTGACCGGCCAGCGTCAAGCCGACATCGTTGCCGATCTGGATCATCTGCGCCCGCGGGTGGTGGGCTCGGACCCGACCAGGATCTCCGACACATGGGCACGTGCCCGTGGTGCTCTCCCTTCCGGCACAACTGCTTTGGGTGCCGTCGACATGGCCCTCCACGACCTCGCTGCCAAGACCCTCGGGGTGCCGGTGCACCGCATCCTGGGTGGGCCGATCCGGGACGTGGTGCCCGCCCTGGCGCTCGTGGGTAGCGGGCAGGCCGATGCTGACGCCGAGAAGCTGGAGAAGCGCCGCTCGGAGGGATACACGTGGTTCAAGGTCAAGCTGGGCATGGGAGCACCGGAGACCGAGTGGGGAACGCTGGCGCTCGCCTGCGAGCTCGCCGGCCCAGACGGAGTCGTCTGCGGCGACGCCAACGAGGCCTGGGGAGAGGACGAGGCGATCCGCTTCCTCGAGGGCATCGGAGACCGTGAGGTCCGTTTCGTCGAACAACCCGTGTCCCGACATGACGTTGCGGCTCTGCTCAGGGTCGCCGAGCGCTCACCTGTCCCCATCTGCGCCGACGAGAGCGCGGGGACACTCGAGTCCGTCCTCGACCTGGCGAATACCGCAATTTCGGGTGTGAGCCTGAAGCTGATCAAACACGGAGGAATCACCGGGGTGATGAGGGGAGCTGCGATCTGTGCCACGGCCGGTCTAGAGGTCAATCTCGCCGGGAAGGTGATCGAGTCCAGCATCTCGGCGGCTGCCAACCTGCATTGTGCCGCCGCGATGGAGACGGTCCGCTACGGCTGCTCGCCGGCGAACCAGGGAGTCGTCGTGGATGTTGTCGAGGATCCGATCACTGTCGCCGACGGGGTGTTCTCGGTGCCCGCCGGTCCGGGTCTGGGCGTCTCCGTCGACGAGAGAATTCTCCGACGTCTGGCGGTCTGAGACTCGGAATCATGTAGTCAATATGCTATAAGATTCGCAGAAGGTGTTGAGGGAATGAGTCGTGAACTGGCAGTCATAGGTGGTTCACCGGCGGGATTGTCAGTGGCGTCACTGGCGAGACGCGCCGGGGTCGAGGACGTGGTGGTGCTCCTCCTTGACACACCACCGAGAGATCTCAGTTCACTCGATCGACCCTCGATCGAGTCTGTCGACTCGATCGACCGGCTCATCGGTGGCGACGGGATGATCGAGATAGTGACTCCCGGAACGAACATCACGGCGCGCCGTGTCGTCGTCGACCTCGCCACGTCGGAGGCCGGCGCTGAAGCTCCCTGGCCGCTCCCGCCGGATGTTGCCCATCTCTTCCACCGGAACCTCGCGTTTGAGCCAGAGGACAAAGACGTCCTCGTGGTCGGCCGGGGTGACCGCGCCGTCTTACTCGCTACACGGCTGATCGAGGCCCGAGCCCGCGTGGTGCTGGCTCTCGATGGTGAGACATCTGCCATCTCGATGTTGGGCCGCCAGACGCTGGAGAAAATGGAGAGAGACCAGACGGCGACCATCCTGTGGCGTTCGTTTCCAGAGACGGTGAGCGCGGTGGCGGGCTTTCCGATGGTCGGCTTTGGAGATCGGAGGACCCCGGATCTCCAGTTTGATCATGTCGTCATGGCTCTTCCGGCGAAGGGCGCTGAGTTGCCGATGCCTGTCGAAGTCGACGAGCGCCATGCCGACTCTCTCTTCGTGATCACGGAGGACGGAAACCACGCAGGCCCCGGGATCGGTGTCACCCCTTCGTCCGCATGGACGGAGCTGCAACGGCGCCACTTCCCGAACAGGGCGCTGCCTTCGGCCCACCCTGTGGTTGGGGTGGACGCCGGCCGGGCAAGGGAGCTCGCCACCACCCACTACAACGCAACCATCACCTCCTTCGACACCGCCCACAACGAGTTGTGGCGGATCAAACTTCGGCCCGACAGGGAGGCCATCGCCCACCAAGCCGGGCAGTACTGCTCGATCGGGCTCGGCTACTGGGAGCCCCGTTCCGACGATTCAGCCGACGACGGCCTCGACTCCAAGCGCGACAAGCTGATCCGCCGGTCGTACTCGATATCCAGCCCCATCTTCGATCCAAAGGGCTACCTGGTCGATGGTGCGGCCACCGATGAGATCGAGCTCTACATCGTGTGGGTCCAGCCCGACGGCACCAGGGTGCCGGCGCTCACTCCCCGTCTGGCTTTGAAGAACGTGGGTGACCGGCTGTACCTCGGCCCCAAGGTGGCGGGGCGCTACACGGTGGAGCGGGTCACCGACCCTTCGTCTGCCGTCGTCTTCGTGGCCACCGGGACTGGGGAGGCGCCACACAACGCCATTCTGGTCGAGCTGTTACGCAAGGGACACCACGGCCCGATCCTGTCGGTCGTCTCGGTTCGCTATCTGTCCGACCTCGCCTATCAGGAGGAGCACCGCGAGTTGGAGCTCCGCTACCCCAACTATCACTATCTCGCGGTCCCGACACGGGAGCCGGGGCATCCCAAGCGATATGCCCAGGACCTTCTCGCAGAAGGGGCCTTCGAGGAGGCATTAGGGCGCTCCTTCGTCCCGGAGAAGTGTCACGTTTTCCTTTGCGGTAACCCGGGGATGATCGGGTTGCCGGAGATCGTGGACGGTGAGCCTGTGTTCCCGGAGACCGTGGGGATGACCCAACTGCTCCACGAACGTGGTTTCACTGTCGACCAACGCAACAGCCCCGGCAATCTTCACTATGAGGAGTATTGGTAGGGCCGCCCCGTCTAGAGAGAGAGCAGATGACAAAGATCTTCGTCCCCCAACTCATCCCCGAAGGAGCCCTGGAGAAGCTGGGCCAACTCGGGGAAGTCACGGTCTATCAGGGCACCGACGGCCCGATGCCCCACGACGAGGTGGTCGCAGCCGTCCGCGACCAGGACATTCTCTATGCGATGGCCGAGATCGACTTCGACGAGGAAGTGATCGATGCTGCCGAGAGCTTGAAGCTGGTCGCTGCGATGCACATGAAGGCCACGTTTGTCGATCAAAAGGCGTGCACACGGCGTGGGGTCCCGGTGAGTGGTCTCCCCAACTTCGTCAGCAAGACCGCGGCCGAGTTCACATTCGCCATGTTGGTGGCCACGGCGTGGCGTCTCCCCGAGGCCGACCAGTTCCTCCGCGCCGGGAAGTGGACCCAGAACCAGTCGACCGCATTCGTCGGCACGAGGCTGTACGGCAAGACCCTCGGGATCGTCGGGATGGGGACCATCGGCTCACACGTCGCAAAGCGGGCGGCGGCGTGCGAGATGGACATCATCTATCACAAGCGGACCCGGCTCAGCCCTGCCGAGGAGTTCACATTGGGCAACGCCTCGTACCGGTCGATCGAGGACCTGTTCATGGAGTCCGATTTCGTCATGCTGAGCACGGCACTCACGGCTGAGACCAAAGGGATGGTCGGCGAGGAGCTGATCTCATTGATGAAGCCGAGTGCGATCCTCATCAACACCTCCCGCGGCCCGATCCTCGACGAGGTGGCCTTGGAGAAGGCATTGCGCGAGGGCCGGATTCGGGGAGCCGGCCTCGATGTTTACAAGACCGAGGTGCCCGAGCCCAACCCGGGGCCAATCCCCGGCCTGCTCGAGCTCCCCAACGTGGTGCTGACTCCGCACATGGGGTCTGCTGCCCGCGAGACCCGTGAGGAGATGGCGATGCGGACGGTGAACAACATCGAGAGATTCCTGCAGGGCAAACGGCCTTTCGACGTCCTCAACCCTGATGTCTACGGCGACGCCGCCCGACAGGACGAGGCGATCGGCTGACAGCGCCCCGCCTCAGTCGCCGGAATTGTCCAACGCCAGGTCGTACTGTTCGTTGAAGCTGACCAGGGGTGGGCGATCGGGTGCTGCCGACGCGCCGAACAGGCCCTTGGCTGCGGTCATAGTGATGTTCATGTGGGTGGCCGCGCAGCGACTCGCCGTCTCTACGTCGCCGGCGCGTGCCGAGCTCGCCATGAGCCGGTGGTCACGATTGCCGTGCTCCATCATCTCCGGCCGAAACTGCATCGCCGTGGTGAGGAAAGACATTGCACTGTCGTGGAGGATCCCGACGAATGAGGCGAGTCGCGGACTCTCACATATTTCCATGAAGACTCCATGGAACTCACGGTTCAACGGCACCCACTCGACGGGATCGCTGGTGGCTTCCATACGGTCACAAAATGCGTCGAGCTGGTCGGCAACCTCGGAGGTCAGCTTGGGAACTGCGAGACGCATCACCATGGGCTCGAGGACGCGGCGCAATTCGAAGGTCTCCCACAGCTCTTGGATGTTGGGCTGGCTGACCACTGCGCCACGATGCGAGTCGAATCTGACGAGCCCTTCCGATGCCAGGTCGAGCAGCGCCTCACGGACCGGGGTGGTGCTCACCTTGAAGTCGGTGGCCACCTGGGTCTGTACAAGACGGGCTCCCCCTGCCAACTCGCCCGAGAGGATCTGTTGGCGGAGTTGATCCCGGACGTATTCCCTGGCGGTTGTAGGTCGCAGCTTTCCCTCCTGTCCCTCTTGTCGACTGTAACCGTCAGACACAGTGCATTTGATACGACACTATGTCAGTCTTTCCCGCGGGGTGGGATCACCGGGACCAGCAGGTGTGAGTCGGTTCGCCCCCCGACGTGGATGGTCACCTTGCCGCCGAACAGTTCAGCGGGTCGGTCATCGGGGTCATCATGGATGAACGGTCCGATGCCCCGGTTCGCGTAGTGGAAATTCATGGCGAAATCGGTCAGCTCGCCTTCATAGCGATAATCGTTGCCGCGGACCGTCAATCCGAGTTTGTAGCCCGCCGGCACCACGATCGAGGTCGGCCAGATCTCCACCTGGACCTCATATGTCTCGCCTGGGACGAGGGGCAAGCTGCGACGGTGGGTGTGGTGAGGTTGGTAGGGGGTCGTGAGGCGCGGATCGAGCTCGCGGTGAGAGGCGCGAAGCCAGCCCTGGGCCAACGGTGTGTTGGGGTCGAGCGCGCCCATGAACGTCACCTCTCGGTCGTCGGGGTCGAACAGCCGCACCACCAGGAACAGGTCGGCGTCCTCTGTCTCTGAGGCAATGAACAGCCGCGCCGACATCGGGCCGGTGACCTCGGTCTCACGTTCGAACGGACGAGTCATGAAGGTGATGCCCTCGCTCGCTGGATCGTATTCGATCGAGCCCGTGTTGATCGTCTGAGTACTCAGCGTTCCCAATGTGGTGAGGTTGAAGCGGGTCCAAACCGTCCGTCCCAGCGGCCACTCCTCCTCGAATCGGTCGACGACAGAGCCGTCGGCCTGGCGAATGCGGAGCTGCACCGGGGGGCGACGGTCCCACCCGTTGTCTTCCCCTTTGAGGAAGTGGTCGAAGAACGTCTTCTGTAGTGCGATGCCCCTGTCGGTGTAGAAGTCGACCCAGTGCGCCTCACCGTGGACCTCCAGCCATTTCTGGTCGGAGGCGGCACGCACATAGGCTTCGACATTGCCACGGAGATGGAGGCCGTGGCCGCCCCAGTTGCCCGACGACAGCATGGGGACCTGCACCTTGGCCCAGTCTGGATTTCTCTCCAGATGCCACTCTTCGAGAAGGTGCCTGCTCTTGACATCGGCGCCGAGGTCGGCTCGTAGCTCGTTCAGTTCTGCCTCGGAGTGCGTGTCGGGACCGGCGACGAGCCTGCCATCGAAGCCGACGTGCCCGCGTTTGCCGACCCCGTGTTGGACGTCCTTGACCTGACGTGGATACCAGTCGGCAGGAAACTGGCAGAGGATCCCGCCGTGCCTCGAGAACTCGCGGTAGAAGTCGGAAGCCCCTTCCCATGGGCAAATGGCAAACAGATGCGGTGGCTGGAGCGCCGCGACCTGGTATTGGTTCATCGCGTAGTACGAGATACCGGCCAGACCAACCCGGCCGTTGCTCCAAGGCTGTACACCGGCCCACTCGATGGATTGGTAGAGGTCAAGTGCTTCCCTCGGAGACCACACGTCGAGGTAGCCCGGGGACCGGCCGGCGCCTCGGGAGTCGACGCGTACGCACACGTAGCCGTCGGGCACCCACTTCTCGGGGTCGACCACCTCCCAGTTCTGGAATCGGTTCGAGGTGTTCTCGGCGACCTCGGGGTACCGCTCCACCATGTAGTCCCATTGCGGCTTGTAGGCCTCCTGGAACGAGAGGCCTTTGCCATACGGGCCGTAGCTGAGCAGGACTGGATACTGGCCCTCGTCTAGGGGTCGGTAGACGTCTGCCATCAGGGCAATGCCGTCGTCGGTGACGATGGGGACATCCCAGTCGATCGTCATCTCAGGTATGGGTTGAGAGGTTGGCGGTGCGGAGCTCATGCGCCCATCAGGTCAGGCAGCCAGAGCACGATGGCCGGGAAGGCGAACAGCAGGATCGTTGTCGCGACATCGAGGCCCGCAAACGGCCAGATCCCCCTGAACACCCTTTCCGGCCGAATCCCGCTGACTCCGGCGACGACGTAGGCGTTGATGCCGACGGGCGGCGTGATCTGGCCGAGCTCGATTCCTTTGACAACGAGGATGGCGAACCAGATCCCGTCGAACCCGAATGACGTGACGATGGGGTAGGTGAGTGGTACGTAGATCACCAGGATCGACAGCGAGTCCAGCGCCATCCCCATGGGGATCAGCACAAGGAGCAGCACGGCGACGATGAGGATGGGGTCGGCTTGTAGCGAGCTGACCCAGCGCAGAAACTCGGTGGGTATTCCCGCCGAAACCAGGTAGAAGGTGAAGATCGACGACCCGATGAAGATGAAGAAGGACATGCTGGTCACGGCGGCTACCTCAAGGAAGGCTGCCTTGACCGACTCGGTCACCCTGCGCAGGCCCTCACCGCGCAGCTCGATGATCATGATGATGAGGGCGAAGAACGCCCCGAGTGCGCCGGACTCGGTGACAGTGAACCATCCCGTGTAGACACCCAGCATTACCAGGGTGAAGATGACGCCCACTCGGAAGACGCCTCTCCATGGCAGATCGCGGAGACTCTTCTTGATCTCGTCGCCGAGTGCTCCGTCGGTGATGCGGGGAGTCCCTTTGACCATGACATAGATGGTGTAGATGACCGCTGAGATGATGCCGGGCACGATGCCAGCGAGGAGGAGCATCGCGATCGACTCCCGGGTGAGGATGCCGTAGATGGCCAGGATGATGCTGGGAGGTATCAGGATCCCGAGGGTGCCCGACGCAGCCACGATCCCGGTGGCGAGAGTATCGCTGTAGCCACGTTTTCTCATCTCGTGGATGGCGAGCCTGCCGATTGTGGCGGCAGTCGCCACGCTCGAGCCGGTCACGGCGGCGAATCCGGCACAAGCGGCGATCGTCGAGACACCGAGTCCTCCCCGCACCCGGATCAGCAGTCGATCGGCAACTGTGTAGACATGCTCGGCGATCCGAGCGAAGACGGCGAAGACCCCAACCAATATGTACATCGGGACGATGCTCAGGCTGTAATTGGCGACCGCCGTGAATGGGACGTTGCCAAGGGCCGACGTGGTCACATCCATCCCGCGCGTTAGAAAGATGCCCACGGCCCCTGCCATTGCGAGCACGAACGCAATCGGGACCTCAGATATGAGGAGGATGGTGAACACGGCCAGGACGATGATCAGGACGGTTCCGGTGTCCATCAGCGGTCTTCCCGGTTTGGCTTGTCGCGCTCGGCTTCGTTGTTTAGCCGGTCGAGGGTGTCGATGAGGCCGTCGGGCTTCTCGGCCTCGGCTTCGATCTCCCGATCCATGAGAGAGTGGCGCGCGTCGGCCGGCAGTGTCGGTGCGAGGGCCGCCTCGGTGGGTGTTGCCGTCCATTCCTCCCAGGTGCGTGCGAGGTACTCGAAGGCGAGCACCGCGAATCCGATGGCGATCGCCCACCGCGCCGGCCAGACCGGGAATCGGAGCAGACCGGGCTTGACCTCACCGACGGTGGTGGCCTCGATTGCGCGGAGCGTCGATGCCCAGGCGAACCACACGGATCCGACCATGCACACGAACATCCCGAAGGACTTGACCATCCTCCGTACGGGAAACGGCATCAGATTGGTTGCCAGGCTCATCCTGACATGGACTCCCGCTGCCTCGGCGTGTGCCAACCCCAAGAAGACCTCGATGGCCATGAAGGTTTCGACCATTTCGATCATGCCCGGGATTGACCTGCCTGTGATCGAGCGACGAACGACGTCGGCGACGATCCCGAACATGATCAATCCGGTCACCACTGATCGGGCCAACGCTGTCTGTCTCCCGACGGTGCGGATCCCTGTGACCCATCCCGGCTGTTCGAGGGAGGTCATTTCGAGAGCCATGTCACCTCAACCTTGGTGTGGCGGCTCATCCCCCGAGGCTCTCTATAGGAGTCCTCCGGACGCTTTGAGCGATCCAGACACCCACGATTATCCCAACACCGCCTACGAGCAACGACGTAGTGATCGGCTCGTCGAGGAACAATCCACCAGCCATCACACCGATTAACGGCGTGATGTAGGTGATCATCGTGGCGTTGGTGGCGCCGATCCGCTCGATCAGGGTGTAGTAGATCAGGAAGGCAAGACCCGTTCCGACCGCACCGAGGGTCAGAGACGCCGCGAGGACGGGGGCCGTCAACTGGTCCCAGAGCGGTAGCCCGTCGGCTGCCAAGGCCAGACCCGTCGACACGATGAAGGCCATCGCAAGCTGAATGGTCACCATCGGAAGTGCCTTGACGTGAGGAGTGACGAATTTCTTGGCATACACAGCACCGGCGGCGAGAAGAGCACAGGCAAGAAGGACGACTGTGATCGGACCCATATTTGCTTCCGTTCCCACCTGGAAGCCAACCGTCACTGCAGTCCCGAGCGTGGCCAATAAGAGCCCGATGACCTTTCGCCCCGTCAACGACTCGATGGAGATCGTCGCTGAGATCAATAGCGTCATCAACGGGATCAGTGAGTAGAGGACCGCAGTCATTGCTGAGGTGACTCCCCGCTGTGCCCAGGCGACCATCGCCCACGGCGCGACGTTGGCCGGCACGGCCAGGAAGGCGATATGGAGCCAAATCGCCTTCCCGCGCGGAAGTGGCGCTTGTTTCACCAGCAACGCCACCGCCAACACGGTGAGCCCGGAGAGAGTCCGAACCGATACGAGCCACAACGGGGTCAGCCCCTCCACCGAGACCTTGATGAAAAGGAATGTGAAGCCCCATATCAGCCCAAGCGCCGCGATCGGGCCAAGGTTGCTGGTGGTGTCTTCTGGCATCTGCTGGCCGGTCTCACGTCCCAGCTGTCCTCTCCTAGTTATGGCGCTGACCGACCGTCAGCTGTATTGGTCCCGGTACTCGGCCGGGGGTTGCAGCAGCTCGATCACATGCCCATCCGGGTCGAGCACCGCGAAGAAGTAGCCGCCGTAGTGGATGCTCTCCTCTGGAAGCGGAACGGGCTCGGGCGGATCGGAAACGATTCGATAGCCGTTCTCCTTGACGGCCTCGAAAACCTCGAACATGTCGGAGACCTCGACACACACGTGCCAGGAGCCGGGTTGGCCCCAGGCGACTTCTTCTTTCTCCATGCGGGGGTGCACGAACTCTTCGAGTTGGATCCTGGACCCGTCCTTGCACTGCACCATGGCGATGCGCAAGTGGGTGTCCTCGTAGCCCGTGAGGTGGCTCAGGAATCCCCCGGACCACTCACCCGACCTCGCCTCCTCGACACTGAGGCCGAGGGTGTCGCGGTAGAACTTGAGCGACTCGTCGACAGACGAAACGGTCATCCCGGTGTGGTTGACGGTGTTGAACATTTCTTCTTCTCCTCCTTATTGAGTGGGTCAGGGCTGGAACAGGTACTTGACGGGGCCGCCTGGCGATGGGTCCATCAATGAGTAGATGACGTCCGGAGCATCTTCCAACGGGCGGACCTCGGCCCACTCGAGTAAGCGCTCGTCGATGCGATTCGCCGCCGCGCAGAAGTCGTCGGGTGTGTAGGCCGCCGAGCCGATCACTCGTTGCTCGATGCGGACCAGCATCTGGGCGTCGAAGGCAGCCTCGCGGTGCTCGTTCCCAACCCAGACCGATGTGCCGCCCGGTCGGAGGTGCTCGAGGGACAGCCGATGGGTGGTTGCGCTTCCTACTGCATCGAACACCACGTCGAATTTGCCTTCGAGCGTCTCGCTGGCGGTGGTCACTCCGAGGTCGCGCGCGTAGCCGAGGCGGTGAGAGTCGGGATCGGCAATGGCCAGCTCACCAGCTTCACCGACACAGAGGAAAGCGACCATCAGACCAATGGTCCCGGCTCCGAGGATGCCGACCCGGTCTCCCCGAGCGGGTGGATGGAGGTTGACGGCGTGGAGCGCCACTGCCAGCGGCTCAACCATGGCCCCGGCCTCGAACGAAATCCCGGAGGGTAGGTCGACCAGAGCAGACACCGGCACAGCAACCCGCGGGGCTAGCCCGCCCGGTCGTTGGATACCGACGATGCTCCTCTCTTCGCATAGGTGTTGCCGGCCCTCCTTGCAGCGTATGCAAGTGCCACAACTGATCATTGGGTTCACTGCCACGTTCCGGCCGTCGACTGTCCCGGAGACTTCGTGTCCGATGACCAGCGGGGGGTTGCGGAGCAGACCGCCATCGCGGGCGGAGTGGACGTCACTCCCACAGATTCCAGCAGCGCGGACCTCGACCACCACCTCGCTTCCCTTCGGATCCGGCTCGTCGAGGTCTGCCATCTCGATCACCCCGACTTCCCGGAGCAGGACGCCTTTCACAACTCGTGACCCACACCTTCGATCACGTTTTTGCAACTGAGCATGGAGCAATCGGTGATGGCGGTTACGCCGTGGGGGACCCACGACGGAGCATGGAAGCCACCACCGGGACCGACTTCCTTGGTTTCCCCGTCGAAGAAGATCTCGACCCGTCCTTCGATGACGATCACCACTTGTTCCTGTTCGTGGGTGTGTGGCTCCGCCCTCTGACCGGCTTTGAAGTGAAGACGGCCTACCTCGATGCTCGTGCCGGTTAGAAGCTCACCGAACGCATCAGAGTGCTTTTCGGTAATCGCCATCTTGGGCATGGAATCGAAATCGATAATCGGCATTGGCGCTTCTCCTATTAGACCAGGTCAACGGGTTCGATTGACATTAGACAGGGTATTATATAAAGTGCAATCTTCATGTGGAAGGTCCCACATGCCCCATGTCTGAGAACTGGAAAGCCCTCTGGCGGGGAAACGAGGAGGAGAAAACGATGACCCCAAGACGAGGCCCTGGGTCGAATACGATTGTCAGGGCAATCTCAATGCTTGTCGTCCTCGCGCTGGTGATATCAGCGTGTGGGGGCGACGATGCCGACGGAACCACGACTACCGCGGCTGCGGGTGACACCACCGCAGGATCGGGGGAGCCTACGACAACCGCCGGTGGTGACGAGCCCACGACCACGGCGGGCGAGCCGGTCGGAGATCCGGTTCGGCTCGTCTACGCCTCCTTCGCAGTGGAGGACAGCCCACATTCCCAGTCTTTCGCCTGGCTCGCCGAGGAGATGAATGTCAGGACCAATGGGCGGGTGACGATCGAGCAATTCCATGCCGGAGCATTATGTGCGTTCGCCGACATCTTCGACTGCATCAAAGATGGGCGAGCTGACTTCGGCTTGTTCCTTCCCGTGCAGCAGCCATCCTTCTTGCCATTCTCGAGCATCGGGTCGGTGTTGTTCGTCAGCAACGACACTCAGGCACACAGCGATGCCTTCAACGAGATGGCGGACACCAATGAGCAGTTCAGTTCTGAGTGGGACGCCCAGGGGATGAGACCCTTGTGGTTCGCCTCCATCGGCCCGGCCGTGCTCGGTGCCAACGAGCCGGTGGACAGCATCGATTGGATGGAGAACAAGTCGATTCGGGCGACGGGATACTTCACCCAGGCCCTCGACGCGGTTGGAGCCAACCCGGTCGCTCTCGCCAACAACGAGGTCTACGAGGCCATTGAGCGTGGGACGATCGATGCCTTCTACGCCTCGACACTCGACGGTGCGGCCCTGGACAACAGCCACTTCGAAGTGACTAGCCACTGGCAGGACCCGGGCGCGGGGGAGTATGTCTCGATAGCGACGGCCGTGAGCCAACAGGCCCTCGACAAGCTGACTGAGGACGAGCAGGCAATTCTCGTGGAGCTTGCCGAAGAGGTGCAGGCCAACTTCTTCGACACGTATTACTTCCCGCAGATGGAAGTGGCGTGTGACAACGCAATCAACGGCGGGCTTGAGTCGCTGACGATCTGGCCCGAGGAGGAGACACAGCGGTTCGCTGATGCAGCGGCCGAAGTGGTTCGGGATCAGTGGATCGCAGATACCGAGGCTGGCGGGACCACCGGTGCCGCCGAGTTCTACGAAGAGTTCGTGGCCACTGTTCGCGAGAAGGAAGCGACGTCGACCTTCGGGGAGACCGCGACCGAGCGCTGCGCAGCCCGATTCTCCGAGTGAGCGCCTGACAAGAGTCGAGACAAATGGGGGCGACCGAGTCGATCGTCGCCCCCATACTCTCGTTGCATCGTCAAGGTGAGTGAGGAATCCGATTGAGCCAGGTGCGGGTAGGTGTCATCGGCGGCGGCAGCATCGCCAAGGCTCACGTTCTCGCGGTCCGGTCCCTTCGCAGCTACTTCGGTGCGGACGGACGTGATCCCGAGGTCGTGGCTATTGCCGACGTGGTCCCGGAGGCGGCCGAGCACGCAGCTCGCGCCTACGGAGTGGAGCGCTGGACGGCGGACTGGATGGAGCTCATCGATGACGAGGCCATCGACATGGTCACGATCGCCGTGCCCAACGACCAGCACGAAGCGGTGGCCGTGGCTGCAGTAGGAGCAGGCAAGCACGTTATGTCGGAGAAGCCCCTGGCGCACTCTGTCGAGGCAGGCCGGCGAATGCTCCTCGCAGCAAACAACGCGGGCGTAGTGCACAGTGTGAACCTCAACTACAGGTCCATTCCCGCAGTCCGCTATGCCCGAGAGCTGATCTCCGACGGAGCAATTGGGGATGTGATCGGGGTCAGAGGGACCTTTCTCCAGGACTGGGGTCTCGACCCTTCAATCCCGCGGTCATGGAAGTTCGAGAAGGCCCGTGCCGGAGCCGGCCCCATGCTCAGCCTGGGGTGTCACCTCGTCGACTTGACTCATTTCCTCGTCGGGGACATCGCCGAGGTGGTAGCCACGACCACTACGCACATCAACGAGCGACCGGTGCCGACCGGCCGTGACACTTACTCCGCCGAAGCGGCGGGAGCTTCGATGGCCGCCGTCGACATCGAGGATTCCGGTCAGGTGTTGTTCCGGACGGCATCCGGTGTGACTGGAGTCCTCGAGTTGAGTCGGATCCACTCGGGTCGCCAGAACTACTGCACTATCGAGATCAGCGGGACCACTGGGGCAATCGCCTTCGACTACGAACGGCTCAACGAGTTGCAGGTGTCCACTACCGAAAGCCTCGGGGGCGGATTTACACGTGTGATCGTGGGTCCAGCCCAAGACGGTGGGCTGGTCTGGTCTCTCGGTGGTCTTGGCGTCGGCTTCGCCGAGACAATCATTGTCCATATGCGCGAGCTGATGGATGCGGTCTATGAGGATCGGCAGGCATCGCCCAGCTTTGCCGACGGCCTCAAGGCCCAAGAGGTGGTGGATGCCGCGCTGCGATCGGCCGAGACGAGGAGTTGGGAGATGGTTGCGCCTGTTTCGTGACCGCGTCCATGCACAGCCCCTCAGATGACCGAGATCCGTCCGTCGCTGATCTCCACCACCCGGTCGGCCACCGCCAGCGGAGCGGGATCATGAGTGGCGACGACGGCGGCGATGCCTTCGGAGCGGACGAGGGCGGCGAGTAGGTCGATGATCCCTTTCCCTGTCACCGAGTCGAGTTGACCGGTCGGCTCGTCGGCGAGGAGCAGTCGCGGCCGGTTGGCCAGAGCTCGCGCGATCGCCACCCGTTGCTGTTCCCCGCCTGACAACTCGGTCGGTCTGTGTGTCTTCCGCTCACCCAATCCCACCATCTCGAGCAGGGTGTGGGACCGCTGTCGCCGCACCTCGGGATCGGCCTTGACCAGCCGAAGTGGCACCTCCACGTTCTCCGCCGCGGTGAGGATCGGGATCAGGCCGAATGCCTGGAATATGAAGCCGACCCGGCTGCGCCGCATCTCGGACAGGGTGGCTTCGTCCATATCGCTCACCAGGTCTCCGCCGAGACGCACCGAGCCACTGGTCGGCTGGTCGAGACCTCCCAGCAAGTTGAGCAAAGTCGTCTTGCCGCTGCCCGACCGTCCCCGCACGACGACGAGGGTTCCCGGCTCGATAGAGAGATCGACGTCGGCTAGGGCTACGACTGGAGTGGGGCCTGTGTCATAGGTCTTGCCGAGGCCCTCTGCCTCCAGGATGTAGGTGAGACTCCCCGTCTTACTCTCCACCGTTCTTCCTCTCCGTGTTGTCGTCGGGCCAGACGTTGATGTGGTCCTCGTCGAGTGTCAGACGAACCCTCCTCTCCAGCTCGAGGGCCTCCACATAGTCGTGGGGCAGCTGGAGTCGGCCCACCCGGTCGAGAACGGCGAACTCCTCGGCGATCACCCGATGACCGCCGGCCTCGTCGAGCTCCGTACGTCGGAGCACCTCGCTGCTGGTGCGCCCGTCCCTGATGGCCACGGTGCGGTCGACGTGATCGGCGACCAGGGGATCGTGGGTCACCACGACGATGGTCACCCCGCGTTCGTGGTTGATCTGGCGAAGAAGCTCGAAGATCTCGCCCGCAGTCCCGGTGTCCAACTCCCCGGTCGGCTCGTCGGCGAAGAGCACCGGCGGGTCGTTGGCGATGGCCACGGCGATGGCGACTCGCTGTTGCTCACCTCCAGAAAGCTGGCTGGGCCGATGACCTGCGCGATCGGCCAGACCCACCCGTTCCAGCAACTCCATGGCGCGGTTTCGATGGCGACGGGCCGAGCCCCCTCCGAGCGACATAGGTAGCTCGACGTTTTCGATGGCGCTCAGATAGGGGAGGAGGTTGCGGGCGGTCTGCTGCCAGACGAACCCGACGGTGGTGCGCCGATAGAGCGTGCGCGTCGAAGGGCTCATGTCGAGCAGATCGAACCCGGCGACGCGGGCGTGGCCCGCCGACGGCGTGTCCAGTCCTCCGAGCACGTTGAGCAGCGTCGACTTACCGCTTCCCGAGGCGCCGACGATGGCGATGAAGTTGCCCTGCTCGACGACTAGGTCGAGACCCTGGAGCGCGACCACCTCGAGGTCGGCGACCTTGTAGATCTTCACCAGGTTGTCACAGACGATCAGAGAGTTGCCGCCGTAGCGGGGGCGGTCCCGTCTGGCGGCTTCCAACTCCATCTCCCGGTAGTCGCTTGTCCCTGTCATTCAATCGTCTCCGACCCTGAGCAACGTCCCCTCGTCGTCTGACCGGGAGACCGTCACAAAAATAGCCACGGCCACAGCGACCACCATGAGTATCGACGCAGTCACCACCAGCATCGATCCCCAGTCGATCACGATGTCGCTGGGGACGACACCACCGGTGAACGAGTCGATGTCGAGAGCGGGGGCCAAGAGCAGCGCCACCAGGACGCCGGTGATGCCGCCGAGGATGGAGGCGATCAGCACTGGGGGCGCCAATTCGAGCGCGGTGACACCTGTGCCCTGGTCCCTCCCGAGCCCGAGGATGCGGAGCACCCCCAGGTCGCGGCGGCGCCGACCGGCAGTGGCGGCGAACAGCGAGATCGCTGCCACCAAGGCGAATGCCGAGGAGAGATAGAAGACCCCGGCCAGGCCGCGGTCGGCGAGGCGAGCGAACGGGTCGGCCGTCAGTGCGGCGCCAATCTCATAGCGGGAGACCGCACGGGCCGGCTCGTCGATACTTGCGGAGATACTGGCGGCGTCGTTCTCATTGGCCCGCAGGAAGAGGTTGGTGGCGGGTACCAGGAGGTCGGCGCGAGCCTCACGGAGACGGTCGAGGCTCATCACGACGAACGGCTCGCCGGTCGGCAACGACGGGAAGCGGTCCGCAACGGCAGCCACCACCACCTGGGGGTCCACCGCTCCCATGTCGAGAGACAGCTCGCTCCCGATTGGTGGTGGTTGCGCTCCCCACAGGGATGAGACCAAGACCGGGATCCGCTCGTTCTGACCCTCGAGGGGCGCGATCAGGTCCGGGTCGAGGGCGGTGCCGGCCACAACTTCTCTATAGGCCGAGGTGTCGATGGCGAGCACTGTGACGAGGGGAGACCGTGTCGTGGCCGTGACCCTGGTCTCGGGAAACACCGCCGCTTCGGCAGTCGGGCGGTCTGCAGCGAGACCTTCGAGGTCTACCGCCGCTGGCAACGCTGCGCCGGTAGACCGATGCTCGATCCGGAGATCAGCTCCAGCCACCTGCCACATGTGTTCTGTCTGGCCGGAGGCGATCGAGGTTCGGACCACCGATGCGAACACGGCGACTGTCACCGCCATCAGGATGACCAGGATCGGGGCTCTGGCTGATGAGGGCATCGAGATCAGCCGGCGAAAGCCGACGAAGGCGATCACAGCCTTCCCCTGAGAGGCCATCCAGGCGAGGAATCGCATGATCGGCGACATCAATCGGAGGGTGAGGACCCCTGCCGCCAAGCCAACGAGTGCAGGCGCGATCGCCAGCAACAGGTCGACGGTCATGGCTGACTCCTCGACCGGGTCGGCGAGACCTCTTCGGCGCAGCAAGGCCACCGCACCTGCCGCAGCTACCAGGACGAAGACCTCCAACACCACTGTCCTGGCCCGGGATCCATCTTCGCGTCCACCGCCGCGGAGGACTTGGAGCCGCGACCTGGCGTAGGGCAGTTGTGCGAACACGACCGCACCGACGGCTCCAAGTGCGAACAGCGCCGCCCCCCGGCCCGAGACGAGCCCTTCGGATCCAGAGGTCGCCAATCGGGTGGCCGTCGACGCAATGAGGGTCGCCGGCACCACCAGCACCAAGCCGGTATATGTGGCGCCCAGGGTCACCTGGCCAGGAGAAGCCCCGCGGTCTCTGGTGATCAGGGTGCCCGCAGCGTGTCTCTCAGCCATCATCTTGGCGACGGCGAAGACCATCGCAGCGGCAACCACGAGAAGACTGATGGTTGCGATCGAGAGGAGCTGCACGGTGAGCGATCTCTGTTCCAGATACCGGGCGAGGAGGGCCGGCAGCGAAGTGAATATGTCCTCGTCGGGCGGCGGGGTTATCCGGCCCAGGTCGACGAGCAGGTCGGAAGCACGCGAGGCGTCGAGGAGATCGGGGTCGACCAGATAGCGCCAGGTGTAGCGCATGGCGGCATTGGGGATAGCGGCGAGGATGTCTTCGTACCCTTCGGATGTGGTCAACCCCTGAGCGAAGATCAGCCTGAAGTCGGGGTTCTCCACGATGCGGGGCCGATGGAGGGAGGTGTCGCCGAACCAGATCTCCCGGTCGGGATCGGACAGCTCAACGATCCCGGAAACCGCCATGACATAGATCGGCCGAACGTCTGGTATGCCGAAGGCGAACCAGATCCGGTCCTGGGGGTCGGGGTGGAGGAATGCCCGGTCGCCCACGCCGAGTCCGATGTCGGCGGAAGTCTCCGCGGTGATCGCCGTCTCGAACACGGGTGCCTCACCGAGCACACAATCGACTTCCGGATCCTCCTCGAAGCCGGTGACGGCGAGTCGGTCGTCGGGGCACTCGATGCCGAGGAGCACGGCGATCGGCTCCTGCTCCACGGGCATAGAGCCCTCCACGAGGGTGGTCTCCTCGTCGATCCCGCCTTGAAGACGGAAGCGAAAAGATGTCGGGAAGGGACCGGGCTCGTTGTCAGGAAAGGACCCCATCCGAAACGGAGGCGTCTCCACGACCGTTTGCACGTCGCTGACGATCGATTGGATCGAAGGCGGAAACACTTCGTTCATCACGGTGACACCGTGCTCCCTGATGCCGGCGAGTGGATCGAGGGATGCCGAGCCGAGACGTGCCTGGCTCACGGCCCTGAGGTTGCGCTGTTCGGGCGCGGCGCCGATGAAGGTCTCATCGAGGTCCTCCTGGGAGACCTCCTCGAGCACACGGGGGACCGCGGTCACGAAGAGCACCGTGAGCAGAGTTGCGACGACGATGGTGATCGCCGGGCCTGGGGCGGAGGCCAACCGACGCCACAACACCCTGGGCCCGAGGCTGAGCGATCCTGGAGGAGGCATCAGTCTTCCCCCATCCGGAGGAGGGAGCCGAGACCGCGACGACGCAGGACCAAGGTCATCACGGCCACGATGACCGCGAGCACGACGATCAAACCAGCCTGGATCGCGAGGACGGCCGCCCACGGGTACACGATCTCAACGTCGGGCATGGCCCTGGCCCCTTGCTGGGTGACCGAGATGAGAGGGAGGATGACGGTGGTGAGTGCCCACCCGACGAGGGTCCCCAGGGCAAGACTGGATAGAACCAGGAGGCCTTGCTCCACGGTCATCCAGAGACCGAGCTGTCGCGGCGAGAGGCCAAGGGCACGGAGCAACCCGAACTCGGTGACACGTTCCCGAGCGGACACTGCAGCGCTGACGGCGAAGCCGACCGCGGCGAAGATGGCCGCGGCGATGAACCCGATGGTGAGGGCGCCGATGGTCCCCAGTGCAACCGGGTCGGTGCTGAGGTCGACGAACCTGTCGTCTCTGCTGAGAGCCGAAACCGACTGGAATGGTGTGTCGAGGAGGACCCGGGCCACCGGCTCCTGATCGCCCTCGACGGCGAGCCAGGTCTCGTCGATGGGGACGATGGCACCTCCCGGGGTGTATCGCAGGATCTGAACCGTGGCGAGGTCGGCGATCAGCAGTGGGCCCCCGCCACCCGGTTGTGGGCCGGGGAAGG
>Ga0307505_10000347_pt1 | contig 53225 bp, 62 predicted proteins | sample 23_S_MG_FD_202183 | JGI IMG/M metagenome (GOLD analysis project Ga0307505, IMG submission 202183) | Soil microbial communities from Populus trichocarpa stands in riparian zone in the Pacific Northwest, United States - 23_S | ecosystem: Environmental > Terrestrial > Soil > Riparian zone > Trees...
GTCTCGTAGACGCCCTCGAACATGTCGCGGGTCGACGGCTTGCCGCCCGCATGCAGCGTGCCGTGCTTCTCGGCTTCCTTCTGCGCCGCGATCACCGTGTCGAGAATCTCGGCCTCCGCCTGCTTGTGGCGCTCATCCGACCAGACGCCGCGACGTATCAGATGATTCTTGAGCCTGATCACCGGATCGCCCAGCGGCCAGACGTCGCTCTCGGTCTTGGGGCGGTAGGCGGAAGGGTCGTCGGAGGTGGAGTGCGCGCCGACGCGGTAGGTGACATATTCGACCAGCGTCGGCCCGAGATTCTTCCGCGCGCGCTCCACCGCCCATTTGGCGACCGAATGGACGGCGAGGTAGTCATTGCCGTCGACGCGCAGCGCCGGGATGCCGAAGCCGAGGCCGCGGGCCGCAAACGTGCCCGAACCACCGCGGGCTATCCCCTGGAAGGTCGATATCGCCCACTGGTTGTTGACGATGTTGAGGATGACCGGAGCGCGGTAGGTCGACGCGAAGACAAGCGCTGCGTGAAAATCGCTCTCCGCAGTCGAGCCGTCGCCGATCCAGGCGGCGGATATCTTGGTGTCGTTGCTGATCGCCGAGGCCATCGCCCAGCCGACCGCCTGAATGTACTGGGTGCCCAGATTGCCCGAGATCGAGAAGAAGCCGTGCTCCTTCGACGAGTACATGATCGGCAGTTGCCGCCCCTTCAGCGGGTCGGCCTCGTTGGAGTAAATCTGGTTCATCATCTCGACCATCGGATAGCCGCCCGCGATCAGCAAGCCGGCCTGGCGATAGGTCGGGAAGTTCATGTCGCCGGGCGACAGCGCCTTGCGGAACGCGCAGCTCACCGCTTCCTCGCCCATGTGCTGCATGTAGAACGAGGTCTTGCCCTGCCGCTGCGCCATCTGCATGCGCGCGTCGAAGGTGCGCAGCGTCATCATGTGGCGAAGGCCTTCCAGCACCTCCTCGTTGGTCAGCGTGCCCGCCCATGGGCCGACCGCCTCGCCGTCCCGGTTGAGGACGCGGATGATGGAGTAGGCGAGGTCGCGCATTTCCTTCGGGTCGACATCGACCGGCGGCCGCTCGACCGACCCCGCGCGCGGGATGACCACCTTGGAGAAATCCGGCGTGTCGCCGGGTCGCACTTCCGGCTCGGGCACATGGAGGCTGAGTTTGCCCGCTTCGGCCCCCTTGTCGGCCATGTCCATTTCCTCCCGACCCGTTGTTGAGCCTCAGCTAAAGCCAAGAAATCCGGCTTGTCTACAGGGTGGAACTGGACCGCCGTGCCGCGGTTTCAAGGACGAAACCGGTACGTTTCCTATTGTTTCGGGGTGCGCGGGGTGTCGTTTCGGTTTGTTGCGGCGGGGCGGCAACCCAGCGAACGGATCGTGCGGCACGGGCCCGGCGGTGTGACTTGAAAAAATTGTTCTTCCTTCGCGAAATCCATCGCGAAGACGTCGCCGTTCACCATGCGAACCGTGCGGTTTCCTCGGGCGTCAGCACGCCCTTCTTGAGGATCAGGTTGGCGTAAAGCGCCTGTTCGCCCGTGGCGACGATGAAGGCGGCCTTCGATGCCCGCTCGTAGAAGGCGAAGCGCTCCAGCGGCTCCACGGTGAACGGTCCCGCCATGTCGGCGATGATCGCCTGGAACGAATGGCAGATCGGCGGAACGATCTCGGGCGTGTCGACCATCTCCATCCGCCAGGCGGCAGCTCCCGCGAAAGTGTCGAGCGGACAATGCGTCAGGATCGCCTTGAGAAGCGGCTCCGCGCCGATCCCGTCGGCGCGCACCACCCTCGGACCCAGCGTCGTGGCCGGAAAGTTCGCGTCGGCGATGACCAGCTCGGCCCCGTGACCGATCGAGCCCAGTGCGTGGAGCAGGTCGGGACCAAGCAGTGGATGAATGCCGCGAAGCATGTCCGGGCCTCTCAGATTCCGTCTACAGTGTCGCGCCCAGATGCCAGGGCACGAACTCATTGTCGCCGTAGCCGAAATCCTCGCTCTTCGTCTTCCGGCCGGACGCCGTCTCGATGATCAGTTCGAACATTTCGCGGCCCATTTGATGGATCGTCTTCTCGCCGGCGGCGATGACCCCGCAATTCACGTCCATGTCGTCTTCCATGGATTCGTAGAGCGCGGTGTTGGTCGCGACCTTGATGGACGGCGTCGGCCGGCAACCGAAGCATGAGCCGCGCCCCGTAGTGAAGACGATGACGTTGGCGCCGCCCGCAACCTGGCCGGTGGCCGAGACCGGGTCGTAGCCGGGCGTGTCCATGAAGACGAGCCCGCCTTGGTCAACCCGTTCGGCATAGCGGTAGACCGCGCGCAGCGGCGTCATGCCGCCCTTGGCCACCGCGCCGAGCGACTTCTCCAGGATCGTCGTCAGCCCGCCGCGCTTGTTGCCGGGCGAGGGGTTGTTGTCGAGCGATGCCTTGTGCATGGCGGCATAGTTTTCCCACCATTCGATCAGGCCGTTGAGCTTGTCCGCCACCTCGGGCGAAACGGCGCGCGAGGCCAGCAGATGCTCGGCGCCGTAGATCTCGGACGTCTCCGACAGGATGCCCGTGGCGCCGACACCTGCCAGGAGGTCGACCGCGGCGCCCAGGGCCGGGTTGGCGGTGATGCCCGACATGCCGTCCGAGCCGCCGCATTGCAGCGCCACCCTGAGCTCACTGACCGGGATCGGCTCGCGCTGGAGACCGCCGATCTCCTCGGCGATTTCCTCCAGCACCAGCAGCGCGCGCTCGACCGATTTGCGGGAACCGCCCGCGTCCTGAATGTTGAAGTGCCGCTTGCCGGCGGCGACGCCCTTCTGGCCGTAGAGGGTGAGCTGATTGACCTCGCAGCCGAGGCCGACCATCAGGATACCGCCGAAATTCGGGTGGCGGGCATAGCCGGCCAGCGTGCGATGCAGCACCGCCATGCCCTCGCCGGTGCCGCTCATGCCGCAGCCCTGGTCGTGGACGATCGGCACGAAACCGTCGACGCCGGGATAGCGCGGCAGAAGCTTGCGGTTGGCTTCCTCGGCGATGGCGCGGCACACGGTCGTCGAGCAGTTGACGCTGGCAATGATGCCGACGAAGTTGCGCGTGCCTGCGCGACCGTCGGCGCGGCGGTAACCCATGAAGGTTCGCGCCTTGTCTTCCTGCGTCGCTTCCAGCGCCGGCGCCGGCGGCACCACCGGCATGCGCCCCGATTCGAAGACCAGATTGTGCGAATGCACATGCGCGCCCGCGGCAATATCCTCCGTCGCACGCCCGATCGCCTGCGCATACTTCACCACAGCTTCGCCGGCCGCGATCGACCGGATCGCAACCTTGTGGCCGGGATCGATTGCGGTCGCGGTCGTCGCGCCATTTGGCAGGGCAGTGCCCGCTTCGAGCCGGCCATTGGCCACGGCGACATTGTCTGACGGGGAAAGCACGATGGCCTGGGCGGAATTCACGCTGACGCTCCTCACTGGTGAAATCGCTGGGTGGGGGCGTGTCTACCATACAAGATGGGCGGTAGACAGAACGAAATCGCTCCGGCGCGCCCGATTGCGCTGGCTGGCGATCGAAAATATAGGTCTGGCCAACTCGTTCACGCCACAAGGAGCTTGATGATGGCTGCGAAACCGGATGTCACCGGCTTCTTCGACGCGCGGACCTTTTCCATGCAGTACGTCGTCGCCGATCCGGACACCGGGCGCTGCGCGATCGTCGATCCGGTGCTCGATTTCGAGGAAAAGTCCGGGTCGCTGCGCACCGACAACGCCGATCGCATCCTCGATTTCATCGCGGGCAAGGGGCTGGAAGTCGAATGGATCCTCGACACCCATCCTCACGCGGACCATTTTTCCGCGGCCCGCTATCTGAAGGACAGGACCGGGGCGCCGACGGCGATCGGAGCGCGCATCGTCGAGGTGCAGAAGCTGTGGAAGGCGATCTACAACTGGCCCGACCTGCCCGCCGACGGATCGCAATGGGACAGGCTGTTCGAGGAGGGCGAGACCTTCTCGATCGGCACGATGCCGGCACGCGTGCTGTTCTCGCCGGGCCACACCCTGGCCTCGATCAGCTACGTCGTCGGCGACGCGGCCTTCGTCCACGACACGCTGTTCATGCCCGACTCGGGCACGGCGCGCTGCGATTTTCCGGGCGGCAGCGCGGCGCGGCTGTGGACGTCGATCCAGGAGATACTGTCGCTTCCGGACGAGACGCGCTTGTTCACCGGCCACGACTATCAGCCGGGCGGGCGCGAAGTTCGCTGGGAATCGAGCGTTGCCGAGCAACGCGACACCAACAGCCATATCTCGAAATGCGAGACCGAGGCCGATTTTGTCGCCATTCGCGAAGGGCGCGATCGCACCCTGGCGATGCCGAAGCTGATCCTGCATGCGTTGCAGGTCAACATCCGCGGCGGCCGCCTGCCCGAACCCGAGACGAACGGCACCAGCTATCTCAAGATCCCGATCGGTGCGCTGAAGGGCGCCGTCTGGGGATAGGATTGCCCGCGCGGCCGGTTGCGGGCAACGTCAATCCTTCTGCCGCTGCTGCGGCGCTGCCAGGATAGGCGAGGCCAACGCAATGAAAGGTCCATTTCATGACTGAGTTCACTCCCGTCGCTTCCCTGATCGGCGGCGCCATGATCGGCCTGTCGGCAGTGCTGCTGATGGCCTGGGAAGGCCGCATAGCCGGCATCAGCGGCATCGCGGGGCGGCTATTGCCGCCCTACCGCGACGGCGCTTTCCTTTCGCGGCTCGGCTTCGTTCTCGGGCTGGTCTCCGCGCCTCTCGTGGTCTTCGCCGTTAGCGGCACTCCTATCTCGCAGACCGTGTCGTCGAATGTGCCTTTGATGGCGGCGGCCGGGCTGATCGTCGGTTTCGGCGCGGTCTGGGGCAATGGCTGCACCAGCGGCCATGGCGTGTGCGGCCTGTCGCGCCTGTCGAAGCGTTCGTTCGTCGCCACGGCGATCTTCATGGGCGTGGCGATCGCGACCGTGTTCGTCACCCGCCATGTGATCGGGAGTTGAGGCGATGAACTTTCTCGTCAATCTCGGCCTCGGCTTGCTGTTCGGCGTCGGTCTGGTCGTGTCCGGCATGTCCGATCCGGCCAAGGTGCTCAACTTTCTCGATCTCGCTGGCACCTGGGACCCATCGCTCGCCTTTGTCATGGGCGGCGCGGTCATCGTGGCGTTCTTCGGCTACCGTGCCGTCTTCGCGCGCGGCCGGCCGATTGCAACCGAGCGCTTCCGTGTGCCCGAGGCGACCGAGATCGACCGAAGGGTGGTCGTAGGCCCGGCGATCTTCGGGTTCGGCTGGGGTCTTTCGGGCTTCTGCCCCGGCCCGGCTCTGACTGCACTGTCGCTGGGCGCCACCGGCACCCTTGCCTTCGTCCCGACGATGTTCGCCGGCATGTGGGCTGCGCGCTATTTAGCTGGCCTTGGCTCGGCGCCGGGCCCCGAGCCGGCCCAAGGCTGAGGACCGTATCATGCCTGATTTTCCCGTTGTCGACGCCCATCTGCACATCTGGGACCCGCGCCAAATTCGCTACCCGTGGATCGAGGGCAATGCCGTTCTCGACCGCCCCTTCCTGCCGGACGACTACCGGCAGCATTTTGCGGGGGTCGACGTCGAGGCGATGGTCTTCGTCCAGTGCGATTGCGAATTCGCGGCCTCGATGCGCGAGGTCGAGTGGGTGGCGGAACAGGTCGTTGACGACCCGCGCATCAGGGGCATCGTCGCGTGGGCGGGACTTGAAAGGGGAGCCGCGGTCGAGCCGGACCTTGCCGCACTCCACGACAGGCCACTGGTCAAGGGCGTGCGGCGCATCCTGCAAAGCGAAGCCGACGTGGAATTCTGCCTGCAGCCCGATTTCGTGGAAGGCGCCCGGCTGCTCGCGCGGTTCGGCTTCTCCTTCGACATTTGCGTCAATTTCCGGCAGATGGCGAGCGTGCTGCGCTTTGTCGAGCAGGTGCCGGATGTGCCGATGGTCCTCGATCATATCGGCAAGCCGTCGATCCGCGATGGCCGGTCGCAGCCCTGGGCCGACCAGATGCGGGAACTCGCCCGGTTTCCCAATGTCGCGTGCAAGATTTCCGGAGTGGCGACCGAGGCTGCCTCGGGCTGGGTGGAAGACGACCTCAGGAGCTACATCGATACGGCCTTCGACGCCTTCGGCTTCGAGCGGACGATGTTCGGCAGCGACTGGCCTGTGATGCTCATGGCGGTGGAGCCGCGCCGTTGGGTGGCGCTGCTCGACGGTATGCTGGCAGGGGTGTCAGACGACGACAAGCGGCGTTTCTGGCGGACGAACGCCTCTGACTTCTATCGACTGGGTCTTTAGTCCGGCACCTTGGCGAGGGCCGCCTTCGCCCGCTGCTCGCGTACGAATATGAACAGGCCGGCAGTGACGATGATCGCCGCGCCCACCAGCATCGCCGTCCGCGGTACGTCGCCGAAGACGAGCCAGCCGAAGAGGATCGCCCAGAACAGTATCGTGTACTGGAACGGGGCGACCGTGGCGGCGTCGGCGAGCTTCATTGCCCGGTTGACGCAGATATGGGCCACCATGGCGACGACGCCGAGCATGGCGAGCAGCGAGAAATCGAAGACGTCGGGCGTTACCCAGCCGAAGGGGGCGGTAACCAGTCCGACCAGTCCGGCACCGACCAACTGCCAGAAAACCAGCGTCGTGTCGGGCGTGCCGCGCAATGCCCGGCCCGACAGCATCATGAAGGCGAAGCAGAACGAACCGACGATCGAGATCAGCGCGGGCAGGGTGAGCGTGGCGGCGGAAGGCTGCAGCGCGACGAGGACGCCGACGAAGCCGATTGCGATCGCCATCCAGCGCCGCCAGCCGACGCGCTCGCCGAGCAGGAACGGCGCCATCGCCGCGACGTAGATGGGCGCGGCCAGCCAATAGGTCATCACGTCGGCGAGCGGCAGCGTGATGACGGCGAAGTAGAAGCAGAAAACTTCGGCAGACGACATCACGACGCGCATGAACTGCATGCCGGGACGCTCGACATTGACAAGCGGGCGGATGCCGATGCGCCAGAGGAACGGCGTCAGGATGACCAGCGCTGCCAGGCTGCGGATCAGAAGCACCTGGCCGACCGAATAGGTGGCGACAAGCCATTTGCCGATCACGTCGTTGAGCGTGAACATGAACATGGCGATCAGCATCACCGCAATGCCGAGGCGGGCATTGGAACTGTCGGAGGCGGGCAGGGCAGGGGATACGGCGGTCACGGCAAGTCTTCTCTGAAGGGTGGAACTCTATGTTGCTCCTCTGGGCTGCCGACCAGAGATTGCAAGAGGGAAAGAATGGATTGGGCGGTGCTTCACTGTCCGTCGCTCACGCGCACGATCGCATCCGCGCGTTTTTCCAGGTTCGGCAGCAGCTCGATACCGAGGCCCGGCGTTTCGGGCAACGTGATCTCGCCATTGTTCACGGCGGGGAGAGCGGTCACCAGTTCCTTGTACCAGCCGGTGTAGAAGGCGCGCACGGATTCCTGGATCAGCGCGTTGCGGACGTGCAGCGAGAACTGGCAGGACGCCATGAACACGACCGGTCCGGTGCAGTCGTGCGGGGCGACCGGGATTTGATGCGCCTCGGCCATGCCGGCGATCTTGCGGGCCTCCGAAATGCCGCCGCACCATGAAAGGTCGAGCATCGCGACGCCCGCCACGCCGGTCGCGAAATAGTCGCGGAAGGCGTGCGGATAGGCGAGCGTCTCGGAAGCGCACACCATGGCCGGCGAATGCTCTGCATAGGCCTTGAGCGGTTCCAGCGAATCCATGCGCACCGGGTCCTCGTGCCAATAGGTGCCGTATGGAGCCAGCGCGCGGGCGATGCGCTGCGCGGCGGGCAGTTTCCACAGCGAGTGGAACTCGACCATGATGTCCATCCGATCGCCCACCGCGCGGCGGATCTTCTCGAATGGCTCCAGCGCGGTCCGCAATTCTCCGGCGGAAATGTCGAGCCCGTCCGTTCGCTCGGCAGCCATGTCGAACGGCCAGATCTTCATGCCGGTGATGCCCTGCTCCAAAAGGGAATGCGCCAGCTCGTCGGCATTGTGCAGAAAGGCATCGAGGTCTTCGTATGGACCGGCCGACTGACCGGTGCCCCAGTTGGAGACGGCCTGTGCGCGGGCGTCGCGGACATAGCGGTAGCCGGCGCAGGTGTTGTATGTGCGGATCGCCTCGCGGCTGCGTCCGCCGAGCGCCACCGAGACCGGCACGCCCAGCGCCTTGCCGAATATGTCCCACAGCGCGATGTCGACCGCCGAATTTCCGCGCGTCTCCACGCCCGCGCCGCGCCAGCCCAGATAGCCGAGCAAATCGCGGTTGATCGCCTCGATCTGGAGCGGATCACGACCGACGATCTTCGGCGCCACCGTTTCGTGCAGATACGCCTCCACGGCAGCGGCACCCATGAAGGTCTCGCCGAGGCCGGTGACGCCTTCGTCCGTGTGCAGCCGCACCCAGACGAGGTTGGGGAACTCGCCGAGGCGGATTGTTTCGAGGGACGTGATCTTCATTTCGTTGCGGCCAGTGCGTGGTGCTGCTTCGTGAAGTCGATCGTGGGCGGTGAGGGGACGGCGGTCGAGCCACCGTCCCCGATGTCGCGATCAGTTCCCGCGCAGTTCGGCCAGCGCGGCCTGGATGCGCTGCACGACCTCGGTGCCGATGTCGCCGGCATGCTTCTCGTAGACGACCTGCGCCTTTTCGACCATGCGCGCCTGCTCTTCCGCCGAGATGTCGTTGACCTGCATGCCGGCCGACTTGACGTTGTCCAGCGACTTCTCGGAAAGCGTGCGGCTTGCCTCGCGCTGGGCGTCGCGGCCGACGATGGCGCATTCGGAAAGCGCGGCCTGCTCGTCGCCCGAGAGCTGGTCCCACAGCGGCTTCGAGTAGAGCACCATGAACGGCGTGTAGGCGTGGCGTGTCACCGAGAGGTAGTCCTGCACCTCGTAGAATTTGGAGGTGTCGATGGTGACGAACGGGTTCTCCTGCGCGTCGATCGCCTTGGTCTCGAGCGCCGAGAACACCTCTCCGAAGGCCATCGGCGTGGCGTTGGCGCCCATGTTCTGGAACGTGTCGAGGAAGATGTTGTTCTGCATGACGCGAACCTTCATGCCCTGCAGGTCTTCCCACTTCTCGACCGGCTGCTTGGAATTGGTGAGGTTGCGGAAGCCGTTCTCCCAATAGGCCAGGTTGATCAGGCCGACTGCGGGCAGCATCTCGGCGACATAGTCGCCGAACTCGCCGTCGAGGACGGCGTCGGCCTCCTTCTCGTTGGCGAACAGGAACGGCAGGTCGAACACGCCCAGCGCCGGCAGGATGCCGACCAGCGGCGACGACGAAGTGACGACCATTTCCTGCGTGCCCGAGCGCAGCGCCTGCGTGGCCTGAAGGTCGCCGCCGAGCGCGCCGCCCCAGAACGACGCGATCTTCAAAGCGCCACCGGACTTGTCGGTCAGACAGGCCTCCATTGCCGAGACGCCGTTGCCCACCGGGTGATCGGCGTTGACGCCGTTGGATACGCGCACGGTCCGGTCCGCGAACTGCGCCGATGCGGGGAGCGCCACGCCGAGCGCAAGCGCTGCGCCGAGAGCTGCGGTGATTGCGTATTTCATGTCAGTCTCCTCCAGGGTTGATTTTCATTGTTCTGGCATGCCTCGCACGTCCGTCAGCCCCTGAGCCATTTGAGCGGGACGAGCACGAGTTCGGGAAAGAGGACGAGCAGGAACAGCACGCCCACATGAGCGATGAGGAATGGTGTTACTCCGACGATCACCTTTCCAAGCGGCACGCGGGCCACGCCGCTGACCACGTTGAGCACGATGCCGACCGGCGGTGTGATCAGGCCGATGCAGTTGTTCATCACGAACAGCACGCCGAAATAGACGGGGTCGATGCCGGCCTGCTTGACGATGGGCATCAGCACCGGCGTCAGGATCAGGATCGTCGGCGCAAGGTCTAGTGCGGTTCCAACCACCAGAACCAGAAGCATGATGACGAGCATCAGCAGCATCGGCCTTTCGATCAGCGGCTGGATCATGCTGCCGATCTCGTTGGGTATGTTGGCGCTGGTGATCAGCCAGGCCGATATCAGGGCGGCCGCGACCAGGAACATTATAACCGAAGTGGTCTTGGCCGCGCGCAGAAGCACGCCGTAGAGATCGCGTGGCTTGAGCTCGCGGTAGATGACCATGCCGACGAACAGCGCGTAGAACGCAGCCACCACGGCTGCTTCGGTCGGCGTGAAGATGCCGAAGCGGATGCCGCCCAGGATGATGACCGGCATCAGCAGCGCCCAGCCTGCGTCGAGCGTGGCTCGTCCGCGCTCGGCCCAGCCCTGCCGGGGCAGGGTGGCGACGTTGTCGCGCCGCGCCACGATCTGCCAGGCGATGAACAGACCTACGCCCATGAGCAGGCCCGGAAAGATGCCGGCCAGGAAGAGCTGGGTGATCGAAACGTTGGCGGCCACGCCGAAGATGATGAAGGCCACTGAGGGCGGGATGACGGGTGCGATGATGCCGCCCCCGGCGATCAGGCCTGCCGAGCGGGGAACGTCGTAGCCGGCGTTGCGCATCATCGGCAGCAGGATGGCGGCAAGCGCGGCGGTGTCGGCGGCGGCCGAGCCGGACAGCGAGGCCATGATGATGGCGGCCACGATGGCGACGACGCCGAGTCCTCCCTTTCGGTGTCCGACGAAAGCGATGGCGAAGTTGATGATGCGCTTCGACAGGCCGCCCTGGTTCATCAGTTCGCCGGCGAGCAGGAAGAACGGGATTGCCAGCAGCGTGAAGGTGTTGGCGCCCTCGATCATGTTCTGGGCGACGATCTGGGTGTTGAAGATGCCCATGTAGGTCATGAGCACGATGCCGCAGAAGATCAGCGAGAAGGCGACCGGCACGCCGATGGCCATTGCGCCAAGCAGGGCGGCAAGAAAGACGAAGATTGTCATTCGACGCGCCCCGCATAGTCGATCTCGTCGAACTCGCCGACGAACGCCCTGATCTCGTCCTCGGTCACCTGGCCAGTCAGGATGCGGATCACGCGGATAAGCGCGATGAGGCCGATGCCGAGCGAGGTGAAGAAGGTGACGCCGAAGATCCAGATCATCGACATGCCGGTGACGGGAGCGACCATCGACGCGTTGATGGGCGCCTGCAGCCAGGTACCGCGGAACAGCACCGCCATGCAGAAGATGATCATCAGGTTGCTCAGAAGCATGCAGATGACGCGGCCGCGCCTGCCGAACAGACGTACCAGCGTCTCCACGCCCAGATGCGCGTTCTCGCGGAAGGTGATGACCGCGCCGATGAAGGTGAGCCAGACGAAGAAGTAGCGCGCCGCTTCCTCGGAGAAGTTGATCCCCGTGTTGAAGCCGTAGCGCAGCACCACATTGATGAAGACCATGGCCGCCATCCCGCCGAGCAGGATGACCATCCCGACCTCAATCAGGCGGATCAGCCACCCGATCCCTCTCCCCATGGGGTTCCTCCTCCCTCAAAAGTGCCGGCAGTGCGCCGATGATGTCCTTGCGCGCCTCTTCGATGAGCGTCGTCAGTGCCGCGCTGGCCTCCTCCGGCCTGCGCGCGATGACCGCGTCGGCCACGGCCCTGTGCATGGGCAGCGAGCCGCGAGCGGTGTCCATGCTGACGACCGACAGGCTGAACGATGCGCGCAGCGTGTTGGTCATCAGCGGGATAAGCTGGCGCAGGAACTGATTGTCCGCGCCCAGGATGATCGTCTCGTGGAAGTCCAGGTCGGCCTCGTGATAGCTTCCTCGACCGTCGACCGCGGCCTCCATGCCGGCATAGGCAGCTTCGAGGCGTTCGACGGGGAAGCCGGGGTTGGCGGCAGCCAGCCCGGCCGCGTAAGGCTCGATGCCGAGGCGGAAGCGGATCAGATCCTCGATGAACGACTGCGACAGACCACGCCGCATGCGCCAGCTGACCACGTCGGGATCGAACAGGCTCCATGAATCGATCGGCTGGACGCGGGTGCCATGGCGTCGGCGCACCTCGACCATGCCCTTTGCGACCAGCGTTCGCATCGCCTCCCTCACCACGGTGCGGCTCACCCGCAGTTCGCCGCCGATGTCCTCCTCGCGCGGCAGCATGGCACCTGCCGAGAAGCGGCCGCCGACGATCCAGTTGGCGATCTGCTCGACGGCGTCCTGATGGCGGGTGCGCAAGGTCGTCATGCAAACATCATACGTATGACAAATAGCTTTGCAAGACGCCTTCGCCAGAGGCATTGACCCGGTTCGACTTGTCGATCGTGTGCTTCCGGGAGGCCGCGTCAGGCCGGCATCGACGCCGCGCGGCGAAGCACGCCGACCCAGGCATAGCCGCCATGCAGGCTGCGCCCTTCAACCGCGCCGCCTCGTTCGGCGGCGATTGTCTCCATGGCCTCGCGCAGGTCGTGGCGGGGCACGACATGATGCCAGTGCAGCCATCGGCGCAGGGCGGAGCCCGTCCAGCCCGGCATGTTGGAGAAATCGCCGAAATCGGCAACGTGCAATTCGCCGCCCGGAGCGAGCCGGTCGGCGGCGGTGGCCAGGACGGAGCGCCACTGCGGTATCATCGACAGAGCGTAGGACACGAAAATGCGGTCGTATGAGGCGACGCCGAACACGGGCTGCGGGTCGAAGCTCGCCGCGTCGGCACGGGCCAGGCGCACCCGGTCGCGCAGGCCCGCCTTCAGTATCGCCGCGCCGGCCGCCGCGAGCATCTCGCTGGAGAGGTCGATCCCCTGCAGTGTCGCGTCCGGGTAGCGTTGCGCGGCGATCACCAGATTGCGGCCCGTTCCGCAGCCGATCTCCAGCACCGCCCCCCCGGCGGGAGGCTTCAACGCCGCGATCAGCGGATCGCGTCCGAGTAGGTAGTATTTGCGCGTCGCATCGTAGATGCCGAAATGACGTTGGTAGCGATAGATGCGGTCCATCAGTTCGCCGTGGCCTGCCTGTGCGTCCATGATGGTCAGCCCTTGAAGACGTGCAGGTGGAAGCCGCCATAGATCGACGAGCGGTCGCGGGCATGGAAAGCGCGAGACGCTTCCTCCCGGTAGTCCCAGCGCGCCAACAGGTCGGGTGCGAGCCGGCCGCGAAGCAGGTTGTCGGCGCCGGCCGTCCGGAAGATCACGCGGGCTCCGGGCGGGGCCGTGCGCGTGATCTCGCGCCACAGCTCGTTCAGTTGCGCATCCGACATCCAGTCCTGCGCGTCGAGCAAAGCGACCCGGTCGACCGAGCCTTCGGGCTTCGACGCCAGCAACTCGGTGATCGAGATGTTCTCGATCGACAAGCGGTCGATGCGCGCGCGCAGCTGTTCGTAGCTGGATCGCCTCAGATAGGGCGGCAGCGGCGCATCCTCGTCCCGCGAGTAGCGACGGCCGAATGCCTGCCAGGCGAAGTAGTTTTCGGCAATCGGGAAATCGCAGGCCAGCCGTTCCAGCCGGCCGCGCAGCACGCTCGCCATATCCCCGCCGCCGCCCAGCGCATCATATTGCTGCGGCGGTATGCCCAGCCCGAACAGGGACGACCGGCGACCGGTCACCCAGCGAACCAGCTTCTTCTCGAATAGCGGCGCGATCTCCTCGTCGAAGAAACGACGCTGTTCTTGGAGCGAGCGCGCATCGAGCAATTGTCTCGGATCGGCGCCATAGAGCCTGGCGACCCCGTGGCCGCAGCCTATGAACAGTCCCAGCAGTCCGTGGCGATAGAGGTGACGCTTGAACATCGAGATGCGCCGTCGGCCCGACAGGGTGCGGCCTTCCCAGTAGGCGCGGGTCGGCGCGTCCAGCCGGTCCCGCAGATGGCGGTCGTAGGCGTCGATGTTGGCGCGGTCGTCGGCGCGGCCGTAGAAGCGGAAGAAGGCGTCATGGCCTGGCAGGTGGGCGAGGGCGGCGAATTTAAGCCGGTTGAATGCGACATGCGCCGGGTTGAGGTCGACGGTCTCGATCCGCGCCGGATCGGCCAGCAGGTAGGAGAGCGCGTTGCAGCCACCCGAGGCGATTGCGACGACGTTTTGGCCCGGCGCAATGGCCAGCGCCTCCATGTCCACTTCGGGGTCCTCCCAGATCTGGGCGTAGACGAGCTTGCCGAAAAGCCGCTCGAATACGTATTCGGACACGCCCGAAGCGGACAAGAGCGGGTTTTGACGCACCGCGCGATCAAGCCGAACGCCGGCCTTGCGGCTGGAAGGAAGAACGGCCTCTTCCATGATGCGCTTCCTCGTTCAGTTGGGGTCAGCGGTTGCCGGAAGGTGCGACAGGAATTGTCTGGCGCATTCGCGCCAGCTATAGGTCATCGCCTTTGCCCGAGCTTCCGAGCGCGGGGTGGCGAGTGCCGCGAGCGCTGCCTCGCGCAGGTCGTGTGACAGGACGCCGCCGCGCCCGTCGGCCAGGATGTCGACCGGACCGGTGACAGGAAAGGCCGCAACCGGGCAGCCGCTCGCCAACGCTTCCAGAAGCACGTTGCCAAACGTATCTGTGCGGCTGGGGAACACGAAGGCATCTGCGGAGGCGTAGATCGACGCCAGCTCTTCGCCGAACTTGGCGCCGGCGAAATGCACCTGAGGGTAGGCCGCCTTCAGGCGTGCCATGTCCGGGCCGTCGCCGACGACAAGCTTGCTGCCGGGCAGGTCGAGGTCGAGGAAGGCCGGCAGGTTTTTCTCGACGGCGACGCGGCCGACATTGAGGAACACCGGGCGCGGCAGGCCGGGATCGCGACGCCGGTCAGGGCGGTAGAGATCGGTGTCCACGCCGCGCGACCAGAGCCTGATGTTTTCGAAGCCGCGCCCGGCCAGTTCGTCGCGCAGCGATGGCGTCGCAACCAGCATTCCGCGCCCGGCATTGTGGAAGCGGCGCAGCCAGCGATAGCTCCAGCTCTCTGGAACCGGAAGGCGCGCGCTGAGGAATTCGGGGAAGCGCGTGTGATAGCTGGTGGTGAACGGTATGCCACGAACGACGCAGTGGCGCCGGGCGAGGATGCCCAGTGGACCTTCGGTGGCGATGTGTATGCTGTCGGGCTGCAATTCTACTATGCGGCGGGCGACGCGGCCCGGCGTGGCCACCGCCAACCTTATGTCGGGATAGGAGGGCAGGGGCACGGTCCTGTGGCCGTCGGGGCTGAGGAACTCGGTTTCGACGCCCATGCCGCCGAGCGCTTCGGCGAGCTTTTCGAGCGTGCGCACGACGCCGTTGACCTGCGGTTTCCAGGCATCCGTTACGACGAGGACGCGCATTGCCGGCACCGGCTTCACGCCGCGCGCCGCTGAGGCAATGCGGCGATTGCCGTCGCCTGGCTGGTGTTCCCGAGCGCAACGCTGTGCCGGCGCCAGTCGATGAGTTCCATACGGCCGTCCTGGTGTTCGACGACAGCCGTGCAGCTTTCCACCCAGTCGCCGGTATTGATGTAGGTGAAGCCGTCGAGGTCGCGGATGGCTGCGGTGTGGATGTGCCCGCAGATGACGCCGTCGACCTGTCGGCGGCGGGCCTCCATTGCCAGCGTCTCTTCGAAACGGCCGATGAAGTTGACCGCGTTCTTGACCCTCGCCTTCGCCCAGGCCGACAACGACCAGTAGGCCAGTCCGAGCCGGCGGCGCACGATGTTGATGCGCGTCGACAGCCACAGCGCGACTTCGTAGGCCCAGTCGCCGAAGAAGGCGAGCCATCTGGCATGGCGCACCACAACATCGAAGACGTCGCCGTGGATGACGAGGTAGCGTTTTCCGTCCGCCGCCTCATGGACGAGGGAATCGTGGATCTCGATGGCGCCGAATTGCATGCCGCAGAATGCGCGGAGGAACTCGTCGTGATTGCCGGGAACGTAGATCAGGCGTGCGCCCTTGCGGGCCTTGCGCAGCAGCTTCTGGACGACGTCATTGTGGGTCTGCGGCCAATACCAGGATGAACGAAGTCGCCAGCCGTCGACGATGTCGCCGATCAGGTAGACGGTTTCGGCGTCGTGCTCTCGCAGGAACTCCAGCAACGCCTCGGCCTGGGTTCCTCGCGTGCCCAGATGCAGGTCGGAGAGGAACAGGCTCCGGTAGCGGCGGGGCTGCGAATCGTCGATGGGCGGCGGTGTCATGGCCGCTATTCACCAGCCCGCGATGACGTGCGCATGACGGTCCGACGCACGCGGGCTCGATTTGCCCGGGTGAAGCTGCGACAGCTTCTTGACAGCGTCGCCGGCGCCACTCTATATCCGCGCCACCTTGCAAGGTGCCCGCGCGATGCGGGAGCGCGGCGCTGAAACCTGGCGCATGCGAAGCGGGGCGGAGTAGCTCAGTAGGTTAGAGCAGAGGAATCATAATCCTTGTGTCGGCGGTTCGAATCCGTCCTCCGCTACCAAAATTCTCTAGGAAAATCAGGTAGTTATGAGGCTTTAGTTCAGTGAAGCCCATGTCGCTTAACTACCCTCGTATGTCGCACACCACTCCCGCACCATTTTGCCATCAGCCCAGGCGCTATCTGGCCTTGTCAACATAATGTGCCGACAGCGGGAGCGTACCCCGCCGAGAACGTCCGCTCGTCTCCCACTTCGAGGCTGTTGGTGACGAGGTTCGCGGAACGGTCACAGCCCAAACGCATGCGGTGTCGGCAGGCCCGGAGGCCCAGCGGCTAGCAGCCGTGGGAGCATCTGGTCACATCCGGCTGCAAGACTCGAGGGCGGCCGGATAAAAGCACGAATGACAAGAATAGCTTTACACTCGTGCTTTTATGCCATCGGGAATGGTGGGTGCGGGAAGCCGCGCAATGCCACCAAACCGCTACCGCTGCTCTCGTGGACGGTTGCGAGGCATGAGCGTGTCATAGATTTCGGACAGCGCGAGAGAAGCGCCGATCTCAGGCATGTCGATCACGCTTGCGAGGTCATCGTATTTCTCGGCCCCCCACGCTCCTTCGCTATCGCGCCTGTAGAGCTTGACGAGGACGGTGCTCGGCTCGACGAACATGATGAGCCGAACCGCGGGGTGTACCCGGTATTCGTCGAGCTTGTCGGTGGTGTCCACTGAACTCGTGCCGGGAGACGAGACCTCAACCACAAGTGTGGGGCTTTCGGCGACCATCGCGTCCGGGTCGGGAGGACCGCAGTCCACGACGATGTCGGGGTACCGAATGGTGTTTGCCAGCGTCTGGACGGCTGTGTCGCGTGAAGTCGTTCGGCAGCCGCCAGACTTCGATTGCGGCCCCACCGAGGAAACGATGTTCGAAACGACGACGTTGTGGCCCTGCTTGGCGGCAGCCATCATCTCGATGACATAACCATCAACCAGCTCGAATCGACCCTCTTGGCTGAGGACCCACTCGAGGAAATCCTCCGCCGAGACACGTTTGTGTTCCATAGCTTGCTCCCTTCCGAATGGCGGAAAACTGTCCCCAACCCGTGAAATCCGTCCTCACGGGGGCGAGCCGCGTGAATTACGTCCCTGGCGGCCTCGGCGAGTTCGCCAGGACCTCCGCGATCTCGTCCCGCATGATCCCGGCCGCTCCATCCGGATGCACTTCGACCTCCCGGACAAAGGCGTCGCTGTGATCGAGCGCGACCCACACGCACCCGAGGCGGATGCGATCGACACCTTCTTCGACGGCCATCAGGACTTCCTCCGCGTCGGCCGTGTTCAACAAATCGAGCATCTGCTGATACGTGAGCACCCGGTTTTCCATGTCGAGCGGAAGCCGGTCCCGATGCTGTCTCAGGGTCTCCCGCCACGGCCAGAAGCCGGACCGCACATCGTTCTTTTCGGGCTCGTCGAAATATTCGCCGGGCGTGGCCATGACGGCCCAGCCGATGCCTTTCTTACCGATCTGGAGAGCGATGGTGTTCATGGAGACAGCCTGCGGGTCGGCGACGAAAGACAAAACCCGGGAGAGCCGAAACCCTCCCGGGCGGCCACCGGTGAGGGGCCGTGGTTCGCCCTCTTTGGCCGACCTCGCGCCGCCGGATTCCAACCGACACCTGCCTTTCGGCTGCTCTCTCACGGCCCCAGGAGTTGCCTGACGGGGTTGCCCAGGGGGAGCCACCCCCGGTCGAGCTCAACGCGTCGGGAAGGAATGCGGCGCCATCAGGAAGGCGTCAAGGCTGCTTTCCTGCATGACTTGCCCGGCTTCCTTGTGCGAAAGGGCACAATGAGCAACATCGCGCCAGATGTCCGAAGCCGAATGATGGCGGCGGTGAAGGGCAAGGACACGAAGCCGGAGATGGCCGTCCGCAAAGGACTGCACGCGCTCGGCTTCCGCTACTCGCTTCATTCGTCGAAGTTTTCCGGCCGTCCGGACATGGCGCTGCCGAAACATCGGGCCGTGATCTGGATTCATGGCTGCTTCTGGCACGGACACGGTTGTCCCGCCTGCAGGCCGGCGCGCTCAAGGACGGAATTCTGGGGACCAAAGGTTGCCCGCACGAAAGAGCGCGATGCCGAAGCGCTGGCAGCCGTCCAGGCGAAGGGGTGGCGTTCCCTCGTCATATGGGAGTGCGCTCTCGGCAAGGAGGATGCCGCGGAGACGGTATCGAGGGCGGCGGCGTGGCTGCGCGGGACGGACGAGGCCGCCGAGATTGAAGGCTATCCTTCCGGGTCTTCCGCCCCTTCGTCGACCTCGTCCTCAGGAGCGGCAAGCGGCACGGACTTGCCCGCGAAATAGTCGCTCAGCCTTTGCTCGATTTCGGGGACGGTCACCAGATTGTCCGGCAGGTTGTCGAACGCCTTACGGCCCTGGTGCAGCATGTCCCAGAAGGACTTCTTCTGGTCGGGTCTGCCCTTCCCGGGCGTGTTGTTGCCGATGCCGTCGATGAGCACGTTCCAGATCGGCTGGAAGAGCTGGATCATCATGCTCTCGCCGAGGGGAATCCACACGTCGTCGACAACGATGGAGCGGAACCAGAAGGCTTCAGGATCGAGCGTCGTGGTGGCGGCATTTATCGAGCGCATGTGGTTGCGCAGCCTGTTCTTCAGCGCGCCGCCCTTCGACGAGTCGAACATCATGCCGCCCTTGCGGGCACCCTCCGGGATGGCCTTGCCGACGTAGATCGGCTGCTCGAACGCTCCGTTGAGGTTCTTCGCTACGAGCGGCGCGTAGGGCGGGAAGCCCCCGGTGTAGTATATCGCGTAGATGCCCGCGCCCACGAGCTTCCCCGTCTCCTCACGGGTCAGCGGGGCAACCGGGACATCCAACAGGGCTTCGGCGATCGATCGGCCGAGATTGGATTTATCGAGGGGATTGTACGGGACCTGCGCCATCAGGCCGCCGCCCTGCGGGACGGGAGGCGGACCTTCGAAAAGATGTCCATCATGTAGCGCCCGAAGGATTCGGCAAGCTCGGCCGGGGCTGCGTTGCCGAGCTGGCGCATGTTCTCCGTCCACGGGCCGACGAACTCGTAGTCGTCCGGCAGGCCCTGCAGGCGCGCGGCCTCGCGCACCGTGAAGTAGCGCACGGAGCCATCGGAGAAGGCCAGCGTGTTCTCGCCGCCCGGGACGCCGTGGACGCCTGCCTTGAGCGCCTTCGAGGGCTCGTCGGCGGGGCTGCCGGTGTGGCCCTTGTAGGACCTCGCGCCGGGCTGGTGGACGTGGTTCAGGACCTTCGAGCCGCGGACCGGATCGCCGAGTCCTTGAATGGCGTCTCTGACGGTGCGCCATGGCAGGGTCTCCGGCTCCTTGCCAGCGTGCCTCAGGGATTCGGCCCTGGCGTGGTCGGCCGCGCTGCCCGGCCCCGAGGGCTTCCGCATGCCGTGGCGCTTCCAGTACTCCCCCGTCACCCACTGGTCCCACAGGAGGCGTTCCCGGGAGTGCGTCTGCGGAGGGGGAGCGACGGCGTCGGCCATGTCCTTGCGCACGCCCATGAAAAGGACGCGGTGGCGCTTCTGCGCCGCGCCGTAGTCGGCGGCGTTCACCTTGACGACGGCGACGTGGTAGCTGCCCTCCGGCTCGTGCCTGCGCAGCCGCTCGAGGTGCGTGGCCCTGTCCTCGTCGTCGCGCTGGACGAGCATCGGCTCCTTCAGCGACAGCCTGATCCAGTCCAGGTGGTCTGAGAACTTCGGGCGCAGCAGGCCGCGCACGTTCTCGAAAAGGAAACCCGCCGGGGCGACCTCGCGCACGGCGCGGACGGCCTCGGGCCACATGTCCCTGGCATCCTCCTCGCCCTTGTGCAGGCCTCCGATGGAGAAAGGCTGGCAGGGCGGCCCGCCGGCGACGAATTCCGCCTTGCCACGGAACGCGGTCCAGTCCACTTCGCGAACGTCCTCGGAATGGACCTTCCAGTGACCGACGTGCTCGATGTCACGGCCGATGTTGTGCCGGACGTTCTCGACCGAATGCCGATCCCGCTCGACCAGCAGCAGGTGTTCGAACCCCGCGCGGGCCAGACCCAGCGCGAGACCTCCGCACCCTGAAAACAGTTCGACACTACGCACGCTCGTTCTCCCCTATCCGCGCAGACTCGTCCTCCTCGAAGGATTCGCAACAGCTTCCGGACCTTCTCCACACGAATCCTAAGGCCAAAGTAAGAACAAGAGGTGAACGCAGCCTATCCGCCGTCGGTTGCGCCGGGCTGGATTGGCCGATCAGCCCCGTCCCTTGGCTGCCGCGTACGCGTTGGCGGCCGGAACCGCCGCCGCGCGCTCGAGCGACGAATCCTTGATCGCCTCGAACCACGCGAGCTCGACCTCGCGCGCGGCGCGCCTCGGCGTCTCCTCGTATCCCGAGGTCCTCCCGGCCCGCGACACGAACGGCCCGTGCGCGTTCATGGCCCAGAACCAGTGCGTCTCGAGGGTTCCGGCCTTGCTGGATTCGTAGATGCGCCCGACGGAACCGTCGTAGCCCGGCGCCTCGGCGACGTAGTCGTTGTCCTTCCCGGACCACGTGTGCCGCCAGGACAATCTCAGTTCGATCTCGTGGTCTTCCATGGCGGCGAGTCATAGCGCCATCATGAGAACAAATCAAGAACACCGTTGCGTTTCGGGCCGCCGGCGTTTGTGCGGGTCGCCGCCGGCGCTCACCATTCCTTCAGATGCGGGAGGAGCGCGGCATGAACACGAACTGGAAGCAGGAAGACGTCGACAGGCTGGCCGCCATGGTCGCCGACGGCATGCCCCAGAGGTCAATCGCGGCCGCGTTTGGCAGGTCGCACACGACCATCAAGAGGCAGATCAGGCGCTTGCGCAGCCTCGGGGAAAAGGCCTTCGGAGGCGCTGTCACCGTCCGCGTCGACGGCGCGTGGAGCGAGGACGACCGGGAGATCGCCCGCCTGATGCGCGGGCTTGGCTTTTCGACCGGGGACATCGCCCGCGCCCTCGACAGGGACGCGGCATCCGTCGCGTCGCGGCTGTGCAGGTTGAGGCTCGACACGTCGGACATCGATCCCGTCGACTTCGGTGTCGGCACGCGCCGCCCGTGGCATCACGACGAAGACGTCCTCCTGGCCATGCTGGTCGACCGCGGACTGAAGGACGACGACATCGCCGCGATCCTGAAGCGGACGCCCAGCGCCGTCCAGAGCCGCAAGAGCCGCCTCGGCATCGTCAGCATCCGGTATCCGTCCCGCGTTCGCGCTGGCGCGTCGTGGCGGGACTGCATGTGCTGCCGGCGGCAGTTCAAGTCGGAGGGCAGCCACAACAGGCTGTGCGTTCGGTGCAAGGAAACCTACTGCTGAAACGACGCCGTTAGATCTTTCCTGGATCCCGGCGCCCCATGGTCCGCCTCCAAAAAGAACAGGAGGCTCACATGCACGGCAGGCGCAGCGCACTAGCGGACCCCGCGACCTCGACGTTTCTCCAGCTCGGCGCGATCAGCACGGTCGGAGTGGCCGTCGCGGCCCGCGCCCACGCGGCGGGAATGGAAGCCCTGCGCGAGTCCCGCGAGCGGCAACGCTACAACGGCCTTTGGCACCAGCGCCTGCTGCGCGCTAGGTCCTCGGCGTCCGAGGCGCTGTCGGTGGCCCGCGCCGCGGTCAACCGCGTCCACGACCTCGAGGAGGAGGTCGCGGCCCTGCGGCGCGCGGTGAACTCGCGCGACACTCTCATCAAGAGCCTGTCCGGCAATGCCTGACCTCGACGACGAGTTCGGAGGACGCTGGCTCGACATCCGGCGGGAAACTCCCGAGGTCGAGGAAGCCCTGCGCCGCTACCTGATGAGGAAGCGGATGAAGGAGGCGGCCGACCGGATGCGCCGAAGGCACGCCGCCGTCATCGAGGGTCTCCTGCGCTCCGCACTCGCCAGCGGCCATGACGGATAGACCTGCATCTTTTGTGCCTTGCTAGGCCCGAACGGACCTTTCCCGGGAGGAACCTGGGGAGGGGCAGATGCGGGCGTTTTCATCCATGCCGGTCGCGGAGCGACTGGCGGATTCCATCAAGGCGAAGGCAAGAGCGAAGGGAGAGCGGCCGGACCGGGCCATGGTCCGCTACGTGCAGGAACGCGTAGCGTTCAGGCTGGCAGAGACGTTCCCCGGCCTCGTGGTCAAGGGGTCGTTCGCCGAGGTCGCGCGGAACCCGCCGGGTGCGCGTTTCGCTCCCGACCTCGACCTCTGGCTGCCGGAGAGGCCCGAGGACATGGACCTGCTGCTCGAGGACGTGTTCAGCCTCACCTACTACGACGAACGTGGTGCGATCGAGGACGGCATCGATGTCACCGAGGTTCGTTGGCAAGAGACGCACGCGCATCTGGAAGAACCCGGCATGAAGTTCAGGCTGACGGTCAACGTCGGGAAGGTCCGCGTGCCGCTGAAGGTCGACTTCGCCTTCGGGCTCGGCCATGCCGACGGATACGAGACCGCCGTGCTGCCGTCCATGGTCCCCAGCTTCGGCGAGATATGGCTGCCGGTTCAGCCCGCCGCCCGCGCCGTCGCCGAGAAGCTGCACGCCATGGCCGAGTTCGGCGCGGCCAACACCAGGGTCAAGGATGTCTGGGACCTGCGTGCCCACCTGGTCCGCGATGGCGTCAACGTCGATGCCGTGGCCGTCGAGATCGCGAAGGTGTTCGCCGCCCGTGGCCGGGACGTGGACCCCGGCCTCGCCTGCCTGACGCGGGAGTGGGCCGAGGCCAACGAGGCCGCATGGACCCGCTGGCACGTAGAGGCCGGACTCCCGCTCGAGCGGTCCCTGACGGATGCAGTGGACGCGATCAGGCCGCCAGCGCGAGCCGCGCTGCTGGCCGCGGCGCGAACGCTGGACGCGGTGCCGGAGGCGGTCCCGCTTCCCGCGCCGGCGGCGTGACGGTGCCAGTCTCGGTCGGCATCGGGATGCCGGGAAGACCGCAGCGCTTTCCCGCCGCCCAGCGCGCGCAGGCATCGGGACCGGCCGCCGCCAGCCGGGCGAGCTGGTGCGACGGCATCTTCAGGAGCGCCACCGCGACCTGCTCGGGCATGTTGGACATGTCCAACGCCTCCCGGCCCACCCTGTCGGCGGCCGCGTAGGCATGGACCGAGGCACCCAGTCCCGGGTCGGCGTGCCGGCGCGTCCTGCGTCCAGCCGTCTCAAGGTCGCGCCGCAAGGCCTCCGCTTCGGCCGCCGTCGCGTCGTCTTCGCTGGAATCCGGTATCGCGTATCCAGTCGCCCCGCCACCGAGAAGTCCGCGCAGCAGGTCTCCCGGCAGCGCCAGCGCCGCCCTGATCATCCTCATCGCCCAGGCCAGTATCCGTCCCATGGTTCCCTCCTTTGGTTCCGGACGAAAATAGGCTGACGTTGCGCAACCCACAAAAGCTCCGGAAAGTCCCGGCTCGTCAACGAATTTGCAAGTAACCGTCTGAAAACATGCACGAAACGTGCTTGTTCGTTCCATGCCGGCGTCTCACCCTGTCTGTGCGGGCCAAGGAATGCCCGCCGGATAAGGGAGGAAAAGACAATGGTGGAACTGGAATCGTGCAGGAAGCTGGTGGAGTGCGGGATCATCCGCCAGCCGGTCCCGGACAGCGCAATTTGCGAGGTCGGCGGCCACGCCGGGCTGAAACCCGCGACCGCGCAGCGTGCGCTGGAAACGGCCGCCCGCATCATCATCGAGGCTGGCCGGGATGGCAGCCCTTTCGGCCCCGCCGACGAGGCGGAGGTCGTCCTCGCCGTCGAGAAGGCTGTGCCGTCCTCCCGAAGGCTGGCGCCGGTCACGCTGCGGCGGGTGCGGGCCATCGTGAAAGCGATGGTCATCCACCTCGCCGAGGAGATCGAGTGGCGCTCCAGGATGCGGAGGGCCGCGGCGTGACGTGGGTCAGGTACCAGATCAGCGACCGGGGCCTGCTCGAGTTCAGGGCCCCGGCGTTCGTCACCGAGTGCCCCGAGGGGAGCGTCCTGAAGGGATCGCCGGAGGGCGAAGCCGCCCTTGCGGAGGCCATGGCGGAACAGATCCGCGTGTTTGGACGGGATCGCCGCACGCGGGCCAAGCGTCGCAAGCTCATGCGGACGGGGCGCGTTTCCCATGGGTAGGCTGGTCACTCCCGAGGCGGACCTGCGCCGCAGGAAGAAGGACTGGGGCCGCGCGAGGAAGCGCTGCCCCCTGTCGGCGGCGGAAGTCGCGCAACTCGTCGGCCGGTCCGAGGACACGGTCCGCAAGTACAACGCCCGAGGCGGACTGACGCCGCCGTGGGAGGTGATCCGCGCCGTGGAGGAATGGAACCTCAGGCAGGCGATCGACATCTTCGGCGAGGCGTTCGGCGAGGATGCCATCACCTTGGTCACGGGGGCGGCGGCATGAGGGTGCTGTCCACTTTCAGCGGCATCAGCGCCGCCAGCGTCGCGTGGAAGCCGCTGGGTTTCGAGTTCGTGGGCTATTGCGAACCCGAACCGCTGCCGTGCCACGTGCTCAACGCGCGGCTCGGCGCGACGGCGCCGATCTACCTGCCGGACGGCTTCCGGCGTTCGAACTACAAGCACCTGAACGGCGGGAGCATCCCGAACTTCGGGGACATCGAGCAGATCAGCGACCGCGACCTTCGCGCGCTGGGTCCCGTGGATGTCCTCGAGGGCGGCAGCCCCTGCCAGGACTTCTCGGTCGCGGGGCTGCGCATGGGGCTGAAGGGCGAACGGGGCAACCTGACGCTCGAGTTCCTGCGACTCGCGATGCGGATGAAGAAGATCAACAACCTGAAATACGTGGTCTGGGAGAACGTGGATGGGGTCAGGTCCGACGAAACGAACGCCTTCGGGAAGCTCCTTTCAGCGCTGGTCGGAGGACCCGAGCGTGGTGTGGTCGCTTCAGGAAGGGGATGGAGCCGGGGATGGACCAGTGCAGGTCACGCTGCTGGACCGGACGGAGAGGTGGCGTGGCGGATCATGGACGCACAGGGCTGGGGAGTTCCCCAGCGTCGCCGTCGCGTCTTTGTTGTCGGACGTCTTGGAGCCGGACCCGTCTGCCCTGGAGAAGTACTTTTTGACCCGCGAGGCGAAGGATGGGGTGCTGAACCGGGCGGCGAAGCGTGCCGAGACACGTGGGAAGGGCCTGCCGGAGATGCTGGAGGCGGCGCTGCGGGCGGACTAGGTCCCATCGCCTTCATGGCCGGTCAGGGAGCGAAGGCCGGGTCGGTGGCCGCATCGGTCGACTTCTCGCCGACGCTCCGGTCCGCCGAAAGCGGATCGAACCGGACCCCCTGCGTGGCCTACTTCGATCGCCAAGGCGTGGACCGCTACGGGGATGCGGAAACCCAGGCATCGACGCTTCGGGCTTGCGAGAGCGCGGCCTACGAGACCGACCTCGTGGTCTATCCCGACGCACTGAAACCCGTCGTGCGCCGCCTGACGCCGCTGGAATGCGAGAGGTTGCAGGGCTTCCCCGACCTGTGGAGCGAGGTCGGCTACAAAGGGAAAAACCGTCCGCCGGACGCGCCCCGCTACCGGGCGCTCGGGAACAGCATGGCCGTCCCCTGCATGGCGCATATCGGGCGTGGACTGTTGCGGGAAGACGCGGCGGCGCGGAAGGCGGCGCTGGCCGCCTAGAAAAAGAAAGCGCTCACGGGTTCCACCCGCAGGCGGACTGGCCGTAGCGGTTGTGCGCGACGATCTGGGTCGCCAGCGAATTCGAGAGCACCGGCACGTCGGCCACGGCTGGCCGGATCGGCCTGAAGCCGTCGCAGCCGCCGCTACTCGTGGCGCACCCAGCGAGCAAGCTCGTCGCGAACGCGAGGGTCAGGAGTCGCGGCCACTTCGTCATCGATGCGGTTCCTTTCGCGCAGGTTCTCCAGGTCCTGCTCCTGCTGTTTCGCGCGCTCGGCATCCCGTCCCGCGTCATGGACGCGCCACAGGAAGGCGAGGATCACCGCCGCGACACCGACCCATTTGGCGACGGCGCGGCCGGTGGACGTCCAGAGCCATGCGAGGAAGGCGCTCATTCTTCGCCGCCCCCGGTCTTGCGGCGCTGGCGCTTGTTGTGGACGGACCACAGCACAGACGCGATGGTGACCACGGCGCCTGCGATGGTCGCCACGTCGTCGACGCTGAAGTCGGACGTGCCGAGGACGCTGACCCCGATTGCGGTAAGGGCGTGCCGGGCCAGCCCGGCGATGATCTCAGCCATTTGCGACCTCCTGCGCGACGTTGGCGTAAGCCCGGGCGCGCTCACGGTTGACCCGGGACTTGTGGATGAGGACGACGGCCAGGACGACGAGCGCCACGGCCGCGCCGGCGGCGATCCACGGCATGACGGAATCCAACGTCGAGATGTCGAACTGCGAGGCCGAGCCCGCGCTGCCCGCTCCGGACGCCACCGCCGTGCCTTCCTGTGCGTGGGCCTTGCCCTCGGCCTTCGAGGACTCCGCCTTGAGTTCGCTGGGGACCGAAGCTTTCGGAAGATCCTTTGCCAGCGCCATCGAGACGGCCTTGGCCTCGGTCCCGGTGACCCGGCGCAGCCAGCCTTTCCCAAAGGTGGACCAGTGCGACAGGGCCTTCAGGAAGCCCAGCCGGTGCGCGCACATCGAGACGATGACCTTGCGCTGGTCGGAGGCGTTGGCGGCTCCGACGGTCTTCGGCCCGGCCACGCCGTCCTGCGAGACGCCCAACGCCTTCTGGAGCCATTTGACCCCTCGGGACGGTCCCGAGTTCACCCCGCCGTCGAAGGTGGCGAGGTCGATGCCCGCCGGAAGCGCGTCGCCGCTGACCTTGTTCCAGTAGTCGCGGCGGTAGATTTCCTGCAGCTCGGGATCGGTGATGTTGCGGACGCTGCGCAGCGGCAGGCCCTTCGACCTGCGGTAGGCGTCGTAGGTGCGCTGGATCACGCCCTTCATGGTGGCCCCGCCGGGGTCCTTGGGGTGGTTGGCCCATCCCCCTTCATGCTCGAGCACGATGGCCAGACAGGCCGCGTAGTTGCCAGCCGCCATGGGCCGCTCCCGGGTTCGGTGAATCCTTGAGCGAGAAGCGTCAGGCGCCGGCTGGAGAGGGACAAGGATCCGGCAGGTCGGCGGTGGCGCGGTGGCGTCCGTCCGAGGCCATCAGGACGAGCGCGCGGTGCCCGCCGTGGTACTGGACGACGTGGGCGTGCGCGTCGGTCGTCCAGCCGTCGTTGTAGCCCTGGTAGATTTCACCCGTCGTCCCCGCCACGTAGACGCCCTCGCAGGCCCATGGCGTGTGCGGGTGGTCGAGCGTGATCCTGCCGCCGTGCTTCCGGAACTGCGCCGGCGAACCGGGGCTGCCCTTGATCCCCTTGTCGGAATGGACGCCTAGCTCCACCCCGTCGATGACGCAGGAGCGGTCCCGGTAGCGGAACTCGACATCGTCGGCGAGGCCAGCCTCCCGCAGCGCGTGCTCGACGATGCGGGTCTCCCGCCACGCGCCGCGCGTCTCCCTGATGCGGGAGTGCATGACGGCGTTGAGGCGGTGATAGTAGTAGGCGTTCTCGGGGTCGGAACGACCCTTCGAGTCCTTCAGCCACTTCACCAGCTTGCGCTCGTGATTGCCTTCCTTGAGGTGGACGCGGGTCCAGTCCCGCCTGCACATGTTGACGAACCCGGCCGCGGCGGCGATCTCGGCCTCGATGTTGCCGCGTCCGGCGTGGAAGGACTGCGCCATCCGGACCGGGTCGGAGATGACGTGAGTGTTGCGGTCCCCGAAATGCACGAGGTCCGAGAAGAACTGGTCCTCCGGCTGGAGCGTGTCCAGCAGGCTGTCGCCGCCGACGACGGCGTGCGCGGCCCGGTCGTAGCCGAAGCTGGCGATGCCGATGGCGCGCTGCATGATGGCGTGGTGCGCATCACCCCAGGTCACCGCGCGGACGCGGCGGCCCCCGTGGACACGTCCGTCGGCGACGAACTCGTCGAGACACTGAAAGCTGCCGTCCCCGTAGGCGCTGATCTGGTGGAAGAAGCACTCGCCGTCGGCGTCGACCTCGATGAGCAGCGCGCCGAGCGCGTGGTGCTGGAGCGCCTTCACCGAGGCATCCACGGCGGGAAACGTCACCGCCCCGGTGGACACGGCGTAGCGCGGCGGCGCGTCCAGCATTCGGGGGATCGACTGCAGGGCGAAGCGTGGATGCGCCACGACGACGTGCTGGCCGCGGTTGGCGGAGACGTGGTCCTTCAGCGGCTCGACGGCATCGGCGTTGCCGCCGTGGCCGACGAACAGGAGGCTGTCGTTGAGCCTCACCCGGTCGGGGCAGAAATAGGGCCGCAGTTCCCCGGGGCACTGGCGGGCGTGCTTGGGGTCGCCGCCGACGAAGAACTCGGCGCGCTTGTGGGCGGCGAAGGCCCACAGGTTGTCGAGGAAGGGGACCGGCAGCGGTCCCCAGCCAGCCATGCCGACCACGAACCTCTGGACCGTTCCCTTCGGCACGGAGGCGTCCAGTTCCCGCACGTGCGCCCACGCGGGGGACGAGACAGGGCTGGAACCGGACAACGCCGCGGTCACCGCCTCCTTCTTCAGCGTACCGACTATCCCCTTCGAGATGGACAGCCGCCTCGCGATCGTCCTCTCGGGAAGGCCCCGTGCGGCCAGCGTCCCGACGCGCTCGACGAGATAGCCGCGCTCCGCGTCCTCGAAGCGCCTGCCCCTTTTCCCCGCCATCATGCCCCCTGCAGTCACGTTTCCCAGCATTTCCGGCCTGATCGTGCGGGGCTCGGGGGTCAGGAATCAAATCGCCTGGACAAGCGTGTTGACGCCGCCTGCGGATGTCTGCGGTGCCTCGAATCCTGCCGGCGGAATCCGCGTCGCAAGGATTCAGGAAATCCGCGGTCCCGTGCTATTCCGGTCCCCGCAGCGGCAGGAGGCTCGGGACATGGCGACGCGGACGAAGAAGGGGAAGGAACAGCTGATCTGGAGGTACACGTCGATCCCGGGAGTGATCGACACGCTGCGGAGACGCCAGCTTTCCCTGCTCGACCCGCAGGCCTGGGACGACCGCAACGACCGCCATTTCATGCTGCTCTACAAGGAGCGCCGGAAGGCGAACAGCATGTACGCGATGTGCGCAGCCATGTGTCCCGAGACCTACCACCACTGGCGGGTCTTCACGGGCATAGGGAGCGGCGGGGCCTGCATTGTCCTGCACCGCGAGCCGCTGGAGGACCGCCTCCGCAACGTCGGCCTCCCCAACGGCGACCGCGTGCGCTGCGGCGAGGTCGAATATCTTTCGTTGAAGGGGACGCAGGACCTCGACCCGACGGACATGAACCGGCTCCCGTTCCTGAAGCGTGTCGGGTTCCAGGACGAGGACGAGTACCGGATCGTCGTGGAGTCCTCGGAGGACCAGCGCGGGGCCTACCCGGTCGACTGCCCGATCGCGTGGATCGACCGCATCTACCTGAACCCCTGGCTGCCGACATCCGTCGCGGACAGCGTCATCGACACCCTTCTCGACCTCGATGGCTGCGGCAAGCTGGACATCAGGCACTCGCGCCTGATCGACAGTTCGACGTGGAAGAAGGCCGGCGACCGGGTCGCGGGCAAGGATGCCGAGGGGAAGCGAAGCTCAACGAGGCGCGGGACGCGGCGCTAGAGGCCGAGGTACCTGTGGACTGCGGCGTAGGCCACCGGCGACAGGAGCGTCAGGAGGGCGAGCCCACCCGCCACGAAACGGCCGTTGCCGAAGCTGCGCTGTTCGAGGTCGTCCAGGCGTCCGTCATGTTCGTCGATCTTCTTCTTCATCGACTGCTGCTCGATGATGAAGATGTCGAGCTTGGAGTCGATGCTGGACACCTTCTTGCCCGTCGAGATGATCTCCTGGACGAGCACGGTGTTGGAGATCGGGGTGTCGGTCATTCGTCGGGCTTTCGGGAAGTGATGTTCAGGCGTTTGACGTGTCAGACAGCGTCCCGCGCCGGCTGGCGAGGGACAATTCCGCTTACGCGCCTTCGAGGGCGGCAAGCCTCGTCTCCAGGTCGGCGACGGTGTCGTTCAGGTCGGCGACCTGCGTCGTGAGCCAGTTGTTCTGGCTCTTGGCCTGCGCGAGGTGGTACTCGAGTTCCTCGAGCGCGGCCTGCACGTTCCCGGTCTCCACGAGCCCGAAGATGGTCGGAACCGCCACCTCCACGTCTGCGGCGGTTCCGCCGCCCCCGCCACCCAGCGGCAGCCAGAACCCGTTGTCGAGGTCGTCGTAGAACTCCTCGCCGGACTGGTGAGGGATCACGCACAGGTACGTCACGCCCTCGTGGCTGACGAGCGAGCGGTTGGTGTAGGGGTTGCCCTCGCTCCACGCTCCGGCGTTCAGGAACGGCGCGGGCAGCGGGATCTCGGCCATCGGGTTGCCGTCGGTGCCGATGGCGATCAGGTTCGCCCCGTCTCCGGAGATCACGAAGCCCGCGAGCCGGACGAAGCCGCCGGCCATGTCGTCGTAGGCTCCCTTGATCGCGTTCCAGTTGGCGTCGACCTCGGCGGCCGTCAGCGGCCGATCGAGCGCGGCGTAGGTGTTCAGGTCCATGTCAGTCTCCTCCATGCGAGGGGGAAGCGCCATCGAAACCGAAGCTGGTCGCGCCCATCCCGTCCTGCGGCGTCGGGGTGTAGTGGTGGTTGCCCTCGCCATCGTACCAGCCGACGGCATCCAGGGTATGGACCACCCAGCCGGAGCCGGGGTGCCCCGTGGGGAAATACCAGGAGACGATCGGGTGGCCGTGGACGGGATCGGCGGTCGGCGTGTCGCCGAATCCGGGGATGCCCTCGGAACTGGACAGATGGGCCCACTGCGGGTCCGCCATGGCCTGGCCCACGCGTTCGGCCTCGCCGGGGTTTGCGCCGCCGTTCCAGCGGACGACGGAGCGCACGCCCTCGTTCCACGTCAACGGACGGAAGCCCGACATCGAGGCGGAGAACGGGTTCTTCATGGTCAGGCTCCGAGGTCGATGCCGCGCGGACCCGTCGCGACTGCGCACGCCGCCGACAGCTTCCGTTCCAGCATGTCGTGCGAGGCGAGCGACCGTAGGGCCACTTCGTAGGAAGTCTTTGGGACGCCGTCGCGAAGGTCCAGCGTCTGCCTGCTGCGCTCGCGGGCGTAGGCGAGCTGCTGCTGCAGCAGGTTCTTCCAGACCACCCTCGTCACCGCGTAGCTCGGGACATGGAGCCTCTCGACGAGGACCGGCTTACGGATCGCGTCCGCCTGGATCAGCATGGCCACGCCGGTCCCCTCGTGGGTGTATCCGTCCTCGGAGGGAACGTAGGCGTAGCCGTCGGCGAATGCTTCGCTGTAGGAGGTGTTGCCGGGCAGCGCAGGTGCCGCGTCGCCGGTGGCGAGCGACACGCCGAGGGTGACCTCGACGAAGCGCATCTGTTTCTCGCCCGTCCAGTGCTTGCGGTAGGCGATGACCTTCCCGGTGCACTCGCCGCCGGGGAAGCTGGGGTGCTCGATGCGGACCGAGTCCTTGAGCGTGACGTCTCCGAGGTCTTCCCAAACCCCCCTGAACTTCACCTCGACGCAGCGCATGCGCCTGCGGAGGAAGGCGTTGAGGCGCAGGGCCATATGCTCGGCCGCCTCGTTGCCGCGGCCGGTGTCGAGGAAGGAGTACGCCTCCCTGCTCTTCAGCGCGCCGCCGCCCAGATGCGGGACGGCGACCCACTGGACGAGAACGCTGACGCTGCCCTGCGAAGCGCTGGACCGGGAGATGAAGATGGCCTTGCGGTCCGTCGGCACCACGGTGAACGTCCCGGTGCTGCAGTGGTCGAGGCGGCACTGCCAGACCTGACCCTTGTAGCGGACCAGGTCGCCCCACTCGTAGTCCTTGTCCGCTTCCCATTCCGGGATGGATGCCAGCGGGTCGTCATGCACCGGGGACACCGAGAACTCGCCGATGTGCTCCTCGCGGTCGGCGGTGCCGATGACCGCCTGGACCCCGGCTTCCATGGTGAGCGCCATCGTCTCGCGACGCGGCTGGACGTAGTCCCAGGACGCGAACATGCGTTCGGCCTTGAGCTTCCAGTAGAGGAGCGAGCGCTGGCGGTGCATCAGCTTCGTCTGGGTCTGCGGCGGGTTGCCGTATTTCACCAGCCAGACGTATTGGCTCTCGCCGTCGTAGAAGTGCTCGCGGGTCGCGTATGGCGTGCCCGGCGTGAAGGACGCGTCGTCCACGGTCCAGCCGCTGTTCGAGCCGAAGCCGCCGTGGTCGCCGAGCGAGGTCACGTCCGGCGTGAGGGTCTTGATCTCGTGCGGCGTGATCCTCTGCGAAATCTCCACCCGGCCCGTGGAGGTCTGCTCGAACTCCGCCACCAGCGTGGCGGTGGCCTTCTTCAGCGGATGGCCCTTGCTGTTCACGGCGATCGAGGACACGTCGTAGTGCCCGCCGAGGTCGATGACGCGGTCGCCCACCAGCACGTCAGAGAGCGTGATCTCGTGCGTGACGGGATGGACGTGGAAGTGCGCGGCGCGCGTTTCCAGCACCTCGGCCGGGTCACGCGGGACGCCGTCCTCGGACCGGGGGAAGAAGAGCACGTCGAAATACGGCCGTTCCCGCAGGCCGTCCGCGAACTCGGCCAGCTTGGCGGGAAAGTCGTCCGGCTGCGCGAGGAACTCGACCTTGACCGTGGAGCGGGCGAGGTTCGACGGCACGGAGTTGACCACGCCGGAAAAGATCGCGCCGTGGCCCGGCACCGTAAGCGTGCCGCGCTGGTTCACGCCGGTGAGCACCGGGCCGATGCCGGGATTGCCGACGGATGTCTCAAGGATGGCCGCCTCGCCCTCGCTCTGCGACACGTCGAACTCGGTGACGACGTAGCCTGCGCCCCACGAAAAGGTGACGGGTTCCTGGGCCATGCCGACGCTCCTACCGTTCCACGAAGTCGGCGCGCCAGCCGACCGTGCCCGCCCACTCGTTCCCGTCCCAGGAGGCCCGGTCGAGGAAGGCGGTGAGGATCGGCCGGAAACGGACGATCCCTCCCAGCGCCTGTCCCATCAGCGTGACCGTGGCCGCCGCCGTGTGGTTCCACTGGGCATCGGGAACGATGGTGCCGTCGGCGCGGATCACCTCGACGCTGTCCCCGACCGCGGGCCTACGCAGGTTGACCTGCGTCTGGCCGGGCGCGAACGGCATCGACCAGTGCTTGATCATGTGCAGCGTCACGAGGTCGTGGCGCTTCAGCCCGGCGAAGGCTGGCAGCGCCCAGTCGTCCGAGCAGGAATAGCTGACCCGGTACTTGTCGTCGGAATCGGGAATCCGGAGCGAGTGCGCGACGTTGTTCACGTCGCGGACAAGCTCGCCGAAGCCGAGGTCCTCGACGTCTTCCGCGATGCTGCGGCCGCCGAAGGGGGCGACCATCGCCCCCATCTGGAGTACGGTGTTCACTGGCTGCCTCATGGCTACCTCGCTTCCCAGCTGCTGGTCCTCGACAGGCTCGCCCGTCCCGAGCGGGAGGCGATCCGTTCCAATTCCGCTATGTCGTAGCTGACGAGGTCCGTCCTGTTGCCGTCTATGACGAGCGTGACCGGGGTGCCGGTCATGCCCGCGTAGCGCGGGTCACCGACGGCGCGCAGCGTGCGGCGGTCGATGTCGGGGCCGAAGTCGATTGAGTTCAGCCGGGCGTTGAAGGCGTCGAACGCCTGCTTGCCCCATACGTCGATGCCCTGGACCTGCGCGCCCGCGCCGCCGAAGACGTTGCGGCCGTCCCCGAGCAGGCGGGTGCGGCGCTCGTCCACCATCTGCGCCACGTACGGGTGGACCTTGCCGGGGATGATCCCGCCGTTGGCCTGCCGCTGCCGCATGAACTCCTCGTCCCTGCGGCGGATGTCGGCGGCGATCTTCTCGCGGCCACCGGAATAGAAAACCCGGTCGATCCAGTCCCCCACCATGCTGGCCACGCCGAGGAACTCGAGGAACTGGTACAGGAGGTTGCCGAGCGCCACTCCCAGCACGACGAGCGCCGCCCCCGGTCCGACCGCCAGCGACAGGATCGCCGGCGCGAGCCGGGCCACGAGGCCGCCCGCCAGCAGCCCGACGGCGGAGGTCACCGCCTTCAGCAGCCCGAGGATCACCAGCATGGTGGCGAAGAACTGCGTCGTGCTGAGGTCGAGGCCCGTCAACAGGTTGAACACGCCGAGGAACCCGCGCGCGATCATCAGGATCGGCTCGAGGACCAGCCAGAGCGCCTCGATCAGCGAGGACACGACCTCGAACGCGGGGCCGAACGCCTCCTCGAGCGTGGCCGCCATGGTCGGGAAGGTCTGCTTGAACAGGTCCCATGCCACGGTGAACAGGTCGGTGATGTCGTCCCAGTACGCCGCGACGAGCGTCACGCCTCCAGCCAGCAGGACGGGCCAGCCGATCACGGCCGCCAGTGCCGTCAGGAGCGACGAGACCGCCGGCAGCGCCAGGGAGAAGACCAGCGATGAGATCAGGCCGATCGAGCGGGTGAACACCGCGCCGAGCGACGACACGAGGCCGATGATGCCGAGCAGGTTCGCCGCGATGAAGCCGAGGAGCAGCGTCAGGCCTTCGCCTTCGCCCATCCCCAGCTTTCCCGCCAGCCAGTCGAGGAAGGGCTTCGCCTTCTGGTAGCCGGTGGCCATCGCGTTCCACACCAGCATGGTGGCATCGTAGACCGCCATGAGGAACTCGTAGACGGTGCGGGTCCACTCGAAGTGCGTCGAGACGTCACCGCCGTGCTTGAACAGCTTGATGAAGTCGAGGAAGGCGTGGGCGATCCACTGGTAGACGTCCACGATCCACGCCGCGATCTCCTTACGGTAGGTCGTGAGCATGCCGACGAACCAGACGGCGAGCGCCTCGATGTGAGGAGCCATCTGCAGGGCCAGCTCGTAGCCCACGCCGATGATGGAGGCCCATGCGTCGTAAATCTGCTCCCGGGTGGCCTGGAACTGCGCGGCCATGCCCTCGGTGACGGTGGTCCCCATCCTGTCGGATGCGGCAAGGGAGGCTTCCCAGCTGGCGCGTCCGGCGTTGAACAGCGGCAGCAGTTCGCGCACGCCGAGCGCGTCGGCGACCTGAAGCTTGAAGGCGCTGTCGGGAATCTTCGCGAACAGGGCGAACAGGTCGTCGAAGACGCGGGCGGTGTCGCGCGCCACGATCCTCGTCTCCCCGAGGGAGTTGGTGTACCTGTCCACCAGCTTGATCGTCGCGCCGTACTGGTTCTCGCCCTTCTCGAGCGCCTCCAGGAGCGCGTCCTGCTCGCCTTCGACAAGGGCCAGGGTCTTCTGGCGCAGCCCGTCGAACGCGGTGGAGACGGCATCCACGCCCACGCCCGCGCGGTTGGCGGCGTAGCGCATGCGGGAGAACTCGCCGACGGCGATGCCGAGCTGCTGGGCCGTGCGGCCGACGGCCGCTCCGTCGAAGGCGGCCCAGCCCGCGCCAGCGAGAATGCCGCCCTGCACGGCGAGGCCCGCGAGCGCGCCCACGCCGAGAACCAGCGCGCCGACGAGGCCAACGATGCCCGTGCGCAGCGCGGCGTTGCCGAGGGCGTATTCCAGCGACCGCAGCGACGTGGTGAACCTGCCGACATGGGTGGTGACCTCGCCGACACCCTTGCCGAAGCGGCGCAGGTGCGGCAGCAGTCCGTCGGCATCCGCGCCGAGCTTGCCCTTCGAGCGCCCGGCCTTGTCGTTGGCCTCGGCGAGACGGGTGGATTCCGTGCGGGCCTCGGCCATAGCCTTGCGAACCCGGCCGAACACGCCATCGAAGCCGCGCAGCCGTTCGTCGAATTCGCGCAGGCGGCGCTGCTGTTCGTCGGTGAAGAGGCCCTGCTGGTCAAGAAGCTGGTCGAACCTGCGCGAAGGCGCGGACCTTCCGATGCCGAGGACATCTTCCACGGTGCGGCCGGTGGCGGCGCGGTGCGCGTCCCGGGCCTTCCGCTCCTCGAGTTCGGCCGCCGACAGGATGCCCTTCTCGCGGGCCGCGGCCACTTCCTGCCATTCGCGGTTGATGACGCGGATCGCGTCGCGCTGGCGGCGCAGCCGGTCGGCCTCCGCCTTGCCAGCCTGGGCCTTCCGCTTCTCGTCGTCGCGCTGCTGTTGGGCCAGCCGGCGCAGCGCGTCGGCCTTCGCGTTCTCGTCAGCGTCCTGCTGGTCGAGCACGCCCTTCCACCAGGAGACGTACTCGGACCGCCGATATGCCTCCTGCTTGCGGGCGAAGTCCGCCCGTTCGCGGTCCTCGGCATCGAGACGCGCCTGCATTGCGGCGAGCTTGTCGGCCTCGGCCTTCTCGTAGGCGGCGACCTCGTCGAGGACGGCCTTCTCGGATTTCTCCCGGGCCGCCGCAGCCAGCTTCTCGCGCCTGCGGCCCTCGGCCTTGATCTTGCTGGCGCGGATGCGCTCGGCGTTGGCCTCCTGCGCCTCGACCTTGTCCAGCCGTTCCCGGTTGACGTGCAGCCACGCGTCGGACGCCGCCTCGAGCGCGTCCGCAGTCGTGCGCAGGGAGCGCTTGTCGTCGTCGGAGAGGATGCCGCGCCTGTCGGGGTCCCGGTCGATGTCGTCCAGTTCCCGGCGGATGTCCCGGGCGGCCTGCACGGACGCGAGCCGGTCCCGATCGAGGTCGCGGGCCATCGCCCGCCACGCGCGGCCGCGGCCGGTGCGCAGCGCGTCGCCGATCTCGCCGATCTGGACGCCGATGGCCTTGGCCTTGGCATCGAGGTCGTCGGCGAGCGCCAGCGCGGCCTTTTTGGCCGTGGGCGACATGAGGTTGTCGTCGACCTTGATGCCAGCCCGGATGTTGGCGGCCATCGCGCGCAGCTTGGCCAGTTCCGCCTGCAGGTACTTGACCCGGGCGGCGGCCTGCATCGCCTCGCGGTCGATCTTGTCGAAGGAGCGTTCGGCCGCCTCGCCGATGGCCTCGAAGGTCGCGACGACCTTCGGCCCGCCGAGGACCTCGAGACGGGCCTTCAGGGAATTGTTCGCCATCAGCTAACCCCCTGCCGCGACTTGGCCTTGTTGAACTCGGCCGAGAACTTCGCCGGAAGGAGGCGGTGCGCCCATTTCGCGGCATCGTAGAAGTTGAGGAGCTTCGGCATGCGCACGGCGTACTGGAGCTTGAAGAGAGCGATGTCCCGGCCACCGTCATCGGCCATGACGAGCTTGCCGCCGTCAGGGGTGTCCGCCAGCCAGGTCATCCCGAACCGTTCCCTCGCGAGGTCGGTCAGGGAGTGCTTCTGGTGGAGCTTCCAAGGCTCGAGGATGTCGTCGGCGTTCCGGCGGCGGGTGCTGCGCGCCAGCCCGTGGTCCTCGGCGGCCTGCAGCGGGATCGCCAGCGGACGGCCCGGCGAGCGCGCGGAGATGACCGCGCCCTCCTCGAAGACGTGCGCCCAGGAGGAGGCCGCAACGAGGTCGGCTGCCGGGGTGTATGACCAGTCAAACGCGCCGCCGGGGCGCGGCCACATGTGGACGCGGAAGGCCTTCGAGAAGTCCTGGCCCTTGTATCGGTGGGGGCTGTTGCGGAAGTTGCGCTTGACCTGGTTGCGGACGCGCTCGATCGCCGCGCGGGAAGCCGCGCGCATCGCCTCGGTGGCACCCACGCCCAGCGGGTATTTGAGCCTGTCGAAGTAGTCTTCCGGACTGTCCCGGTCGATCAGGCTAAGGGAGAAGCGACGCACGTCAGGTCCTCCCCAGCCATTTCCGGTAGTCCTCCGGTTTCGCGTGATGCGCGATCCGGGCCGCAGTGGCTTCCGCCTTCAGTTCGCGGTCCTTGCGGAGACGGTCGAGGAGACAGAAGTTGTAGATCTGCCTCGGGGTCAGTCCCCACACGTATTCCGCGCCGTAGGCCGGGATCAGGGAGACCACGGCCTCCCCGACCCAGTCTAGGAAGCCGCCGCTTCGGCGGCGGGCGCGTCGGCCCCCGGGCGCGCCAGACCCAGGGTCGTCAGGAAATCCTCGACACCCTTCGGGAAGGTGCGGTCCCAGCATGGCCTGAGGATCGCCAGTTGGTCGCCCGCGCCGAGGCTGCGGGCCATGGCCTCGGCATCGGCATTGCCGCCGAGGCGGCAGGCATAGGCGATGATCGCGCCGACCACCTCGCCGCCGAGGCGGGTGACGGTATCCGCGTCCATGCCGCCGATCCCGCTCTTGAAGACTTCCTGCAGTTCCGGGAACCGGAACATGAGCGCGGCGATGGCATCGGCTGGAAGCCCGTAGACCGCCAGATCGATCCCCGCGACGTGGACCACGTCGAACTGCGGAGCGATGTCGAGAAGAGTTGCCATTCAATTTCCCCCTTTTGTGTCTGCTGTCATGAAAAAGGGCGCTCCCCCGGAAGGAAGCGCCCATGGTTGTCAGCCGGGCGACTAGGCCGCTGCGGCGATGGTCTGCTCGACGCCGAAGGCGAACTCCTCGATGTCGCCCTCGGCGAGCGCGCGCGTGGAGTCGGCGAGCGCCGTGCCCTCCAGTTCGATGGACCCGCGCTCGCTCTCGGAAACGTACTGCCGAGAGCCGGACGGCGTGAGGCGGACCTTCCAGAGCCTGACGTGCGGCTTCTGGCCACGCGACGCGTTGCCGATGATGAGCAGCTCGCACGTCAGGTCCGGGTTGCCGCCCACGCCCGTCTTCAGGCGCTTGGCCGCGGAAGTGATGGCCGGCTGGTCGAACGTGATGTGGAAGTCTGCCGCGATGAGCGGCTGGAACACCCCGGTAGGCTCGTCGATCTCGTAGTCGGTTCCCTTGACGTAGGTGACCGGGTCGACATCCCCGCCGTCGGTCACCTCGACATCGGTCACGTTGAACGCGCCGAGGTCGTAGGCCTGGAACGGGACCGCGTCCTCGATGACCTTGGTCACGCCTTCCGCCGCCGTCTGCGTCATGTAGCCGAGCGAGCCCATCACGCCGAGGGCGCGGTTGCGGGCGGTCTGCTGCATGAGCGTCATGGAGATGGACACGGTGATGTCGGTCACCTGCTCGTCGGCCGTGCGCGAGACGCCGAAGCGGTTGTCCTTGCGGGGATCGCGCTCGACCTCAACGGTGATCTCCACCGCGTCGGTGTCGCCGAGTTCCTCGAAGTAGTCGTTGCCCTCGAACCTGGCGAGGACGTAGGCCTTGGGGATCGTGTAGTCGCCCTGGATGCCGCGGATGTTCATGTGTTCACCTCTTTCAAAAGGGGGTTGGGGTCAGGGGTTGGAGGGGTCGAAGTCGAAGCTGAGGCCCAGCCTGACGACGAAGGCGGCGGCCGCCGTGTCCGGCGCGGTGGCAGGCGGCGGAAAGGCCGCATCCCGCAGCGCGATGCCGCCCCCGTTCTGGGCCAGCAGCCTGAGCAGGCCCGCGTCGGTCCAGATGGCGCGGATCGTGGCGGCGAAGAGTTCGTTGCGGCGCGTGCCGACCAGCGCGTCGGGAGCCTCGACATAGCCCCAGACCGTCGGCTCCAGCGTCATCTGGAAGTGGGGGTCGCGTCCGCGCGCCACCGCCGTGGGGCGGTCCGTCTGGCCGTCGAGGTCGCCGTCGAAGGCGACGAGCGCAGGGGTCATCCCCTCCGGCACCATGGAGGTGCGGTTGCGCTCCACCAGCTGGGTGCCTGGCACGGCCGCCAGCGCCGCCATCAGGGCGGTCATGACCTGTTCGGTGAGTGGCATGGCTTCAGGCCTTCTGCACGGTCAGGACCCATTCGCCCTTGCCGGGCCGTCCCTTGAGCTTGGCGTCGCGCACCGAATAGGCCTGGTCCTCGCCGACGACGCGGACGGTGCGGCCGATGGGACGGTCCGGACATTCCGAGTGGCGGACGAGGAAGACGGCCTCGGTGGCCGAGATGCCGGGAGCCAGCGCGGAAATCTGGTGGCCCTTGGCGGAGACGAGGTCCATGCCGTCGCGATGGTCGAGCACGGTCACTGGCACGTCGTCACCGTGCGGATGCGACAGCAGGGCCGGAACGCCCGTTGTCGCGTAGACCGGGCCGAGCAGCAGCGTCTCGAAGTCGATCATGGGGCTGCTCCCCGGCGCGTGGCGGTGGTCATTCGGCTGCGGCCTCGAGGTCTGCCACGCGACCCTGGAGCGCGGCGACCTGCTCGCCGACGGACTGGATCATGCTGGTCAGGCGCTGCAGTTCCGAACTGAGCGAAATCTCGGCCCCGGTTGCCACGTGGCGGTCGATGACGGATTCGGCACGCGTGAGCGATGCGGGGGCCGGGTTGCCGTAAATGCCGAGGAAAATCGCAAGCGGGGTGTATTCAAACCCCGTCCAAAGCTCATCTTCCTGGGAGACATCGTACCCGTAGGGCTGGATTTCGAAATAGACCTGGCCGCCGATGACACCGGGGAAAATGTAGACGCCGGTAGTTTCGGCAATGTCGTTGAGGTCGGTTTCGAGCTCCCAAAGCGCGCCCATCAGGGATGCAGACGTGTTGACGGTGACGAACTCGGATCCCGTCATGGTCGAGACCACGAGAGTGGAATCGCCCGCAAACCCCTGGGCCGCGAGGGACGCTTCGAAATCCAACGGCAAGCCCGATGGCGTCTGCCCGAAAATGTGACCGCGGTGCTGGATGTCGTGCACGCCGTCAGGGGTCAGGCCGTCGACGCGGCCCTTGAGCGCGGCGATGTCGGCACGGGCCTCGGCATCCTCACTGGAACCGCCGCCGCCAGGGTGGTTGTATGGCCTACCGCTGAAACCCGGCATGTCAGACCTCCATCGCGGGGATGAGCAGGATGACGGCGGCACCGGCACCGAAGGTTTCGGCATCGGCCGTGAAGGTCACCTCGCTGCCCTCGGAGAAGTACGAGATGCCGTCGTCGCCCGGGAACAGGACGTAGCTGTCCGTGGGCGAAGCGTCCTGGGACAGCCACACCGGCACGCCAACGCTCTGGATGCGGTACAGGCCGCGTTCGAGCGTGACCGCGACCGAGGCGTCTCCGCCACCGCCCACGTCGACGCGCAGCCGGGCCGCGAAGTCGAGGGCCGCGACGGGCACCGGGTTGCCGTTGCTGTCTTTGGGAAGGCGGACGGTGTCCATGCGGCTGCTCCGTTCGGGAAGGATTCGTCAGGACCGGGAAGGACCCGCTGCCCGGTGGCGGAGGGCTTAGCCCCCGCCGCCCGGGACGGCCGTGATGTCAGTGCCGTTCAGACGGACCTGTCGGTTCGTCCCGTCCACGCCGACGATGGCGCCGATCTTGTAGAGCCCCGTGTCCGATGCCCCGGCGACGGCCTTTTCGGCGTTGTCCCAGAAGGCCGGGGCGAACGCGTCGCCGGCGCCGGGGAAGCTGTAGATTCCGGTCAGGTGCAGGGTGACGGTCTCGCCTTCGACGGCGTTGTTCGCCGCCACGCCGAAGACGCTGCCCTTCACGTAGCCCTGTCCGGCGACGTAGGTCTCGCCTTCGCCTGCGGTGAAGTCGATGGACTGGCCGGGCGCGATGTAGTTCCTCATGTTCGTTCTCCAGAAAGAGGGGATGGTTGGTCCGGAAAGGCGAAGGGGAGCCGAAGCTCCCCTTTCGCGGTCAGGTGCTTGTCCCGGCGCTTACTGGCGGCGGAACTTGTAGATGCCCTTCTCGCCGGTGATGCCGACACCGAAGTCATGGATGATGCGCATCTCGGCGCCGTCCACCGTCCAGCCTTCCTTGGTCTGGACCTTCGGGCCGGAAGCCCCGTTGAGGTAGCCGTAGGTCAGCACCTCGGCATCCGCCGGCGATGTCGCGACGTACCACGCGTTGTGGTCGTCCATAGCCGGGTCGCAGACGATCTGGAGCTTGCCGGAGAAGACGTTCACGTCGCCTTCCTTCGTGGCGAGGATGGCCGTCATCAGCTTCTCGGCCTCGGTCTCGAGGTCGGTCGGCACGATGAGGTACCTTGCCGTGAAGTTCAGCGGGATACCGTCGCTGGTGTGCTTGCGCAGCGCGGTGCGGGAAGCCGACAGCGCGGCGAGGTCCGGCGTGGCAACCACGGAACCGTGCAGGTTCTTGTGGTCGGCGTGGAAGACCGCCTTGCCGTCGCTCATCTTCGGGTTCGCGAGCAGCACGCCCCAGGCGATGCTGTTCTCCTGCGCCGCGATCCTGCGGCCCTGCTTCGAGATCATGTCGGCGATCGCGCCGATGCTGTCGTTGACGAGCAGACGACGGGTGATCCCGATGCGGATCGCCTTGGTCTCGAGGTTGACTTCCTCGACCTGCGCGTCGTTCAGGCTGCCCGACTTGATCTCGCCGTGTTCGGACAGCGGCTGGAGCGCGGGGAACTCGCCCGAGCGCAGGACCTTGTGCGGCCTGAAGTCGGAGAAGTTGCGCTGGCGCGCGATGGTCCGGAACGCGGGAGTGGCAGCCTGGTAGTCGCCCAGAACGACCCTGTGCGCCGCGTCGGCGAGGATGATCGGAAAGTCCGACGTGCCCTGCAGCGAGCGCTCCGCAAGGAACTCCTTGTCGAAGCGGTGGTCGCGGCCGTGCGCCCTCTCGAGGGTATGGAAGCCCGACAGCATGGTCGCGCTGCGGAACTCGAGCGCCTTGCCCTCGATCGGCAGCGCCGGGTTCATCTGGTGGGCGAAGGCGTCCACGAGCGCGGCGCGGATGACCGCCGGGTCGTCGTAGCTGCGGCCGACCTGCACCACGGTGCTGGTGGCCGTCGCGTCGTCCGCGTCGGCGATGGCATCGAGGACGGCTGCCCGCGCGGCGTCGAGGCTGGTGCCGTCGGCGATCAGCTTCTCGGCGAACTCGGAGCCGAGCTTCGCCTTGCGGACGACCTCGGTGATGGCCGCGACGCGGGCGCGCTCGTCCTTGCGGGCCTGCTCGGCGGCGGCCGAACGGGCGGTCTCGAGCTCGGTCGCGCGGGCCGTGTCGAGGTTGGAATCGGTGACGGTGGGAGTCGTCATGGTGTCAGACCTTTCAGTGGTTGCTGTTGCGGGGGTGACTGCCGGCGTGTCCCCGGCAACTTCGACTTCGCAGCGGTGGAGGACCTCGTCGCTGCGGATGACGGCGCCCGCGTCGGCGGGCATGGAGACGATCGAGATTTCGTACGGCTCCCAGTCCACGGCGGTGCGGACAAGGACGCCTTCGGCGTTGCGGCTCTCGACGAACTTGTGGACCTTCGCCCCGACAGAGACCGCGCGGACGATGCGCTGCTGGAGCTTGTTGTTGATCGCGTCGGCCTGCTCGGTCCCGGTTTCCATCCGGAACTGGACATGGCCCATGCCGTCGGTGATCCAGTGCCTCTCGACCACGCCCGACTGGCTGCGCACCGACTGGTGGTGGTCGAGCAGGATGGGGACGATGCCCGAATCCAGCCGCTGCGTGCGGATCGCGGACGGCTGCATCGACAGAACCTCGATGTACGGCTCGTCCTGGCGGTAGTCGTAGCGACGGACCGCGGCCCCGGTGGCGTAGACCGCCTCGTAGACGTTGGCCTCGCCCTCGACCGCCGAGACGGTGGCGGCGCGCTGCATCAGCGGGATTTCGATGGTGCGGTTCGTTTCGCTCATGCTGCTTCGTCCTGCAGTTCCTCAAGGCAGCGCCTCACGGCCTCCCTGAGCTGGGTTTCGGCGGCCTTCGCCGCCTGCTGTCGGGGGTCGCGGTTGCGCAGGAAGGGATGCTCGAAGCCTTCCTTCTCCAGCTCCTTGGCCTCGGCCTTGAGGTTCTCGATGTGCTGGCCGGGATTCAGGCCACGTGCCTTGAGCTTGTCGGACCAGGTGGCCAGGCCGTTCTCCAGTTCCTGGATTTCCGCGTCGCCGTCCTTCTTGGGATCGACGAACTGCGTCTTCGGCATCGTGATCTCGGCCCGGTACGGAGCCTTTTCCTCGGAAGGCCAGTGACCGGCCTGGAAGCCGGCCTCCACGAACCACCCGACGATGCGCTCGATGCCCGGCGCGACGGTGTGCCATTGGTGCTTGGAGACGGTCTGCTGGAACTCCAGCTTGCCGGCCCGAAGGCTCGAATAGTTCGCCCCGGTGAGGTCGCTGTAGGCCTGGTCGTAGGTCAGCCCCACGCCGATGGCGATCATCCTGATGAAGGACGATGCCAGCATGGTGTGGCCGGACGAATTGCCAGGATCGAAGGCGTGGGCGCTCTCTCCGCGCTTCAGGCGCAGGATCCCGCCGGGCGACAGCTTGCTGGGTCCCTTGTCCCCTTCGGCCTGGGCGATGCCGGGAGGTGCCTGCGTGTCCTCGGTCTGGATGGCGACGGTGAAGCAGGCCTCGACCTTCGCCTTCATCTTCAGCGCCTCGAAGTAGTCGTCGAGGTCGCGCAGGCTGGTGATGACGGCGTGCAGCCACGTCACCCCATGCACCTGGTTCCGTTCCTTGCGGAACATGTAGATCACGTCGTCCGCCGGGACCGGGAAGGATGCCATGCCCCGCAGCGGCGAGGACGAGGATTCGCCCGGATGTTCCGGCCAGAGCCAGTAGGCGACTACGTTGTCGTGGCTGTCGAACTCGATGCCCTGCACGATGCGGTGCCCGGGCTGCCTGCCGGGGCCGTCCTTCGTGTGGTCGATGAAGTCCGGCTCCAGCACCTGCAGCTGGATCGGCACCTTGTCCCGCAGGTTCCTGTAGCGGCGAAGGCTGCGTTTGCGCCTGCGGATCAGGACGCCTCCGGCCTCCACCATGATGCGGGCCGCGAGCGCCTCGAGGCCATAGCCGTCCAGACGTCCGTCGGCATCGCAGTCCGTGGACTCGAACCACCTGAGCCACCGTTCGCGGCGGCGCTTCGTGACCGCGTCCTTACCGATGAAGTCGACGGTGATGCCGTCGCCGACGAGGTGCAGTTCCCACAGGTCCACGATGCGCTTGGCGAGGCTGCCGTCGCGCACCAGCTGGCGCACGCGGTTCCGCAGCATCGACATGGACTGGCCGATCTCGGCGTTCGCCCCGGTCGATCCCGTGGTCCATTCGTCCCGGTTCCGAGACGCCCGCGCCCCGGCGTAGGAGCGCAGGATGTCGCCTGCCTCGCGCCACTGCTGGCGGCGGAAGGCGGCCTCGGGCGAGAATACGCCGATGACGCGGTCCAGGAAGCTCATTCGTCTCCCCTCCGGAACGCGACCTGCTCGACGATGCTGCGCCTGCTGCCGTTGACCTCGGCCTCCATCATGCGGAGACGCTCGACCATGGACTCGAAGGTGTCGTAGGTGACCATGCGGCCACCCTCCATCACCTGCTTCACGCCGGACGCGATGGCGGCCTTCAGCCGGACGATGTCAGCCTGTGTCCACATGCCTACCGTCCCAGCCAATCGTCGCCCCCGCCGCCGAACCAGTCGCTGTCCCGCCGCGTCTGCTGGCGGGGAGCGTCGGGCTCAGGCCTTGCGGGTTCGGGTCTTTCCACTGCCGCCTGCCGCACCGGGACAGGCTCCTCTGGCGGCCTCGCGGCCTCGCTATCGGGGTGCGCGAACTGCGCCTCCAGCACGGCCCATTCGGCATCGGTCCACCTGTCGGCACCGCGCCAGATCGCAGCCGCACGGGCGTAGCACCAGCAGTCCAGCGCCTCGTTGGCGTGCTTCTTGATCCAGTCGTTCTTCTCCGGAACCCACTGTTCGGCGACCAGCTGCTTGCAGACCTCCTCGTCCACGAAGGCCGGGAGGTGCACGAAGCCGGGTGGCCAGGGCTTTCCGTCCTCGGGGGTGTCGAGGTTGAGCGCCGCGTAAAGCTCCTGCTTCAGCGCGTGGCCGCCGACATTGTGGACGTGGACCTTGTTCTTCGCCGTCCCCTTGCCGGATGCCTGCTCCATCGCCTTCGACGGAGCGATCGGCAGCGCTGACAGTTCCTTGGCCCCCTTCACCGGGAGAGCGAAGCTGACCCCCAGCTTCCGGCAGAAGCGGTAGGCCATCTGGGTGGCGTAGCCCATGTCGACGGCCACTTTCTCGAGGCCAAGCATGGAGCCGTTCTCGTGCTGCCACTTCCCCCTGACGAAATCGTAGAGTTCGTCCCAGACGCGCTGCTCGAACGCCGAGCCGTAGATGACCTTGTGCTCGACCAGCCAGCAGCTGCCTCCGCGACCCCAGGCCCAGACGTATGCCTCGACCCTGCCGTCTCCCGCGGCCTGGACATCCACGCCGCAGGTCAGGAAGCAACCGCCGTAGGGGACGACGCCCTTCCTGCGGTCCTCACGCCTGTCGTGGAGGCGCTTCCACTCGGGGGCCTCTCCCTGCACGGCCCAGATCCAGCCGAGCGTCGTGTTCACGAAGGTCTTGTGGGTGGCCGGGGTCTTGTAGGCCCCGAGGAACTCCTCGATGAGGTCCTTCCAGTCGGCTCCGGGCTGGAGCGAGTAGAGGGAATTGACGTGGAACCCGGCGTGGCCGGTCTGCTCGTAGACCTCGGGCTTCTCCGGTATCCAGAGGCCGTTCTGCAACGACCACAGCTTCCGGCTCTCCTCGAAGCGGCAGCCGTTCTTGCACTGGTACCAGACCTCCTCGGGAGCCTTGAAGGGCTTCCACCGGAGGCCGGGTTCGTCGTCCCTGCCGTGGCCCCAGACCAGCGTCTGGGTCTCGCCGCAATGCGGGCAAGGCACATGGTAGCGCCGCATGTCCGACAGGAGGAAGCGGCGGTAAATCTTCGAGATCGCCTCGTCCGTCGGGGTCGATCCGGCGATGTCCCTCGGATCGTGCGACTGTTCGAGGCGCTTGTGCCCGAGGGCGAGCTGGTCGCCGTCCACCCCCGCGACGACGGGATAGCCGTCAACCTCGTCGAAGATGACGAAGTCGGCATCGTGGTCGCGGAACCCGGTGGGGCTGTTCGCCCCGATCGACTTCAGCCACCCGCCGGGGAAGTACTTCTCCGTGATCGTGTCGCGGTTGGTGCCGGCGAGCAGGCGGGCGAAGGCCTGCTGCTTGACGATGGGCCAGTTCAGGACCTCGCTGATGTGCTCCTTCGAGAAGGCGGCCGCCACGTCCTTGTCGGGGCGGACCATCAGGCCGTTGCCGGGATCGTTGACTATCCGGTGGGCGATGTAGACGAGCAGCGACTGGGTGTAGCCGACACGCGCCGATTTCATCCACGTGAACATCGAGGTCCGGGGCGCGACCATGGTGTCCAGGATTTCGACCTGGAACGGCCATGGCTTGTATCGGCTGCCGTCCTTGAGCCTGCCGTGTTCCGCGCCCCACACCGAGAGCCTGATGCGCTCGGGAGCCTTCGCCACCGCGAAGCAGCGCCGCAGGTCGCTGGCGACCTTCGCGCACTCCGTGAAGATCGCGTCGGTCTGCCTACCTCTGCTGCTCCGGGCTTTCGGGGCCGAGTTCGATGTCGCCTTCCGCGACCTCCCGGCCGATGGTTTCGACCGGCGTGGACGCGAGTTCGTCGAGTCCTTCGCGGATGCACTCATCGAGCAACTCCCGGACATCGACCTCGTCGTCCATCGACGCGAGGGCCTTGGCCCGCTGCTTCGGAATCTTGAGGAAGACGCGCTTGGCGCGGGCGAACGCGGCGGAGACCGCCAGCACCATGTCGGACCGCTCGATCAGGTCGCCCAGCGCCTTGCGCTTCTTGATCTTGGCAAGCTCGATCTGCTCGATCCGGTAATAGGCGAGCTGGACATCCGGGTCCTTGGACTCGTCGGAGGGAGCCTTCTCCTCCTGTTCCCAGCGCGCTGCCTTGGCCCGCAGCCAGTCGAGGTACTCGAGCCTGCAGCGGTCCAGGTCGATGTTGTTCCGGTCGCAGGTCAGGATGCCCTTGTCGAAGAGCTCTCGGACCCGGCGCTCGGACGCCAGCCCGAAGTGGGCGGCGAGATCGGCCTGTTTCACCTTCGCGGCGCGGTTGCGGGCGACATTTGCATCGAGGCCGCCGGTCGCGGGCTTGGTCTTCGCCCTGGCGGCCATGGATGCCTCCTTCGAAAGCGGCGGCGGCCCCCTTCCTGCAAAAATCACCGAAAATCCGGAGACGGCGCCGTCTTGCCCCCCGTGTAGCTCCAAGGCCGGGGAAGGACCCAAATCGTTGACGGAGGCCCGCCCCGGCAAGGATTCGTCAACGGATTGACGTCCGAGCGTGACCGGCGGCATCCGGCGGCGGTCCAGGCCGGGGATCGAGTAGCATGGGGTGCGTGACGGATGCAGGCAGACACCTGCGATGAACGGGAACGCCAGCGGCCGGGGCGGGAAGGACGCCCTTCAACCGGGGGAGGCTGCCGCTGGCGACTGGCGGCGTTGCCGCCAATGGAAAGCCCCGGACCTGGGGAGGACCGGGGCGCAATTCGTGACCGTGCCTGGAACTATGCCTTCGTGGTTCGCCAGGGAAAAGGGCCCACCCGCGCGCCGGCGGCGCGGGACATGCCCCGGGACATCAAAACCTCGCCGGAGGCCGCAGCGCGTTCGCCGGGATCGCCCCGGGCATGCCGACGGCAAGGGGCAGCGGCATGCGACGCGGCCGCCGGAGGGGCGCTGCCGATCGCCGAAAAGCGAAAGGCCCCGGGGGTCAGCCGGGGCCAGTCAGGACAGGCAGGGACGTGAACGCGTCCCTGGTGGTTGGTCAGGCATCGCGGAAAACCTCGCGAAGCTCGCGCTCCCTGCGCTTGCGCGCGATGAAGGACGAGATCGAGTCCTTACCGCGGTCGTGCTCGTTCGAGCGCGCCATGTGCCCGGGGTCCAGCCATTCCATGACCGCCGCGAAGGCGCCCCAGAAACGGCTGTCGTGCATGCGCTTCGCAGCGTGGCTGCACAGCGTCTCGTCCGGATCGCCGCCGAGCATGGCGTTCGCCAACTGGTCGATGGCGATCGCGATGTTCCAGACGTATTTCCCGATGATGTCCCTTTTCCTCGGCATGTCCCCCTCCCTGTCTCCCGTCAGGCCGCCCTGCGGCGGATCACCTCGTAACCAGCAGCCCGGATGCGGGCCCTGGCCCGCTCGAGCGCCATCTCCTCCATCTCCGCCAGGACATCCGCCGGCGGCACCATTTCCATCCTGGACGGCGAGGCCCAAGCCTTCACCGTCCCGTAGGGCCGCCGGAGTTCCCGGGCCAGGATGTCGAGCGGCTGGCCCAGTTCCTCGCGCAGCGCGTTGAAGCGTCCCTTAGCACTCATGTCGACAACCCCTTCTAGTCAGACATCGTAGGCTTCGCCGAACTTGGCTTCGTGCCTCTGCATGTAGGCGACGAGGAACTCCTGGTCGCCGCAGGGCGCCATCTCAGCGTGGAGTTCCTCGCGGATGCCGTCGTCCATGTGGAATACGACTTCGTCGTAGTCGACCGGCCTGCCGCCAAGGGACACCTTGCCGCGCAGCCTGTTTTCGAGTTCGTGCTGGATGTACTTCGCCATTTCGAACACGTTCTTCCTGAACATCGGGTTGTCCCTGTCCACCCCGTCGCGCTCGTCGATGACGTGCTCTTCGAGCGATCCGTCAGCGTTCCAGGTCCAGGCCGTGATCCACAGGCTGCCCGCGTCCCGGTCGCTCTTGTTGGTGAACAGCCAGTCCGCATGGTTCTCCATGCGCGCGGCAAAGGGATTGCGGATGGGGCAGTCGTAAACCGCATATGCCTCGAAAGGCAGGTCGAACTTCTCTTTCACGATTTTCATTTTGCGAATCCTTTCCATCGTCGTTCGCGTTGCTGGCTCGGCTGTCGCCGCCGGAAGCCTCTACCAAGGCCTCGGGAGGGGGCAGCCGGGGCCGAAGCCCCGGTTCCCGGATGCCGTCAGGCTGCCTCGCGGTCCTCGTGACCGACGGCATGGATCACGTGGACCTTGCCCAGCACCTCGCCGCGGTCGAGGCGGCCATCCGCGGCGTACGCCTCGCCGCGCGGGAGGCGTGGCAGCAGGACGGCGGTGTAGACCGTGGCTTCGACATCCGGCTCGTCCTCGCGATGTACGTCGCCGACCTGGAGTTCGACGTCGATGCCCTCGATCTGCGACAGCTCGGCATCGAGGGCGCGCAGCACTTCGTCCGAGAGACCCGTCTCGCACTCGACATCGGTGGACACCCACACGAGGCCGGACAACGTCCGGCGGCGGTCGTACTCGACGGACTCGCTGACGGTCAGCACGACCGTGCCGGACGGATAGCTGCAAGCGCTCGCCGCCGACCGCATGGCGGCCTCGATGCGCTCGTCACCGATGCTGTCCGAGAGCGCATAGAACTCCCGCACGTCCTCGGCGCTCGTCCTCGCGTCCAGCGATCCGGCCAGGAAGCCTTCGTAGATGTCCTGATCGAGATTGATGATCCTCGGCATATGTATTCCCTTCCATTTTCCCGGTGTCGGCAGCCCGATGCAGCCGCTCACATGAAAAGGATGTCCACCGCCGGACAGGAAAACAAGAGTTAATATGTTGACGGAAAGAAAGATGGCGTCTTCATGCCGCAAAGAATGTTTACGAAGGTCGACAATGCTGATGTGTTGTTAAGGATTCGCCTGAAATTATTTTTTGCACGCCAAGGATTCATTTCGCCTTGGGCGCGTCAGGACGCGCTATCGTAGGTCATCGAGACGTCGGAGACATCGTGTCCCGAAGGACTCGTCCCGGCCCGCCGGATGCCCGCAGCGGGCACCGGCCGCCGACCCACCCCAGGAGGGTGACGCCGTTCCCGACGGCGCGCAACCGCCCGAAGAGCTTCCCGAACGGCATCATGATGAGACCCGCTGCGGGCGGGAAGGCGCACCCTCGGCACGCCCGCGCATATAACTAATAAATGCGCGCGACCCGGGCGGGCGTGTGGGCTCGGGCAAGGATTGCGGTCAGCAAGAGATGGAGAGACGACCTACGCGAAAGGCGGCCATCCTCTCGGCATCCAGTCAAACATCTCATTGTAACCCCATGGGCCGTCGTCCTCGGCATCGAATCCACCGACGCGTCGGAACCGCCGGACTGCTCCGGTGAACAAGTCGATGATGTCGACGAATTCTGGCGGAACGCATTTCGTGTCGTCGGATGCCTTGTTGAGGAGTTCCGAGATGGTGTCGGCGCTGCCGACCATCGTGTCGATGCCGCCGTACAACTGACACTCGTTGAAGCCAAAGGCGATGTAGCGGCACAAGGTGTTGGACAGCGTTCGGGCCTCTCCAGCTTCCTGCTGCCGGATGTATTCGAAGATGCGGACGTCGTCGTCGAGGTCGGGACGCGCGGGAATGTGCGTTACGAAACGCTCGGCGCGCTCCAGCACCTCACCATCCCTGCGCCATGCCGATTTCACGAGCCTGTGCGCGATCTCCCTGGCATCCCCATGGCTGATGGGTCTTGATTCCGACATCGTCTCCCCCGTTCCCCAGACCCCCCTCCGGGTCAAAAAATTGACGACCCCACCCCCTTTGTTTTCCCGGATGGGTATCTGCCTTTCGAGGATGTGAGCCGGCGGCAACCGAAACAAGGATCCAGGGGTGTCCATTGACCTGTGGAGGGCTGGGGAAACTCGGGAAAGCCCCGACTTCTACTTGCGATTCAAGCCTTCCGAGCATTTCCTCTTCGCATGTCTGATTCTGTAGAGAATGCCCGCAAGTTCCTGGAGAGCCTGCAACGTCCTGACCTGTCCAAGCTCCTCGCTTTCTCAGAACTCGAGTTCGATGTCGGCGAGTGGTTCGGGACCGAAATCATAGTGAAGTCTCCGCGTCCTTTCGCGGAGGCGATCGCCGCGTTGCCGCCACACGACCGCAAACGGATCGCGGAGGCCGTGGTCAGTGACGAAGGCGACACGACCGCGCCGTCCGACATCATTTGCCGGACGCTGCCCGGGCAGACGATAGATGGCGCCCAGGCGCTGCTGCCCGAACTCATCGTCCACCAGCAGACCATGATAGACGCGGGGACTGGCAACGCCGCCATTCAGGACGTCAACGACTACTACATGGCACGCGAGGCCAGGATCGTGGCGCTCTGCGCGGCCAACGGGGTGCCTTACGAGAACCCCCATGACGACCTCTGGCACTGGTTCCGGCACTACAAGGAGCACTTCGGTACGTATGCCGAGCGCCGCCAGTACATCCGCGAGCTTTTCAAGCCCGCCATCCGCGCCGTCTCCGGCCGCACGTTTGCGACGGTCCCGGAGCGCGAGCCGACCGGATGGGAGCGCGTCGACCGCGGGCTGGCGAAGGCGCGCGCCGACCTCGACGTGGCTGCCGCCGAGGAAGCGTGGCAGGCCGTCGGACTGCTGTGCCGGGAGGTCATCATCTCGCTTGCCCAAGCCGTCCACGATCCCGAGGTGCATCCGACCACCGACGAGAAGGGTACCGTCATCAGCCGCACGGATGCCCGGCGCCTGCTGGAGGCATGGCTGCACCACGAATACGAAGGCGGGAGCAACAAGGAAATTCGGGCGCATATCAGGGCATCGCTGGACCTGGCCAACAACCTCCAGCACCGCCGAACGGCGACGCGCAAGCTGGCGGCCCTGTGCCTCGAAGCGACATCGTCCGCCGTGGCGGTCGTTGCGATCCTTGCGGGCCGGTGGGAAGGATAGTGTTCCCGCTCGGGAACTTTGGTGGTGAGTGGGCAGCTGAGTTCCCGAACGGGAACTTGGAGGGAGGCAACGCATGGAAGAATTCGGACTCGAGTGGGCGCTGGCAGGCATCTTCCTGACGGCGTTCGTGACGTCTTGCTTCACGTGGTTGATCACCAGCTACACGCTCAGCCGCCAGGAAGAACGGGAGACGGAGACGCGGCGGGAAGAGCGCGACCGGCACGGGACGTATCTCGCGGTCCGGGTTTCGTCCATCCTCGACCCCTTCGTCATGTCCTCCGTGGACGTGGTCAACGACCAGGGAACCTACGATCAGCAGGGCGAACGTGAGCCGGAAGAACAGACACCCACGCTCACGCTGCCGGATGACGTTGACTGGAAGAGCATCGACCCGCATCTGATGGACCGAATCCTGACGCTGCCGAACGAGATCGAAAGCGCGAAGAAGTCGATGTCCTTCGTTGCCGAGGTCATTGCGGGGCCGCCGGACTATGAGGACTGGTTCGAGGAACGCAGGTATCAATGGGGCCGTATAGGGATACTGGCCCTCGACCTCGCCACCGATCTGCGAAAGAGGTATGCCCTCAAGCCCCGCGACTACAGCCGATACGATCCCCGGCCCCATCTCGAGAAGGCCTTCCGGGAG